>Ga0207683_10006245_pt1 | contig 10217 bp, 9 predicted proteins | sample KBSM73metaG_FD_184333 | JGI IMG/M metagenome (GOLD analysis project Ga0207683, IMG submission 184333) | Miscanthus rhizosphere microbial communities from Kellogg Biological Station, Michigan, USA - KBS M7-3 metaG (SPAdes) (version 2) | ecosystem: Host-associated > Plants > Roots > Rhizosphere >...
CATCGTTGTGCGTCCACACGGCGGACAATCGGCGGAGAATCTCGGGCCCGCACTGAGCAAGGCCGTCGCGCAGCTCGATTCGAATCTGCCGGTCTATTTCCCCGGGACGCCGGCGCGTTCGCACGCCGAAGTTTTGAGCGGACCTAGGCTGGTGGCCCAGCTCTTTAGCATCTTTGGCGTGGTCGCTTTTGTTCTTTCGGCCGTCGGTCTCTACGGCGTGATGAGTTTCTCAGTAAATCAACGAACGCAAGAGTTCGGGATTCGTATGGCGTTGGGTGCGGACGCGGCACGGATCTTCAAGATGGTAATGAGCCAGGGTGCGTGGCAGTTAGTCATCGGGCTTGTGCTTGGTATTGGCTTCGCCGCGCTCTTTCTCGGAGTGCTCGCCGCGGGGGCTTTGGAGAACATCCTCTTCAAAGTGAACGCGCTCGATCCATTCATCTATACCACGGTCGCAACGCTTCTCACCGCGGTTGCAGCAGCGTCGTGCTTCCTTCCGGCACGGCGCGCGACTCGCGTGAACCCGATGGTTGCCTTGCGCGCGGAGTAGTCGTAGGCACCCCCTCAGGGGCGGCGCGGGTTTGCGCACGGTCAGGGCGAGAGGCGCGCGCGATCATTGGTTCTCCGCGCTTCGCCGATGGAAGCGTCTCTTGAGCTTTTTTGTTTGAACCTCGAGAAAGGTCAGCGAAAGAAACGAATGTTGAACGGTTCATTGTGAAGATCGCCGCCGCCCAAATCGCCTGCACACTTGGCGATCTCGCCGCGAACACTGGTAAGCTGCGCGAATTCGCCGAACGCGCGAAAGTCGCAGGTGCGGAGTTGGTCGTCTTTCCAGAAATGGCGGACACCGGCTACGCCATGCGGGTCATCCGCGAGCAGGCAAGGCCTTGGAGCGAGGGCGTGGTGCCCAAGCTGCAAGAGATCGCGCGCACACTTTCGCTCGCGATCATCAGCGGCGTTTCCGAGAAAGAGGGCGATGCCATCTTCAACTCGCAGGTCGTGATCGATTCCGTCGGCGCCATCATAGCAAAATATCGAAAGACACATCTTTTCGCGCCCGCGCCGATCGTAGAGGACAAATGCTTCACGCCTGGCGATGCGCTGGCCAGCGTCGACTTTGGGCCGCTGCGATTTGGCCTAACGATCTGTTACGATCTGCGATTCCCTGAAATTTATCGCATGCTCGCCGTTGACGAGGGAGCGAATGTTTTCGCCATTTCCTCGGCTTGGCCGTTTCCCCGGGTCGAACATCAGCGCGTTTTGGCCACCGCACGCGCGATCGAAAACCAGAGCTATGTCATTCTCGCGAACCGCGTCGGCAAAGATGATGGCGTGCCCTTTTGTGGTTCGTCGGCGGTAATCGATCCATACGGCGTGGTGGTAGCGGCGGCCTCGGCCGATCGTGAGGAGCTAATAGTCGCGGAAGTCTCGTGCGAAGTGCTCGAGACGGTTCGGCAGCGCATGGCGGTCTTCAGTCATCGGCGATCCGATCTTTACGATCGGCGGCGCGCCTGACGGAGAACCGTACTTCCGCGCAGACTCGCCGCCGCGAGTCGCTGTGGCCCGTGACGTTAAGCATCTTGGAAAGCCGACCGGGTTCGGGCAGAGTTTCAGCATGCCTAAGGGAAAGCTCGCGCGTGGTGGTCTTCGTGGCGTGGCGTTGCTCTGCGCCTCGCTCGCCGTCCTCTTCGCGTTGTTGACTTTCATTGGCTGGATCTCCGGTCTGCAACTCCTGGCCAGCGTGCGCGCTCGCTACATCCCGATGGCGCCGAGCACGGCCCTCTGTTTTTCGCTCCTTGGGATCGGAATTGTTTGGCATTTGGAGCGGCCCGCTAGGCGCTGGGTTTCTCGCCTGCTGGCAGCCGTCGTTCTGATCATGGCGGTTGCAAAACTGGTGGAATTTCTGAGCGACCTGCACTTCGGTATCGATGCCTGGTTTGTGCGTAATCCCGAAATGTTCGGGGACGTGCCGACCGGCCGAATGGCGCCGATGACAGCGCTGGATCTTGTCTTCATCGCCCTCGGTCTGATTGCCCTTACGAGGCCGGGAGTCGCGAGATGGGCGGGCACTCTGGGCGTGCTGGCGACAATTATCAGCGCGGTCGTGCTGGTCGGTTATTGGTACGGCACGCCTCTGCTTTACGGTGGCACCATTATTCCGGTCGCGCTCTCGACCGCCTGGGGATTTTTCCTTTGCGGTATCGCGATTGTCGCTGCGGCTGGTGCGGACGAGTGGCCCTTGAGAAGCTTTCTCGGCGACTCCACGCGCGCCGTGCTGCTTCGTGCCTTTGTTCCGGTCATCATTATCGCAGCGCTCCTCAATGGCTGGATCGGCTCCACACTTTTGAAACAAATGCGCACCAATCCAGCGGTGATTTCGGCGCTCGGTGCACTCGTTTTTGCGGCTTTGATCACCGCCATTGTCTCGCAGGTCTCCCGCGTTGTCGGCGGACGCATCGACCGGGCGGAAACGGCGCGCAATCGCGCGCAAGCGGAATTGCTCGCCCTCAATGCCCAACTCGAGCAGCACGTGCAGGAGCGGACTCGGGAGCTGCGCGAAAAGAATCAGCAGATGGAAGAGGAACTGCAGATGGCACGCGAACTTCAAGTCGCTTTGCTGCCGCAACGGTTTCCAACTGTCCCGGCTGGCGCGACCGACCAGGAGAGCGCTTTGCGTTTTCTGAGCTTGTACTTTCCCACCGGTGACGTGAGCGGCGATTTTTTCAGTGTTTTCCCAGTGGGCCAAAAAGCGGCCGGCGTTCTGATTTGCGACGTCATGGGACACGGCGTGCGTTCAGCGCTCATCACCGGGATGATCCGAGGGCTCGTGGAAGAACATGCGCGCCTCGCGGCCGACCCAGGAGAGTTGCTCACCCGCATCAACCGCGCTCTCACGATGATTCTCAAACAGGCGGGCACGACGATGTTCGCGACCTGTTTTTATGTCGTCGCCGACGTCCAACGTAGGGAGTTGCGTTTCGCCAACGCCGGCCACCCGAGTGCGCTTCACGTCAGGCGCAGCGGAGTCTCTGCTGAAAAGCTCGATGGCCAGGATGCGCGTGGTCCGGCGATGGGGATTTTTTCCTCTGCGACCTACACGACTTCGACCCGCTCGATAGAAAAGGACGACCTGATCATGCTCTTCACCGACGGGCTTTTCGAGGTCGAGGATGCCACCGGAGCCTACTTCGATGAGGAGAAGCTGCGAACGACCGTTAGCCGTCATGCGGCGCTTGCGCCGGAGGAATTTTTCGACCGGGTCCTGGCCGATATTCGCAAATATTCACAACGCGACACTTTTGCGGACGACGTCTGCGTTGTCGGAATGCAGGTCCGACATACCGAGTAAAACGGCCGGCGTGAAATCAGAACCAAGGCGGATCAAGGTCAACGACCGAATGCAGCGCGGTTACGAGTATCTCTTGACGAAACCCGTCGGAAAGGATTTTGCCCCGGGTTTCAATCCGGAGCTGACCCCGAGACAAATGCTCCGGCTCGGAGTTTTTGGCGGCAAATACATGACAGACTGTAAGGCGGAATTCCCTAACGACTGGTTTGCCAACGCCAGGCTCTGTTCCGAGCGTCACGCTCCAGAGCTCAATTTCTTCGGCGTCAATGCCTCCCAGCCGCTCTCGATCTGGCGCCGGAAAGGGTGGATTTACCCGCAAGACCCACGCGGCTGGTTTCAGTGGTATTGCCGTTACTATCTCGGGCGGCGTTGTCCCGACGACCAGCGCCAGATCAAGCGTTGGCGCGCCGTTCGCCGGCATATCGCGCAATTAAGGAAGAACTGCCGTCGCGGCGATTTGACGTGTCGCCCGAAGCAGCGCCAGGCGTTGCTTCACTGGGCCTACGATTCGCGCAAGATTTGACCATCGTTAGGTCGAGCTGCGGGTTCAGGGGGCGCCTAGGCTCGCGCAATAACTCGCATACATCGCTTCGCTCACTTCCACGAGGCGCTCCTGGATCGCGATCAGATACTCGTGCAATCCGGTCTCGAAGATCTCTGCGATCGTCACATAATCGACCTCGGAGCGCAGCCGGCCTGAGAGCCGTTCCGCCTCGTTCGCGTAGCGGCTTTCGTCGACCCCGGAAATGCGATGCAGCGCCGCATCGAGCGAGTCTACGCAGTAACGAATCGAGCGCGGGAATTCCTGGTGGGCGATGAGAAATTCCGCGACCTTCCAAGGGGCCACCTGGCTCACGTAGAGTTTGCAGTAGGCCTCGAGTGCGCTGCACGATTTCAGCACCGCCATCCACTGAATCGTGTCGATGTTACCGCCCACGCTCTCGCCCGACGGGAGCAGGATGTGGTACTTCACATCGAGAATGCGCGAGGTGCAATCGGCCCGCTCGAGCAGTGTCCCGATGCGAATGAATTCCCAGCCTTCGCCGTGCGTCATCGTTGCCTCGGTTATGCCCTGGAAGAGATGCGAGCCATTCACGACCCGCTTGAAGAACTCATGCGGGCTGGAGGCCAGCAGCTTCCGCGCGTCATCGCTCTGCACGAAAAGGTAGAGCCGGTTAATCTGTTCCCACATTTCGCTGGAAATCTGCTCGCGCGTCGTTCGAGCATTCTCGCGCGCCAGGGTGAGGCAGGAGAAAATCGAATTCGGGTTTTTTTTTTGCAGAGTCAGGAACTCCGTGACGGAGTGTTCGTCGGCCATCTCGTAAAGCGAATCGAAGAGGTCGGTCTCTTCGAGCGAAGCGATCACCGGCGCCCAGTGTTGCATCGCCTCGGCCTCACCGCCGAGATCGAGGAGCAACTGCAAATTGACATCGAGAATGCGGGCGTCATTCTCCGCCCGTTCGATGTAGCGGCTCATCCAGTAAAGGGAATCGGCAACGCGGCTCAGCATAAGTTAGAAGGGCGATTAGTAGGTAGAGGGAGCGGAATTTTACTGTAGTAATCCTCCCTCTGCTCTCTCGTTTCACGCCTCCTCTTCATCCACCACCCAAGTGTCCTTGCTTCCGCCGCCCTGCGAGGAATTGACCACCAGCGAACCCGCGCGCAACGCTACCCTCGTTAGGCCACCGGGAATGATAGTCACTTTTTCGCCGTCCAAAATGAAGGGCCGCAAATCCACGTGGCGGCCTTCCATCGAATCCTCGCAAAAAGAAGGCGAGCGCGAGAGGGCCACAATCGGTTGCGCGATGTAATTGCGCGGATCTTGTTTGATTCGTTCGGCAAAACCTTCCCGCTCCGCCGCCGATGCCTGCGAGCCAATCAGCATCCCATAGCCGCCGCTCTCATTCGCGGCTTTCACGACCAGCTCTGGCAGGTGTTCGATGATGTACTCAAGATCGTTAGGCTGGGAGGCCAGGTAAGTCGGCACATTTTCCAGGATCGGATCTTCCCCGAGATAATAGCGAATCATCTTCGGGACAAAGTGATAGACCACCTTGTCGTCCGCCACGCCGGTTCCGATCGAGTTCGCCAGGCTAACAGACCCGCAACGATAGGCCTCAACCAGCCCCGGAACTCCAAGGCCCGAATCCTTTCGGAAAACGCGCGGATCGAGGAAGTCATCGTTGATTCGCCGGTAAATCACATCGACCCGCTTCAGTCCTTTAGTCGTGCGCATGAAAACGTAGCCATCGCGCACGACCAAGTCCCGGCCTTCGACAATCTCGATACCCATCGAGCGGGCGAGGAACGAGTGCTCATAATAGGCCGAGTTGTATACACCTGGTGTAAGCAAAACGACCGTGGGTTCTTCCGTCGCCGGCGGCGCGATGTAGCGCAGAGTATTGAGCAGCTCCTGACCGTAATCTTCCACTGGTCGGACCCGATATTCGGAGAAAAGAGTCGGGAAAATCCGCTTCATCGCTTGGCGATTTTCGAGGACGTAGGAGACACCCGAGGGACAGCGCGCATTATCTTCGAGTACCAGATAATTGCCCTCGCGATCGCGAATCAGATCGGTGCCGCAAATGTGGATGTAGATATTCCGCGGCACATCGAAGTGCATGAACTCCGGCCGAAAATGCACCGCCTCCCAGACGATTTGCTTCGGGATCACACCCTCGCGCAGGATGCTTTGCCCGTGATAGATGTCGTGCAGGAAAAGATTAAGCGCGGTGATGCGCTGGGTCAGGCCGCGCTCGATCAGGTCCCATTCGCGCGCTGGAATGACGCGTGGGACCAGGTCGAACGGAAAAATCCGCTCCGTTCCCTGGTCGTCGTCGTAGACCGTGAAGGTGACGCCCTGACGGAGAAAACTAGCCGCGGCCAGGTCGCGCTTCCGGGCAAAATCCGCCGCACCCATTTCCTTGAAGGTCGCGAGCAACCTGCTGTAATGAGGGCGCGCCACGCCCGACGCGGAAAACATCTCGTCGAAAAAATTGTCGACCTTGTATTGGGAAAAAAGGTCGGTCATTGGAATATTCATTTTGTCAGTGCACCAGAGCCACGCAAAGAAAAATGGGCCGGCTGCGAGCGCACACGAAGAAGCCTGCGCGCGGGTGGCGGCACGTTTTGGTGAACGCTGGCTGCGAATGTATGCCTGGCGAAAATTGCGCAGCGATCCAATTTTTTCTGCGGCTTTCGAGTTGCTTCGAGAATCGAGCGAGCCGCTCCTCGATGTCGGCTGCGGGGTTGGCTTGCTGGCTTTCTATTTGCGCGAGCGAAACTTTCTCCCGCCGATTAGCGGCCTCGACCGTGACCGCCGTAAAATCGACCGCGCCAACGCGGTGAAGAGGGGCGTTTATGACGATCTCGATTTCATCGAACAGGATGTCTGCGATCCGATTGCACAAACCGGCAACATCGTCCTTTTCGATCTCCTGCATTACCTTGACCCTAACGAACAGGCGCGCCTTCTTTCGCGTCTCGCGGCGCGCGTCGGGCCCGGCGGCCTGCTCGTCATTCGCGACTGTCCGCACGACGGTAACGCTCGTTTTTGGCTAACGCATCTGGCGGAACGCTTCGCCCAGACGACGACCTGGAACATGAGAGCGTCGCTCCATTTTCCGACCCGCGAGAAAATCTTTGCCGCTTTCGATCAGGAGCGATTCTCCCACACCGTCGTCCCGCTGTGGGGACGAACCCCGTTCAACAATCACCTCTTTATTTTCCGCCGGCGCGCGGCCGCAGCTGTTCCGGTCGAGGCAGGATGCAACGGTACTTCGAATTCGTTAGGGCGGTGAGCGTGTACTCGAGACAGCGCGGATGGAAGTCGGGGTCGGTCGCGGTTCGGTGCCCTTCATGGAGCAGGAGGATGGCGCCTGGCCTGACCCGGCGCATGATGCGCTTCGCGACGGCATTCGGATCACGGCTCACGGTGTCGAGTCCGCGCACCGTCCACCCGATTAGCTGCAGGTTGCGCCGGGCGAGTGCCGGATGGACGAAGAAGTTTTTCATCCCGGCGGGCGAACGAAAATTGCCCGTCTCGATGCCGCATTGATCGATTTCCTCCTCGATCCGCGTTCGCCCGAGACACCAAAACGTCGCGCTTGGATGCCTGGCGGTGTGGTTCGCGATCTCGTGACCGGCGGTGCGGATCGCTTCCAACTCCGCTCCGAATCTCGCCGCGCGTTCGCCGATCACGAAAAAGGTAGCTCGCGCTTCGAAGCGCCGCAGAATTTCCAGGAGTCGGGGCGTGTCCACCGGGTCCGGCCCGTCGTCGATTGTGAGCCAGACTTCGCGCTGGGTGGTCTCGAAATGGGTCACGACCGGGCCCCACCACTGGCAGTTTGCAACCAACGTTGGGAAGAGGATCAGCAGATGAGAGGCGAAAAGTACTCCGAGCGCAAGGAACGGCCGAAACACCACCAGGGCGAGAAATAAGAGCGCCGCGAACAGGGCGAAGCCAAGGATCAATCGCCGGCCTGGCTCAGAGTTCATGCAGGAATTTGAGGAAGAGAATGGAGATCAGGTTGAGGAACAAGAGTCCAAGCCAGAAGACGCCCAGCGATTTCATCCAGCCGCTTTCGTCCCGCACGAGGAGTAGGGCCAACAGAGTGGTGAGCGACATGATGACGTGATGTTGAAATAGGTTGTTCGTCATCGCGGAGTAGAGCCCGAACCGGCGCAGCAAGGCGGTCATGAGTGAATTCACGTAATACAAAAGGAGAAAAGCTGCCCAGACCGCGAACGGTAAAAGGAGCAGAACAAGCAATTGCGCGAACGCTGGCCTAACGAGGGGAAGAAGCGTGTGCGCCACGAAAACACAGCTGACGCCAAAGACCAGAATACCCATGCCATAGGCTTCCCAGCGACTGAACTCCGCGCGACGCGCGCGACGCCCGCCGAGACGCGCGATCAGGCGTGGCAAGGCAAAAGCGTATCCAATTTCGCGTCCGCTTGGGCTACCGCCGTCCTTCATCGTTTCGGAAAGATCGGGACTAACGAAAACCATTGTGACCAATGGGCGTCAATTACGTTCTCCAGGGTTCGGCTCCAGGCCTGAATTGCTTCCTCGATTACAATGGTGCGGTCGCGTTTCGTGCGAACGCAGAAGATCGGTTCGCGGGCGATGATCTTGTAGCGGTGGAACGAGGTGCGCACGATGAAAAGCGGGAAGATCGGCACTTGGGCAACAAAGGCGAGCATGAAAGGACCGTCCGGCAGGCTGACGTTTTCGCCGAAGAGCCTTGTTTCGCGTTGCGACACGTTCGCGACCGCGCGATCGCCCTGGATGGAAATAATTTCACCCGCGCGGATGGCATTGAGCAGCTCCAAAGGGAGCGCCACGTTCGAAGTGTTGTAGGCGATCTTGACCGCTCCTCCTCCGGCGCGCTCGAGCGATTCGTCGAGATGCTTCGCCGTTTGCCCATCGGCCTCCGGCGCGCGGACCATCCGGATGGCGCGCTGGAATCGCTGCGCGAAAACGGCCGCACCCAGGTCATAATTTCCCATATGAGCGGTCAGCAGAATCGCACCGTGGGCGGACGCGAGTTGATCGAGAAACTCCCCGCCTTCCACTTCATAGGCGAACTCGGTCTTTGCCAATTTGTGATCCGCGGCATCGGAAATCGTCCAGGCAAAGTTGTAAAGTGTGAGCCAGGCCCGGCCGAGGTTGAGGAGGGGGCTGGACCCCGGGCGCACGACGCGCAGATTGCTCAGGATAGCGCGTCGCGCCGGAGCGGCGAGGAAGAAAAAAAGGATCGTCCAGAAGAAGATCATGACCGGGCGCAGGTAGAACGGAACGTTCGTGAGGCCAAAATCGAGATAGCGCCGCCAGACGATGCCGCGCACTGCGAACCGATGAAACCAGCGGCGAAAATTGGTCATGAAGTAGCGCAACCTTCCAACTTGCGAGATGCAACGTGCAAGCTGGAAGCCTGGGCTAGAGAGCTTCGGCGGCGGCAGGCGCCGGCGTTGCGACAGTCCGTTTTCGGCCCGCCAAGAGGAAACGCAGATTGAGGAGCTCCGCTTTCCACCAGCGGAAGAGTCCTTTGCGGATTAATTTCTGGAGGCGAAAATCCGGCACGAAGCCGTCGTAGAGTTCACGCCAACCCGCGTTTTGCCTCCCGCAGGCGTTATGCTCGATGCGGTTTTTGGCCAGAGTGCTCAGCCGCCGGTTGTAGAACTTCATCATCGCGGCGAAAAGGCGGCCCGGCGTACCCTCGAAAGGCAGTTTGAGAAATGCCCGTTCCGGGTGCGAATAAACCGGCCTAACGAGTCCGACAAAATAGGTCCCGACATCGAGAAGCAGAGCGGCCGACATCAGGTCCGCTTCGCCCATGTAGAAATACTTGTCTTTGTAGAGCGTCTCGAACCAAGAGCGATAAGTCGTCGCGAACTGTTCGTTGTAATAGCGTTGCAGCTCTGCGACATCCTTACCTTCCAGCGCGCGGGTCACGAGATCGCTCACAACCGAAGTCGTATAAGCACAAAGGTCGAGCCCCGGGCTGTAGAGTGGATCGATGAAACTGGCCGCGTCACCAACGATCGCCCAGCTATCGCCGCAGACTTGCGCACTGTGATACGGCAGAGCCGAATAGGCTCGGGTGTCGTGCGCGACGATTTTGGCGTCGCGGAAAATTTCACGGCCGATCGGATGCATCAGGATGTGATCGTACAATCGCTCACCGAGACTCGCACCGGCCGGGAGAGTGAAGAGACGAGTGTCGTAGACGAGCCCGGCGCTGAAGTCGCCGCCTTTGAGCGGAATGATCCAGCACCACCAGCCCTGACCCATGAGGTGGTTTGTCGCCCAGGCGCGACCGGTGCGCGAGGCCGCGGCGTAATCGGGAAATCTCTCCCGCCACTC
>Ga0207683_10006251_pt1 | contig 10209 bp, 9 predicted proteins | sample KBSM73metaG_FD_184333 | JGI IMG/M metagenome (GOLD analysis project Ga0207683, IMG submission 184333) | Miscanthus rhizosphere microbial communities from Kellogg Biological Station, Michigan, USA - KBS M7-3 metaG (SPAdes) (version 2) | ecosystem: Host-associated > Plants > Roots > Rhizosphere >...
CTACCCGCGAGTACCAGGTCGACGCGCTCTGGGCCCTGGGCTGTCTCGAGCTCGAGGTACGGGCGGCCGTCCACCGCGACGTGCAGGGCCGCATTCCAGGCGCTGGCCAGGTTCTCAGCGTCTCGCATGCTGGCCACCTGGCGCGCGCTCATACCTACCGACGTCGTCACGGCCGCTACGCCCGGCCGCGGATGAACCCTTGCGGCCTTGCTGAGCTTGGTGAACAGTCCGAACAGCAGCAGATGGTCGCCGCCCTCGACGGTGTCGGTGGTGTTTTCCTTACCGATGTAGGACATGGGTGTTTTCCTTGAGTTCGCCGCGATGCGGGTGGCTGTTGGGAGGGCGGGGCTAGCGGGGGATGACCGGTGACTCGGCGACGAATTCGTCGTGGGTGGTGGGGGTGCCGTCGATAGCGTCGTAGGCGGCTTTGGAACGTCCCAGCACACTCATCAGCGTGGCGGGGCCGAAGAAGGGCTCGCCGCCGATGTGCCAGCCGTCGGGGTGCAGCTCCTCGATCAGGACCCAGACGACCTCGCGGAACGCCTCAGATCCTTCGAACTCGACCATGACGTCGGTGAGTCTCGCGGCCATGTCGTGCTTCTGCTTTTCGGTAAAGACGCCTTCAACGAGTTTGACGTTGACGAACGGCATGTGCTGTTCCTCCAGAACTAGTCAGCGGTGTGACGCGGTGGTGAGGCCGATGCCTCTGCGAACAGCGTCCGGCCAGACGGGGCCTGGTCGCATCGGTGTGACCCCAGTAAGTGCCCAGTGCAGATGCGCCCGTTCATCCGTGCCGACGCGTGGCGGACCGTAGGCGCGGACAATGGGCGGCTGAGGGCTTAGAAGGAGGCCTGCCATGATGCTGCGCGGTCGTAACGAGCAGTGCCGGCTGATCGACGCCCTGATCGCCGAGGCCCGGTCTGGCCGCAGCCGGGTGATGGTGCTGCGCGGTGAACCCGGGATCGGTAAATCAGCCCTCATGCAGTACGCCGCCGAAACAGGCCCGGACTTTCACGTGGCCCGCGCCGACGGGGTCGAGTCGGAAATGGAACTGCCCTACGCCGCGGTCCATCAACTGTGCAGACCGATGCTCGATCACCTCGACCGCCTTCCAGAGCCCCAGGCGGCCGCGCTGCGCATCGCCTTCGGTCTGCGCGCCGGACCACCGCCGGACCGGTTCCTGGTCAGCCTTGCCGTGTTGAGTCTGCTGTCCGGTCAGGCCGAGAGCCAGCCGCTTCTCTGCCTGATTGATGACGCGCAGTGGCTCGACCAGGCTTCGGCTCAAACGCTGGCATTCGTGGCCCGCCGTCTTTACGGCGAGTCGGTCGCATTCCTCGTCGGGATCCGCGACGGGGACGAGACCGATCCCTTCGCCGGGCTGCCGGAAGTGAACCTGACCGGGCTGGCCGATGTGGACGCTCGCACACTGCTGATGTCGGCAATTCCCGGCAAGCTCGACGGGCAGGTGAGCGAGCGCATCGTCGCCGAATCTGCGGGCAACCCGCTCGCCCTGCTGGAGTTGCCACACGGCTGGTCGGCAGAGGGGCTGGCCGGCGGCTTCGGTTTACCTCAGAGCGTGCCGGTGCGGGATCGGGTCGAGGCCAGCTTCCGCCGCCGCATCGCGACTCTGCCGGCACCGACGCGGATGCTGCTGTTGGTGGCTGCCGCCGACCCGCAGGGCGATCCCGCGCTGCTGTGGCGGGCGGCCAGTGATCTGGGCATCGGTTTCGACGCTGCCGCCCCAGCCGAACGGGAGGGGCTGGTGTCGATCGGCGCTCGTGTCGCCTTCCGGCATCCGCTGGTCCGCTCCGCGATCTACCGGACAGCACCGGTGGCTGATCGCCAGAACGTTCACCGCGCCCTGGCCGGCGCGACCGATGCTGCGCGAGACCCTGATCGCCGCGCGTGGCATCGCGCCCAATCGGCCAGCGGGCCCGACGAGGACATCGCCGCAGAACTCGAACAATCCGCGGCGCGGGCAAAGGCCCGCGGTGGCCTGGCGGCGGCGGCGGCGTTTCTTGAAAGCGCATCGATGCTCACGCCTGATCCCGCCACCCGGGGATCGCGGGCGCTGTCGGCCGCGCAGCTCAAGTTTGACGCCGGCGCACCCGAGAAGGCGATGGCGTTACTGGCCAACGCCGCGTCCGCTCCATTGTCCGCGCTTCAACGGGCTCTACTCGAACGGCTTGGTGCGCGAATCACTTTCAGTCGACTGCGAGCTGACCACTCCGTCTCGGACCTCTTGGCTGCCGCGAAGAAGCTTGAGCCGCTCGACAGCGCCCTCGCTCGCGAGACATACCTCGAAGCCCTGTGGGCGGCGATGCGAATCCACGACGGCAGCGGTAAAGGTCTGCTCGCTGCCGCTGCCGCCGCTGCCTTAGGGGCCGCACACGCCCCCCAACCCCCGCGTGCGGTCGATCTGCTGCTTGACGGCTTGGCAATCCAGACCGTCCACGGGTACGCCGCGTCGGTGCCCGTGCTCGAACGTGCCCTCGATGCCTTTCTGTCCCAGGACATCTCCGAGGACGACACCCAGTGGCTGTGGCTGGCATGTAACACCGCCATGGGGCTGTGGGACGACGAATCATGTCGATCACTCGCTCGCCGGCAGGTGCGGATTTCCCGCGATGCGGGCTCGCTTCGCGTGCTACCGCTGGCCCTGAACTACCTCGCCGGCCATCACATGTTCGCCGGCGAGTTCGACGACGCTCAGGCGGTCATCGAAGAGGCAGACACCATTGCGGCGATCACCGGGAATGCCCCGGTGGAGGACTTCTCCGTCCTGCTGGCGGCCTGGCGCGGCCACGCTCCGCAAGTGCCCGTATCGCACGATCCAGACAGCGATTCGCAGGACATGCTCAGCGTCAACCGTGAGTTCGCCGATGCGGTGCTGCACAACGGCCTCGGCCAGTACGCCGAAGCGCTGAGCGCCGCCCGACAGGCGGCAGCCCGCGACGTCCTCGGATACGGGTCCTGGGTTCTGCCCGAACTCATTGAAGCCGCAGTTCGCAGCGGAGATTCCGATGCCGCCCGAACAGCGTTTGCGCAGCTGGACGAGCGAACCATGCTCAGCACCTCGGCCTGGGCGCGCGGCATCCGGGCACGCTCGCAAGCGCTGATCACCGAAGGGCCCGGCGCCGAGCGACACTACATCGCCGCCATCGAGTTGCTCGGCAAAAGCAGGATGGTCGTCCATCATGCACGCGCCCACCTCATCTACGGCGAATGGCTGCGTCGGCAGCGCAGACGGGTCGATGCCCGCACTTCCCTACGCATGGCGGAGAACATGTTCAAGTCGATGGGCGCCGAAGCATTCGCAGCCCGCGCCGACCGAGAGCTCCTCGCTACCGGCGAACGGACCCAGAAGCGCACGGGCCAAAGCACCCCACAACTCACAGCTCAGGAACGCCAGATCGCCCGCCTCGCATACGAGGGCCGATCCAACACTGAAATCGCCGGCCAGCTGTTCATCAGTGCGCGCACCGTCGAGTACCACTTCGGAAAGATCTTCAGCAAGCTCGGTATCGCCTCCCGCCACGAGCTGACCGCCGAACATGTTAAAGACAGCCTTGTCCCCCGTCCGAAAACCAAACGGCGCCACCTAATAACCCCGCAGTGATGCCCGCTCAGGGAAGTTCGTCTGGCGTAGATTGACCTCGGAGCGCGATTCGGCAACCGGAGGCATGTGGACGGCTGCTCGTCCGGGCCTCACTTATTTCCGCCGAAGGTCACGCCCGCCGACAGACCTCTCTTCACGTCCTTCACGAGGCGGCCTTGGGACGGCCAGCCCTCACGAATCTTGCTCCCGCGCACGGAGATTCTGATAGCCCAGCCTGATAGTCATTAGCAAACTCATCCGTCCAGCAGTGAGAGCTGCAGGCTGGAACCTCAACCTACGCGCAACTGGGGTGAGCTCTTAGCCTGAATCCGTGGATGGGCCGGTGGTTTGATCGGCGTGTGATCAGCGAAAATGCCTTCTGAACTGGGACAATTGAGATTGCTAAGGGCTCGTTTGTCCGGAGTTCTGGAAGGCACTTTCGATGCAATCATCGCATACGTTTACGGTCGACTCGGCGGTGTTTGATGAACGGAATCTGGTGTCGGCGGCGGGATTGGTGCCGGTGCTGGAACTGGCTGAGCAGACCGGTCTTTCGGAGTTGATCGCCGAACATGTGCAACTGCCCAGCACACGGGTGAGGTCGGGGGCGGTGAACCCGGCCGGCAAGCCCTGGTCGATGCCGGATCTCTCTCGCGCGATAGGGGTCAGCGCCCGGACGCTGCAGGACGGTTTCCAGCGCTATGTCGGAGTATCCCCGACCTGCTATTTGCGTGAGGTCCGCCTTCAGCGTGCGCGCGCGGATCTCAGCAACCCGGCGTTGTGTACGACGGTGTCCGATACTGCCTACCGATGGGGATTCGCGCATCTCGGTCGCTTTGCTGTGGCCTATCGCAACAAGTTCGGCGAGTCGCCCTCGGAGGCACTGCACAAGTCGGCATCGAAAGAACTTCCATCACGGACGCGGTAACACTTGCCGTGCCGGGCGGTCGTTTTGTCACTGTGACGTTTTGGGCTTGTCGGGTCGATCGAATGGCGCAGAGACTGCGGGGTGGTGGTCGGCCCAATACTCGCCGCCGGCAAGGTATTCGGACACCTCGCGGATCTCGCTGTCGCTGAGTCCGACGCCAAGTGCTGTCTCGATTCCTGGCACCCACTCCGACAGCCCGATGTGTTGGTCCCGCGCGGCCTCGAGCGCGCGATGAAAGATCGCGAGCCCGTACTAGGACGTTGTCGACCACCGGGTAGCGCTGTTCTCGGCTCGGCGCCGGCCTGAATCGTCGTCATGTATTGGACAGGGAGGTCTGGCGAGACTCTGAGAGTCAAGGCGTTATCATCGCTCCAAAACTATTGTGTCCCAGCATATTATCGCGTTACCTGACATAATCTCGGTATCCGGCATTCCCTGATGGGGGCTCAGGCCGCCGGCGAAGTGCACCGCAGTCACGGCGGCCACTACGACGTCTACCAAGGGGGCGAGAGCTTCGACGACGTGATCCAAGTCGAGCTCGAATTCCTCCACCGGCACGCCAAGAAGGCCGACTGAATGTTCGTTCGACCCCACTGATCAGCCGTCCTACGTTCCGAAGAGGGCGATCGCTGCGCACAGATCTCCAAATATATTGAAACACAACATGATAACGAAAACAGCGGATTTTTTCGGCCGCGCATGTCGCGCGGTGTCACCGGAGAGATTTTCGCGTTGACATGGGGGAGAGCGCCGCTGTGGCTGATCGCGTCGGTGTCGTCGGCGCCAACCCGAACCGCGGCTGGGCCAGGGATTCCCACATCCCCGCGCTGCGCAGCCTCGAGAATGTGCCACTGGCGGCGGTGGCGACCACCAGCCGTGCCAGCGCCGACGCCGCCGCGGAGGCGATCGGGGTCGGCGCCGGCTACGACGACCCCAGGTGTGTAGTGCCATGCGGCGTATGCGTAGATCGTCTCATCAGAAGACGCGTGCAGGTCCACGTCGATTGCCTCTCCGTGTCATTCGGCCCGACTGTCGGCAGGCCACTACTAACCGCGGCGCTCGCCGCGGATCACCACCTCACGCTGGTGCATTACGACGCGGACTTTGACACAGCGGCAACGGTATTGGAATTCCAGCACCAATGGGTCCTGCGGGAGCCTCTAGGGCAGCCAGCGACACCAAGGAGCCAAACTGACGCTTCACGGCCAGCGAGACCGGAGGGGCGCAACGTCTTGGCTGTAGTTATACCGGTAAAGCCACATATTCGATTGCCGCATATTCGACAGCAGCCAGCGGCGTGATTGGTGAGTCAACCTGGACATCACCCCAGATAGGGATAGCGCACTGAGCCACCTGCAGTGGTAAATTCATCTTTGGGGTTGATATACCAGCCTCTGCACCGCGGCCCCAAAGGCGTCTGCAGTCCAGGCCCCCTTCTTTCGCCCGGCGTTTTCCGCCACTTCAGGAACAAATCGGCGAGGGCCGGTACATGACTGCAATACACATCGACATCGACCATGCTTCACCACCTCACAGCGGCCGCACGTTCTTCGATTGCCGCCGCGCACGTATGAGGACCAAGACCGACACCGGACTCACCGTGATCTCGATCAGCGGCGAGATCGACGCCTCGAACGCCGACGCGTTGAACCGCCACGCCAGCGAGCTGGTTTCCGAGGGCGCCGCATTGATAGTCGATCTGGCCGAGGTCGACTTCATCGCCCTTGACGGACTTCATGCACTGTTCGCGCTCAACATGCAATGCGCCCGCACCGGCACCACGTGGGCGCTGATCGCCAGCCACGCGGTCAATCTGCTGCTCCGAGTGGGAGATCACGACAAGTTGCTTCCCACGGTTGGATCGGCGACCGAGGCCCTGCTACTGGTTCGTCGACCCGACCGTGGCCACCGAGCACTGCAGCTCGTTACTCCGACCGACTACCCGCACCCCGTGGGCAGGAACGTCAACGTATGACCCCTCGAACCACTCGCGAGGACTGGCCGTCGGGTGGACGATTCAGATCGGTGCGTGTCGTCCCAAAACAAGAGTCGCAAAACGAAAGAATCGAGACTTGCGTTCGGCACCTTCAACACGACGTGTTTCCGCTTACCACGGAGTCTCCTTTCTACTCGGAGGCGAAGAGCCGTCAGTTCCCAGACGTGTATGCCTGTAACCGACCTGGCCATAGGGTCTCTCATGAGACCGTGTCGGAACAGATGCGACGAGGAAAGCGAGCGAATCACCGAATAATTGAGCCGGGACCGGTCAGGAGAGAGCAAAATCGACTGGGACACAACACGAGTCGCTAATATCCAGCAGTTTACCGGTAAAGCCGCATATTCGATTCCGTCGTATTGGGCGCCTGGGGGGCGAGGGATCAGCGATCGACGGCGCGGCGACGACGCTGATAGCGCGCAGAGAGCTTGTTGCTGATCGTGATCGTCTGGGTATCACTCTTGTCCCACTCCTGCCCAGAAGCGGTTAATGGCAGCAGCACCCCGCTCTGGATCTTGCGTGAACCACCAATGGCCCAGTCGGTCCAGCACCGCGATCTCAGCACCGGCGCGGGCGCTTGCGCGGCGACGCTGCTCGTCGGGGGCGTAGTGGTCGTCGCCGGCCAGAATCGACAGGCCTGGCCGTGCGGCGGCGCGCTCGAGATTGCGGCCCAGCCGGGCCATGGTCGGCTGGACCGCGTCGCGATAGAGGCGGAGGATGCAGTCGCCCATGGCGGCGTTCTGGCCCTCAGCGACGGGGAGCGCAACGTCTTCGTGCATACCGCGATCCACCAGTGCGGCAGCACGTTCGGAGACAGGCGGGTCGATCAGCTCCGCTACCGCATCCTCGCCGGCTCCCGGGGTCGCCCACACCTTTACGCGATCGTGCCACTGATAGTCCTGGTCGAAGAGGCCGATGACGTCGCATACCCAACTGCGCACCAGTTCGGGCCGTGTCATCACGACGTTCATTACGTGGGCTCCGCCCCAGTCGTGACCCACCAGGTGGACCGGCCGCTCGAAGCGCTCTAACTCGGTGACCAGCCAGCGGCGGTACTCCTCCACCGTGGCTGTGAACCGTGCGGGCACAGGGGCGCCGAAACCCGGTGGGGACAGACGTACGACGGGTCCGCGATCGAGGAGCGGAGCCAATCTGTTCCAGACGGCGGCGGTCTCGGGGTTACCGTGGACGAGGCACACAGTCACGCGCTTCTCCTTTGCATCAAACTCGAACATCGGTGGTGGCCGACAGGATCGGCATTAGCCCTGGGGGCTACCGCTATGCATTGCGGGTGGCCCGCGAGATTCGCTACGGACACACCCGCTTTCAAGACATAGCCATGAGCACCGGGGCACCGCGACGTGCTCACCGCACGGCTGCGCAAACTCGAACAAGCAGGCGTGATCGAGCGCCGGCAATATTCGCAGCGTCCGCCACGCCACGAGTACCTCCTGACTGACGCCGGGCAAGCCCTTCGGCCCATCCTGCTCGCGCTCAAAGAATGGGGCGACCGAATGTGTCAACCCCGGAGCCGAGCCGGTCATCTTCCAACACACTTGTGGCGCACTGGCCGCTGCAGTCCTTCTGCACGTCAACGGCCAGTCCACTCTGATGTAGCCGAAACCCATTGAGGCTGCCGTGCAACGGATTCTGCGCAACAGGTTCATCACCGTGGGGAGCCACTCCGTCAGCACATTGAATCTGTAACCCGAAACCTTTGAGCTGGTAACGGTGCGTGTTCTAGAGGCGAGGAGGCTGGCGGAGCGGCTGGGAGTCGCCCGATAGGCGTCGAGGCGGCGGGAGTACTAACGTCGTCGGTCCAGAGACGCCAGCCATCTGGTGGCGGTGGCCACGACGGGTCCGGCCTCCAGTCAGGCGGTGGTCGCCACCCCGGTGGCGGCGTCGGCCAGTTTGGTGGTGGGCTAAATCTCACCATTACCTCCACGAATATCCAGAGGGAATCTCATCGGATTCCGTATCCCCGCAATGGTCAGGACGATGACTAGAGCATGCGATACGCAACGCTAACGAAACCAATACACCTCGGTGTCGTCGTGGCCGGATCAGCCTCGAACAGCCCGATGGCATCTGCTGAGTCTGCGGCCAATCCCGGTCCCCCCGCGATCGGCGATTAGCGTTCTGGAAATGAGCATTTCGGGGAGGATGCCGTGAAGAGCCCCTCAGAGAACACCGCAACAGCAGGTGACGAGAGTTTCCTGATCGTCGTCGTCGCGCTCGGCGCGAACCTGTTGATCGCGGTCGCCAAGACGGTCGCTGCCGTCGTCACCGGGTCCGCCTCGATGCTGGCCGAGGCCGCGCACTCCTGGGCGGACACCGGCAACGAGGTGTTCCTGTTGATCGGTACGCGCAAGTCCATGAAGCCTGCCGACGTCGAGCACCGGCTGGGCTATGGCCGGGCGGGCTACATCTGGTCGATGTTCGCGGCCTTCGGGCTGTTCACGGTGGGCGCGGTGGTGTCGATCTGGCACGGGATCTCCTCGCTGGGCGGCGAGGAGGGGGCGGCGGCGTACGGATGGGCCTACGCGGTGCTCGCAGTGTCCTTCGTGCTGGAGGGCACCTCGTTCGCACAGGCGTTGCGGCAGACCCGGTCCGGCGCGGTGCAGCGGCGGATCCACCCGCTGCGCTACGTCCGCGTCACCTCGAACCCGATGCTGCGCGCGGTCTTCGCCGAAGACCTGTCGGCGCTCATCGGGATCCTCATCGCCGCGACCGGCATTCTGCTGCACCAGCTCACCGGAAACGCCGTCTGGGACGCGATCGGCTCGATCTTGGTCGGTCTGCTGCTCGGCGGCGTCGCGATCTTCCTCATCGGACGCAACATGGACTTCCTCACCGGGGAGGCGGTCACACCGCTCGCGCGGAACAACGTGCTACGGGCCCTCGTCGACAACGACGAGATCGAACGGGTCAGCTATCTGCACATGGAGTGGGTCGGCGCCGACAGGATCTACCTGGTCGCCGCCGTCGACCTGGTCGGGAACGCCCCGGAGTCCGATGTCGCCGCGCGCCTGAGTGGTATCGCCGATGCCCTGCATGCGCGGCCAGAGATCGTGCGGGCGGTACTGACGCTCACCCGACCGGGTGACAGCACCGATCTGAGGCCGGGGCCGCTGCCAGGGTGGTACCTCGAGTCAAGCTCCTGACCGGCTGGGCACGCCACGGTTCAGCACGTCGACACCCGGAAGCGCTTTGCCCTCAAGGTATTCCAGCGATGCGCCGCCGCCCCGGCCGCCCACGCGAATGCCATCGACTTCGGTGGCGCGCCGAATCAGCTGCAGCACTACATGATTGGGCTTGCGCGGTGATTTAATAGTCGGGCGGTCGCCGTCGGCGCAGCGGGCGAATGCTCTGATGCTGTGGATATTGTTGGCTGTCGCCGACGCCGCCGACTGTGCCTTGGACTTACACATTCCCGTGAGTTACCCGACGGTTTCACACGGCCGAACCGGAGTCGGCCGAACACGCACCGGCGAAGCCTATGGTGAACCATGTCGAAAACACCTTTACATCCGTTGCAGCGGGCCATCGTCCCACCCAAGCTGCCGCACCCCATCAACCCGGCACTGATCAAGCACGCAGAGGAACGCGCCGGCCACCTCCAGGACCGGATCGCCGACGCCATCACGCGCTTCGCCGGCTCGATGCAGTTCGTGTATATCCACATCA
>Ga0207683_10006256_pt1 | contig 10203 bp, 4 predicted proteins | sample KBSM73metaG_FD_184333 | JGI IMG/M metagenome (GOLD analysis project Ga0207683, IMG submission 184333) | Miscanthus rhizosphere microbial communities from Kellogg Biological Station, Michigan, USA - KBS M7-3 metaG (SPAdes) (version 2) | ecosystem: Host-associated > Plants > Roots > Rhizosphere >...
CGGGGACGAATCAGCCGGCCGCGTGCAACGTCAACGGCGGCGGCAACTGGCGCATCCCCGATACGGTCCCGAACAATCCAGCAACAGTCAGCGCCGGCCTGGTGCCGGGCACGGTCATCGACAATGCATTCCTGCTGTCGCACAACCCGGGACTCACGACCAACCAGATCAGCGAAGCGCTCATTCCGCGCCTCGGCCGCCCGGTGAACATGGAAGGCGCCCGCGATCGCGATTCGTTCATCGGTTCGCTCGAGTTCCGGCCGAACGACGTCTCGCACATGTACATCGACATGATCTACACGAAAGCGCATCGCAGCAACGAGCGCATCGACATGAACCTGGTCGGTCGCAACGGCAATATCATTCCGCTCGACTTGCAGGTCGACGGCAACGGCGTCGTGACCAAGGCGACGTTCACGAACGCGCAGTTTTTCCTCGAAGCGCGGCCCTACGACGAAGACGTCAAGTACTGGAGCATCAATCCCGGCGGCGACTTCACCTTCAACGACAGTCTCAAGCTCAAGGCGCAGGTCAACTATGGCCGCAGCTGGATGCTGCGCGAGTCGCCGACGGTGCTGGTCAATTCGCCATTCACGACGATCCAATACTCGAACAGCGGCGGCGACTTTCCGACCTGGACCAGTGGCGGCCTGAATTTCAACGATCCGAACGCAGGCTGGACCTGGGCCGGTGGCCGCGTCAACATCAACAACGAGAGACGCGACACCGAGAACAAGGGCGCCCACGCCGACCTCCGGTGGGGCAGCGACACGCGTAACCTGATCTTCGGCGTCGCCTGGGACGAGGACAGCCGCAACATCACCGGCTACGACAACAGCCAGCGCTGGCAGAACACGGTCTGCGGCGGCGGCGTCGCGGACGTCACGCCCAACCCGCCTTGCACCGGCGGCGCCGGTTCGGCGATTCCACAGTCGGATCTGTCTTCCTATCTGGTGCCTGGTCCGTTCGGCTACATCACGGTCGATTTCGACCGCTTCAAAAACGACAGCAACTACTATGCGTTGCGCGACAGCGCGCCGGTATCCGGTTCGGCCAACACCGGCGCGACCACCGGCGGCTTCAACGAGAAGAACGGCGGACTGTTCGTCGAAGGCAACGACGAGTGGGATCTCGGCGGGCGTCCACTGCGCGTCAACGGCGGTCTGCGTTACGTGCACACCGACCAGGAAACGGACGGCCCGGTGACGGTCGCCGGCGTCACGCAGTTCCTGACGCTCGGGCAGACGTATCACAAGTATCTGCCGTCGTTCAACACGGCGTGGAGCGTGACCGACGAAATCGTACTGCGCTTTTCCGGTTCGCGCACGATCACGCGGCCGAATCCGAGCAGCATGCTGCCGAATGTGAACTTCAGCGATCCGTCGGCGCAGAATGCTTCGCAGGGCAACCCGACCCTCAACCCATACATGTCGAACAACGTCGACCTGGGCGGCGAGTGGTACACCGGCGGCGCGGGCTACGTGGCACTGAGCCTGTTCAACAAGCGCATCAGCGGTTACACGTACCAGGGTGTCAACACGATTCCGTTCACCGCGCTCGGCATCCCGTACGACAGCCTGAATCCGACCCAGCAGCTCGCGATCAACCAGCGCGGCGGCCCGGATGCGGCAACGGTCAACGTGTCGCAGCAGGTCAACGCGTCGAACAACGTCAACCTGCGCGGCTACGAAGCGACCTGGGTGCAGCCGTTGGACCGCCTGATCGACGGCTTCGGCTTCCTGTTGAACTACACGCACATCGACACGTCGGTCGTGGGCGATGGCCCCAACGTGGCGAAGGTTGCGTCGAATCTCTACGGAATCGCGCCGAAACTGTGGAACGGGACGTTGTACTGGGAACGCGGGCCGGCCTCCGTACGCCTGTCCTACACCTGGAACGGCGGCTTCCAGACCGCCGGTTCGAACCAGAACGGCATTCCGTACGCGACGCTCAACGGCGACTCCCGCGGACAGCTCGACCTCTCGGCGAGCTATACGATCGAGTCGTGGGCATCGCATCCGCAGATCACGTTCAATGCGATCAACCTTACCGACCAGAAGTTGCGTTCGATCTTCTACTGGCCGAATGCGACCAACGATTTCTACGATCCCGGTCGCACGTACCTGATCGGCATTCGCGGGTCGTTCTGATTGGTGCGGTAGGAAAGGGCTCCAGCGCGACGCGGCCCGTCCGGTGTAACACTACCGGCGGGCCGCGGTTTTATTTGCGGCCCCCGGTCTTCTCGTATCGCCGATAATGCCACCGCTTTAGCAACGAGCCTCCGCAGACATGAACAGTGCGACGCAACAACTCCGGGCCGGGGAGAAAATCGGCTATGCCCTCGGCGATCTCGCGGCCAACCTGATCTTCCAGACGCTGGTAACGTTCCTGGCGTTCTTCTACACCGACGTGTACCGCATCCCGCCAAGTGCGGCGGCAACCTTGATCTTCGTCGTCGGGCTGCTCGGTGCGTTCGTCTTCACCCCGGTCATGGGCCTGGTCGCCGACCGCACGCGCACGCGCTGGGGCAAGTTCCGGCCATGGATCCTGTGGACCGCGATTCCATTTGGCGCGCTGGCGCTGCTCGCATTCAGCACGCCGGATCTCGGCGCACACGGCAAAATCGTTTATGCGCTGGTGACCTACACCCTGCTGGTGCTCGTCTACGTTGCCAACAATCTGCCGTACTCCGCATTGAGCGGCGTGTTGACCGGCAGCATGGCCGATCGCAACAGCCTGTCGTCGTACCGCTTCGTCGCGGTGATGATCGCGCAGTTCATCATCCAGGTGCTGTTGCTGCCGCTCGTCCTGATCCTCGGCGACGGCGACAAGGCGCGTGGCTTCGAGCGGACGATGGCGGTGTTCGCAGTCGTCGGAACCGTGTTCTTCCTGATTACGTTTTTTACGACGCGAGAACGCATCGTGCCGGCGGCGGAGCAGAAGTCGAGCGTGCGCCAGGACCTGGCCGACCTCGTGAAGAACCGGCCGTGGCTGGTCATGCTGGCGCTAACGATCCTGGTGTTCATCAATCTCGCGTTGAAAGGCGGGATGTACGTCTACTACTTCAAGTATTACCTCGACGCCGCGCAGCTCGCGCAGTTTCTCGACGGCGTCGGATTCAACGGCTTCATCGCCGGCCTCAACCACGCGCTCGTCGGCGCCGGCCTGACCGAATTCCAGTGGCCGAAAGACGCGCCGACGTCGGCGTTCAGCCTGTTCAATGCCGGCGGCATCGTCTTCATGATCGTCGGCATCGGATTTTCCAAGCCGCTCGCCGACCGCTTCGGCAAGCGCGACGTGTTCGGCGGGGCGCTGTTCGTTTCGACCTTGTGCCTGCTGGCGTTCTGGTCCTATTCGCCGCAATCGATCGGCCTGGTTGTGGTGTCGTATATCCTGCACGGCTTCTTCTACGGCATCACGATTCCGCTGCTCTGGGCGATGATCGCCGACGTCGCCGACTACTCGGAATGGAAGAATCACCGCCGCGCCACCGCGATCGTGTTCTCGGCGATGCTGTGTGGACTGAAGTTCGGTTTGTCGGTCGGGAGCGCGCTGGTCGCGGCGATCCTCGCGGCCTACGGCTACGATGCGTCGTTGACGACGCAGGCGCCGGAAGTCGTGCACGGCATCCAGCTGGCGGTCAGCATCTACTGCTCGATTCCGTTCCTGCTCGGCGTGGCGTTGCTGTTCGCCTACGAGGTCGACAAGTCGATGGAGACGCGCATCGAGGACGACCTCGGCGCGCGCCGCACCGGCGCGGCAACGACCGCATGATTGCCCGCCTCGCCTAAGGGGATCGAGATGGCCGACAACACCGAACGCGACGATCTCGAAGCACTGGCGGCACGGGCAATTTCCGAGCCGCTGGTCACGCACATCTATACGGCCGATCCGTCGGCCCACGTGTTCGAGGGCAAGCTGTACATCTATCCGTCCCACGACATCGACGCCGGGATCGAGCACAACGATCTGGGCGACCAGTACGCGATGGAGGACTACCACGTCATCTGCATGGACGCGCCGGATGCCGCGGCCGTCGACTGCGGCCTGGCATTGCATGTCAAGGACGTGCCGTGGGCAGCCCGGCAGATGTGGGCACCGGATGCGGCGAGCAAGGATGGCAAGTTCTACCTGTATTTCCCGGCCAAGCGTTCCGATGGCGTTTTCCAGATCGGCGTGGCCGTCGGCGAGCGGCCCGAGGGTCCGTTCGTGCCCGACCCGCAACCGATCGAAGGCAGCTACTCGATCGATCCGGCCGTATTGCCCGACGACGACGGCGCCTTCTACATGATCTTCGGCGGGATCTGGGGCGGCCAGCTGCAGAACTATCGCGACAACGTTTACTCTCCCGCGAACGTCGAGCCGGCCGCGGCTGCGCCGGCACTCGGACCACGCATTGCCCGGTTGAGCGGCGACATGAAGCAATTCGCCGAAGCGCCGCGCGAACTGCACATCATCGACGAGAATGGTGCCCCGCTGCTCGCGGGCGATCACGAGCGCCGCTATTTCGAAGGGCCGTGGATGCACAAGTACGGCGGCCGCTATTACCTGTCGTATTCGACCGGGAACACGCACATTCTCTGTTACGCTATCGGCGACAGTCCCTACGGACCTTTCACTTACCAGGGGCAGCTTCTGACTCCTGTCGTCGGCTGGACCACGCATCACTCGATCTGCGAGTTTCGCGGCAACTGGTACCTGTTCTACCACGACGCGATTCTGTCCGGTGGCGAAAGTCACCTGCGCTCGATCAAGCTGACGGAACTGCACCACGATGCGAGCGGCCGGATCGCGACGATCCATCCGTATGGCGAGTGAGTCAGGCTCGACACTCTCGCTGCACGGCGCGCTCGAACCGCTGGCGCCCGGCGCGCTGATCCGCCTGGCCTGTGGGCCGCTCGCGGTCGAAATTGCACCCGACGCAGGCGGGCGCTTGGCCCAGATCGTCCGCGATGGCGTCGCGTGGCTGGTCGGCCACAGCGAACCCAACGCGGCGATGATCGCCTGGGGCTGCTATCCGATGCTGCCGTGGGCGGGACGCGTTCGCCATGGCCGATTCGAATTCGAGGGACGCGCATATCAGCTTCCGCTGAATTTCGGTGAACACGCGATTCATGGCGTCGGATTCGCCTTGCCGTGGCGCGTGGAACACGTTTCCCCGGTGCATGCGGAGCTCTCGCTGCAACTGCCTGATGACGAGCGCTGGCCGTTCGGCGGCAGCGCGAGGCAATGCATCGACGTCGAGGACAACGCGCTGCGCTTGCAGTTATCCGTGACTGCCGGCGAGCGTGCGATGCCGGCGGTCATTGGCTGGCATCCCTGGTTCTGCAAGCCGGACCGGATCGAATTCAAGCCGAGCCGGTTCTATCCGCGCGACGCCGAAGGCATCGCAGTTCGCCCCGTCAGCGAATTGCCGCCCGGACCCTGGGACGACTGCTTCATCAACGACGAGCCGGTGCTGATCGAGCACGCCGGGCAACGCCTGCGGCTCGCGTCGAGTTGCCGGCACTGGGTCGTCTACGATGAGACCGCGCATGCGACCTGCATCGAGCCGCAGAGCGGTCCGCCGAACGCTTTCAGCCTGGAGCCGACGCGCCTGGCGCCGGGGTCTTCGATCACCGCTTCGTTTGCGCTCGAGTGGCTTTGAGTTATTTCAGGTACCGATCGAACCAGGTGACGATGCGCGCGCGCAAGTCTTCGAGATTGCCCGGCTTGCGGAAATGGTGGCCTTCGCCCGCATAGATCATCAGCTGCGTAGGCACGCCCAGCGATTTCAGCGCATGCCAGTATTCCAGCGACTGCACAGCGGGGCACTCGACATCGCGTTCGCCGACATAGAGAAGGGTCGGCGTTTTTGCCTGCTTGATGAACTCGATCGGTGACGATGCGCGATATATCGCGGGGTCGTCGTACACCGAGGCGCCGAAGAACGGGATCATCCATTGGTCGATGCCGTTCTGGCCGTAATAGCTGGTCCAGTTCGCGATGCCCGCGCCGGCGACGGCGGCCTTGAAGCGCTGCGTCTGCGTGTTCGCCCACATCGTCATCCAGCCGCCGTACGAGTGGCCGTAGATGCCCAGCCGCGCATCGTCGATCGCAGCGATCTTCTCGACCGCATCGACGCCGGCGAGGATGTCGCGCAAATCGCCATGGCCGAAATCGCGGGTGTTTGCGCGCGTGAAGGCCACGCCCTGGCCGTAGCTGCCACGCGGGTTTGGATAAAAAATGTAATAGCCGCGCGTGATCAGGTCGTGGATGAAATCAAAACGCGTGCCGTGCTGCGCGCCGGCGGCAATGTAACGGGGCGTGACCGCGGAACTGGGGCCGCCGTGCACGACGACGACCATCGGATGCTTCTGCTTGCCGGATACGTTCTTCGGCCCGAGCAGCCAGCCTTGCACGTTGAAGCCTTCGTTCGACCAGTGGACGCTTTGCGCGGAAACGTTGGCGCCCAGGGCCGCGTTATCGCGCGTCACCGGCGCGAACTTGGGCAGTCGACCGATCGCGACTTCCTCGGCGTGGTTGAAATCCTCGGTGATCGCCGCGGCGACCGCGCCGTCGGCGCTGAAGGCGATCGCCCCGTCGAGCCGCTGCGCTTTCATGTCGACCGGCGCGGACCAGAGCTTTTTCGTGGCGCGCGTTGCGGGATCGATCGTGACGATCGCGTATTCGTCATCGATCAGCGCCGACGTGATCAGGCGCGTGTTGGTCAGGCCTGCTCCGCGCCAGGCGATGCCGCGGAACGTCCCCTTGAAATCCGGCGTGAGGTTCGTCGGTGGGCCGCCTTCGAGCGGCACGCCGTACACGTCGCCGCCGATCGACCCCCAGTCGCTCATCAGTCCGCCGATGAACGCGACGGTCTTGCCGTCGGGCGATACGCGCGGAAGCGTCATCTGCATCTTTGGCGCCGCGATCACGCGCAGCGCGCCGCTTTCGGCGTCGACGTAATCGAGCGTGGCGACCCACCAGTTATTGTCGCCATTGCCCTTTGCGCCAGTCGCGGCGAAACCCGTTCCGTCGGGAGTCCAGTCGAACTCGTAGATGTACGTGTCGGGCGGCGACACGAGCCTGAGCTCGCCGCCGCTCGCAGCAACTATTGCAATGCGTTGTTCGTCTTCGCTGGCCCCGATCTCCCCGACCAGTGCCGCGCCGGCTTCGACGGCGCCGGTCTTCTTGCGCGCTCCGGGAGTGACGAGCAGGGCGATGCGCGACCCATCCGCGGACCAGCGCACGGTATTGGCCACGCCGGCAACGTTCGTCACCTCGCGCGGCGCGTCTTTTTCGACGACGTACAGCGTTGTTTTTCCGGCGGCCGAATCCGCAGCGAGAAACGCGAAAGCGTTGCCTTTCGGCGACCACGCGGTGTCACTGTATTTGCAGGTCTTGCACGGGTCGAATTGCGCCACCAACTTCCCGTCCGCGGCGCGAACGATGATCGTGCCGTGTGCTTCCTCCGGCAGATTGCCGGGATCGAGCGCCTCGACATCGACGACGCGATCACCCGACGGCGAGATGGACAGCGCATCGTGTTCGCGCAGGACGACCTGGTCGGCTGCGGCCTGGACTGCATTCAGAAGGAGCGCGCCGGCTCCCAGGATCATTGCCGCTCTTATTCCTGGCCTCATTGAATGCCCGCTTACCCTTGGTGGAAGAGAGCGCGCATCCTACACGGTGGCGCCGAGTCGGCGCCCGTGACTTTAGGCACGCCTGAGCACGAGCAAAGGCGACGTCGCGGCAATGCGTCGCGTGCCGAGCCAACCGGCCAATGCGACGATCACGGCAGCGGCGAGCGCCGAAGCGGCCAATGCGTCGAGCGGCGGAATGTAGGCAACACGAAACACGCGCTGCGCGAGCCAGACGCCGGCGAGTCCGGCGCCGACGGCCGCGATCGAACCGGCCAGCGCGCCGAGCAGCGCGAACTCGCCGAGAACCGCCTGCGTCAGCTGGCGTCGATCCGCGCCGAGCGTGCGCAGCAACGCGGTTTCGAAACGGCGCTCGTCCGCGCTGGCGGCAAGCGCGGCAAGCAGCACGAGCAGCCCCGCGGCCAGGCTGAAACCGAGCACCGAGGTCACCGCGCGGCTGACGCGATCGATGATGTCGCGGACTCGATCGAGCAAAGAGTTCAGGTCGATCAGGGACAGGTTCGGATGGTCGCGGGTCAGGCTGGCGAGCGCATCAGCCGGCACGGCGCCGAGATGAAAGCTCGCGACATCGCTGTAGGCGAGGCCTTGCGCGCTGATCGGGTCGAGCAGCAGGAAGAAATTCACGCGGAACGAATCCCAGCGCACGCTGCGCACGCTGGTCATGCGCGCGACAACGTCGCGCTCACCGATGCGCAGGGTCAGCGTATCGCCGAGTTTCAGGTGAAACATCTCGATCCACATTTCTTCGAGCGACACTTCCGGCTCGGTTGGTTTTGCGTCGAACCAGCGCCCGGCTTTCACGCGATTGGTCGGTGGCAGGTCCGCGCTCCACGACAGCCGCGTTTCGCCGTTGATCCATCCGGCCGCGCGCCGATCCTGATAGTCCTCCGCGCGCGGCGCCTTGCCGTTGATCGCGACGAGTTTGCCGACGGCCAGCGGCATCATGCTGACATTGTCCGCGTGCAGCGCGGCCAGTCGCGCCTTGACGCCGTCGCTCTGCTCGGGCTGGATGTTGACCAGGAAATAGTTCGGCGTGTCGACCGGAAGTTCAGCGCGCCAGGCGCCGAGCAGAGACGGCCCGACCACGGCGAGCAGGTCGAGCGCGGTCAGCGCGAGCGCCAGCGCCGTGATCTGCAGCAGGCTCAGGCCGCGTCGGCGCGCGAGATTGGCGGCGCCGAAGCGTAGAGCGCCCGGCATGTAACGCAATGCGCGCGACAACAAACGTATCGAGATGATGCCGAGGACCAATGCGAACAGGCCGACCCCGGCCAGGCTCGCCGAAAGAACGCCGGCCAGCGCGAGCGAGTCGCTTTCGAACCAGATCAGGCCGGCGCCGAGCACGACCGGCAGCAGATAAAGTACGTCGAAGCGGCGCACGCGCGCGCCGATCGCGCGCTGGAATACCCGCACCGGCGGCACCTCGCGCAGGCGCAACAGCGGGGGCAGGGCGAAACCGAACAGCACTGCAAGGCCAATCGCGAACGCGGCTAGAGTCGGCATGAGCGGCGTCTTCGCGACCGCGCCCGGCAGCAGATCGCGCGCGAAGGCGAACACGAGTTCCTGCAATCCCAGTCCGAGCAGCGCGCCGAGCAGGCAGGCCGGCAGGGCCAGCAGCAGCAACGTGAATCCGGTCGCGGCGAGCACCTCGCCCGCGGTTGCGCCGAGGCAGCGCAACAAGGCGACCTCGTCGGTCTTGCGCCGCGCGTAACGTCCGGCCGCGAGCGCGACGGCGATGCCGGACAGCAACGCGGCGAGCAACGCCGCCAGGCGCAGGAATGCCTCGCCGCGCTCGAACGCGCTGCGCAGGTTCTGCTGCGATTGCTGGACCGTGATCAGTTCGGAAGCATCGGGCTTGTGCGCCTTGAGGAAGGTGCTAAATGTGGAAATTGCCGCATCGTCTCCCGCCGTCATCAGGCGGTTGCGCGCACGGCTGCCGGGACCAAGCAGGCCGCTGGCCTTTGCGTCCTGCAAGGTCATCAGCAGGCGCGGCGCGAGCGCGAACAGTTCGCCGCCGTCGGGCTCGCGCACGATTTCACCGGCGACGCGCAATGTCAGGTTGCCGACCGGCAGCGTGTCGCCGGGCTTCAGGTCCAGCGCGGCGAGCAGGCGCTGTTCGCCATACACGCTGCCGGCGGGCGGCGAGTGCGCCTCGCTTTCTGCGCCCGCGGCGTCGCGAACCAGCAGTTTGCCGCGCAATGGATACGCGGCCTCGGCGGCGCGCACGTCGGCAAGCTGGCTCTTGCCATTGGCGAAGAATACGCTCGGAAAGTCCGCGGTCGCGCTGCTGCGCAAACCGAGCCGCGTCGCTTCTGCAGCGAGTTCCGGCGGCAGCGGCGCGCGCGTGCTGAGGCCAAGATCGCCGCCGATCAGCTCGGTCGCCGACGCCAGGATGCCGCGTTCGACGCGCTGGCCGAGCGTCGCGACGGCGCCCAGCGCAGCGACCGCGAGGAGCAGGGCGATAGCGAGCATCGCCAGTTCGCCATAACGCCATTCGCGGCGCAGGGTGCGCCAGGCAAAGGTCAGTGGTTTCATGCCGAAGCGCCGGGCAGGAGCCCTTGTG
>Ga0207683_10006261_pt1 | contig 10197 bp, 7 predicted proteins | sample KBSM73metaG_FD_184333 | JGI IMG/M metagenome (GOLD analysis project Ga0207683, IMG submission 184333) | Miscanthus rhizosphere microbial communities from Kellogg Biological Station, Michigan, USA - KBS M7-3 metaG (SPAdes) (version 2) | ecosystem: Host-associated > Plants > Roots > Rhizosphere >...
AGGTCGCTGATGCCCGCGTCGTGGATCGCACGGATGAGCACGCTGGGGATGCCGCAGAGCCCGAAACCACCGACCGACAGGGTCATCCCGTCGACGATGCCCTCGATCGCGGCGGCCGGGCTGGAGACCACCTTGTCCATGGCCCGGGACTCTAGCCGCCGCGGCCGGTCGACTGGCGAGGGCCCGGCACCACGCATACCCGGCATGCCTGTGGTGGGGGCACATCCGAGAATTCGGTCTCGAACCGCGGTGCGTGAGACCATGGGGCGCTATGCCCAAGGGAGACGACGTGCGCGCCGTCGACGACCGCCCTGCCGGCTATGTCGTCGACACGAGGAGCCCGTTCCGCCGCCGCTCCTCTCGTCGTGGTCCCCTGCCGCCGCTGAAGCCCAGCGGGAAGCCGGCCGGGAAGCCCAGCGGCGGACCCCCGCCGCGATCGCCGGGACGCGCACCCGTGGCGACCGCGCCGCCGCGTCCGCGACGTACCGGGCGCAACGTCCTCATCGCGGTCCTCGTCATCGTCATCCTCTGGGTGGCGTTCCTCGTCTGGGTGCCGTTCAACGCCTGGAACAGCGTCACCCGGGTGGACAACAACCCGGCCGGCGACCGCCCGGTCGACAAGAGCGGCTACAACTACCTGCTCGTCGGGTCGGACAGCCGCGACGGGCTCACCCCGGAGCAGCAGCAGGCGCTCAACGGCGGCGGCTCGGCCGAGGGCAAGCGCACCGACTCGATCATCCTCGTCCACGTCCCCGGCAACGGCGGCAAGGCCGCGATGGTCTCGATCCCCCGGGACTCCTACGTCCCCATCCCCGGACACGGCAGCAACAAGATCAACGCGGCGTATGCGTTCGGTGGCGCCAAGCTCCTGACCCAGACGGTCGAGCAGGTCACCGGCGTGCACGTCGACGGGTACCTCGAGATCGGGTTCGCCGGTTTCGCGGGCGTCGTCGACAGCCTCGGTGGGGTCGACGTCTGCGTCCCGTTCGACATGAAGGACCAGGACGCCGCCATCGACCTGAAGAAGGGCTGCCAGACCCTCGACGGTCCGACTGCCCTCGGCTACGTCCGGGCCCGCAAGTCCGACCCGCGCGGCGACATCGGGCGGGCCGAGCGGCAGCGCCAGTTCCTCGGCGCGCTGCTGAAGAAGGCGGCCACGCCGTCGACCGTGCTGATCCCGTGGCGCTACAAGTCGTTCGCCGACTCGGCGGCGACCGGACTCGAGGTCGGTGAGACGACGTCGTTCAGCGACGCTGTGAAGATGCTCCAGGCGCTGCGGGGTGTCGACGGAGGCGACACCCTCTCGCTGGTCGTGCCGATCGAGTCCGCCGCGCTCCAGACCCCGAACGCGGGCGTCGCCGTGAAGTGGAACACCGCGCAGGCCAAGGCGCTCTTCAACGCCATCCAGCAGGACCAACCCCTCACGACACCACCCGCGGGGACCGTGCCGGGCTGACCCGGAGGTCTCACCCGCGGTGGGTGACGCGGGTGGCCCCCGCCGCACGGGAGCGTAGTTCCATGAGTCCGACCTCGGAGTCCAGGGAAATAGTCGCGGGCTGGGGAACCACGTTCGCGGGCGCGATGATGATGATCGTCGGCCTCGTCGAGTTCTTCCAGGGGCTGGTCGCCGTGATCAACGGCAACCAGTTCTTCGTCACGACACCGAACTACGTGTTCCAGCTCAATGTCACGACCTGGGGCTGGATCCATCTCGTCCTGGGTGCCGTCATCGCCGTCGCGGGCTTGTTCATCTTCACCGGAAACATCGTCGCCCGCAGCCTCGGGATGCTCCTCGCCGGCCTGCAGGCCCTGGCCAACTTCGTGTGGCTGCCGTACTCCCCGCTGTGGAGCATCATCATCATCGCCATCGACGTCTTCATCATCTGGTCCCTGGCGACGCTCCGGATGGACCACCCCCTCTAGCTCGCGCGGCTGAGGGGCGGGGGCCCTTGCGGGACCAAGGTCCCTGGAGAACCCTGAGGGGAGACGCCACGATGCACGGCGTGACCGGCACCCCGAGCAGGCCCTGGCGTCCGCGCACGATGCTCCTGGAGCGCCGGTATGCGTAAGAACGACGGACACCAGGTCGACGGGCCGGCCACCGAGAGGCTGTTACGGGCCGGGCGCTTCTTCACCCGGTGGGACGAGTCCGACGACGGCCGCGCCGTCTTCCGCGAGGGTGGCCGTGCCGGAGACGTGTTCTACCGCGACCGCTGGAGCCACGACAAGGTGGTCCGTTCGACCCACGGGGTGAACTGCACGGGGTCCTGCTCGTGGAAGGTCTACGTCAAGGACGGCATCATCACGTGGGAGACGCAGCAGACCGACTACCCCTCCGTCGGCCCCGACCGTCCCGAGTACGAACCACGCGGCTGCCCCCGCGGTGCGGCGTTCTCCTGGTACACCTACTCCCCCACCCGAGTCCGCTACCCGTACGTGCGCGGTGTCCTGCTCGAGATGTACCGAGAGGCGCGCCAGCGGCTGGGTGACCCGGTCCTCGCCTGGGCGGAGATCACCGGCGACCGCGAGAAGCGGCGCCGCTACCAGCAGGCCCGCGGCAAAGGTGGGCTGGTCCGGGCCAGCTGGGCCGAAGCCATCGAGATCGCCGCGGCGGCCCACGTCCACACCATCAAGGCGTACGGACCCGACCGCTGTGCGGGCTTCTCGCCCATCCCGGCCATGTCGATGGTGTCGCACTGCGTCGGCACCCGGTTCATCCAGCTCCTCGGCGGGGTGATGACCTCGTTCTACGACTGGTACGCCGACCTGCCCGTGGCCAGCCCCCAGGTCTTCGGCGACCAGACCGACGTCCCCGAGTCCGGCGACTGGTGGGACGCCACCTACCTCATGATGTGGGGCTCCAACGTCCCGGTCACCCGTACCCCCGACGCCCACTGGATGGCCGAGGTGCGCTACCGCGGGACCAAGGTCGTCACGGTCAGCCCGGACTATGCCGACAACACCAAGTTCGCGGACGAGTGGATGCCGGCGCAGGCCGGGACGGACGCCGCACTGGCCATGGCCATGGGTCACGTCCTCCTCACCGAGCACTTCGTCCAGCGCCGGACACCCTTCTTCCACGACTACGTCCGGACCTACACCGACCTGCCGTTCCTCATCCGTCTGGATCCCCGCGAAGGGGACGAGGCCTTCGTCCCGGGCAAGTTTCTGACCGCGGCCGACCTCTCCGACGGTGCGCCGGACGAGGACGCCTGGAAGACCGTCGTGCTCGACGAGTCGAGCGGTGCTCCGGTCGTCCCCAACGGGTCGATGGGGTTCCGGTACGCCGAGTCGGGCGAGGGCCGCTGGAACCTCGACCTCGAGGGGGTGACACCGGCGCTCTCCCTCGCCGGCGCCGACGCAGAGCCGGTCGAGGTGCTGCTGCCGGCCTTCACGGAACCGGACGGGAGCGGCTCGGTCCTGCGCCGCGGGGTGCCCGCCCGACGCGTCGGCGGGCATCTGGTGACGACGGTCCTCGACCTCATGCTCGCCCAGTACGGAGTGCACCGCGACGGTATGCCCGGGGTGTGGCCGAGCGGGTACGACGACGTCGCGGTGCCCTACACCCCGGCCTGGCAGGCGGAGATCACCGGCGTCGCCGCGGAGCAGTGCATCCGCATCGCCCGGGAGTTCGCCGCGAACGCCGAGGAGTCCCAGGGGCGTTCGATGATCATCATGGGCGCCGGCATCTGCCAGTGGTTCCACGGCGACACGACGTACCGCTCGATCCTCGCCCTCCTCATCCTCACGGGGTGCATGGGGCGCAACGGCGGCGGATGGGCGCACTACGTCGGCCAGGAGAAGTGCCGACCGATCACCGGCTGGATCTCCCTCGCCAACGCGCTCGACTGGACGCGACCGCCGCGGACGATGACCGGTACCTCTTACTGGTACATGCATACGGACCAGTGGCGCAACGACGGGTACTCGACCGACTCGCTCGCCTCACCGTTGGCCCAGGGCCACCTCGCCGGGAAGCACACGGCGGACGCGATCGCGCAGTCGGCGCGGCTCGGCTGGATGCCCTTCTACCCGCAGTTCTCGGCGAACCCGCTGCAGGTCGCCGAGGCCGCGCAGGCGGCGGTGGACGAGGGGTCGGCCGCCAGCCCCGCCGCATACGTCGCGAGCGCCCTGCGGGACGGCAGCCTCAGCGCGGCCATCGAGGACGTCGACGCTCCGGAGAACTGGCCGCGCACGCTGGTGCTCTGGCGGTCGAACCTCATGGGCAGCTCGGCGAAGGGCAACGAGTACTTCCTCAAGCACCTGCTCGGTACCCACTCGAACGTCATGGGCAGCGAGAACCCCGCGGCGCCGAGGCCGTCCGAGGTGGTGTGGAGGGAGGAAGCCCCGGAGGGCAAGCTCGACCTGCTCCTCTCGGCCGACTTCCGGATGACCTCGACCACGCTGCTGTCGGACATCGTCCTGCCCGCGGCGACCTGGTACGAGAAGCACGACCTGTCCTCGACGGACATGCACCCGTTCGTCCACGCCTTCACCCCCGCGATCGACCCGCCCTGGGAGGCCAAGAGCGACTTCGACCTCTTCCATCTCCTCGCGCAGCAGTTCTCCGCGATGGCGCGGACCCATCTCGGGGTTCGGCGGGACCTGGTGAGCGTGCCGCTGATGCATGACACCGCCGGCGAGACGGCGCAGCCCGGCGGTCGCGTCGTCGACTGGCGCGAGTCGGGGGCGGCCGGCGTCCCAGGCCGGACCATGCCGGTCTTCCAGGTCGTCGAGCGGGACTACACGACGATCGCGGACAAGCTGGCGACGGTCGGCCCGCTGGCCGACTCGCTCGGCTTCACCGTCAAGAACGTGACGTACCGGGTGGACGAGGAGGTCGCGTACCTGTCGGCGAAGAACGGCGTGATGCTGGGCGGGGCCGGGGACGGCCGGCCGGCGATCGACACCGACGAGAAGATGGCCGAGGCGATCCTCCGGTTCTCCGGGACGACCAACGGCCGCCTCGCGGTGCAGGGGTTCCGAACGTTGGAACGTCGGGTCGGGAAGAGGCTCGTCGACCTTGCCGAGGGGTCCGAGGAGAAGCGGGTCACCTTCGCCGACACCCAGGTCGCCCCGGTCCCGGTCATCACGTCGCCGGAGTGGTCCGGCTCGGAGACCGGCGGTCGGCGGTATGCCCCGTTCACGGTGAACATCGAGCGGCTCAAGCCGTTCCACACCCTCACCGGCCGGATGCACTTCTACCTCGACCACGACTGGATGCTCGACCTCGGGGAGGCGCTGCCGATCTTCCGGCCGCCGCTCGACATGCACCGGCTGTTCGGTGAGCCGACCATCGGACCGGACGGGGCGAAGCAGGTCACGGTCCGCTACCTCACCCCGCACTCGAAGTGGTCGATCCACTCCGAGTACCAGGACAACCTCCTCATGCTCTCGCTCTCCCGCGGCGGCCCGACGGTGTGGATGAGCCCGCAGGACGCCGGAGCCATCGACGTGCACGACAACGACTGGGTCGAGTGCGTCAACGCCAACGGGGTCCTGGTCTGCCGCGCCGTGGTCAGCCACCGGATGCCCGAAGGGGTCGTCTACGTCCACCACGCGCAGGAACGCACCATCGACGTCCCCAAGTCCGAGGCGACCGGTCGCCGCGGCGGCATCCACAACTCCGTGACGAGGCTGCTGGTCAAGCCCAGCCACCTCATCGGTGGGTACGCGCAGCTGTCCTACACGTTCAACTACCTCGGCCCCACGGGGAACCAGCGCGACATGGTCGCGACGGTGCGCAAACGGTCCCAGGAGGTGACGTACTGATGCGCGTCATGGCCCAGATGGCGATGGTGATGAACCTCGACAAGTGCATCGGGTGCCACACCTGCTCGGTCACCTGCAAGCAGGCGTGGACCAACCGCGCGGGCACCGAGTACGTCTGGTTCAACAACGTCGAAACCCGTCCTGGACAAGGCTATCCGCGTCGCTACGAGGACCAGGAGACGTGGAAGGGTGGTTGGGAGCTGGGCCGGCGGGGCAACCTCAAGCTCAAGTCCGGGGGCCGGGTGAACCGGCTGCTCGGCATCTTCGCCAGCCCCGTGCAGCCGGAGCTGAAGGACTACTACGAGCCGTGGACCTACGACTACCAGACGCTGGTGGAGGCGCCACTGGGCGACGACTTCCCCGTGGCGCGGCCGAAGTCCCTCATCACCGGCCAGGACACCAAGATCTCCTGGTCGGCCAACTGGGACGACAACCTCGGCGGCGCGAGCGAGATGGGCCACCTCGACCCCATCGTCGAGCGGGTCCGTCGCGAGTCCGAGGACAAGGTCCGCTTCGAACTCGAGCAGACGTTCATGTTCTACCTGCCGCGGATCTGCGAGCACTGCCTCAACCCGTCGTGCATGGCGTCCTGCCCCTCGGGGGCGATCTACAAGCGCGCCGAGGACGGCATCGTCCTGGTCGACCAGGACCGGTGCCGTGGCTGGCGGCAGTGCATCACCGGGTGCCCGTACAAGAAGATCTACTTCAACCACAAGACCGGCAAGGCCGAGAAGTGCACGTTCTGCTACCCACGGATCGAGGTGGGCCTGCCGACGGTCTGCTCGGAGACCTGCGTCGGGCGGCTGCGCTACCTCGGCCTGTTCCTGTACGACGTGGACCGCGTCACGCAGGCGGCGGCCACGCCGGACCCCGGTGACCTGTACGAGGCGCAGCTGGACCTCATGCTCGACCCCGACGACCCCGACGTGGCGGCGCAGGCCCGTAAGGACGGCATCCCCGACGACTGGATGGAGGCGGCCCGGCGCTCACCGGTCTACGCGCTCGCCAAGCGCTACCGCGTCGCCCTGCCCCTGCACCCGGAGTACCGCACCATGCCGATGGTCTGGTACGTCCCACCGCTCTCCCCCATCGTCGACGTGCTCGCCGGCCAGGGGCACGACGCCGAGGACCGGACGAACCTGTTCGGTGCGATCGACGCCCTCCGCATCCCCGTCGAGTACCTCGCCGAGCTCTTCACCGCCGGACGCACCGACATCGTGACCGGCGTCCTGCAGAAGCTCGCCGCGATGCGGTCCTACATGCGGGACGTGACCCTGGGCCGCGACGGCGACCCGGCCATCCCCGCGGCCGTCGGGATGACGGAGGAGTCGCTGTACGAGATGTACCGCCTCATGGCGATCGCCAAGTACGCCGACCGCTACGTCATCCCCACCGCCCACGTCGAACGCGCCCACGAGCTCGAGGAGATCGGCTGCTCCCTCGACTACGACGAGGGTCCGGGCATGTACGCGTCCGGCCCGTTCGGCGAGGCCAGCGGACGGCCGGCCCCCGTCGCCGTGGAGACCTTCAACGCGCTGAAGCAGCGGCAGACCGCCGACGTCGCGACCTCGACGACCCCGTCCGGTGAGCTGCGTGGCCGGGTCAACCTGCTCAACTGGGACGGCAACGGCGCACCGGACGGGCTCTTCCCGACGAAGCCGGACGGAGGCGCATCGTCGTGAGGTCCCTCCGCCGGCCGCAGCCGGATCCCAGGGTCGTCTACCAGGTCGCGTCCTGCTGCCTCGACTACCCGACCGCCGCGCTGCTCGAGCGACTGCCCCTGTTCACGAGCGCGCTGGCCGAGCAACCCGATGCGCCGGAGATCGCGCGGCTCGACGGCCTGGTCGGTCACCTCGGCAGCACCCCGCTCGACCGCCTGCAGCGGGCCTACGTCGATCAGTTCGACCTCAGCCGGAAGCACGCCCTCTACCTGTCCTACTGGACCGACGGCGACACCCGTCGCCGAGGGGAGGTGCTCGGGCGGTTCAAGAGCGCATACCGGGCCAGCGGCTTCCTCGTCGACACCCACGGCGAGCTGCCCGACTACCTGCCGATGGTGCTCGAGTTCGCGGCCCGCGCCGACCTTGACGCCGGCCGGGAGCTGCTGCAGGCATACCGGCCGAGCCTGGAGCTGCTGCGCATCGCGCTGGACGAGAAGCAGAGCCCGTATGCGGGTGCGCTCGTGGCCGTGTGCGCGACGCTTCCGGGTGAGTCCCCGGCGACCCGCGCCGCCGTCCAGGCGATGGTCGACGCCGGTGACCCACCGGTCGAGTCGGTCGGGCTGGACGCCTACGACCCGCGCCTCCTCCCGCTGCAGCCGGTGGGAGAGCGGTGATGGACGTCCTCCTGTGGGGCGTCCTCCCCTACGTCGTCCTCGTCCTCCTGGTCGGCGGGACGGTGTGGCGGTACCGCTACGACAAGTTCGGCTGGACCACGCGTTCGTCGCAGCTCTACGAGTCGCGGCTGCTGCGGATCGGGTCACCGCTGTTCCACTTCGGCATCCTGCTGGTGCTGGTCGGGCACATCGGCGGCCTGGTCATCCCCGAGTCGTGGACCGAGGCGGTGGGCGTCAGCGAGGGGCTGTATCACGTCAACGCGCTGCTGTTCGGCGGCATCGCCGGGGTCTGCACCCTCGTCGGGATCCTCATCCTCGTCTACCGCCGGCGCCGGACCGGGCCCGTCTTCATGGCCACCACCCGGAACGACAAGCTGATGTACGTCCTGCTCGTCGGCGCCATCGTGCTCGGCCTGTGGACGACGCTGGTCAGCGTCGGAGCCGGCTCGGAGGCCCACAACTACCGCGAGACCGTCTCGCCGTGGTTCCGCTCCGTCTTCCTGCTGCGTCCCGACGTCGAGGCCATGGCCGAGGCGCCGCTCCAGTTCCACCTCCATGCGCTGGTCGGGATGGCGCTGTTCGCCCTCTGGCCGTTCTCCCGGCTGGTCCACGCCTTCACCGCGCCGCTGCACTACCTGTTCCGGCCGTACATCGTCTACCGCAGCCGGGACCGGGCAGACACCGGCTCCCGCCCGTCCCGCAGTGGCTGGAGTCCGGTCGGGACCCGCGACCGCGACCGCAACCGCCGCTGACCCTCCGGCCAGAGCGAGGAGAGCACCGTGACCCAGAGCAGCGGGACAGCCGCGCCCGTCGTCGACCTGCGGGGGCAGACGAAGAACCTCGTCGTCGCCACGGCCGCCTTCGCCATCAGCTTCTGGGCGTGGAACATGATCGCCCCGCTCGCGGTGACCTACACGCAGGAGATGGGGCTCGACGGGAACCAGAAGGCCCTCCTCGTCGCGACCCCCGTGCTCGTCGGGGCGCTCGGCCGGATCCTGGCGGGCGCCCTGACGGACCGCTTCGGCGGCCGGCTGATGATGCCCACGCTGATCCTCGCGTCCGTCCCGTTCGTCCTCCTCGTCGCCGTCGCCGGCAACGCCCGGTCGTACGGTCTGATGCTCCTCTTCGGCTTCTTCCTCGGGATCGCGGGGACGACGTTCGCGGTCGGCGTGCCGTTCGTCAACTCCTGGTACCGGGCGGAGCGGCGCGGGTTCGCCACGGGCGTGTTCGGTGCCGGGATGGGCGGCACGGCGCTCTCCGCGTTCTTCACTCCGCGGTTCGTCACGTGGTTCGGCTACACCCTGACGCACGTGATCATCGCGGTCGCCCTGGTCGTCATGGCCGCGATCTGCTGGTTCACGATGACCAACTCGCCGGTCTGGAAGCCCAACTCCGACCCAGTCGCCCCGAAGCTCGTGGCGGCGATGAAGCTGCCGGTGACCTGGCAGATGTCGTTCCTGTATGCCGTCACGTTCGGAGGGTTCGTCGCCTTCACGACCTACCTGCCGACGTACCTCAAGGACATCTACGCCTTCGACCTCACCGCCGCGGGCACCCGGACCTCCGGCTTCGCCATCGCCGCCGTGGTCGCCCGTCCCGTCGGCGGGATCCTCGCCGACCGGATCGGGCCGCGGAACGTCGTCGGCATCTCGCTGGCCGCCACGGCGGTCCTCGCGGCCGTCGTGGCGTTCCAGCCGCCGCTCGAGCTGCCCGCCGGCACGACCTTCGTCCTGCTGTCGTTCGCCCTCGGGCTCGGCATGGGCGGGGTGTTCGCCTGGGTGGCCGAGAAGTCGCCGCCGGAGCGGGTCGGCAGCGTGACGGGGATCGTCGGCGCCGCCGGCGGCCTGGGCGGCTTCTTCCCACCGCTGGTCATGGGGGCGACGTTCGGGAAGGTCTTCCCCGGCTACGGTTTCGGGCTGTCGCTCCTCGTCCTGGTCGCCGCCGGAGCGCTGGTGTTCACCTACCTCGGCATCCGGCCCGCGCGCCAAGCGAGCTCGCGTTGAGGGCTACTGCAGGAGCTGGCGGGCCATGACCAGGCGCTGGATCTGGTTGGTGCCCTCGTAGATCTGGGTGATCTTCGCGTCGCGCAT
>Ga0207683_10006262_pt1 | contig 10196 bp, 8 predicted proteins | sample KBSM73metaG_FD_184333 | JGI IMG/M metagenome (GOLD analysis project Ga0207683, IMG submission 184333) | Miscanthus rhizosphere microbial communities from Kellogg Biological Station, Michigan, USA - KBS M7-3 metaG (SPAdes) (version 2) | ecosystem: Host-associated > Plants > Roots > Rhizosphere >...
GAGGGCGCGACGCCGCTGCGCTACAACGCCTACAAGATTCCGCTGATGCGCAATCTCGTCAAGCGCGCCATCCGCGGAACCGGTGCGGCCACTACGTAGTCGAGTCACGCGCGCAGCGGGGACCGCGGTTGCCGTTCTGGCGATCGCGGTTTCGAGCGCGGCGTTCGCTGGCTGTTTCTCGAAGCCGGCCGCTGCGTCGCGACGAGAGACCTTCTGGCGCAAGGTCGGCACCTGGTCTGGCCACGATCGACTGCAGACCGAATCGTGGCCGGGCGACACCGGCGCGATGCGCATCCGCTGGAACACGAAGCACGCCCGCGAGGGTGGTGTCTTCCAGTTGACGATTCACAGCGCGATCAGCGGCCGCCCGATGCAGACGGTGGTGGATCAGGCAGGGGACGGCGAAGGCACGGAGTACTTCAGCGACGACCCGCGGGTCTTCTTTGCCGTCGTCGACTCGAAGAATATCGATTGGACGTTCACGATTGAAGAGCCGGTCGATGTCATCATCACACCGAAATGACATGGCCCGGGAGGACCTGAGGAATGGCCAATAAGCTCGTTGGACAGAATTACCAGACTCCGGATCTGGTTGCGAAGGTGACCGGCCGTGCGAAGTACGCCGACGACTACAAAGTCGACGGCATGCTCCACGCGCGCCTGCTGACCAGCCCTCTGCCGCACGCGCGCGCGCGCAACATCGACGTGAGCCGCGCGCTCGCACTGCCCGGCGTCAAGGGCGCACTGCTACCGGACGAGATTCCCAGCCCGGCCGACATCGTCACCGACCTTGGCGCGGTCATCAAGGCCGACGTGCGCGGTGAACGGGCCCTTTCGGGGGAGCCGGTCTACCAGGGCGAACCGGTGCTCGCCATCGTCGCGGTGGACGAGCAGACGGCCGTCGAGGCGATTGAGCTCGTCGACATCGACTGGGAACCGCTCCCGTTCAATGTCGACCCGATCGACTCCCTCCGGCCGGGGACGCCGACCGCGCGAGCGGATGGCAACGTGTGGGCGCGTCCCGCACCCGCTGCCGGCCAGCAACCCGGACCTCCCGACATCGTTCTGCTGAAGTGGACCGATGCCGACTTCGCGGAGTACGCGCAGGGCAAACTCCCGATGGGCAAGGCGCTCGACGAGTGGTCCTACGGCGACGTCGAAGGCAATTTCAAGAAGGCCGCGCTCGTCCTCGACGAGACGTTCTCCACCTCCAACAACAGCCATTCGACGCTCGAGCCGCGCAACGCGATGGCGTACTGGCAGAACGGCAAGCTGTTCCTGCACTGCTCGACGCAGAGCGCCGTCCAGACGGTGGCGTCGGTCGCGCGGTGGCTCCACATGGAGGCCACCGACATCGTGGTCATCAGCGAGTACACCGGCGGCGGATTCGGCAGCAAGGCGACCGGCACGATCCAGTCGATCATCCCGGCGCTGCTCTCGAAGAAGGTCAATGCACCGGTGCTCATGCACGTGAGCCGCGAAGACGAGCACTTCATCGGAGGCTACCGTCCAGCGGTGCATGGCCGCGTCAAGGCCGGCTTCGACAAGGACGGCAAACTGCTCGCCGTGGACATGTTCGTGATCGGCGAGAACGGGCCGTTCGAACAGCAGGGCGACACGGGGCAGACCGGACGCATTGCGTCGCTGATGTACCAGCCGGAAGCGATGCGCTGGCGCGGTGTTCCAGTACTGACGAACACACCGCCTCGCCGTGCCCAGAGCCAGCCGGGTGGAATGCAGGGCATCACCATGATGGAACCGGTGATGGCCAAAGCCGCGCGAAAGCTCGGTGTCGATCAGGTGCAGATTCGCCGCATCAACGCACCCGTGGGCAAGGCCAAGGTCGGTCCTGCGAACGCACGCGGCCAGCGCGCCTACACCACGAGCGCCTTCGTGCAGGAAGCGCTCGACAAGGGCAAGGTGCTCTTCAACTGGGACGAGCGCAAGGCGCGCAGCGGCAAGGTGACTGGCACCAAGGTCCGCGGCGTCGGCGTGGCGGTCAGCACGTTCGTGGCCGGGTCCACCGGTTTCGACGGACTGTTCGTCATCAAGCCGGACGGCCACATGTACATCTACACGGGCGTCGGCAACCTGGGCACCGAGTCGTACACGGACACGATGCGCGTTGCAGCCGAGATGATGGGCATGCCCTGGGAAAAGGTCGTGATGAACTGGGGCAACACCTCGAACAACCTGCCGTGGTCGTGCGTGTCAGGCGGCAGCCAGACGACCCACGCGCATACGCGTGCGGCCCATGCGGCGGCTACCGACGCGATCAAGAAATGCCAGGAGATTGCGGCCAAATCGCTCGGCGGCAAGCCGGAAGACTATGTCGTCGACAACGAGCGGGTTCAGCGGAAGGGCGGCGGCGCAGGCATGACGCTGGCGCAGGTGGCTCAGAAGGCGCTCGACCTTGGCGGCAAGTTCGACGGGCACGAACTGCCGGACGACATCAACGCGGTGACCAAGCGCTCGGCGACGAACCTTGCGGGGCAGGGCCTGCTGGGCGTCGGCCGTGACAACTACAAGCGCGACGGTGGCTCCTACTCGTTCGTCGCCGGCTTCGCCGAAGTCGAAATCGACAAGGAGACCGGCAAGTACGACGTCATCGACTATGCCGCTGTGGCAGACGTCGGCACCGTCATTCATCCACGCTCGCTCGGTGGCCAGGTGCTGGGACGTTCAGTCCTGGGCATGGGGCACGCGCTCGCTCAGAAGACGGTGTACGACCAGCACTACGGCGTCGCGCTGGCCCGCCGCTGGTACCAGAACCGGCCGCCGTCGATCCTCGATATTCCGGTCAACATGAAGTGGGCGGCGGTGGAGATCCCCGATCCGGAGACGCCGGTCGGCGCGCGCGGCATCGGCGAACCTCCCGTCGGCGCCGGCTGCTGTGCCATCCTGAACGCCATCGCCGACGCGCTGGGAGACGACATCTTCCGTCGCGCACCGGTCAACCTGGACACGATTCTCACGTCGCTCGAGAACGGCAAACCGGTTCAAGAGGCTCTCACTGCACATATCTGAGAGCCATCGGGGAAGTTAGAACTTAGAACTCAGAAGTCAGAACTTCAGGAACGACGAAGGCGGTTGCTGGACATCAGCAGCCGCCTTTTTTGTCGTCGCGCCGGCTTCAACCTCTGACTTCCCAGTTCTGAATTCTCAGTTCCGCGAGCGTCAGGTTCGCGTGCGAGCGAGAGGCTCTGGTTCAACCAGCAGCCGCCCTTTTTTTGCCCGCGGTTTCACTTCTAAGTTCTCAATTCTAAATTCTAACTTCTGGAAGGCGGAGCTATCGAGAGAGGTAGGCCGCTCTCGTAGCGTTTCCACGTCTTGAGTACCACATCGCCCATGAGATCGAGGAACGCGGGATCGTCGTTGACCGCTTTCGCGCGGGCCATCGGCAGACCGAGATCGCGGCAGACCTGCGCCGCTTCCTCGTCGAGGTCGTACAGCACCTCGATGTGATCGCAGACGAAGCCAATCGGGCAAATCACCACGGCCGTCAGCCCTCTGGCGTGCTCGTCGCGCAGGTAATCGCGGACGTCAGGCCCCAGCCATGGGTCTTCGGGCCGCCCGCTGCGGCTCTGGTAGGCGAGCGCCCAGTCTTCCCTGCCCAGGCGCTCCGCCACCCGGCTGCAGGACTGCTGCAACTGGAGCTGGTACCTGGCCGCGCCTGGCATCGACACGGGGATGCTGTGAGCCGTGAACAGGATGCGCGCGCGATCGCGGAGAGGTTCTGGGAGGGAGACGAGCGCTTCCTGCACATGGCGGGCGTTCGCGTCGATGAACCCTTCGTGATCGTGCCAGTCTTCGACATAGGTGACCTCCACGTCCGGCTTGCCGGCCCGGACCGTCTCGGCTCTCGCGTCGAAGACGTTCTGCTTGTACTGCGTACAGCTCGAATACGACCGCTGCGCCGCGCAGATGAAGCCGATGGCGCGCTTCACGCCGGCGTCGGCCATCTGCTCGAGCGTGTCGGGCAGCAGCGGATGCCAGTTGCGCATCCCGACGAACACAGGCAGGTCGAAGCCTGCCGACGTGAGCCGCGTCCGCAGACCCTCGGCCTGCTTCATCGTGATTTCGGTCAGGGGCGACACGCCCCCGAGGTGCTCGTAGTGGCCGACGACCTCTTCGACGCGCTCGGGTGGAATGCGGCGTCCCCGGAGGACGTTGGCGAGAAACGGCCGGATGTCGGCTGGCCCAAGCGGGCCACCGAAGGAAATCACAAGGACGGCGTCGAACGGGCGGCGTGTGCTCATGAGACCGATCAATGGTAGGCCACAGCCGCGCGGCCGCGCTACACTGGCCGGCAGTGCCGTCCTGGAGGACTCTCATGTCGTTCGTCTACCGAGTCTGTTCACGTGTTTCCGCGTCGTCCATCGCCGCACTCTCAGTCGTCGTGCTGTTCACGCCACTTGTCGCCGCACAGGCTCCTGACGCGGCTGCGCACAAGCAGTGGATGAACGACGCGTCAGAAGCGCAGGAGGACTTCCGGTTCGCACTGACGGACAAGGACCAGAAGGCCGCCACCGAGGCGCTCGGCAAGCTCGAAATCCTCATGGCGAAGACCGGGGAATACTGGGCAGCCAGGAAAGCGGGCGACGGCGTCAAGCTTTCAAAGGACGCCCACGACCTCGCCGCGCAGGCGGGCGCCGCGGCCAAGGCAGGCAACATGCCAGCTGCCACACAGGCGTTCGACAAGATGGGCGCGACCTGCAATACCTGCCACGAACTGCATCTCGAGAAGCGATAGCGCTGACGTGCCTTGAGCGGACCTGAAGGTCCGCGGCTACATGAGAATTCTGGCCACGTACGTGAGACGTTCCGAATTCACTTCTGATTTCTCACTTCTAGGTTCCAATTTCGGAACGGCGACCGGCGCCACGTACGTGAAAATCCGAATTCACTTCTGACTTCTAAATTCTGCGTTCTAACTTCGGAACGCCTAGCGCCATCCTTCCATCAATCCCCCCTCGAACCAGTCCCACGTCAGCGACACCATCGCCGTCGCCGGCCGCGCAGGGCCGCCGACCGGAATTCGCGCTCCGGCCGTTGCCGCGACGTGGCGGCGGCGGCTCAAGCTGACCTGGAGTTGCGGAAGCAGGTCCCAGCGGATCGGATCGCCGTATTCGAATTCGCGATGCCCGGTGAGTTCGAGCATGGGGGACCACGTCCGGCCGTCAACACCGGGTGTGAGGACGATGCCCAGGGCGCCGCGCCAGAACACCTCGTTCGGCGTGGATGCGACGTTCAAGGGAAACTCGAATCCTGCTTGCCCGTGCGCGAAGGCAGGGCCCATGCGTTGTCCGGCGAGCGCCGACGTTTCGAGAACGGTGAGCCGCGTGCCGAGGCCGTACTGCTCCTTTCCTGTGGGGAACGTGAGCGCTGTGCCGGCGGACACCAGCGTGCCGCTCCGGCCGCTTTCGAGCAGCAACTGCTTGTAGCCCGTGGACACATCGCCAAGCCCGCGGTACCACTGGTCGCCGATCTGTCGCGCCGCGAACGGGACAGCGGCCTCCACCTGTCCGCGCGACCCAAGCCGCCGCTCGTAAATGATCCGCATCTCTGCGGTATCTGAATCCTGCAGCGGCGTCGAAAACGCGAAGACCGTTTCGTTCTCGGGAAACGCCTTCTCGGTGGCGAGCGGCCGGGGAAAGTTCAGGTCGCCTGCCGGCCACCGGGAAACCGTGCAGAAGGTGCGGATGTGCCCGATCGCCAGTCGAATCTCGTCGTCAGTGAGCGCGTCGCCAAAGGCCGGCATGACACGGCTGAACCCGCGCGCGGGACCACCGCCGCGGATGACAGCCGACCAATCCTTCGTGCGTTCCGCCGACGTGAAGCGGCAGTTTGTGAAATCGGGAACGGCTACCAGCGTCCCGACCTCGTCGGACGGCATGCCCTTGCCGTCCAGCCCGTGGCACGCGGCGCACGCGTCGCGATAGATCGCGCGGCCATCCGCCGCAGGCCCGCGTGGCGCAGTCTGCCCGAACGCCACCGATGTGCCGAGCAGTGCCAGGAGGGCGACGATCGCAGCGCGCAGCCGCGGAGGCTGAATCGACTTGCCGCACGGCTCTCGATCGACGACACTCGATTCGGCATGCACGCATCGCGCATTCATGTCGCGGTCATTGTCCTCTGGATCATGGCGTGCGCGACGACGGCGGTCGTCCCGGCAGCTGCGGGGATGGTAGTTTCGGGCACGGTGAGCGGAACCGATCAGGGATTCCTGACGGGTGCGTCCGTTGCGATCGAAGGCCCCGTGCGCCGCAGCACGAAAACGGACGCCGACGGCCGGTTCACGTTCACCGACGTGCCGCGCGGGCAATACCGGATCGTGGTTTCAGCGGACGGTTACCTGCCCCTCGATCGGCCTCTCGACGTCCACGACGCGTCGGTCTCGGTCGACGTCGTGCTGCTGCGGATCCCGTCGCTGCCATAGCGCGGAGTACAATCCGTTTCCGCCGTGTCGTTTTCCGATCTCCGCACCTTCCTCGAACAGCTCCGTCGCGACAACGACGTCGTCTTCATCGACGCTCCGGTCGATCCGGTGCAGGAGGCGGCGGAGATTCACCGCCGCGTGATCGCGGCGAACGGTCCGGCGCTGGTATTTCGCGACGTCACCGGAGCGGATTTTCCGCTTGTGACGAATCTCTTCGGAACGTCCCGGCGGGCCGAGCTCGCATTCGGACAACGGCCCCTGCGCCTGATCAACCGGCTCGTGCACCTGGCCGAGACGATCCTGCCGCCGACGCCCGCGAAGATGTGGAGTGCCCGCGACGTCGCGCGGGATCTCTTCAAGGTTGGCCTGAAGAGTGGCTCGGGCGGTCCCGTGACGGAAGTCGTGACCAGCGATGTCCGGCTCGATCGGCTCCCCGCGATGACGACCTGGCCGGAAGACGGCGGACCGTTCATGACGCTGCCGATCGTGTTCACGCAGCACCCCGACGGGCGCGGGCACAACCTGGGCATGTACCGGCTGCACGTGTTCGACTCACGCACGACCGGCATGCACTGGCAGATCGGCAAGGGCGGCGGATTTCACTACCAGGTGGCTGAGTCGAGGAACCAGGCGCTGCCGGTCACGGTGTTTCTCGGAGGTCCGCCGGCGCTGATTCTCGCTGCGATCGCTCCGCTGCCGGAAAACATACCGGAACTGATGCTGGCGTCGCTCATTTCGGGTGAGCGTCTCCGTGTCGCCAAAGGCGACTGGCCGCATCCGCTCGTCGCGAACGCCGAGTTCGCGCTGATCGGCGAAGTCCCGCCGCGCCTCCGCAGGCCGGAAGGGCCCTTCGGCGATCACTACGGCTACTACTCGCTGCAGCACGACTACCCGGTGTTCAACGTTCGCCAGGTCGCGCGGCGACGCGATGCGATGTTCCCGGCGACAGTGGTTGGCAAGCCGCGGCAGGAGGATTTCTTCATCGGCGACCTGCTGCAGGACCTGCTCTCGCCGCTCTTCCCGCTGGTCATGCCGGCGGTGAAGCAGCTGTGGTCGTACGGCGAGACGGGATATCACTCCCTCGCAGGCGCGGTCGTCAGGCAGCGCTACGAGCGCGAGGCGATGGCGAGCGCGTTCAGGATCCTCGGCGAAGGGCAGCTGTCGCTGACGAAGTTCCTGCTGGTCACCGACCAGGCGGTCGACCTCAAGGATTTCCGCGCGACGCTCGAGCACGTGCTGGCGCGCACGAACCCGGAAACCGATCTCTACGTGTTCGCGAACCTCTCGATGGACACGCTGGACTACAGCGGTCCCGAAGTGAACAAGGGATCGAAGGGCGTGTGGCTCGGGCTCGGCGATCCGGTTCGCGAGCTGAAACGCCAGTTCAGCGCCGCCGACCTGCCTGCAGGCGTGAGCGACGTGCGCGTGTTCTGCGGCGGCTGCCTCGTCGTTGGCGTTCCGTCACATGCCGACGAGCCCGAGGTCGCAGCACGTATCGCCGGCCACCCCGCGTTCGCCGGTTGGCAACTGGTTGTGCTGACCGACGAACCTGCCCGCGCGGTGAAGAGCGTGATGAACTTCCTCTGGACCACGTTCACCCGGTTCGAGCCGGCGGCAGATATACACGCCGCAGCCGTCCGCGTCGTTCGCAATCACGTGGCATACACCGGCCCGATCCTGATCGATGCGCGGATGAAGGCGTGGTACCCGAGAGAGGTCAGCTGCCGGCCCGACGTGGCCGCGACGGTGTCGCGGCGATGGCGTGAATATTTCCCCGGTGGCCGCGGGGTCGAGATGGGCGACTCCGAGCGCGGTCACCTCGACTGATTGGTCGAGCCCGTTTCGCGTACGTGGCGGCGGGTCTTCAGACCCGCCCCTGGCTGTCGGACCCGACACCACGTACGTTGTGGCAACCTGCCCGTTCTCGTTTACAGTAGACGCCGCACACCGACCTTTCCCACGAAGGAGCTGCCGGAGTCATGTCGGAATCGAGAGGTTGGACGCGCCGCGAGGCGCTCGGAATCCTGGGCATGGGCGTGGCAGCGGCTGCGCTGCCGGAGTTTGCATCGGCCGCTGCGCCGACATTCCCGAAAGGCGCGGTCATCCGCACCATCCTCAAGGACTTCGCGCCTGACGAACTCGCGGGCGGCGCGACGCTGTTCCACGAGCACATGTCCTTTGCCGACGACTTCATGACCCGCTGGACCGGCTACGCCATCGACACCCGGCGCGAGACCGCGCTTCCGGGCGCCCCGGCGCCTGGTGCGGGCGCGGGCCGGCAGGGCGGAGCACCGCCGCCGGCACCGCCGTCGACACCCAGCGGGAAGTACTTCATGCAGGACCCCGACTTCATGATCGAGGAAATGAAGATTGCCAAAGGCGAAGGCATCAGCTGCATCGTCGATGGCGGCCACGCCGACATGGGCCGCGACATGAACTTCCTTCGACAGATGTCGGAGAAGTCGGGGCTGCCCATCGTGGCCGGCGGCGGGTTCTACACGCAGCCGTTCTATCCGAAGGAAATCTCCACGATGAGCGAGGATCAGATCTACCAGGCGCTCCTCAAGGAGGTCGATGCCGAGCCAGTCGGGGTGTTCGGCGAGATCGGATCGTGGGACTACATCACGAAAGACGAGCGGAAGGTGTTCCGTGCGGTCGGGCGCGCCAGCGTGGCGACGAACCTGCCGATCTTCACGCACACAGGCATTCCGGGGAAGTCGGCTCTCGAGCAGCTCGATCTCCTCGAAGATGTCGGCGTCGATCCGAAGAAGGTGGTGATCGGACACCTGGGCAACCTCAACGATCCGAATGTCGAAATCCACCGCGCGGTTTGCCGCCGCGGCGCCTTCGTCGGGTTCGACCGGCAGGGAAGCCAGGGCGACGCGCAGCAGGTGCCGCTTGTGATGAAGCTTCTCGAGGCGGGCTACGCGGACAACCTGATGTTCGCATCGGATCTCTCGAACATCGCGCAGACCAGGAAAGGCGGCGGCCCGGGCTACGCACGCACACTGACCGTATTCGTGCCCAAGCTCAAAGCGGCGGGCGCGAGCGACGAGGTCCTGCGGCAGATCATGCAGGACAACCCAAGGCGATTCCTTGCATTCGTACCGAAGAAGCCGCGCAAGGCGTAGCAAGTCGGCATCCTGACCCTTTTGACGAACAGGAGCATCCCGTGCGCACATCTCGTCTGAAGACAGCCGCCGCCTGGGCCATGACGCTCGCCGTGCTCGCAGGCGGAGAACGATGGTTCTCGCACACGGCCGAGGCACAGGCTGGAGGCCGCGTCCAGGCGCCGGCCTTCGAAGTGGACCCCATGTGGCCCAAGCCGATGCCGAATCACTGGATCCTCGGATCGACGATCGGCGTGTGGGTCGACAAGCAGGACCACATCTGGATCATTCATCGCGGCGCGTCGACGCTCGATGCCAACGAGAACGCGCTCGGCGGCCGGCTGTCGAAGAACTGCTGCGCCGCCGCGCCTCCGGTGCTGGAGTTCGACCAGGAGGGGACTCTCGTGCAGTCGTGGGGCGGTCCCGGCCAGGGGTACCAGTGGCCGGACAGCAATCACGGCATCTTCGTCGAGACGACCGGCACCGTCTGGATTGCCGGCAACGGCGCGCAGGACGGCCAGCTGCTGAAGTTCACGCGTGACGGCAAGTTCATCAAGCAGTTCGGCTTCGGGTGGGCGAGCGCCGGCAGCACCGACAAGTTCGCGTTCCGACAGCCGGCGAAGATCTTCGTCGACGAGCCGAACAAG
>Ga0207683_10006263_pt1 | contig 10196 bp, 10 predicted proteins | sample KBSM73metaG_FD_184333 | JGI IMG/M metagenome (GOLD analysis project Ga0207683, IMG submission 184333) | Miscanthus rhizosphere microbial communities from Kellogg Biological Station, Michigan, USA - KBS M7-3 metaG (SPAdes) (version 2) | ecosystem: Host-associated > Plants > Roots > Rhizosphere >...
CGCCGCGATGTGGTTGTCCTTGATGAGGATGCCCGAGCCGAGGTCGAAGCGATGGTTGCCGCAGCCGCCGGCGAGCACCGCGGCCTTCTCGAGCACGCGGAAGCCCGGCGTGGTCTTGCGCGTATCGACGACCTTGGCCTTCGTGCCCGCGACCGCGTCGGCGTAGCGCTTGGCCTGCGTCGCGACGCCGCTGAGCCGCTGCACGAAGTTCAGCGCGGTGCGCTCGGCCGCGAGCACGCTGTGCGCCGGGCCGCGGATCGTCATCAGCAGGCCGCCGCGGTCGACGCGCGTCCCGTCGTGGGCGTGAAACTCGATCTCGATCGACGGGTCGACGCTCGCGAACACGGCCGCGGCGACGTCGATGCCGAACGCGACGATCGGCTCGCGCGCAATCATATCCGCGATAACCTCGCGGCCTTCACTTCCGACCGTCCCTCCGCCGCTTGCGGCGGAAGAAAATACAATGGCACTCGTCACGTCGCCGCGTCCGAGGTCTTCGTCGAGTGCGAGATCGACGAGACGGCGAACAGCCGGGATGGCGGCGAGACCACGAAAGACGACGTCACCCATCGCTGGCCTGCAATCTACTCGATCGGTCCGACGATCGATCGCGAAAAAGACGCTACGGTTGTGCATGCCGAAGGTGCCGACTCGCAGCGCCTGCGTGATCGCCGGAGCGACACCGGCTGAGGTCCGCGCGATCGCCGCCGGCGAGCACGTCACGATCGGGGAGAACCGGCTCGGAACGCTCGTCACCGGCACGATCGACGGCTCGGTGATCGACTACGCGGCCGAGCTGCCGGGACCGGTCTACGACGTGATGTTCAACCCCGGCACCGGCTGGTTCGCGGTCACGATCTACACCGGCGAGAATCAGCCTCGGCGCTGGGACAATCGCCCCGACGAGGAAGCCGGCTATCCGCGCGTCCCCGACGTGCTGGGCGCGACGTCGCCGTCGGCGATCCTCGAGGCGCTCGACATCCCGGCCGACGCCGTGGGCTACGCACCGACCTGACGCCGCTAGGGCGCGACCTGCTCGGCTCCGACACTGTAGAATGTCGCCGGTGAATTCTGGTTCGCGAACTCGGTCGCGACCCAGCCCGGGCTGCGAATCGCGGTCGCGATCCGCACCTCGTCGAGCACGCCGACCATGCCGGTCGGGTTGCCAAACGTGGGCTCGGGCGCGTAGCCGATCGTGCCGGTCGAGGCCGGCGTGTTCGCCGCGCCTGTCATCGCGTGCGGCGAGCCCGTGATCTCCTGGCCGTCGATGAACAGGTGGGTCTTCTTGTTCGTTCCCTCGTACGTCCATTCGACGAGCTTCCAGCCGGCACCGCGCAGGTCGTGGCCGGCGGGCGCCCAGTCATCGTTGTAGAGCCCGAGCCCGACGGTCCCGCCGTTGCCGTAGTTGCCGTAGAGGAAGCGCGCCTGGTCCGTCGCGTTCGTTCCGACGGTGAGGATCGCGCTGATCCGGTTCGTCGTCTGCTGATCGACCCATGCCGAGATCGTGTGGGGGCCGGTGCCGGTGAGCGGGCTCGTGAACGCGATGTTCTGGTTGCCCGTGCCATCGAACGTGATGCCGCCGCCGAGCTTCGCCGCGACCTGCGCGGTCGGCGCGAGGCCGGTCGCCGTCCCGTCGTACGTGTTCGTCGCGTCGGCGACCGCGGTGGTCGCGAGCGAGTCGTCGAGGTGCCACACGGCCGCGTAGCCCGCGAACACGGCTTGCGCGTTCTGCTGGTTTGCGCGCGTGACGTCGCCGTAGACGACATAGATCGTCACGCTCGTCGTCATGTCGAGGTGCGGCACGCGCACCCACGCGAGCAGGTGGCCGCTGCTGTACGAGACCATCTCGCGATCGAGCACGGTGCCCTGGCTGTCGGTGAAGTAGATGTCGTGGCCGTCGGCGCGCGCGCGGGCCGCGATCTGCGCGTCGGTCACATCGATCCACACCGGGAAGCCGTCGACCGGACCGGCGACCTTCGTCTTGTCGATCACGATCGGCTTCTCGCGCGCGTTGCTGCTGCTGCCGCTACCGCTGCCGCTGCCGCCGCCATCCGGCGCATCGAGGTCGGGGCCGTCGCGCGGCGGAGCATCGCGGTCGGCGTCATTCACACCCGCGGCGTGCGGCATGAACGAACATGCGCCCAGCAGTGCGAGTGCGATGACGGCCCGACTCACACCCCGAGGATACCGCTACTTCGCCGGCTTCACGCTCTTCAAGATCGCAGCAATCTCGGCCTTGTGAGCGTCGGCCTTCGCGTGGTCGACGATGCCGACGACCAGCACGTTCTTCTTCGTCGCGGTCGGTCCGGCGAGCAGCACGCGAATATCCAGGGTGTTTCCGACCGAGCGGCCGGTGCCGTCGATCCACCTAACCGACAGGCCATTGACTTTGTCGGCCTTCGGCTTGTCCCACTGCAGGCTGCCGACCATCGAGTACAGCTCGCTGGTCAGCTTCTTGATCGCCTCGTCGGGATCATTGGTCTCGACGACCCAGAACAGCAGCGCGACCGCCTTGTCGCCGGACTCGCCGCGCATCAGCTCGTCCTGCTCGGTCATCGTGTAGGTCTTCGGGATGTCGAGCGAGACCTTGGCGACCTTGTTCGTGTGCACGTCGGCCGCCGCGACCGCGGACCACGCGAGGACTGCCAGCACGAGTTTCCGCATCATCAGCTCCAGTGCTGGATCAGCCAGCCGTTCTTCTTCGCGTGGCGCCGCAGGCGCGCATCCGGGTTGACCGCGATCGCGGTGCCGACCCGCGCGAGCATCGGCAGGTCATTGTAGCTGTCGGAGTAGAAGAAGCTCTTCGCGAGGTCGATGCCGTGTGACGTTGCCCACTGCTCGGCGAGCGTCACCTTGTGCTTGCCGAAGCACAGCGCCCGCGGCTTGCCGGTGAACGCGCCGCCGACCACCTCGAGCTCGCTCGACAGCACGTGATCGATGCCGACGCCCTTCGCGACGGGCCGCGCCGCATACGCGGTCGAACCGGTCGCGAGCACGATCGTGTGGCCGGCCTGGCGATGATGCTCGACCGCGACGCGCGCTGCCGGCGCCACGTGCGGCGCGATGTGCTCGCGATACCAGATGTCGCACTTCGCGATCATCTCGGCCTCGAGGTCGCCCTCGAGATCCATGCACAGCTTCGTGAACACGGTCTCCATGTCGAGGACCGCGAGCTTGTAGAGCGTCGCCCAGTACATCGCCTTTGCGAGCATCGAGCGCGGCAGCTCGCCGCGGCGATACAGGAACTTCGTCCAGCTCATGCCGGTGTCGACCCGCAGGAGCGTGTTGTCCATGTCGAACAGCGCGGCGATCATCGCAGTACGGAGAGGTCTAGCAGCTTGACGAGCATGTTGGAGCAGCCGTGGGTGATCGTGCCTGCGAGGATCGATCCCGTCGACGAGCGCATCCAGCCGAACAACAGGCCCGGAAAGAACGTCGCGAGCGCATGTGGATCGCCGCCGTACCTCGGCAAGTGAATCAACGCGAACATCGCCGCCGAGATCACGAGCGCCCAGCCGACGCCGCCGCCGAGGATCCGCCGCTTCGGCGGGAACTTCTTCTCGAGCAGGCGCAACATGCAGCCGCGGAAGAACAGCTCCTCGGGCAGCGCGACGACGAGCAGCTGGACGGCGAAGTCCTTCAGGAAACCGAGCGTCATCGTCGGCGCGTGGATGCCCGCCAGACCGCCGTAGTGGCGGCACATGCCGTGCGGCACCAGGTGAGCGAGCAGCTGGCTGCTGCACGCGGTCTCGTAGAACGCGAAGTAGCCGAGGCAGAAGATCGGGAAGATCACGCCGATCGCCGCGCCCGCGACGACGAGCCCGCGCTTCACCGGTGCGGCGTGAAAGCCGTAGTCGTCGAGATCCTCGCCGCGGCGCCACGCGATCGCCATCGGCCCGTACAGGAACAGCACCGCGACCAGCGCCGAGCCGACGTGCCCGATTGCGGGCAGCGTCACGTTGATGTGGACGAGCCCGGTGACGAGCACCAGCGCGATCGCCCAGGACAGCAGCGCATCGCGACCGGGATCTCGCACCCGGGAAGCGTACAACACTCGCTCGCTACTGACGGGCCGGCTCGTACGAGCCGGTGATCACGGTCTCGGCGAGCACGGGAACCTGCAGCTCGGCGATCAGCTTCATGTCGCCGCCGGCCGTCGCGTCCGCGTCGGTCAGGTAGCCCCACATCTGGACGTACGCCGTCGGCGCCGCGGGGAGCTGGATGACCATGAACAGGCCGTCGCCCGAGGCCGACTCCTGCTGCTGGTGGTGGACCGGCAGCTCGACGCCTGCGGAGAAGTAGTAGGCCTCGGCGCCGGTGAGCGGCGTCGCGGTGCCCTGCGTCGACGACACGGTCGCGACGAAGTTCGACATCTCGCGGTGCTGGCAGTCGCGGAGCGCGCCGGCGATCACGCCGGTCATCGGCGTGCGGGTCTCGCCGATCAGCGCGGGCAGCGTGTTCGCCGTCGAGGTCGACACGCTCTGGATCTTCATGCTCTTGGTCTTGTCGGTGTCGCTGCCGGCCGGCTGCACCATCACCGACGGATCGATGTACTGGTTGAGCAGGAACGTCGGCATCGTCTGGCCGTCGGTCGTCGTCATCTTGAAGCCGAACCGCTTCGTCCCGGTCGGGACCGTCGCCGTCGCGTAGGCGTTCGTATCGGCGGTCGCCGTGGCGAACGGCGAGTCGACCATGATGTCCTTGAACACCGTGACGGTCGCGCCGGGGACGGCGTTACCGCTCTGGAAGTCCTTGACCACCGTGTTGAGCGTGACGTCGAGCGTCGTCGCCATGTCCGACGACGGCGTGTTGAGGCACGTCAGGTCGGCGGGGCCGAGGTCGGCCCAGCTGCCGCCGGCGTCCATGTTGGCGTGCAGGCCCTTGGCCGGCTTGTTGAAGCCGACATCCTTGGCTGCGGGCGCGTCCGGGGTGGCATCGCTGCCGCCGCAGGCCGCAAGAATCAGTGAGCTGAAGGTGAAGATAGTAGGTAGGCGCATGGGCAACTCCCGCCCGGCGTTGTATCGACGTTGCACCCCCGATTGCAACCGCTTCCTTTCGGGCGGAAAACTACCCCCATGAACATCGGCAAGATCCGCGAAATCCTCGGCGACAAGGCCAGCCTGCTCGAGCACCAGAGCAAGACGATCCCGGCGAGCTCGCTGACCCTGCCGTCCCCGCGCTACGTCGACGACATCTTCACGCAGAGCGATCGTACGCCGCGCGTCGTCGGCGCGCTGCAGTCGATGATGAGCCACGGTCGGCTCGCCGACACCGGCTACTGCTCGATCCTGCCCGTCGATCAGGGCATCGAGCACTCGGCCGGCGCCTCGTTCGCGCCCAACCCGCAGATGTTCGACCCCGAGTGGATCGTCAAGCTGGCGATCGAGGGTGGCTGCAGCGCGGTCGCGTCGACGTTCGGCGTGCTCGGGATCGTCGCCCGCAAGTACGCGCACCGCATCCCGTTCATCGTCAAGATCAACCACAACGAGCTGCTCAGCTACCCCAACACGTTCGACCAGACGCTGTTCGGCAACGTCCGCCAGTGCTTCGACATGGGCGCGCAGGGCGTCGGCGCGACGGTGTACTGGGGCTCGCCCGAGTCGCGGCGCCAGCTCCACGAGGTCTCCGAGGCGTTCGCAGAGGCCCATCGCCTCGGCATGTTCACGGTGCTGTGGTGCTACGTGCGGAATGCCTCGTTCAAGACCGCGAACGGCGATCTCAGCCTCGCCGCGGACCTCGAGGGCCAGGCCAACCACCTCGGCGTCACGATCCAGGCCGACATCATCAAGCAGAAGCTCCCCGAGCTGAACGGCGGCTACAACGACCCCGCGCTCAAGGGCTTCGGCAAGACCCACAAGAAGGTCTACAGCGAGCTGACGACCGATAACCCGATCGACATGACGCGCTACCAGGTCGCGAACTGCTACATGGGCCGCGTCGGCCTCATCAACTCGGGCGGCGCGTCTACGGGCGATTCGGATCTCAAGGAGGCGGTCACCACCGCCGTCATCAACAAGCGCGCGGGCGGCATGGGTCTCATCGCCGGACGCAAGGCGTTTCAGCGGCCGTTCAAGGAGGGCGTCGACCTCCTGCATGCGATCCAGGACGTCTACCTCTGTAAAGACGTCACCGTCGCGTAGATACTGGCGAGGTGTCCCGGCTCGGGGATCTCCTGCTGGCCGCCGGGCTGCTCTCGCACGAGCAGCTCGAGCAGGCGTTGCGCGCGCAGGTCGTGTGGGGCGGACGCCTTGGCACGAACCTGATCGAGCTCGGCTGTCTCGACCTCGATAGCCTGGCGACGATGCTCGGCAAGCAGCACGGTCTGCCGCCGGCGCTCGGGCGTCACTTCGACCGCGCCGATCCGGTGATCCAGGATGATCTGTCGGCGGAGCTCGCGGCGAAGTACTCGATGGTGCCGCTGCTGCAGTTCGGCGATCCACGGCGCGTCGCGGTCGTCTCGATCGATCCGCTGACTGCCGAGGCGCGCGCCGAGCTCGCCAGGGCGTTCGGGCTCGAGCCCAGCCAGATCGTGCCGTCGATCGCGGCCGAGATGCGCGTCCGCTATCACCTCGAGCGCGTCTACGGCATCAAGCGCAGCGCCCGGTTCCTGCGCTCGCGCGGCAAGACGATCCCGCCGTTCCCGCTGTTCGATCCGAACGCGATGCCGTTCGATATCGAGGAGCCGACCAGCCCGGTCGTCGTCCCCGAGCAGCCGCCGCCCCAAGGGCTTCCTGCCGAGGCCGACGACCTCGCGGCGATGATCGACGCTGCGATCGACGTCGCGACCACGCCGAACGAGCCCGTCGGTCGCGAGCGCCGCAGCTACATCAAGCTGATCGCGCCGGCGCAACCTGACGAGCAGAGCGGGCCCAAGGACACGCAGCCGCTCGGCCGCATCGGGATCCGGCGGGTCGCGGTGACCAGCCCACCGGCGGCGCCTCGCCCGCGCAGCCTGACCGCCGGCAAGACGCCGAGCTCGCTCACCGACGCCACGCGCGCGATCCGCCGCGCCCCGCACCGCGATCGAGCGGCCGATCTGATCATCGATTCGCTCCAGCGGTTCGCGCCCGTGTGCGAGGCGGCGATGCTGCTGGTGATCCGCGGCGACGCGGCGGTCGCCTGGAAGCACTTCGCGCGCGATGGCGCCGCGCCGCCCGAGCTCGCGGTCCCGATGGACGAGCCCGGCCTGTGCCCGGTCGCCGTCGAGGATGGCTGCACCGCGCGAGCCCCTGCCAGCGTGCTGGGCGCGATCGACCTGCTGCTGCTCCGCGCGCTCGGCAGGCCCGAGTGCGATCTCGTGGTTGTTCCGATCCCGATCGCCGGCAAGGTCATGTGCCTGATCGCAGCGGCTACCGAGCCGGGGGGCGAGATCGCACCGATCGAGGCCGTGGGGGCCGCCGGCGCGACCGCGTTCGCCCGGCTCATCCGCGACGCCTCGCGTTGATCTTGTCAGGGGTTTGTTGCAAGGTCCGGCCGTCATGGCCCACGTCGACGAGGACGAGATCGCTGGGACCCAGCGCAAGAAGCACCGGCATGACCTCGGCCACGAGGATCACGGACCCAAGCTCGCCGCGAAGACGACCCGCGGCATCCAGACGATCCTCGGGCTCTGGATCGCTCTGACCCTCGGGCTCGTCGTCTATGCACTGATCGACGCGTCGCGTCCGTCGGAGACGCCGCCGCCCGCGCAGTCTGCGCCCGCCGCGCACGACGTGCATTGAGTCACTACCCAAGCAGTGAGGGATCGGTCAGAGTGCTGCGATTGCGCGGCTGGGGAGCTGTGCGGTGGCCATGATTCCTGACGAAATCATCAGCGAGATCCGCAGTCGCGCGGACATCGTGGCGGTCATCGGCCAGCACGTGCAGTTGCGCAAGGCCGGGCGGAGCTGGAAGGGCCTGTGCCCGTTCCACGGCGAGAAGACGCCGTCGTTCAACGTCATCCCCGACAAGTCGTTCTTCCACTGCTTCGGCTGCCAGAAGAACGGCGACGTGTTCACGTTCATCATGGAGCTCGAGGGCAAGAGCTTCATCGAGGCGGCCGAGCAGCTCGGCCAGCGGTTCGGCATCGAGATCCCGCGCGTCGAGGAGAACCCCGAGGTGCGGCGGGCGCACGGCGAGCGCCGCTCGATGCTCGAGATCAACAAGCTCGCGACGCAGTTCTTCCGCGAGGTGCTCGCCGATCCCAAACGAGGCGAGGCCGGGCGTGCGTACCTCGAGAAGCGCGGCGTCGGCGCCGAGATCACCGACAAGTTCCAGCTCGGCTATGCGCCGCCCGACTGGCACGGGCTCGTCGATTTCTTGAAGACCAAGCGCGCGGATCTCGAGATCGCCGCGAAGCTCGGGCTCGTCGCGAAGCAGCCGAAGGCGGGCGGCTACTACGACCGGTTCCGCGATCGCCTCGTGTGCCCGGTCGTCGTGCCCGGCGGTGACGTCGTCGCGTTCTCGGCGCGCGTGATCGGCAAGCCACCGCCGGCCGCCGACGGCAGCGAGCCGCCGAAGTACATCAACAGCCCCGAGAGCGCGATCTACAAGAAGGGCAAGCACCTGTTCGGCCTCTACCAGGCGCGCGAAGGAATGCAGCAAACTGGCCGCGCGGTGCTCGTCGAGGGAAACTTCGACGTCATCACGCTCCATCAGGCCGGGTTCAACCAGGTCGTCGCGCCGCTGGGGACAGCGCTCACGCTCGACCAGGTCCAGATGCTGAAGCGTCTGGCGGGCGCCATCGTCTTGCTCTACGACGGCGACAAGGCCGGCTACAAGGCGACGATGCACGCGCTGCAGACGTGCGTCGAGGCCGACGTCGAAGTGCTGGTCGCGTCGCGGCCCGGCCATGCGCGCTCCGGCGGTGCGGGTCCGCTCTCCGGCGGCGTCGATCCCGACAGCATGGTCGCGGGCGGCGGTGCCGAGCAGCTGCGCGATGCGATCAAGAACGCGCAGGGCGGGATCGAGTTCTTCTGCTTCGAGGTCTGGGGCAAGGCGCGCACGAACGCCGACGCCAAGACCCGCGCCCTCGAAGAAGTCGGCAAGCTGGTCGGCAAGATCGAGAACCCGATCAAGCGCGACCTCGTGATCGACACGTTCGCCAAGGCGCTCGACACCGACGTCGCGCTGGTCCGCAACGCGGTCGCGCGGGCCTCGGGACAGGGCCATCGGGGGCCGGCACAGGGGGCTCCCCAGCGCCATCCCAACGCGCCGTCGTCGTCGTCCTTTGCGTCGTCCGAGAACACGCCAGAACGTGAGAAAACTCCCGGTCCTCCGCCGATCGAGGAGGTGGAGCTGCTTTCCCTACTCGCAGACCACCCGCATCTCCTGGCAACCCCTGAAGCAGACAACGCTTTTTGGCTCTTGACGGACACTCGGCTTCGGGACATGTATTCCGCGGCCCGGGACGGACGGTCCCTCCTGGCGCAGACCTCCACGGCCGTGCAGAACCTTCCCTCGCCGACCATCAAGGCCTTGCTGTCCGGACGTTATGTCGAGGCCAAGGATCCGAGCGCATTGCTCGCGCAGATGACGCGCGACCTCGGGCATCGCAAGCGGATGACGCAGCGGCGCGAGCTCGAGAAGCTGATGGTCGAGGCACAACGGCGCGGCGATCGCGACATGGCTCGAAAGCTCGCGCTGGCGGCCGAAGCAGTACGCAAAGGTGACTTCGAGCTGGTCGACCAGCTCATGGCTGAGATCGCGTCCAACCGAAAGCAGGCAGAGTGAAGATGGCGAAGACCCCGAGCTCGACGAAGTCCAAGGGCCCCTCGAAGGCGCCTGCCAAGGCCGCTCCGCCCGCGAAGGCGAAGGCCGCTGCGCCTCCGGCCAAGGCAGCCTCTGCGCCGTCGAAAGACGAGAAGGTGAAGAAGCTCGGTGCGCCGGTCGTCGTGACCAAGGCGGCCAAGCCGGCGGTTGCGCCCGCCGGCAAGCAGGCCAAGGCGCCCAAGCCGATCAAGCCGCCTCGCGACGAGGACGACGGCTTCGGCGACGAAGGCGACGACGAGGACGACGACTTCGCCCCGCCCGCGAAGGCCAAGGCCGGCGCCAAGCCGGGCGCGAAGGCCGCCAAGGGCCCGCGTCCCGAGGACCTGGTCGACGTCGATGACGACGCCGTCCCGCCCGCCGACTTCGCAGACGACGACGACGAGGATCTCGGCGAGCCGCGTCGCAGCTCGTCGAGCGAGGCCGATGCGGCCGCCCTCGAGGCGGAG
>Ga0207683_10006264_pt1 | contig 10196 bp, 10 predicted proteins | sample KBSM73metaG_FD_184333 | JGI IMG/M metagenome (GOLD analysis project Ga0207683, IMG submission 184333) | Miscanthus rhizosphere microbial communities from Kellogg Biological Station, Michigan, USA - KBS M7-3 metaG (SPAdes) (version 2) | ecosystem: Host-associated > Plants > Roots > Rhizosphere >...
GCGTAGCGCGAAGGATCGCAATGGCACGCGCAGGTCTCGAACATTTCCCTGAGCTGCGCAGGTACGCGCATCGTGGCGGGCGTGGATTGATACGAGTTGGGCGACGGCGGTGTTTCCCACAGTGGCGCCTGCGACGCCTCGGGCCACACGGCATCCTCCGGCCGGACGCCACGCGCGGCGAACTCGCGTGCGCGGGTACGCCATGGTCCAAAAAAATCGGCGACCTCTGCGGTCACGTCAGAACAGCGCGAGCTGCCGGGCGTCATCCAGGTAGGCAGCGCGAAGCGCGGGCGAGTCGCGTGCGTCATCCGCCGGCCGGTGATCGTCCGTGATCACGAACGCCTTCGCCTTGGTGAGATCGCAGCGCATCGTCGCGAGATCGGCGTAGCGCAGGCGACGGCGGCTGCGCGCTTCGAGAATGCGCTTGACGTTGCGCACGCCAAGCCCCGGGACCCGCAGCAGCGTCTCGCGATCGGCACGATTGACATCGACGGGAAACTGCTCGCGATGCGCGAGCGCCCACGCGAGCTTCGGATCGATGTCGAGCGCCAGCGCGCCGCCAGACGACGGCGGCACGATCTCGTCGGCGGTGAATCCGTAGCGCCGCAACAGCCAGTCGGCCTGGTAGAGCCGGTGCTCGCGCGCGAGCGGCGGCGCGGAGGGCGGAAGCGCGGCCGACGCCTTCGGAATCGGGCTGAACGCGGAATAGTAGATGCGCGAGAGACGATAGCTCGAATAGAGGTTTTCCGCAGTGCGGAGCAGAACGCCGTCGCTCGACGCGTCGGCGCCGACGATGAACTGCGTGCTCTGGCCGGCGGGCGCGAATTTCGGCGCGCGCGGCTCGGTTTTCGCTTCCTCGCGTTGCGTCCGTATGCGAGCCATCGACACGCGGATCGCGGCGAGGGACTTTTCCGGCGCCAGGCGCTCGAGCGACTGGGCGGTGGGCAGCTCGATGTTGACGGACAGGCGATCGGCATAGCGTCCGGCTTGCGCGATCAGCCGCACGTCGGCCTCGGGGATCGTCTTGAGATGGATGTAGCCGCGAAAATCATGCGCCTCGCGGAGCGTGCGCGCGACGCGGACCAGCTGCTCCATCGTGTAATCGGGAGACTGGATGACTCCGGACGACAGGAACAACCCTTCGATGTAGTTCCGCCGATAGAAATCGAGGGTGAGACGTACGACCTCATCGGTGGAGAAGCGTGCGCGCGGAATGTCGCTCGACCGGCGGTTCACGCAATACTGGCAGTCGTAGAGACAGAAGTTGGTGAGCAGGATCTTGAGCAGCGAAATGCAGCGGCCGTCGGGCGCGTAGCTGTGGCAGATGCCCATGCCGGTGGTGGATCCCAGGCCGGCCTTGCCGGTGGATGAGCGGACCGGCGCTCCGCTCGACGCGCAGGACGCGTCGTACTTGGCGGCATCGGCCAAGATCGCCAGCTTGCGTTCGAGTTCCATGCCGGATAACCGCCGATCGGATACCGAATGAATATACGGTAATCAACCGACAAGCGAAACGGGCGATCGGTTCCGCTTTGTCCAGGCTCGGCAGTCATTCTCCGGAACGCGCCCGGCGGGCGTGCGTCAGGTCCGCCGTCGAACCCACTCCACCAGCGCCGCGAGGTCGCGGAATTCATCGAGCCCGCGCGCTTCGACATCGTCATGGCGCTCGCGGACCATCCGGCAGAGGGCCTGGCCGGGTCCGAGCTCGAGGAACACGCGGCATCCGCGCTCGTGCAGGACGTCGATGCATTGCGCCCATTCGATGACCTGCGCCAGCTGCGCCGACAGCGTCGCGATCGCTTGCTCGCGGTGTCGGACGAGGGTCGCGTCGATGCCCGCCACGACCGGGATTGCCGGCGCGCCCAGCGGCGAAGCCGTCAGCGCGGCGCGAAAATGGGCCACCGCATCCGCGAGCAGCGGAGTGTGCGAGGCGACGCCCACGCGGAGCGCGGTCCACTGCGCGCCGGCGACGGCAAGTCGTGTTTGCAAAGCCGCAAGCGCGTCCTGCGTGCCGCCGACGACGAAGGCATCGTCGTCGTTCACGATCGCGAGGTGCGCCTCGATGCCCTCGCATGCGCGCTCCAGAGTCGCGCGAGGCGGCCCGCGCACGGCGGCAAGGCTACCGGGATGGCGCGCCGCGGCGTTGTCCATCGCGCGCGCACGGGCGACGGCAAGCAGGGCGAGAGCACCGGCGTCGAGCGCCGCGGCCACGCCGTAGCACGCGAGCTCGCCGACGCTGTAGCCGGCGACCGCCGCTGGACGCGGTAATTCGGCATGCAGGCAATTCCACTGCGCGAGCTGGACGAGACAGATCAGCGGCTGGGCGATGGCGTTTTCGAAGATCGATTCGGGGCGCGCGAGCCAGTCGCGCGGATCCGCGCCGAGGGCGTCGTGCGCCGCGTCCAGCACCGTGCGCGCGGCCGGATGCTCCCGCACGAGATCCAGCATGCCGGGGTGCTGCGCGCCCTGCCCGGGACACAGCACGGCGAACGTCATGTCGTGACGACGCCTCGCTGCAGCCGGTGCACCAGCATCGAAGCGGCGAGCAGGTCGGCCGTGCCGCCCGGCGACAGGCCGCGGTCGACGAATTCCCGATGCGCAGCGAGCGCGCGCGGAATCGCGTCGCCAGCGTACACGTCACCGTGCGAACGGAACTCGCGGGCGCGCCGCTGGACGAGTGCCAGGCCCGCCGATCCGCCGCGATGCAGCACGTTCGTGTCCGCGACGCTTTCCAGTAGCGCGAACAGCGCGGACAGGCGCGCCAGCCGGGCATCGCGGCCCCGTGCGAGTGCGCGGCGCAGCGCGGGGAGCGCAACCTCGAACACGGCGGGAAACGCCGCGCAAGCCTCGCCTCGCGCCCCGGCGACGCCGTGTCGCCATGCGGCGGATGCGCCGTGCGAGAACGGCGGGACCGCCGCGCCGGCCGCCGCGATGGCATCGCACCACTCGCTACGAAGAATCCGCCGGAGCATCGCGTCGGTGGGCGCTTCGTTGATGGCGGCCGCGCGGCCCGCTGCCGCGCACAGCAGGCCGAGCGCGAAAATGGCGCCGCGGTGGGTATTGATGCCGCCGGTCGCGGCCAGCATGTCCGCTTCCGCCCGGATACCGATCTCGCGCAGCGTCGCGAAAGGCGCGCGCGCGGCACCCGCCGCCGCGAGCGCATCGAAATGTCGCGACAGCGCGAACAGGCTCGCAATGAACGTCGATGCGTTCATGTCGTCATGCGCCCCGGCGTCGCGGAGGCTGACCAATCCCGGCTTGGGATGGAGCGCGAGCTCGTCCCAGAGGCTTCCGATCGCGTGGCGGGCAATGGAGCGGCACATGCCATCCTGCGCGGGGCGCGCTGCACGCGCGACATGCACGAGGGCCCCTATCACGCGACTGCCCGTGCGTGCTGGAGCCTGGCGCAGAGCTCTGCACGGAATGCCAGGCGCACATGATCACGATGCTTGACCAGCACGCGGGTGCCGCCGCCCGCCCATTCGCGCCATGCGATGGCTTCGCCGTCGGGCCAGATCAGCTCGCCGTCGGCGCGGATGCCGGTCGCGCGTTCCCATCGCGTGAACAGCGTCACCCCATGGTCCGCGTCATCGACGGTGCGTAACGGGAGCAGGAGATCGATGTCGGACGTCGCCGTCAGGTAAGCGAGGCCTGTCAGCGACTGCCACATCGCGGCTCCGAATACGCGGAGACAATGTCCGGCGGCGCGTGCATCGCGGTCGAGCACGCGGAGCGCAGCATCCCACGGACTCGGCAATGCGGCAGCGACGGCCCGAAGCAGCGGGGGCGCGGCATGCGCCTCGATGTCGATGGCGGCAAGCGCAAACCCCAGACGGCGTTTACCCTGGGACGGCGGCAGCGGCAGGCCCAGCGCCACGGTTGCCGCCGCCACAGGGTTCTCCGCGCGTCGCACGACCAGCGGCCAGGCGTGTGCCTGCCATGTCGACAGCGCATCGCGCGACTGCGTATCGGCGGCTTGCCCGAGGAGCGACTTCCAGCCGCTCGCCGCGGGCCACGCGAGCGCATGGCGCGACAGACGCTCGCCCGCGACCGGCTCGCGTCGAAGTGCAATCATTCGACGTTGGCGCGCAGGGCGATCGGGGCCGCGAGCAATCGGCCGCCGCGAGCTTGACCGACGTCGCGGCGGGTGTCGGTTGCAGGCGCATCGGCCACCGCGGCCGCCAGATGCGCGGCGAGATCGCCTTCCCACAGCGCGTCGATCGCCCCCATTTTCACGTAATTGATCGCGCCGGGGGCGAAGACAGGCGAGCTGCGGGCGAGCTCGGCCAGGCGCTCCACCGGTTGTCGCGTCACGCGCGCCATCGCGGACAGGTTCATCACGCGGATCTCGGATTCGGGGAGTGCCGCGCAGAGGTCTGCCATCATGCCCGTCGCGAGGAAGCCACCCGAAAGGGCCTGGTCGTAGACGAGACCCAGCACGCGATGGCCGCGCGAACGCGCGACCTCGACGCACTTGGCGAGGTGCGCCATGCAGCGGTTGAGTCCGAGGAGCTCGTCGCGGCGGCGGAGCCGCTGGCCGGCGGTGTCCACCAGGAAAACGATGGGACGTCCGGGGTGAGTCCGTATCGTGGCCAGCACGAGGCGCGCCATCGCGAGCGCGAGCTCGACGCCGATTTCCGCGTGATGAGCCGAGCCGATGACGGCGAAGGTCGTGTCGCCGCACCGTCCGGTGCCGGCGAGAAGATCGCCATCGGCCACCACGTGATGGCCCTCCGGAAACAGTCGCGCGGTGACGTCGTGCCAGTCCATTTTTTCTCGGTGCTCCGAAAGTGCGACGACCGCTACGCCGCGCGGAGGCGCTGCGAGATCGCGACCAGCGCGTCGGTCGCGAGCAGCGGCACATTTTCCGGATCGGGAAAGCCGAGATCGCGCCAGATGTCGGCACCGTCGTCGTATCCGCCGAAGCGGTCGACGCGACGCTGGAGCAGCGCGTGCTCGCGTTCGACGGCGTCGAGATCGAGTCGGTCGCCTTCGCGGAGCGCCTGCGCAATCGCCCGCCGGAACGCGTCGATGCGATCGTCGACCAGGACGTCGCAGTCGCCGAGCAGGAAGCGGTGCTTCCCACCCACCGTGCGCCACACGAGCGCGCGATCGCGCGAGTCGAACTCCTCGACGCCGTGCGCGGTCTCGATGACCTCGGGGCCGGAGAGCCCGAGGCGGCCCTCTTCCGACATGACGATTCCGGTGCAGCAGGCTGCGGCGATGCCCATCCCCCCGAAGCAGCCGTACTGTCCCCCGATCGCGGCGATGACGGGAATGCCGGCGACGCGCGTCGCACAAATGGCGCGGATCACCTCGGAGACGGCGATCAGGCCGGCGTTGGCTTCCTGCAGCCTCACGCCGCCGGTCTCCAGCAGCAGCACGATGCCCGCGACCTCCGCGTTCCGCGCGCGTTCGAGAAGACCGGTGATCTTGGCACCTTGGACCTCGCCGACGGCGCCGCCCATGAAACCGCCTTCCTGCGCGGCGACCAGCACCGCGAGCCCCTCGAGCTTCGCGGTGCCGATCACGATGCCGTCGTCGAACGCCGCCGGAAGATCCAGAGCCTGCAGGTGCGGGCTCAACGTGCGCGCGACGGGCGGCAGGATTTCGCGGAACGTCCCGGGGTCGAGCAGCCCGTCGAGACGCTCGCGCGCGTTCGCTTCGTAATAGCTTTGCATGTTCGTCGATCTCAGCGCTTGCGCGTGAACTCCTCGATCGCCTGGTCGAGACGCAGCGCGACGATCGCGGGCGTCGCGCCTGCGTCGTTGATCGAAACGCGAATGCCGGCCAGCCGGTGACGCGCGAAGAAGTCCGCCATGACAGCCTGCCAGATTTCGCCGAAGCCCTTGGCCGCGGTGTCGATCGCGATCGAACAGGCCGGATCGCCCGGGACTGGCTCGATCAGGACCTCGAGATTGCCCGAAGCGACGACGCCGACGATGCGCGCCGCGCTTCCCGCCGTTGCGGGACGACCGCCGTCGAAGCGATATTCGAGATGCTCCATGCTGTTGGGGCTCTCGCGCTCACCAGCTGCGGAAACGCTTGGGCGGCTGGTACAGGCCGCCGGACGCGCGCACGAGATCCTTGATCGAGCGCGCAGCGAGGAGATCGCGCGTCGCGTCGCGCTTGTCGATGCCGAGATCTTCCGCCCGGCGTATCACGCCGCGATCGCGCAGGTTCTCAACCACGCGGCGATCGCGGGCGAGCCCGACCGCCGTGTAGCCGGCGATGCCACGGATGGCCTGCTCGATTTCCTCGTCGTCGCGGCACAGGAGAAGGTTCGCGATGCCCTCCTCGGTGAGGATGTGAGTGACGTCGGAGCCGTAGATCATGATCGGCGGCAGCGCCATGTTCGCCGATTCCGCGAGCTCCCACGCATCCAGGCGCTCGACGAAGGCGGGCGCCATGTGCTCGCGAAACGTCTCGACCATCTGCACGACCAGCTTGCGCCCCCGCGGGGGCGCGCGATCGCCGCGATGCGCTTCGCGCCCGGCCGCGAGCCACGCGGGCGTCGCATGCCGGCGTCCGCGCGCGTCCGATCCCATGTTGGGCGCACCGCCGAAGCCCGCGATGCGTCCGAGCGTCGCGGTGGAACTGTTGCCGCAGAGGTCGATCTGCAGCGTCGAGCCGATGAACATGTCGCACGCGTAATGCCCAGCCGTCTGGCAGAACGCCCGGTTGCTGCGCATCGATCCGTCGGGGCCCGTGAAGAACACGTCGGGTCGCGCGCGCATGTACTCTTCCATGCCGAGCTCCGAGCCGAACGAATGAATGGATTCGACGAATCCCGCCTCGATCGCCGGAATGAGCGTCGGATGCGGATTGAGCGCCCAGTGCCGGCAGATCTTGCCGCGGAGCCCGAGCGATTCGGCGTATGTCGGCAGCAGGAGCTCGATCGCGGCGGTGTCGAAGCCGATGCCGTGGTTCAGGCGTTCGACGCCGTAGGGCGCGTAGATTCCCTTGATCGCCATCATCGCCATCAGCACCTGGATCTCGGAGATCTTCGCCGGATCGCGCGTGAACAGCGGCTCGATGTAGTGAGGCGCCGGGCTTCGCACCACGAAGCCCACCCAGTCCGACGGAATGTCGATCCGCGGCAGTTCGTCGACCAGCTCGTTCACCTGCGCCACCACGAGGCCGCTCTTGAACGCCGTCGCTTCCGCGATCACCGGCGTGTCCTCGGTGTTGGGCCCCGTGTAGAGATTGCCGTGGCGATCGGCCGCCTGCGCGGCCACCAGCGCGACATCCGGGGTGAGGTCGATGAAGTAGCGGCCGAAGAGCTCGAGGTAGGTGTGGATCGCGCCGATCGAGAGCCGGCCTGAGCCCGCGAGTTTCGCGAGGCGGCCCGATTGCGGTCCGGAAAACGAAAAATCGAGTCGCGACGCAATGCCGCGCTCGAACACGTCGAGATGCTCGGGCAGCGCCAGCACCGACTGGACGATGTGGAGATCGTGCACGCGGGCGACATCGACGCTCGTCAGCGCGCGGGCGAGAAAATCGGCCTGCTTCTGGTTGTTGCCTTCGATGCAGACGCGGTCGCCGGGCTCGATAAGCTCCTCGAGCAGCGCCACGACGGCATCCGCCTCGACCACCTTGCCCGCCAGTCGCGGTCCAAGGCGTGCAGATACCCGCTCCAGCCTGCGGACGCGGCCCTGCGCACGCTGGTTCCAGACGCGCGGCAAGGCCATCGGCGCGTTCATTCGAGGAGAGCCGTCGCCGGATTCACTTGGGCGGTCCCATCACCCAGTTGGGGAAGCCGGTCGCGATGCTTGGGAAGAAGCAGATGATGACGATGGCGACGAACATCAGCCCCACGAACGGCAGCACGCCCCATACGACGTCCCGCAGGGGAATGTCCGGCGCGATGTTCTTGATCACGAAGAGGTTGAGTCCCACCGGCGGATGGATCAGCCCCATTTCCATCACGATGGTCATCAGCACGCCGAACCAGATGAGGTCGAAGCCCGCGCCACGAAGCGGCGGCAGGATGATCGGAGCGGTCATCAGGATGATCGATACCGGCGGCAGGAAGAAGCCCAGCACCACGACGAGGAACAGGATGGCCGCCAGCAGGAACCACTTGGACAGGTGCATCGCCACGATGCCCTGCGCCGCCGACTGGCTGATATGCAGGTAGCTCATCACGTAGGAAAAGAGGAGCGACATGCCGATGATGAACATCAGCATCGTCGATTCCTTGACGGTCTGCGCGAGGATCGGCTTCATCTGGCTCGGACGCCAGACCCGGTAGACGATGGCGATCAGCACGAGTGCGAGGATCGCGCCCAGTCCGGCCGTTTCCGAAGGCGTCGCATAGCCGCCGTAGAGCGCAACCATCACGCCGATCAGCAGGATCACGAATGGCAGCACGCGCGGCAGCATCTCCACTTTCTCGTGCAGCGTGTATTTGTGCTGCTCGAGGTACGCCGAATGCGTGCCTTCGCTCTCGAAGGCCGCATGCGCGATCCGGTACTCCTTGCGGAAGCGGAACATCGCGTAGAGGGAAAACAGCGCGACCAACAGGAGACCGGGACCGATGCCCGCGAGAAAGAGGCGCCCCAGTGACACTTCCGCCGCGACCGCGTAGAGGATCATCGTGATCGACGGCGGCAGCAGGATGCCCAGCGTGCCGCCGGCGGCGATGATGCCGGCGGCGAATCCCGGCGAATAGCCGCGCTTGCGCATTTCCGGAATGCCAGCGCTGCCGATCGCGGAGCAGGTGGCGGGGCTCGAGCCCGCCATCGCCGCGAACAGCGCGCAGGTGAATACGTTGGCGATGCCGAGCCCGCCCGGAATCCGCTGCATCCACGCATGCATCGCGAGATAGAGATCGCGTCCGGCGTCCGATCTTCCTATTGCGGCGCCTTTCAGGATGAACAGCGGAATGGAAAGCAGCGTGATGCTCGCCATCTCCTCGTAGACGTTCTGCGTGACCGTGTCGAGCGAGGCTCCGGGCATGAAGAAATACATGAACGTCACCGCGACGAAGCCGAGCGCGAACGCGATCGGCATGCCGGAGAACATGACGATCAGCGTGACCGCCCCGAACAGCAAGCCGAGCGCGAGCACGCTCATTTGTGCGGGCGTCCGGCGAAGTGGGCGATCGTCTGCAGGACGAGCTGCACCACGAGCAGCGTCATGCCGGTCGCCATGAGCCCGTACGGAATCGTGAGCGGCGGCGAGAAGGTCGACGAAGTCGTCATGTGGTCGACCCACGCCTCGTGGAACAGCGTCCAGGATTTCCACGCGAAGAACGTGCAGAACACGAGCGTGAGGACGTCGACGATCGTCTGCCGCACCCGGTTGACCGCCGGCGACAGCACGCTCGAGATCGCTTCGATGCCCACGTGCCCGCGCTGCGCCTGCACCCATGCGCCGCAGAGGAACACGGCGCCGATGATGCAGAACACCGCGACCTCGTCCTGCCAGTCGGTCGCCGCCTTGAACATGTACCGCGAGAACACGCTGTAGGTCAGCACCAGCGCCGCCAGGAAAAGCGTGACCATCCCAATCAAAAGCATGAGCTTGTTCACGCCCGCCATCGCGCGGTCGAGCGCGCCCAGCGCGCCGGGGAGCGGCACCGCTTCCGCGACAGGCAATCCGGGAACGTCGGTACCGTCGATGCCGTGACTCATGAAGCCGCGCTCGGCTTAGAGAAGCTGTTGTGCCAGCGCCAGGAGCTTCGCGCAGTTCGCATTCTTGTCGGCGTAATCCTTCCACACCGGCTTCGCGAGAACCTGCCACTTCGCCAGCGTTGCATCGTCCAGGTCGGCCACCTTCGCGCCTGCCTTGGTGTAGACGTTCGCGACCGCGATGTCGTCGGCCTTCGCGCTGTCGACGGCGAACTTCTCGAGATCGGCGCCGACCGACATGATCGCGTCCTGCTGCGCCTTGGGCAGCTTGTCGAACACTTCCTTCGACATCATCAGCGGCTCGAACATGAACCAGTACGACTTGCCGCGTCCGCTCGTCAGGAACTTCGACACTTCCTCCAGCCGGAACGAGATCAGGCTGGTCGACGACGTCAGCGCGGCGTCCATGGCGCCGGTCTGCATCGCTGCATAGATTTCGTTCGACGGCAGCGACAGCACCGACGAGCCGGCATCCTTGAACATCATGTCCATCTCGCGGCTGCCGCCGCGAACCTTCACGCCCTTGGCGTCGTCGGGCGACACGAGCGGCTTGGCACGGCT
>Ga0207683_10006266_pt1 | contig 10193 bp, 9 predicted proteins | sample KBSM73metaG_FD_184333 | JGI IMG/M metagenome (GOLD analysis project Ga0207683, IMG submission 184333) | Miscanthus rhizosphere microbial communities from Kellogg Biological Station, Michigan, USA - KBS M7-3 metaG (SPAdes) (version 2) | ecosystem: Host-associated > Plants > Roots > Rhizosphere >...
GTCGCGGGCCCTGATCCGCTCGGATGTGTTCGCCCTGCTGGGCCGCTACGAGCACGACGGCGCGATCCGGCTCCGGTCCACCGCAACCGTGGTGGCGGGAACCAAGGTCTAGCTGGGCGGGCGGGCCCGGACCGTTTTGCGGCGTTTTCGGACCGCGGCGCCGTATCCGGACCGGTGCGCCGGGGATCCGGGCCGCGCGTGCCCGATATCGTGGCGGTTTCCCTGGAGCGTGGCGGGATGATCAGCGCCGACAGGCCGGGAGCGGCTGCAGGGGAACGCCGGCGTCCGCCAGGAATGCGGAGAATGATCCGGGATTGGCCAGCTCCGTCCATGTCCAACGGATCACGCGCCGGCCCGTGGCCCGAATCCTGTCCTCCCGGCGTTTCTCGTCGGTGAGGGCCTCGGCTGGTGTCCGTCCCCGGAGGTACTCCGCGTTGCGGTACTCCGCGGCTGAGCGGTGCCAGGGTGCCAGGGCGCGGCCCCAGGACATGGTCGAACACTGCGACTCCCTGCTCAAACGATTCGAAGGCGGCCAGGTCCAGTGCTGTCCGGACACGGTCCGTGACCAGGAGCCCGTGACGTTCCTCGATCTGCACCGAGCCCAAATCGACCAGATGCCGGCGGACCCCGGCGCGCGAGCGGCCGCCGCCGCCGTCGGACGTGCAGGCATGCACCAGATGGCTGTGGCCCAGCACCGGCATGTCCCACAGCACAGCGGAGGACTGGCGGCAGAAGACGGTGCGGCTCCGCAATGTCGAAGCCGCCGCCCGGATGAGGACCCGATACCTGTCCCACGGCGGCAGCGCTTCCCACTCCTGGGCCCGGACGTAGACGCCCTGCCTGATGCGCAGGAGCTGCCCGGATTTCGCCTGCCGGGCAAGGCCCCGTGCGTCCGCGCCGAGGCGCGCGAGGTCGCTGCTGAGAATAAGTCGGGGTAGGTCCATGCCCCGATGGTGGCCCGCGCTGCCGGGGCCGGACAACCACCGGCGCGGCGGATGTGGAGAACTATTCCGCGGCGGTTTCGGACCGACGGGCAGCTATGGGACCCGCGCGCCGCGGATCCGCGCTGCATCTGTCCGATTCCGCCGCGGTGGTCCGAATCCGCCGCGAGAACGCCGCGGCGACGCCGCGGAGCGGTGCAGCGTTAGACGCCCAGTGCTTCCTTCAGCGACGCCACGTGGCCCTGGGCCTTGACCTGGTACTGCGCCAGTTTGACCTTGCCCTCGGGGTCCAGCACCACGGTGGAGCGGACGATGCCCTCCGTGACCTCGCCGTGGACCAGCTTCTCGCCCCACGCGCCGTAGGCGAGGGCGACAGCGTGGTCCTCGTCGGCCAGGAGCGGGAAGGTCAGGGCGAAGTCGCCGGTGAAGTGGGCCAGGGCTTCGGGGGCGTCGGGGGAGATGCCCAGGACTTCGTAGCCTGAGCCCTGCAGGGACGCGAGGTTGTCTCGGAAATCGCACGCCTCGGTCGTGCAGCCCGGGGTCGCGGCCTGCGGGTAGAAGTACACAATGACGTTCTTGCCGCGGTAATCGGCCAGGGCAACCGGCTTGCCTTCGGCGTCCGGCAGGGTGAAATCCGGGGCCGGCGTGCCGGGCTGAAGCTTGACGGTCATGTTTGCGCTCATGATGATCCTTCGGGGAGGGGACAATGGGTCTGTGATGCACAACATCGTGGACCCAGGCTGTATTCCGCCGGCTGAGCCTGGCAAGGACCCGTCCGGGGCGGCTTTGGCAGGCTTGGGGCCAACAGCTTTTTCATAGCTCCGGCATAGCTGCCGTAGCTAGATTGAAGTCATTATGGAACAGCAAAATCCACAGCAGCGACGATTTGGATTCGGGCGCACTTCCGGCCGCGGGCGCGTCGAGTGACCGTCCGGCCACGGGCCCTGATGGGTGCGGTCTGTGCAGCAGTGCTCGCGGTCGTCCTGGCCGCAGGTATCTATTCCTTTGCGCAAGCCCGCTTGACGGCGGCGAATCCCACGGCGGCGAATCCCACGACGACGTCGGCCGCGCCGTCTGCCGCGACGACAGCTGAGGCCGGTGCTTCGCCGTCAGCCAGTCTCAATGCTGCGGTCCAGGCATCCGGCCCGGCGTCGGGCGCGGTGGACGCGGCCCTGGACGCGCGCATCCAGGCCATTCTCGCTGCCAACAGCCAGTACCAGATCGGCGTGGCGCTGGTCGGCCTCTCCCAGGGCGCCGGTACCGCGGACGTCCACGAATACGGTGTCCGGGAGAAATTCGTGGCCGCGAGCACAGCCAAAGTCCTGGCCGCGGCGGCCTACTACCACTTGGTCGAAACCGGGGCGGCCAGCCTCGATGACCCGTTGGGGAGCTACACCGCCGGCTTCCAGCTCCGGGAGATGATCCAGCAGAGCGACAATGACTCGTGGTCGCTGATCATGGACGCAGTGGGCCACGAGGAACTGACAGAGTACGCGGCGTCGCTGGGTGTGAACTATGACCCGGAAACCAACACGCTGACACCGGCGGAAATGGCGACCATCGTCTCCCGCCTCTACTCCGGGACGCTCCTGAACGCCGACCACACCGCCGAGCTGTTGTCCTATATGCAGGACACCAACTACGAAACACTCATTCCCGCCGCAGTGCCGGACGGGATCACGGTCTTCCACAAGTACGGACTCCTGGGCGGTGAACTCCACGACGCCGGCATCCTCGCCCGGGACGGCACCGCATACGCCCTCGTGATCTACACCAAGGGCCAGGACCTGAGCGACGTCCCGGAACGCACTGAAGTGATCCATCAGCTGACGCAGGCGGTGGCGGACGCCCTCTTCTAGGCCGTTTCCAGCCCGCGCATGTCCGGGTCCGCCCGCATGGCGTCCGAGCCCCTAGATACCAAGCTCCTCCCGCAGCGCCCGCACGTGGCCCTGCGGACTGACGTGGTATTGCGCCAGGACCACGTTGCCATCGGGACCGACAACCACGGTGGACCGGACCGTGCCTTCGCGGACCTCGCCGTCCATCAGCTTCTCGCCCCAGGCGCCGTACGCGAGGGCCACAGCGTGGTCTTCGTCCGCGAGAAGGGGGAACGTGAGCGCATGTTCCGCGGCAAAGGCGGACAGGGCCTCCCGGGCGTCGGGTGAGATGCCAAGGACCTCGAAGCCTGCGCCGTGGAGGGCAGCGAGGCTGTCTCGGAAGTCGCAAGCCTCGGTAGTGCACCCGGGAGTGGCTGCGCGGGGGTAGAAGTAGATGATGACGTTTTTGCCGCGATAATCGGCCAGGGAGATCCGGCGGCCCGCAGCATCTGGCAGCGTGAACCCGGGTGCTGGATCTTCGCTGTGCAGCTTAGTGATGGCGTGCAGCTTGGTGGTCACGGTGGATTGCATGCAGTTCCTTCGATCGAGGGTCGGGATGGTTGTGGCAGCGGAGCTCAGATGCTGTATTCCGCTGGTCCGCGGACCGTCGCCCGCGGACCGGGGACGAAGCGGTAGCCGCCGCTGCGGACGGTGACGACGGCGTGCCGGCAGCCCTTGAGTTTCCGGCGCAACCGGCCGACGTACACGTCGATGGACCGGGTTGCCGCGCCCGGGGTGTCGAACGCGTCGAGGCAAAGCTGCAGCTCCTGCCGGCTTACCGTGCGGGAGCAGTTCTGCACGAGACATCTCAGAAGCGTGAACTCCAGATCCGTCAGGGGCACCCGCTCTCCATCCAGCCTGGCGTCTCCGGCCGCGAGGTCGACGGCGAGCCGGCTGATGCTGCCGGGGACGGGCTCCAGGCCCGCCCCGCCGGTGTCCCCGGCGGGATCTGCTGTTCCCGCCGGGGTGCCGTCGTCTCCGGGGGACCGGACGACGGCGGATGTTGCGGCTCCGGCGGCGGGCCTAAAGTGGACTTCCGCCTCCGGGGCCCATCTGAGGGCGCGGCCGAGCACGAGTTCGGCCGCGCGGGCCAGGCACACCGGGTCAACGTCGGAGTCGTCCGGCACCGTGACCCAGACCGCCAGTCCCTTCGCGGTGAGGCCGGCCTGCCGTGCCTGCCCGTTATGCCGGGCCCGTCCGTGAACGGCGGGCGGGGTGCCGGCCACGGCCGCCTGGCTCACACGCCGCCGCGGCGGATCAGCTTGCCGGTCGGGGTCCGGCCGTCGATCAGGGTGCCGCGGAGGTAGGTCTGCCGGACGACGCCGGAAAGCGCCTTGCCGTCATACGGGGTGATGGGGTTCTTGTGCTTGAGCTTGGAGACATCCACAACGAAAGCCTCGTCCGGGGCAAATACGGCGAGGTCGGCGTCGTATCCCAGCGCCAGTTGGCCTTTATTGCCCAGGCCGGCGAGTTGGGCCGGCTTTGCCGCCATCCACGAGAGAACCTGCTCGAGCGGGATGCCGCGGTGCCGGGCCTCGGTCCAGATCAGCGACAGGCCCAGCTGCAGCGAGGAGACGCCGCCCCAGGCCACGGCGAAGTCACCGTTTTCCAAGTCCTTCAGGTCCAGGGTGGACGGGGAGTGGTCCGAGACGATGCAGTCGATGGTGCCGTCCTGCAGGCCGGCCCACAGCAGTTCGCGGTTGGAGGCTTCGCGGATCGGCGGGCAGCACTTGTAGGCTGTGGCGCCGTTCGGGATTTCCTCGGCCGTCAGCGTCAGGTAGTGCGGGCACGTTTCCACGGTGAGGCGAACGCCGTCGCGCTTGGCGGTGGCGATCATGGGGAGCGCGTCGGAGGAGGAAAGGTGCAGGATGTGGGCGCGGGCTCCGGTCCAGCGGGCCCGTTCGATGACCTCGGCGACGGCCTTGTTCTCGGCCCCGCGCGGGCGGGAGGCCAGGAACGTGGAGTAGTGGTCGCCGCCGGGGTGGGGCGCGTGGTCGATCGCGTGGGAGTCCTCGGCGTGGACGATCATGAGCGAGTCGAAGGACTTGAGCTCGGCCATGTCCTGTTCCATTTCGTCCGCTTCCAAGTGCGGGAACTCGTCCACGCCGGAGTGCAGCAGGAAGCATTTGAAGCCGAAAACGCCCTCGTCGTGCAGCGGCCGCAGTTCGTTCTTGTTGCCCGGGACGGCTCCGCCCCAGAAGCCGACGTCCACGAACACCTGGTCCCCGGCCACCTCCCGCTTGAGTTTCAGGGCCTCCACGGTAGTGGTGGGCGGGATGCTGTTCAACGGCATGTCAATGATGGTGGTGACGCCGCCGGCCGCTGCCGCCCGGGTGGCGGACGCGAATCCCTCCCACTCGGTCCGGCCGGGCTCATTGACGTGCACGTGGGTGTCCACGAGGCCCGGCAGGAGGGTCTCGTCGTCGGCAAGCTCAATGACTTCACGGCCGGAGAGGCCGTTGCCCAACGGCTCGATCGCGACAATCACGCCGCCGCGGATGCCGACTTCCCGGGCGGCGATGCCGGCGGTGGTCAGCACCCGCTGCCCGCGGAAGACGACGTCGTAGGTTTCTTCAGACACTGAGGGTCTCCTTTCCGGGAGCACTGTCCAGGGCGCGGGCGCCCTGCGCGGAGTGCGCCACGTTGGCCAATTGCTCGCCGAGTTGCCGTCCGAGGCGCTCCAGCAGCGCCGCGGCGTCGGTTATACATGTGTCTACATTGCTTTCCAGCTCCGTCAAAGCGTGGACTGCGAGGAACCCGGAACTGCTGATCTGCTCCGGGGTCAGGACGGACCGGCCGCACACCGCGACCACCGGAACCTTGGCGCGGCGCGCCGCCCGGGCAACGCCCACCGGAGTCTTGCCCAGGAGGGTCTGTTCGTCGAGGCTGCCTTCGCCGGTGATCACCAGATCCGCGCCGGCCAGCCGCTCGGCCAGCCCGGTGAATTCGAGGACGACGTCGATGCCGGGCCGGCGGGTCGCGGCCAGCACCGCGATGGCTGCGTAGCCCACGCCGCCGGCAGCCCCGGCACCCGGAGCGTCCGCAGCCTTCCGCGCGCGGGGCCCGATTTCGGCGCAGAGCACGTCCACAAAGCGGGCCAGGGCGGCGTCGAGGGCTGCTACGTCCTCGGGGGTGGCGCCCTTCTGCGGGCCGAAGATCGCAGCGGCGCCTTGGGCACCAAGCAACGGGTTGTCGACGTCGCTGGCGAGTACGAAGCGTGCCTCGTCCAGGCGGGAATCGAAGCCGGAGAAGTCGATCCAGTCCAGCCGGGCCAGGGCCGCACCGCCGGGCGGAAGTTCGTTGCCGTCGGCGTCGAGGAGCTTGGCACCGAGTCCCTGCAGGACCCCGGCGCCGCCGTCGGTGTTGGCGCTGCCGCCGACGCCCAGGATGATCTGCCGGCACCCGGCGTCGAGCGCGGCCCGGATCAGTTCGCCGGTTCCCTTGCTGCTGGCGCCATTGGCGGAGTCGGAATCAGGGCGGCCGCCCCCGCCGCCGGGCAGGACGGCGAGGCCGGACGCGGCGGCCATCTCAATGACCGCCTCGCGTCCGCGGACCGCGAACTCCGCCCGGATCGGCGCTCCGGTGGGGCCGCTGACGACGGCGCTGCGGCGGGTGAAGCCGGAGCCGACGGCGGCATCGAGGGTGCCCTCGCCGCCGTCGGCCACGGGAATCCGCAGTACCTCCAGATTGCCCCCGCAAGCCCGCTGCAGCCCTGCTTCGAGGTGCCGGGCGACGTCCGGGGCCGAGAGCGATCCCTTGAACTTGTCCGGCGCTATGACGACGCGCATCTCAGGCCTGCAGGGCCAGAATGGCGGTGGGGGCGTCCTCGGCGGTCTCGGCCAGGGCCTCGAACTCGTTGACGGCGTTGATTTCGGTGCCCATGGAGATGTTGGTGATCTTCTCCAGGATGACTTCCACCACCACCGGAACCCTGAACTCGCCCAGGAGCGCCTTGGCCTTGTCGAACGCGGCAGGCAGGTCCTCCGGGTTTTCCACCCGGATCGCCTTGCAGCCCAGGCCCTCGGCCACCTTAATGTGGTCCACGCCGTAGCCGCTTGCGGTTGCAGAGAGATCCGTGGAGTTGATGTTCTCGAACGCCAGGGACACGTTCTGTTCCATGTTGAAGCCGCGCTGGGACTGGCGGATCAGGCCGAGGTAGGAGTTGTTGACCACAACGTGGATGTACGGCAGGTTGAATTGCGCGCCCACGGCCAGTTCCTCGATCATGAACTGGAAGTCGTAGTCACCGGAGAGGGCAACCACGGTCTGGTCCGGCTTGCCCCGGACCACGCCCAGCGCGGCGGGGGCGGTCCAGCCCAGCGGGCCTGCCTGTCCGGCGTTGATCCATTTGCGCGGGCCGAACACGTGCAGCATCTGGGCGCCGGCGATCTGCGACAGTCCGATGGTGGACACGTACGTGGTGTCCTTGCCGAATGCTTTGTTCATTTCCTCGTACACGCGCTGCGGCTTGATCGGCACGTTGTCGAAGTGGGTCTTGCGGTGCAGTGTGGCTTTGCGCCCGGAACATTCGTCAACCCAGGCGGTGTAGTCCGGCAGGGACCCGGCGTCCCGGCGTTCCCGGGCCAGCTCCAGCAGCCCATCCAGGGCGGCGCCGGCGTCGGAGGCGATGCCGAAGTCCGGGGAGAACACGCGGCCGATCTGGGTCGGCTCGATGTCGATGTGCACGAACGTGCGGCCGGCGGTGTAGGTGTCCAGGCCGCCGGTGTGGCGGTTGGCCCAGCGGTTGCCGATGCCGATCACGAAGTCGCTGCGCAGGAAGTTCTCGTTGCCGTACCGGTGGCTGGTCTGCAGGCCCACCATGCCGGCCATGAGTTCGTGGTCATCCGGGATCGCGCCCCAGCCCATCAGGGTGGGGATCACGGGGACGCCCAGCAGCTCGGCCAGTTCCACGAGCTGCGCCGAGGCTCCGGCATTGATGATGCCGCCGCCGGCCACGATCAGCGGGCGCTCGCCTGCGGTGAGCATGTCCAGTGCCTTTTCCAGCTGCTTCCGGCTGGCCCGGGGCTTCTCCACGGGCAGGGGCTCATAGGTGTCGATATCGAATTCGATCTCGGCCATCTGCACGTCGATCGGCAGGTCCAGCAGGACCGGGCCCGGGCGGCCGGAGCGCATCAGCTGGAAAGCTTTCTGGAAGGCTCCGGGAACCTGGCCGGGTTCAAGGATGGTCATGGCCAACTTGGTGACCGGCTTGGCGATGGACTCGATGTCCACGGCCTGGAAGTCCTCCTTGTGCAGCTTGGCCACGGGTGCCTGGCCGGTGATGCAGAGCATCGGGATGGAATCGGCCCACGCCGCGTACAGGCCGGTGATCATGTCCGTGCCCGCGGGGCCCGAGGTGCCGATGCAGATGCCGATGTTGCCGTCCTTGGCCCGGCTGTAGCCGTCGGCCATGTGGCTGGCGCCTTCAACGTGGCGGGCCAGGGTGTGGCGGATGCCGCCGTGGGCCCTCATGGCCGAATAGAACGGGTTGATCGCCGCGCCTGGCAGGCCGAACGCCTCGGTGGCGCCCTCCTTTTCCAGGATGGCGACGGCTGCGTCTACAGTGCGCATCTTCGTCATGGTGTGCTCCTTGAAAGTCTGTTTTTGGGTGTGCTGAAGGGAGGCCCGGCGAACCGTCGCGGGCACCTCTTGTTGGGGGGAGGTCGGGCCGCCGTCGTAAATCTCGACGCCGGCCGGTGCGTTCGTGTCGAAGTGCCCCTTGCCGGGGCGGCAGCGCCGCTTAGTTGCGGCCGCTGAGCTTCAGGACCTGCTTGAAGAGGCCCGAGTGGTCCAGGCCGCCGTCGCCCTGGTTGACGGTGGCGGCGACGAGCTGCGCGACGATGGCGCCGAGGGGGACGGCGACATTGGCCTCGCGGGCCGCGGAGGTGACGATGCCGAGGTCCTTGTGGTGCAGGGCCAGGCGGAAGCCGGGGTCGAAGTTGCGGTCCAGCATCTTCTGGCCCTTCTGCTCCAGGACCTTGGAGCCGGCCAGGCCGCCGCCGAGGACCTTGAGGGCGGCGTCCGTGTCCACGCCGTAGGCCTCGAGGAAGGCGATCGCCTCGCCAAGGACTTCAATGTTGACGGCCACGATCAGCTGGTTGGCTGCCTTGACGGTCTGGCCGGAACCGGAGGGCCCCACGTGGACGATGGTCTTGCCGACGGCGGCCAGGACATCCCGTGCCGCCTCGAAGTCGGCGGCGTCACCGCCCACCATGATGGACAGCGCGGCGTCGATGGCGCCTTGTTCGCCGCCGGAGACCGGGGCGTCGAGGGGACGGATCCCGGCGGCCCGGGCGTCGTCGGCGAGGCGTTTGGCGACGTCGGGGCGGATGCTGCTGGCATCAACCCACAGGGCGCCCGGCTTGGCGTTGGCGAACACGCCGTCGGGGCCGCTGACCACGCCTTCGACGTCGGGGGAGTCCGGCACCATGGTGATGACCACGTCGGCGTCCCTGACGGCCTCCGCGATGCTCGTGGCACCCTTGCCGCCTTCGGAGACGAGCTTGTCGGTCTTGTCCTGGCTGCGGTTGAAGCCCGTGACCGTGTGGCCGGCCTTGACGAGGTTGGTGGCCATGGGCAGGCCCATGATACCGAGGCCGATGACTGCGATGTTGCTCATTGTGGTTCTCTTTCTGAAGTCTTTGTGTTCGATGTAGCGCGGGTGTGCTTCTTTGCGCTCGTGCGGACTGAGGGTGCGGGTGGGACTACTGCGGGACGCGCTGGCGGATGGCCCAGCTGAATGCGGTCTCCGCGGGTTCCTTGTATTCGAGGCCGATGTAGCCCTCGTAGCCGAGTGCGCGGCTGCGGGCGATCCATTCGCCGAGGGGAAGCTGCCCGGTTCCGGGAGCCCCGCGGCCGGGGTTGTCGGCGATCTGGATGTGGCCGAAGTCCTTGGCGTGCTTTTCGATGACGGCGGCGACGTCGTCACCGTTCACGGCCAGGTGGTAGAAGTCCGCGAGGAGTTTGACGTTCCCGGCGCCGGATTCCTGCTTCACCCGGGCGATGACGTCGAGGGCGTCCTGTGCCTTGAGCAGGGGGTACCGGGGGGCGCCGCTGACGGGTTCCAGGAGGACCGTACCGCCGATGCGGGCCACGCCGGCAGCCGCCGTCGCGAGGTTTTCGGCGCCGATGGCGTCCTGCTGCTCAGCGGATTCGCCGTCAATGCGGTTGCCGTAGAGGGCGTTGAAGGCCTTGCAGCCGAGGCGCTCACCGATGCCGGCGACGACGTCGATGTTGTCCTGGAATTCGGTGGAGCGTGCCGGCCAGGAGACCAGGCCGCGGTCGCCCCCGGGCATGTCGCCGGCGTTGAAGTTCAGGCCCGTGAGCTGCACGCCGGCGTTGGTGATGGCCCGTTCGAAGCGGGTGATCTCGGCGT
>Ga0207683_10006268_pt1 | contig 10192 bp, 9 predicted proteins | sample KBSM73metaG_FD_184333 | JGI IMG/M metagenome (GOLD analysis project Ga0207683, IMG submission 184333) | Miscanthus rhizosphere microbial communities from Kellogg Biological Station, Michigan, USA - KBS M7-3 metaG (SPAdes) (version 2) | ecosystem: Host-associated > Plants > Roots > Rhizosphere >...
ACGGTGAAGCCGATGCAGACGCTCGATGCCATCGTCCGCGCGATTGCCACGAACGAAGTCGACGCCGCGATCATGCCGGCGTCATACGCGCGCGATTTGCTGGCTTCAAACCAGGCCAAGCTCGTCGGATGGTATTCGGAACTCGACGAAATTCAGTTCGGTGCCCTGTTCGCATCCAACAAGATGCTCGTGACGCGACGTGCGGCAATCGAGAAAGTCTTACGCGCGTACCGGCGCGGGGTCGCCGACTACACTGAAGCGTTGCTGCGAAAGGACCGCAATTCCAAACGCACGGCCGACATCAAGTCGCACGAAGCCGCGACGACCATCGCCCGTTATGTCTATCCCGACCGTGGGACCAGCGCCGCGGTTGCGGTCGAGGCCAGCGCCTATTTTATCGATCCCCAAGCGCAACTCGATGTCGCCGACATCGACCGGCAGATCGCCTGGCACAAGGCGCAAGGCCGGGTCGACAAGACCGTCAGTGCACGCGATGTCGTTGATCCGAGCTTCGTCAAGTAGGGATTTTTCCGCAGCGACAAATCTCTCTCTTGCCAGCCTCCCCGGGTCCTGAGACGATAATGTGACAGGGCCGGGAAACCAGGTCCGACCTCCCGGCCGGCAAGGGAGGCAATTATGGGACAAAACGATAATGGTCCCAATGGCACGAGGAGCTTGGGTCCCCGGTGCATCGCGCTGGTGGGCCCCTTCCAAAGCGGCAAGACCACACTTCTAGAAGCCATTCTCGCCCGTACCGGCGCAGTCCAGCGCCAGGGCACCGTAGATGCAGGCACCACGATCGGCGACTCCGGCCAGGAGGCGCGACATCACAAGATGAGCGTGGAAGCCACTTTCGCCACCACCAACTTCATGGGCGACAACTACACTTTCGTCGACTGCCCGGGGTCGATCGAATTCATCCAGGACATGCGCAGCGTGTTGCCGGCGGTCGATGCCGCCGTCGTTGTCTGCGAAGCGGACGAAAAGAAGGTGCCCCAGCTGCAGCTGATCCTGCGCGAACTGGAAGACCAGAACATTCCACGCTTCGTTTTCCTCAACAAGATCGACAAGGCCGACAAGCGCGTACGCGAAACGATCGCGCTGCTGCAGCCCGCCTCGCGCGTACCGTTGCTGCTGCGCCAGATTCCCATCTGGAACGGCGACATCATCTCCGGGTTTGTCGATCTCGCGCTCGAACGCGCCTTTGTCTACAAGGAACACGCGCCGTCGGAAATCGTCGAGCTGAAGGCCGATAACGTTGACCGCAAGAAGGAAGCGCGTTTCAAGATGCTTGAGACGCTGGCCGACCACGACGACCAGTTGATGGAGCAATTGCTCGAGGATATCGAGCCGCCGCGCGACAAGGTATTTGACGACCTCGCGAAAGAACTGCGCGAACGCATCGTTTGCCCGGTTCTTCTCGGCGCCGCCACGCGCAGCAACGGCGTCCTGCGTCTCCTCAAGGCACTCCGGCACGAATCGCCGGGCCATGCGGAAACGGCGCAGCGTCTTGGCGTCAAGGCGGGCAACGATGCAACGGCACTCGTGCTCAAGACGTTCCACACGACCCACGGCGGCAAGATGTCGGTCGTGCGGCTGCTCGCCGGCCAGGCCGGCGACGGGACGACCCTGATGACGCCGGGCGGCGACAGCGCGCGCGTTTCGGGAGTCTTCAAGCTGATGGGTCAGCATTTCGAGAAACGGCCGCAGGCCACCGCCGGCGAAACAATCGCGTTCGGCAAGCTCGACAGTGCAAAGACCGGTGACACTCTCGCGTCGGGCAAGCAGCCGCCGGCCGCGCTCATTCAGGTGAAGCCCTTTGCGCCGGTGCTTGCCACCGCCGTACAGGCGAAAGAGCGCAAGGACGACGTCAAGCTCGGTCCTGCTTTCACGAAGCTCACCGAAGAAGATCCTTCGCTCACCGTCGTGCACAATGCGGAGAACCACGAGGTGGTCATCTGGGGCCAGGGCGAAATGCATTTGCGCGTCGCCTCGGAGCGGCTGGCCGATCGTTTCCTGGTGCCGGTGTCGACGCGGCCGCCCTCGGTCGGCTATCGCGAAACCATTCGCAAGCCAATCACGCAACGGGGAAGGCACAAGAAACAATCCGGTGGCCACGGGCAGTTCGGCGACGTGGTCCTCGAGATCAAGCCGCTGTCGCGCGGATCCGGGTTCAAATTTGAAGACCGCATCACAGGTGGCGTCGTGCCACGAAACTACATCCCGGCCGTCGAGGAAGGGGTTCTCGATGCCCTCAAGCACGGTCCGCTTGGTTTCCCGGTGGTCGATCTTTCCGTTGCGCTGATCGACGGCTCCTACCACACGGTGGATTCCTCTGATCAGGCGTTCCGCACCGCCGGTCGCATCGGCATCGTGGAAGGACTGCCGCAGTCGCAACCCGTTCTGCTTGAGCCGATCCATGAAGTCGAAATCGTCTGTCCGACTGAAGCGACCGCGAAAATGAATGCCATCCTCTCGGGACGGCGAGGTCAGATATTGGGCTTCGATACCCGTGAAGGTTGGGATGGCTGGGACACGGTGCGCGCGCAGATGCCGGAATCCGAAATCGGCGACCTGATCATTGAAGTGCGTTCGGCCACCGCCGGTGTTGGCTCCTTCATATTCAAATTCGACCACATGGCGGAGCTCACCGGCCGCACGGCCGATCAGATCATCGCAGCAAGGCGCGCGGCCGAGTAAGGCCGCGCTCACCTTTGCGTGATGCGCGCGGTCGTGCCGCGCCACCTTCGCGGCCGGGAACAAGTCTGAGCGTGCAGGCGGCGCGTGAAATGCGGCTATCCGCGCGCGATGTTTCGATAATTTGTCGCGAATTTGGTAAGCCGATAAAAAGCAGCTTCAACGGCAGTCGTTGCCTGTTAACCCTGCAGCCGTCGTGATCTCGCAAAATCGGGCGCCGCGCATGAGGACGCGGTTTTCGACGTTGCGGACCGCCAATGCTGGATGGACTGCGCAATATTTTTGCCCCGACGTTCGTTCCTTACGCCGATCCGAAAGCGACGATTCCGCTCGGAGCGGTGCTGAAGAACGATGGTTCGAACTTTGGTACCAGCCAAAGATCGAGCTGAAGACTTTGCGCCTCGTCGGCGCCGAAGCGCTGGCGCGCGCACGTCATCCGACGCGCGGCATCGTGCCTCCGGCCATGTTTCTGCCGGGTGCCGGCAGCGACTCGATGCACGCCTTGACCGAACGGGTGATCCTCACAGCTCTCGGTGACTGGGAAGATTTCGCCGAATGTGGCGTGCCGATAAAGTTGTCAGTCAACGTCCCGGTCTCGGCGCTGGTCGACCTTCCGATTCCGCAAATGCTGCGCGAAGCTCGTCCCAGCGCGGAAAACTGGCCTGGCCTGACGCTCGAAGTCACCGAGGACCAGATCATTCATGATCTGCAGCTCGCAAAAGAACTTGCCGACGCTTTGCGAGAGCTCAAATGCGATCTTGCGGTTGACGATTTCGGCGCCGGCTACTCTTCGTTTGCCCGCCTCACGCAATTGCCCTTCAGTGAACTGAAGATCGATCGCGCCTATGTGGCGAACTGCAACCGCGACCAGTTCAACGCCGGCCTGTGCGAAACGATTGTCGAACTCGGCCGCCACTTCGGTCTGCGCACCGTTGCTGAAGGCATCGAAACGGCGCACGAAAGCCACAAGTTGCAATCGATCGGCTGTCAGGTCGGGCAGGGGTTTCTGTTCGACAAGCCGATGCCGAAGGCCCAGCTCGTGACCCGTCTGCGAAGTTGCCTGAACGGCCAGGTCGCCTGAGGGATTTTTCCCCGTGGACACAGGCTTTTAGCTTTCCCATAACCGTGACTTGCCAGTGAAGGCTGCGCCCCGTACCTCTGGGGCGAGGATTCTGGGAGCCTGCGCTATGAACGTCATTCGCCGCCGCGGTTGGGAAATTCCCGACCGCTTTGCCACGCCAGAACATCTGGCCTTCAGCCGCCGCACCGTTTTGACCGGCGCAGCCAGCACGCTCGCATTGGCGCCTTACGCGGCGAACGCCCAGCGTCTGACCGACGTCGCCAATTTGCCGGATCCCAGCGCCGATCTTTATCCCGTCAAGCACAACGAGAAATACGCTCTTGACCGGCCGATCACCGATGAAAAGGTCAACGGCAGCTACAATAATTTCTATGAGTTCGGCACTTCGAAAAACGTCACCACTGCCGCGCAGGCGCTGACGATCCGGCCCTGGACCGTGAAGATCGACGGCATGGTGGAAAAGCCGATGGAAGTCGGCATCGATGATCTGATCCGCAAGCTGACGCTCGAAGAGCGCACCTATCGCCACCGCTGTGTCGAAGCCTGGGGCATGGCGATTGCCTGGACCGGATTCCCGTTCGCGAAGCTGGTCGAATTCGCGCGGCCGCTCGGCTCCGCGCAATATGTGCGGATGGAAACGTTCCTGGATAAGAAAATGGCGCCGGGTCAGCGGCAGCCCTGGTATCCGTGGCCTTATGTCGAAGGCGTGACGATGGCGGAGGCGACCAACGAACTCGCGTTTCTTGTTACCGGCGCCTATGGCCACCCGCTCGCGCGGCAACATGGAGCACCATTGCGGCTCGCCTTGCCGTGGAAATACGGGTTCAAGTCGATCAAGTCGATCGTGAGTTTCAATTTCACCGACAAACGTCCGAGGGGAATGTGGGAAGCATTGCAACCCTCGGAATATGGCTTCTGGGCCAACGTCAATCCGCAGGTGCCGCACCCGCGCTGGAGCCAGGCGAGCGAAGAGATCATCGGCACCGGCGAGCGGCGACCGACGCTGCTGTTCAACGGCTACGGCGAATATGTCGCCGATCTCTACAAGGGACTGGACAGCGAACGCCTCTGGGCGTGAGCAGCCACTGGCTGCTGTACCGCGGCTGCCGGCGAGCGTATTGTACGGTGTGGAAGCCAGCCTCGGAGCATTTCCATGACCGCCCAACAATCCAGCCTTCAGGATCTTCAAAGCTCAGCCCGGGCCGCGCTGCGCGAGCACTGGGTTCTCTTTCTTGTCGAAGGTGTTGTGCTTCTTGTTTTGGGAGCGACGGCGGTCGTGCTGCCACCGTTGGCAACACTGGCGGTCACCATCCTGTTCGGCTGGCTGTTCCTGGTGAGCGGAATCGTCGGTCTCTTCACCACATACTGGTTGCGGCACGCGCCGGGTTTCTGGTGGTCGCTAGTTTCGGCCATTCTCGCCCTTGTCGTCGGCGGCATGCTGCTGGCGTCGCCCTTGACTGGCGCGTTCTCGCTCACATTGCTGCTGATCGCATTCTTTATTGTCGAAGGCGCTGCCTCGATCATGTTCGCGTTCGATCACAAACGCGAACTGTCCGGCCGTTGGGGCTGGATGCTGGTCAGCGGCATCATCGATCTGGCGCTTGCGCTGATGATCTTCGCCGGGTTGCCGAGCACGGCGGCTTGGGCGCTCGGCCTCCTTGTGGGCATCAACATGATCTTCGGCGGCACGGCCCTGATCGCCATGTCGCTGTACGCGCGAAAGGGCGACGCCTAGGTCTCCGTCTCGCCGGCTTCCACTTCAGCCAGCTTGGTACGCCAGTCGGCGCGCTTGAGTATGAATGAATAGGCCGCCAGCACGAGCAGGCCGATGCTGAAAATCATCAGCGAGAGCGAGATCGGCCTGCTGAAGAAGATCAGGTAATTGCCGTTCGACATAATGAGTGACTGGCGCAGGCTCTGTTCAAGGATCGGCGCGATCACCAGGCCCAGCACGAGCGGGGCGGGGTCGAAGTCGAATTTGCGTAGCGCGTACCCGACGACGCCCATGATCAACATGATCCACACGTCGACGATCGAGTTGTTCACCTCGTAGACGCCGATGATGCAGAACATGATGATCAGCGGATAAAGATAAGCATAGGGGATCCGCAGTACCGTCACGAACAGCCCGACCAGCGGCAAATTCAGCACCAGCAGCATGAGATTGCCGACATACATCGAGGCAACGAAGCCCCAGAAGACATCGGGGTGGTCATTGACCAGGGTCGGTCCAACGGACACGCCGTGAATCATCAAGGCTCCGATCAGCACCGCGGTGATCGGGCTGGTTGGAATGCCGAGTGCCAGCAACGGCACGAAAGCGCCAGTGGAAGCCGCGTTGTTTGCAGTTTCCGGCCCCGCGACGCCGGCGACAGCGCCCTTGCCGAATTCTTCCGGATGTTTCGAGACGCGCCGCTCGACCGCGTAAGAGAGAAAGCTCGAAATGATGTGGGCCGAGCCCGGGATGATGCCGATAATGAATCCAAGCAGCGTGCCGCGCGCGATCGGCATCGAGGCTTGTTTCCATTCCGTGCGCGTCGGCAACAGATCACGCATGCGCGGGCTGATGATGTCTTTGACGGCGCTGGCACTTGGCGTTGAAAGAATTTCGCCGAGACCGAACAGCCCGACCGCGACCGGGACAATGCCGATTCCGTCTCCCAGTTCGGCGAGATCGAAGCTGTAACGGAAGTGGCCCGTCATGTTGTCGATGCCGATCATGCCGAGGAGCAGTCCAAGGCAGGCCATCAGCAATGTGCGGATGAGCGAGGATGACGACATATAGGCCAGGAAGATCAGCCCAAGAACGAGCAGGGCCGTGTATTCCGGCGGTCCGAAACGGAGCGCGATGGTCGCGAGTGGCGGCGCGACGACCGTGAGCACCAGCACGCCGAACGTTCCACCGATCCATGAGCCGACCGCCGCAATGCAGAGCGCCGCGCCAGCGCGGCCTTTCTTCGCCATGGCGTAGCCGTCGATGCAGGTCATCACCGACGATGCTTCGCCCGGGATGCGCATCAGGATCGACGTGGTGGATCCGCCATATTGCGAGCCGTAATAGATGCCCGCGAGCATGATGATGGCCTGCGTCGCGTTCAGGCCGAAGGTCACCGGCAGAAGTATGGAAATGCCAGCGAGAGGTCCGATGCCCGGCAGCACGCCAACAAGGGTACCAACGAGACAGCCGAGAAACGCGTACCACACATTCGCCGGCGCGAGTGCGACGGAAAAGCCGTGAGCGAGGCTGAGAAGTGTGCTTTCCACCGGTGTTCCTAAAATCCGAGCGGTCCGGTCTGTAGCGGCGTCTTCAGGACATAAACGAACAGCACGTAGGTGACTGCAACGACACCAATACTGAAGGCCGCCGCCGGAAGCAGACGGCGTCGTTCGATGGCAACGAGCAGCGCGAAGATCAACAGGATATTCGTCGTCAGGAAGCCAAGCTTCTCGAACAGCGCCACGGCTGCTGCTGTTATGCCGATAACCATTGCGGCGTGTTTGACGTCATCCCACGACACGGCTGCGAAAGGTCGACTCTCGCCCGCGCGCAACGCCAGCACCGCGCCGAAAAAGATCGTCAGAAAGGCGACGATCTTGGGCAAGAAACCTGAGCCGGGCAGGGACAACGAGCCTGTCGGCAAATCGGTGCTCAGCGCCAGCACCAGCAAGCCGAAGCCGACGAAAAAGGCGCCCGCGACATGATCGGCGCGCAAAGTCATAAGGAATCCCTGACGGTTAGCACGAAACTGGAGCCTGGCTGCGCCGAACTCCGACGATGGCAGATGTCATCCTTGCACGCGGCCAATAGCGTTTATGGCATCTTCCTGTCGTTTGGAGTCGACGGCCCAGAACGCGGCGAACTCCGGTTGATCCATATACGCCAATTCCTGACCCAGATTTTCGAGCGTGTCGAGGAATTGCTTGCTGTGCGCGGCCTTGTTGAGTCCCTCGCGCAGGACGTTGACGATGGGGGTTGGCGTTCCCTTCGGCGCGAAGATTCCGACCCAGAAATAATATTCGAGATCGTAACCGAGCTCCTTGAAGGTCGGGACATCCGGCAACGACTTTGTCCGCTTGGCGCTCGACACGGCGAGCGGCTGTACTTTTCCGGCGCGAATGTGCGGCAAGGCGATCGAGGTTGGCGACATGAAAAAGTTGACGTTGCCGCCGAGCACGGCTGTGACCGCCGGGCCGCCGCCGTTGGTCGGCAGATGGCGGATTTCCAGATTGCCTGCCGATTTTGTGAACAGGACTGTCGGAATGTGCGACGCCCCATAAAGACCGGACGAACTGTAGATGAGTTTATTGGGATTGGCCTTGGCGTCGGCGACGAGATCCTTCAGGGTTTTATACGGTGCATCCTTGCTGGCGATCAGAACGATGGGATCGGCGACGATGCGCGCGAGTGGAATGAAATCCGCGTTGGTGAACTTCGGTTGCCGATCGAAGAGCTTGTCGACGGCCGCGAAACCGGAAATCGACACGATGTGCGACAGAAGCGTGTAACCGTCCGGCTTGGCGGAAGCGGCAAATTGCGCGCCGACGGCGCCGGCCGCGCCTGCCTTGTTCTCAAGGACCACCGGCTGCTTGAAAACAACTTCGAGCGCGGCATCGAGCGGACGCGTAATCGTGTCGCTCACGCCTCCGGGCGGAAACGGGCTTATCATCGTGATGGCCCGCGACGGATAGGCATCTTGCGCACGCGTCTGGCCGTTCGCCAGCGTGGCGGCGGATGCAACCGTACCCACTAAGAAACTGCGGCGATCCATTTGCTTCCTCCGCTATTGCCGCCCCCGGCGCGGACTCGTCTACCCCTGAACCTTGCCGATCGCATTGACGGCGTCGTCGGTTCGCTTGCCGTCGATGTCCCAGAATTTCTGGAAATCGGGACCATCGAGATAAGCGAGCTCCTGGCCCGCGTTCGCGAGCGACGTCTTGAACTGTTCGGAATGCGCCGCCTTCTTGATCGCGTCGCGCAAGATCAGCACAACCGGCTCCGGTGTTCCCTTGGCCGCGAAAATGCCGACCCACAGATAGTATTCGGTGTCGTAGCCGAGCTCCTTGAGCGTCGGGACATCGGGCAACTCCTTCGAGCGTGTCGCACTGAACACGGCCAGCGGCCGCAGCTTGCCGGCCTTGATGTGCGGAAGCGTCGCGGAAACCGATTGGGTCGTGACCTGCGCGTTGTTGCCAAGGATCGCGGTGATGGCCGGACCGCCGCCGTTTGTCGGCAGGTGACGCACTTTCACTCCGCCGGCGGCCTTGTCGAGCAACGCAAGCGGCAGGTGAGTGGCGCCATAGAGGCCGCCCGAGCTGAACACCAGCGTGTCCGGCTGTTTTTTGACGTCCTCGATGAACTCCTTGACGGTCTTGTAAGGCTGCTGGTCGTTGACCAGAAGAACAACGGGATCGGCAACGATCCGCGCCAGCGGGATGAAATCGGAACGTGACGTCTTCACCGGACGGCCGAACAATTTGTCGACCTCGGCGTAACCGGAGATGCCGGTGTTGTGCGACAGCAGCGTATATCCATCGGGTTTCGCGCTGGCGACAACCTGGGCGCCGACCTGACCGGCGGCGCCGGCCTTCGTCTCGACGACGACCGGCTGCTTCAGAATTGGCTCCATCATGTTCGCGAGCGGCCGCGTCACGATGTCGTTGATGCCCCCGGGCGGAAACGCATTGATGATCGTGATCGCGTGCGACGGGAAGCTCTCTTGCGCGAACGCGGGGCCGGCCACCACGAGGGCAGTCGTGCCGACAACGAAACTACGGCGGTCCATCATATTCCTCCGGACTCTGGGCGATGCCCGGTCCTGCTAACCCTGAACTCGGCCGATCGCATGTACGGCCGCTTCAACCCGCTTGGCGTCCTCGTCCCAGAATTTCGCAAAGGCCGCCTGGTCGAGATAGGCGACTTCATCGCCGATATTGGCGATGGCGGTCTTGAACGGTTCGGTGGCGACCGCTTGCCGGACTGCGTCGCCGATCACTTTGACGGGCGTCGCTGGGGTATTCTTCGGCGCAAAGACGCCGACCCACAACGAGAACTCGACGTCGTAACCGAGCTCCTTCAACGTCGGAACGTCGGGTAAAGACGCCGCGCGTTGCGGACTAAAACAGGCGAGTGCTCGTAGCTTGCCGGCCTTGATCTGGCCGCTCGCCGCCGCGATCGATGACGCCAGCACTTGCGCGTTGTTGCCGAGAAGAGCGGTGAGCGCCGGGCCACCACCGTTCGTCGGCAGATGTTTCATCTGGATGCCTGCGGCCTTCATGAAAAGTGCGGCCGGCAGATGCAGCGCGCCGTAAAGGCCAGATGAACTGAAGATAAGCTTGTCCGGATTTGCCTTGGCGTCGTCGACCAGTTCCTTTAGCGACTTATACGGTGTCTGGTCGTTGACGACGAGGACCATG
>Ga0207683_10006269_pt1 | contig 10191 bp, 9 predicted proteins | sample KBSM73metaG_FD_184333 | JGI IMG/M metagenome (GOLD analysis project Ga0207683, IMG submission 184333) | Miscanthus rhizosphere microbial communities from Kellogg Biological Station, Michigan, USA - KBS M7-3 metaG (SPAdes) (version 2) | ecosystem: Host-associated > Plants > Roots > Rhizosphere >...
TGAACGACTTGTTGAGATCGGCATTGAGCTTCAGCACGATGTCGCGCGGTGTCTTTTTCGGCGCGAACAGCATGTACCAGGCGGTGACCTCGAAATTCGGCAGGCCGGACTCGATCATCGTCGGATACTCGGGCACCTGCGGCGCGCGCTGCACCGTCGTCACCGCCAGCGCTTTCAGGCGCTTGGCCTGCACGAAGGGCAGCGAGGTATTCAGGGTGTCGAACATCATGGATACGTGGCCGCCCATCAGCGCGGTCAGCGCCGGCGCGTTGCCCTTGTACGGAATGCCGGTGATATCGGTCTTGGTCATGTACTTGAGCAGCTCGGCTGCCAGGTTGCCGCCGGAACCGGTGGCGCCGTTGCCATATTGCACCTGGCCGGGATGCGCTTTGGCGAGCGCGATCAGCTCTTTCACCGTCTTCGGCGGAAACGATGGCGGCGTAACGAGTATGAGCGGAATGTAGCCGGAGTCTATGACCGGCGTGAAATCGCGCTCGCCGTCGTAAGGCACCTTGTCGTAAAGCATAGGCGTCGTCACAAAGCTGCCGGCGGTCATCAGCAGCGTGTAGCCATCGGGCGGCGACTTGGCGACGAACTCGAAGCCGATGGTGCCGTTGGCGCCGGGCTTGTTGACGACGATGGCGCGCATGCCGCTGTCGGAGAGCTTCTGCGCGACCACGCGCGCGAAGAAATCGATGCCGCCGCCCGGCGACGTGGCCGCGACGACGTTGATGGGCTGCGTCGGATATTTTTGCGCCGTGGCCTGCGCGGCGCAATTGCCGGCATGCAGCAGAACGGCGGCGAACGGCAAAATCAGCGCCGCTGCGGGAGCGGCTCGGGAGGCAGTGATCACGCGATGCTTTCCTCGATGGTGAGCAGGGGCTGGCGCCGCATTCATGCGCCAGTGAAAAACAAGCCGGGTTGCGGACATCCGGAACGCCTGCCTGCGCGGTTGTTGTTGAAGCGACGCTGGCGGACAAGCGTGGATACGGACTGACGGACAAATCCTAATCGGCGACGGGGGACAGTGTCAAACGGGCATCAGCGTTGATTGGGCAGGGCAATGCAAACTATGATGCGGGTGGCGTGCCGACGGGATGCGCGACAGCGGGGAAATGACAATGGATCTGGAGTTGAAGGGCAAGGCGGCGATCGTCGGCGGCGGCAGCAGCGGCATCGGCTATGCGATTGCGCATCGCCTCGTGCAGGAGGGCGCGCGCGTGCTGGTCTGGGCGCGCGGCAAAGATGCGCTCGAAACCGCGGCGAAGCGCATCCACGACGAGACCGGCGGCGAAGTGGTGGTGGTTGAGGCGGACATACACAAGCCGGCCGACAACCTGCGCGTAGTCGAGACCGCGGTCGCGGCGTTCGGCCGGCTCGACATCCTCATCAACAACGACGGCGCGCCGCCGCTCGGCGCTTTGCTCGAGTTCGACGACGCCGCATGGCAGAAAGCAATCCAGCAAAACCTGATGAGCGTGATCCGCGCGTGCGGCGCCGCGATCCCGCACATGCGCAAAACGGGCGGCGGCCGCATCATCAACATCACCGCGATCTCGGCGCGCCAGCCGGCCGCGGGCTTCGGCTTGTCCGTGGCGACGTGGGCGGGGTTGATCGGCTACGCGAAAACCCTGTCGCTCGAAGTCGGGCCGGACAACATCACGGTCAATACAATATGCCCGGGCCGCATCGACACGCCGCTGTCGCAGCGCGGTTTCGAGCGGGCGGCGAAGGGCGATGCAGCGCGCGCAAAGGAAATGCTCGACACGCTGGTGCGCAATACCCCGGTGCGGCGTATCGGCGTGCCGGAAGACATTGCCGGCGTAGTTGCCTTCCTCGCCTCGGCGCAGGCCTCGTTTATCACCGGCGTCACGCTGCCGGTCGATGGCGGCCGCTCGGCCGCGCTGTTGTAGCAGGCAAAAAAAAGCGCCGGCACCTCGCGGCACCGGCGCCCTTCACTCGCAATTACGGCTTAAGCGTTCGATTTACTACGCTGATGGTCGTGCCCGCCGCGATGGAACCGGCCACCGCGATGACCGCGCGCGAACTGCTTGTCGGCAATCGCTTTCTGCTCCGGGCTCAGCACGGCGTAAAGCTCGGTGACCGCCGCGGTGCGCGCTTCCATGCCCGCGATCGCCTGCTTCATGCGCGCGGTGCGTTGCGCGAGGCGTTCCGGTGCCGGCATGTTCTCCGCCGGTTTGGCACCTTGGAATTTCGCGCGCTGCGCGGCGCGCGCTTCGGCTTGCTTGCGCGTTTTGTCGGCGAAGGTCTGCCAGGCTTTTTCCTGGGCCGGGGTGATCTTCAGCTCGACTTTCAGCGCGGCAAGATGGCCTTCGACGCGCGCGGCCGGATTGCTCCATTGGCCGTGCCCGCCGCCATGATGGCCGCGCATGGCGTGACGCTCGCCCTCACCGCGGGACTGGACCGCGCTGTCGCCGGGCTTCTGCTGCTGGGCGTAAACGAGCGAACCCGACGCGGCAAGCGCTGCGGCGGCGATCAGACTTGCAATGACTTTACGGTTGTTGCTCATGCTCGATCTCCTTTGCGTTAATGTATGTTGCCTCGGGGGAGCCGTTTACAGCGGCCCTTTTTGGCAGGGATCATTTGAGCATCCACTTGTAACCCGGGCATTTCAGGCGGCGGCATTTTTGTATCTCACGCTGTCGCCGGGCCGGGTTGTTACACTGCGATACAAATTTTTAGCCGGGCCGGCAGGCGCGGCTGTATAAAGATCCCATCGCCATCCGCCCGTGCCCCGAACCATGAGTGCCCAAGACCACGTGCTCGTCGTCGACGACGATCTCGACATCCGCAGTCTCCTGCGCGATTACCTCGAAAAGAACGGCTACCGCGTGACCGCGGTGGGCGACGGCAAAGCCATGTGGGCGGCGTTCGACGAAGTGCGCCCGGACATCCTGGTGCTCGACGTGATGCTGCCGGGCACGGACGGGCTCACGCTGTGCCGCAACGTGCGCGCGCGCTCCGGAATACCGATCATCATGCTGACCGCGCGCGGCGAAGAAACCGATCGCATCGTCGGGCTCGAGATGGGCGCCGACGACTATCTTCCCAAGCCGTTCAGCCCCCGCGAGCTGCTCGCGCGCATCAAGAGCGTGCTGCGCCGCGCGCGCACGCTGCCCGACAACCTGCAGCCCGAGGCCGCGCGCCGGATTCGCTTCGCCGGCTGGACGCTCGACATCGCGACGCGCAATCTCTTGTCGCCGGCGGGTGTGGTCGTCGCGCTGAGCGGCACCGAATTCAAGCTGCTGAGAATTTTCCTCGCGCACCCGAACCGGGTGCTGAACCGCGACCAGCTGATCGACCTCATGCTCTCGCGCGACGCGTCGCCGTTCGACCGCAGCATCGACGTGCAGGTGAGCCGCCTGCGCCACCGGCTCGACGAAGACGCCAAGGAGCCGGCGATCATCAAGACCGTACGGGGCGAGGGCTACGTGTTTGCCGCCGCGGTGGAGGTCAGCACGTGACGCTGGCGCCGCGCTCGCTGTTCGCGCGGATGGTGCTCGTGCTGCTCGCGGGGCTCATCGTTGCGCAGCTCCTGAGTTTCGCGGTGCACTGGCGCGAGCGCGGCGAATATATGACGCGCTCGATGGGGATGCGCTCGGCCGCGCGCATCGCCGACATCATCGAGCTGCTCGACACCATCGAGCCGGCCGAGCGCGCAAAAATCGTGAACGTGTTCAGCTCGCCGCCGCTGCGCATTTCGCTCGACGCGCCGCCGCTCGTGCCGCCGACAGCCGACCCGGAGAAGGTCGAGCAGGCGGCGCAGTTCACGGCGGCGATCCGGCGCACGCTCGACGACAATATCGCGCTCGTGGTGCAAGTGGCCGATCCGGCTGCGCGCGCCGGTTTTGGCAAAGGCCCCGGCATGTGGGGCGGGCGCGAGCGCGAGCGCGCAGAGGGTGGCGCGGGGCGGAGCGAGCCGGGCGCCGGCGGGCCGGGCATGCGTCGTTTCGGCGCGTCGTTCATCGTGCAGGCGCGCCTCACTGACGGCACGCTGATCACGTTCAACGCGCGCCAGCCGCAGGAATCGGTGACGTGGCCGTATCAATTGCTGCTGAGCCTCGCGGTGCTGCTCGCCGTGGTAATCGGTGTCACGCTGCTCGCGGTGCGCTGGGTGACCAGGCCGCTCAATACACTGGCAGCGGCCGCGCAAGGCCTCGGCGAAGACATCAACCGGCCACCGCTCGATGAGCGCGGTCCGCTCGAAGTCGGCCGCGCCGCGCGCGCTTTCAATGCGATGCAGCAGAAACTTTCGAAATTCATCAGCGACCGCACGCGCATATTCGCCGCAATGTCCCATGATCTGAAAACCCCGATCACGCGGCTGCGACTGCGCGCGGAACTTCTAGACGACGCGGAACTGCGCGCGAAATTCGTCAAGGACCTGGAAGAAATGGAAGCGATGGTGAGCTCGGCACTCGATTTCATGCGCGGCGTCGATCAACCGTCGCCGGCGCAGCCCGTGGACGTGATGGCGCTGCTCGAGAGCCTGCAGGCGGACGCGCGCGAAATCGGCAGCGACGTCGCCATCGAAGGTTCGGTGCAAGCCCCGTATCGCGGCCACGCGCAGACGCTCAAGCGCTGCATCGGCAACCTGATCGACAACGCGGTCAAGTACGGCAGGCGCGCGAAGCTGGTCGTCGCCGATACGCCGGCGGAGCTCACGATCACGGTGCGCGACGAAGGTCCGGGTATCCCCGAAGATGAGCTTGAGCGCGTGTTCGAGCCGTTCTACCGGCTGGAAGATTCACGCAACCGGGAAACCGGCGGGAGCGGGTTGGGACTGACGATTGCGCGCAACATCGCGCACGCGCACGGCGGCGAACTGAAGCTGCGAAATCGCGCCGGCGGCGGGCTCGAAGCGGTGCTGACTTTACCGCGGCGCGCTTAGCGAGGACAAAGAGGCAATCAACCTGATCGTTCGCCCCGAGGGATCGAAGGGTGAACGCCGCCTCCGCGCCATCAATACGCCCGCGCTTCTATACATCAGCGCGAACGGATTTAGTCAGCAAATGCCTTAATCCAGCTTCACCCCGAGCCGCTTGCCAATCGCGCCCCATTTATCGGCGTCGGTCTGAATGACTTTCGCGAATTCGTCCGGCGTATTGGCGAGCGGCTCGTTGCCCTGCGCCACGAAAGTCTGGCGCACGTCCGGCGTGTTGACGATGGCGGCGATTTCTTTTTGCAGTTTGTTGACCACCGCGCGCGGCGTTTTCGCCGGCGCCATGAAGCCATACCACGTCAGCGCTTCGAAGCCCGGCACGCCGGATTCGGCCACGGTCGGCAGGTCGGGCATCGCCTCCATGCGCTTCAAGCCGCCGGTGGCGATCAGGTTGAGCCGGCCGGATTTCCAGTGCGGCATGGTCGTGAACATGTTCGAGAACGAGAACTGGATTTCGTTGCCGATCTGCGCGGTGATGTAGAGGCCGACGCCCTTATATGGAATATGCGTAGCCTGGAAGCCGGCCATCGAGGCGAACAACTCGGTCGCGAGGTGCGGTGAGCTGCCCGGGCCGGACGAGCCGTAATTGAGCTTGCCTGGATTGGCTTTCGCGTAGGCGATGAATTCCTTCACCGTCTTCGCGGGTATCGTCGGATTCAATATCAGCGTGAGCGGCGTTGCGATCACTTCGGTCACCGGCGCGAAATCCTTGACCGGATCGTATGGCAGCTTGGAGAAAAGCTGCGCGCTCTGCGCATGGGTCGAATAGGCGAGCAGCAGCGTGTAGCCGTCGGGCACGGCCTTGGCGACCATTTCGGTGCCGACGATGCCGGACGCCGCGGGACGATTGTCGACGACGACTGATTGGCCGACGCGATCGGCAAGCCGCAATCCTACATAGCGCGCCGTGTAATCGCTGCCGCCGCCGGGCGCTAGCGGCACGATGATGCGGATCGGCCGGTCGGGGTAGCCGGTTTGCGCCTGCCGGGTCTGTGCCGGCGCGGCGAAGGCTGCCAGAACGCCCAGCGCTGCCAGGGCCAGGCCGGTTGCTTGATTCAAGCGCATGGACATCGATTCCTCCGTAGCTCGCCGATTGCGACGCGTGATAGTGCACTAAATTGCGTGGCGGCGACAACTCGCGCGTGCCGGTGCCGTGGATTATTATGGGGCTCGCTCGTATCGAGTGGTCAAAGAGGGGAAAGTAACCATGGCCCAGCGCATCGCGGGGATCGCCGACGCCGACGCGGCCGGCGCGGTCAAAGAGCTTTTCGATTCTTCCAATCAGCTGCTCGGGCGCACGGCGAACCTGATGCGCATCCTTGCGCACAGCCCGCATCTTGCCAAATGGGTGCTGCCGTTTATCGCGGCGGTGCGCCAGCCAGCGGCGGGCGCAGTGTCCGACGTGCGGCTCAGGAATCTTGCCGTGCTGAAGACGTCGACGCTCAACGGCTGCCGGTATTGAACGGAACACAACCGGGTGCTTGGTCAAGCACTGGGACTCACCGACGCTGAATTTGCGGCGCTGCAGGCCGACGATTACCGCGCGAGCACGCTCTTCAACGAGCGCGAGAAAGCGGTGATGGCGTGGGCCGAAGCGATGACGCTGAACACCGCCAAGAGCGACGATAAGGTGTGGAACGAGCTGCGCCGCCTGTTCAGCGATGCCGAGATCGTCGAAGTGTCGCTGATCACCGGCATGTTCAACATGATTAACCGGCTCAACGACTCGTTTCGCACCGAGCTCGAGCCCGAGGAATATAACCGGCGCCAGCATGGCGCGGTGGGCGTGACGCGCGAGGCGCTGAAAGATTACGCGTGCCGGTTGTGCGCAGCGGATTAATTGGTTGCAATTGCCGCTGCGCGCGCCAAAAACTATACTGGATTGCATGAGAACCCTTTGGAGCGCAGCGCTGTGCGGGGCGTTGGCGTGCGCCGATGCGCAGGCGGTGGTTACGCGCATCGTGATTGACAACATCGACGCGCCGACTTTCGATGCGCGCGATTTCGGGGCGGTCGGCCGCTACGAAAAATTGTCGGGCAAGGCGTTCGGCGAGATCGACCCTGCCGACCCGCTGAACGCCGGCATCACGTACATCCAGGACGCGCCGCGCAACGAACGCGGCCGCGTCGAGTACGTGATCGATATCAGCATATTGAAGCCCATCGAGTCGTCGCGCGGCAACGGCACGCTGCTCTACGACGTGGTGAATCGCGGCGCGCGGCGCGCGTTCGAGGTGTTTCACGTCGGCGCCGCGGGCGGCAACAATCCGTCGCGGCTCGCCGACATCGGCGATGCGTTCCTGATGCGCCAGGGGTATACGCTGGTCGTGAGCGGCTGGCAGGCTGACCTGCCGAAGAACCAGGGCGATTTCACCGCGTATTTCCCGTCCGCGCGGCGCGGCGGCGGCCCGCTCGGCAAGACAATTACCGTCGAGCTCCTGGTGACCAAGCCGGCCTTCACACTGTCCGCCGGCTGGGACAACGGCCGCGCGCTGCTGGCCTATCCACCGTTTGAGCGCCAGATGGACCGCGCGCGGCTGATCCGGCGCGCGCACGCCGATGCGCCCGACGAAGTCATTCCGCGTGACGAGTGGTCGTTCGGCAGCTGCCCCGACGGCAAAACGGTGACGCCGAGCAATGTCGACGTCTGCCTGCCCGCCGGGTTTTCGCCCGACGCGGTTTACTACCTGTCGTACCTCGCGATCGATCCGATCGTGATGGGTCTCGCGTTCGCCGCGACGCGCGACGTGGTGTCTTTTTTGCGCTACGACACGACCAGCGCCAATCCGCTGGTTGCGCGCCCCGGCCGCGATCCGCAGCCCAATGCAATCCGCCGCGCGATCATGTTCGGCCGCTCGCAAAGCGGGCGTTTCGCCAAGGATTTCGTTTACCAGGGCTTCAACCAGGACGAAGCCAAGCGCATCGTGTTCGACGGCACGATCGAACTGACGGGCGGCGGACGCCTGACCAATGTGAACAGCGAGTTTTCGATGCCCGGAAGGTTTTCGACAGCACTGGTCGGGCACTTCACGCCCGGCGACCAGTTTCCGTTTACTTACGAGACGCTGACCGATCCGGTGAGCGGGCGCACCGACGGTCTGCTCGAACGCTGCCGCGCGCAGGGCATGTGCCCGAAAATCATGCACTGGGACTCGGGCACCGAGCCGTGGGGCGCGCGCGCCTCGCTCGTGCGCACCGATCCGCTCGGCAAAACCGACGTGCGCATCCCCGCCAACGTGCGCTTGTACTATTTCGCCGGAACCCAGCACGTGCCCGCAGGCGGGCCAACCGAGGGGGGCATCTGCCAGAATCCGCAGAACCCGAATCAATACCGCGAAGCCGCGCGTGCGCTGCTCAATGCAATGAACGACTGGATTGCGAGCGGCAAGGCGCCGCCCGCCACCCGCTATCCGTCCGTCGCCGCCCGCACGCTCGTGCGGCCGCTGCCGCAGCGCGAGTTCGGCTTTCCGGAGATTCCGGGCAGGCGCTACACCGGCGAACTCAATCACCTGTTCATCAACGACGAAACCCAGCAGCCGCCGGTGCATCTCAAGGACAAGCAGTACACGGTGCTCGTGCCGAAGGTCGACCGCGGCGGCAACGAAATTGGGGGCGTGCGCTCGGTAACCTTGCAGGTCCCGCTCGGCACTTATATGGGCTGGAACCTGCGCAAGAAAGGGTTCATGGAGGACCGCTCGTGCTACCTGCAGGGCTCCTTCATCCCGTTCGTGCGGTGGCGCGTGGATCGAGGCAACGATCCGCGGCCTTCGCTCGAAGAGCGCTACGGCAGCAAGGACAATTACGTGCGGCTGGTCGACGCGGCAGCTCAGCGCTTGCAGCAGGAAGGTTTTCTGCTTGCCGAGGACGCGCAGCGCATCAGGAATGAAGCGCGCGAGTTGTATTTAGGCTTTTGACGCTCGATTCGGGGCAAATGTCACGGCGGTGGCCGCCCTTTGTATCGCAAGTTGTAACAACCGTAATCGTTTGTAGCAGTCGTCGACTGGGATGTGGCGCCGGCGTTTAATTCAGTGAGGAGACTGGATTAGCCGAAGGAGATCCGCCATGTTGACGCTACTGCACTACCTGCCGCACGTCATTTTCGCTGGACTTGCCATGCTGGCGCTCGTTGCGATGTTCAGCGACGACGGTCGCACCAAGAGCGCCGTTCCCGAGCGCGCGCGCCGCCGGCACTATGTCTGGAACGATCACGAAATTCGCTAACCGGCGCATCACGCGCTGCGCTCCGCCAGAAACTCCGCTAGTACGCGCGTGGTGTGCGACGGCTGCTTGTTGGCGATGATGTCGCGCGGCGAACCCTGGGCCACGATGCGGCCGCCGCCGTCGCCGCCTTCCGGCCCCAAGTCGATCAGCCAGTCGGCGTCCGCCATCACGTCGAGATTGTGCTCGATGACGACCACCGTGTTGCCGGCATCGACCAGCCGGTGCAAAACCCGGATCAGCTTTTCCACGTCGGCCATGTGCAGGCCGACGGTCGGCTCGTCCAATACATAGAGCGTGTGCTTTTGTGCGCCGGCACGGCCCGGGCGGGCGCCGGCGTCATCGGTACTTAGACGTACTTTGGCCAGTTCGGTGACGAGCTTGATGCGCTGGGCCTCGCCGCCGGAGAGCGTCGGGCTCTGCTGCCCCAAGGTTAAATAGCCCAGGCCGACGTCCTGCAGCAGTCGCAGTGCATGATGAATGGAGGCATGCGCGCTGAAGAAGTCGACCGCTTCGTCGACGCTCATCGCGAGCACGTCGCCGATGGTTTTGCCCTTGAAGCGCACGGCCAGCGTTTCCGGGTTAAAGCGCGCGCCGTTGCACACTTCGCACAGTACTTTGACGTCGGGCAGGAAGCTCATTTCGATGCGCTTGATGCCCTGGCCTTCGCAGCCCTCGCAGCGCCCGCCCTTGGTGTTGAACGAGAAGCGGCTCGCGGTGTAGCCGCGCATGCGCGCTTCGCTCGAATCGGCAAACAGCCGGCGTATCGTGTCCCAAAACCCGACGTAAGTCGCCGGACACGAGCGCGGCGTCTTGCCGATCGGCGTCTGGTCGACTTCGAGCACGCGGCCGACCTGCTGCCAGCCCCGGATGTCGCGGCAGCCGACCAGCGCCGGCGTCTTCTTCTTATTGTGCTCGCCCACCCTGTGCGCGAGATTGGCATAAAGCACATCGCGCGCGAGCGTCGATTTGCCCGAGCCCGACACGCCGGTGACGACGATCAGCCGGCC
>Ga0207683_10006271_pt1 | contig 10191 bp, 5 predicted proteins | sample KBSM73metaG_FD_184333 | JGI IMG/M metagenome (GOLD analysis project Ga0207683, IMG submission 184333) | Miscanthus rhizosphere microbial communities from Kellogg Biological Station, Michigan, USA - KBS M7-3 metaG (SPAdes) (version 2) | ecosystem: Host-associated > Plants > Roots > Rhizosphere >...
AGGTGGCACGCGCCGCTGCGAGGTCCGCGGGCGACACTTCTGCTGACGCGAGCACCTGGCCCTGGGCCGTGCGGATTTCAAATGATAACGGCGGCTGCGGCGGTGCGAGGCCCGGGGTCGCGCGAACGTTGACGTCGACGACCGACGTCGGCAGGCGGAAGGTGTCGGACACCGACGTCGCGACGTCGGTGCGTTCGACGACGAGTTGTTCGGCGACGATAGTGGCGAGCCGTGGAGCATTCGCTCGGAGAGGGTCGGGGACGGGCTCGACGCGCACCAGCCTTGGCCCGAGCGGGTCGAGCGATACGAACAGGACACCCTCCCCGTCAACGCGGTCGCGCGGGACGTCGGACACGCGGCCCGCCCACGCAAGCGGGTTGCCTCGGGCGTTGTAGACAGTGATCCCGGCGCTTCCGGCGAGGTCGGGTGTCAGTTCCGCTGACAGGGACTGGAACAGCGAACGCGCCGCGGCGGTGTCGCGCGTCGCGTTCGCAATGGTGTCGGGGTTCGCGCGAACGCGCGACGCTCGTGCGGTGAGCGCTTCGGCGGTCTGCGCGAACCGGCGCCCGAGTTCTTCCTCGATGCGTTGAACGGCTGCCTGGTCCGTGGGCCCAAGCCGCGCCCGTTCGAACAGGAGTCCACCGGCGCCGACCATGGCGGCGGCAAGCAGGCCTGCGACGACAATGCGCGCGATTGACTTCACGAATGTAGGTGAACCGCTCACAAGGGGCCGCAGGTCACAGGATACACGGGTGCTATAGTGAAATCGATTGGACCTGAAGCTGCTGTTGAAACGTGGCGGGCTCCTGACAGCCGCCAACTGGCCGGTCGTCGTCATCCAGTTCGCGGCGCAGACGACATTCCAGGTGTTGCTTGCCGTGCCCATCATCGGCGCGGCCATCCTCGTCGCCGTCGTGCTCGGCGGGGATCTCGCCAAACTGCTCGAAGGCAGCATGCGCGAGATCTTCGGCACCATCACCAGCGCACTGATGTCCGAGCCTTTCGCGCTCGGCGCATTCATCACCGCGTTTGTCATCGCGCTGGTCGGCGGTTCGGTGCTGATGTTTCTCGTCAAGGGCGGAACCGTCGACGTGATGCTCACGGCCAACGACCAGGTTGGTCCGATCGAGCGCCGTCCCGTCACGCTCACCTCGGTTGCAGAGGGGGCCACGTTCTCGATCGCGCGCTACATCAGTGGATGCGGACGGCTCTTCCGCCCGTACCTGCGACTCGGCCTCGCGCTGATGGTCGCCTATGCGCTGACCGGCGTCGCCTACCTCGCCTTCATCGTCTACGGCTATCGGGCGGCGGGAGACGGCGTCCTGTTTGTCGGCTGGACCATGCTGGCGGCCATTGCGACGATTGCGCTATTCCTCTGGATCACGGCCATCAACCTGGTGTACCTGCTGCTGCAGATCGCCACGGCCGCTGGACATCCGTCGTTCAGGGATGCCGCGCGCGAAATCGCCCGTTTCGGCCGTGCCGAGTTCCGCGAGTTGAGCGGCATCTTCCTGGTCGTCTTCGGGATGGTTGTGGCCGCCTGGCTGGCGTCCGCGCTGGCGTGGTCGGGAGTCGGACTGATCGCCTTCGTGCCGCTGGTGGGGCTCGCGGTGTTTCCGCTGCAGATCGCTGCGTTGCTCCTGCGGGGCCTGGTGTTCGAGTACATCGGCCTGACCGCGATGGGCGCTTACGTGACGCTGTATCGCCGCTTTGCCGCAGCGGAGGCAGCCCGCACGAGGCAGCCGGCATCACTCGACAATCGGTCGCTGCGCGCGGCCCACTGAGAGTGCGTTCAGCGAGGCGGCAAAGCCGCGGGTGAGGGGCCCGGCGCAGGCGGTGTAGACGGCCCAGGCGCCGTGGCAGTCGGGTCGCCCGGCGTTGCCGGCTTCGCGATGGTGATGACGCCGGGCAGGGCAGGCAGCGGCGTGTTCATCGGCGGCTCGATGTTGCGCCGCACGGCGATGATGCGAGTGCCCTGCGACACATCGCGCGACACCAGCACGAGTTGCGGCAGCCCGCGCGCGTCGGTGAGGAAGGGCGCGGCGGCAAGTTCCCCAGGCGCGGCGACCTCGCCGGCCGGGCTCCCGTCCTTCATCGCAAAGGCCGTGACTTTCGGCGCGAGCCCGCTGACGAAGATCAGGTCGGCTCCAGCCACGGGACCCCGCGTCGGTCGGCCTGGCAAGGCCCGCTTCCAGCGCTGGGAGCCTGAATGGCGATCGAGGCCGCGCAGCACGTTGTCGCGCGACACGAAGTACACACGGTGCTCGTCGATCACCGGAACGCCAATCACGTCTCCGCCCGTGCGCCATCGCCAGGCGATCTCTCCGTTCCCCGCCATCAGGCAGTAAAAGAAGTTGTCGTCCGAGCCGACGTACACCCGATCCTCGAGCGCGAGCATTTCGTTCGGCGGGCCACCAAGCTTGTGCGCCCATTTCTGCGCCCCGGACGTGACGTCCAGGGCCACGACACGGCCGTCCTCGAGCGGCACATACACGCGATCGGCAGCCAGCGCCGGCGCGGCGTGAACCCGCACGCCGAGTTCCGCCCTCCAAATGAGCGTACCGTCGGTCGCGCGCAACGCGAGCACGTTGCCGGACACGTCGGACACCACCAGCCATCCGTTGTCCCAGACCAATGGAACCGCGAGTTCCTCGGAGAAGGGCAGTCGCCAGACCCGCTCACCGGTTTCCTGGCGCAGCGCAGTGATGCTGTCGGGCTCGGCCAGAAAGAGCAGCCCGTCGCCGGTTGCCGGAGTGGACGTCGGCGTACCCGGGGCGGTCCACGCTGGCGTTCCCGATTGAATGTCGACAGCAGCCACCTGGTGATCATCAACGGGGAAGAAAGCCAGGTGTCCGGCGAAGGCGGGAGGAGCCGTGACTACCTTGTCGAGCGGACGGTTCCAGGCTGGGACAACCGGGAACAGGCGGAGGTCGGACGACCTCGCAGCCTGGGCAAAACCGGTAGCTGCTACGAGGAGGGAAAGGGCAAGTGCACTACAAGATGTTGTGGCCCGGCGCACGTCTACACCGCTTATAATAGCGTCGATTCTTTTCTGGAATCCTCAACGGGCTCGGCTGGGGCCCGCGACATCGTCCGAACTGCAGGCCCTTTTCGTGATCCACCAAACCATCATCGTTCTCGACTTCGGTTCGCAATACACCCAGCTCATCGCCCGTCGTCTTCGCGAGTTGTCGGTCTACTCTGAAATCTGGCCACCGAACACCCCGCCCGAAAGGATTCTGGAACGGAAGCCGGTGGGCATCATCCTCTCGGGCGGTCCGAAGAGCGTGTCCGACCCGGGCGCTCCCGTCTGCGATCCGTCGGTGTTCGACCTCGGCGTGCCGGTGCTCGTCATCTGCTACGGCATGCAGTTGATGGCGCACCGGCTCGGTGGAACCGTTGCCCCGGCCTCTCATCGCGAGTTCGGCCACGCGACGGTCCGGGTGTCGGCGCACGGCGCACCGGGGGTGCTGTTCGCGGACGTGCCGGAAGAAATCCGCGTTTGGGCCAGCCACGGCGATTTCGTCGCCGCACCGCCGCCCACCTTTTCAATCGTTGCCACGAGCGCCAACGCGCCCGTCGCGGCCATGGCCGATCCGGACCGGGGGCTTTACGCGCTGCTCTTCCATCCGGAAGTGGTCCACACCGAGAGCGGCCTCGAGATCATTCGAAACTTTGCATTCAAAGTGTGCGGGTGCACCGGCGACTGGACCATGAGCTCGTTTGTCCAGGAGTCGGTCGCGCGAATTCGCGAGAAGGTCAGCGACGGCCGCGTCGTCTGCGGGCTGAGCGGCGGAGTCGACTCGACGGTTGCAGCGCTGCTGATTCACAAGGCGATTGGCGATCACCTGACCTGCATCTTCGTCGACAACGGCGTGCTGCGCCTGGACGAGGCCGGGCAGATTCGCAAGCGGTTCGAGCGGCTGAACCTGCCCCTGCTCTTTGCGGATGCGTCGGATCTGTTCCTCGACCGCCTGGCCGGCGTGATCGACCCGGAGACGAAGCGCAAGATCATCGGCAACACGTTCATCGACGTGTTCGAAGGGGAAGCGCACAAGCTGGGACAGGTCGACTTTCTCGGCCAGGGAACCTTGTATCCCGACGTGATCGAATCGGTGCCGGTGGTGGGGCAGTCGGCTGTGATCAAGAGCCACCATAACGTCGGCGGGTTGCCCGAGCGGATGCGCATGAAGCTCGTGGAGCCGCTTCGCGAACTGTTCAAGGACGAAGTCCGGGCTGTCGGCCGGGAACTGGGACTCGACGAGGAGTTCGTCGTGAGGCAGCCTTTCCCCGGACCAGGGCTGGCCGTCCGTATCCTTGGCGAAGTGACGCCGCCGCGTCTCGATCTCCTGCGAAAGGCCGACGCGATCGTTTCACAGGAAGTGCGGCGCGAAGGCTGGTACGAACGGCTGTGGCAGAGTTTCGCCGTCCTGCTGCCTGTGCAGAGTGTGGGCGTGATGGGCGACGAACGAACCTACGAATACACGGCAGCCATCCGCGCCGTCGAGAGCCGCGACGGCATGACGGCCGACTGGGCGCGCCTGCCGCACGAACTGCTCGCACGCATCTCCTCCCGGATTGTCAACGAAGTGCGCGGCATCAATCGCGTGGTGTACGACATCTCGTCCAAGCCGCCGTCCACAATCGAGTGGGAATGACAGGAATGACAATCGCCAATTGCAAAATGCCAATTGCTAATCGACGCCAACATCAGCCGTTCAGCATTCACCGTTTAGCAATTAGCAATTAGCAATTAGCAATTCAGGTTATGTCTGACTTCGTCCACCTTCACCTCCACACCGAGTACTCGCTGCTCGACGGCGCATGCCGGATCGACGAACTGCTCGATCAGGCGGTCGCGCTCAAGATGCCGGCGGTTGCCGTGACCGAGCACGGCAACATGTTCTCGTCGGTGGTGTTTCACGATCACGCGAGGGCCCGCGGGCTGAACCCCATCCTCGGGTGCGAGGTGTATGTCGCGCCAGGCGATCGGCGCAACAAGAGCGGTGTGCCCGGTGAAACGCAGAACCACCTGGTGCTGCTGGCGGAAACAAACGAGGGCTACCACAACCTGATCAAGCTGGTTTCGGCCGGTTACACCGAGGGGTTCTATTACAAGCCGCGCATCGACAAGGAACTGCTCGCCCAGCACTCGAAGGGGTTGATCGGCCTGAGCAGCTGCCTGAAGGGAGAGGTCGCCGAGGGGCTCTCGCACCACCAGGAACGCAAGGCCCTGGAGGCTGCCGCCGCGTATCGCGACATCCTCGGCCCCGGAAACTTCTTCCTCGAGATGCAGTGGCACGGCATCGAGGACCAGCGGACCGTCAATACCGGGCTTCCGGCGCTGGCGCGCGACCTGAACCTGCCGCTCGTCTGCACCAACGACGTCCACTACCTGCGCGACAGCGATGCCCACGCGCACGATGTGCTGCTGTGCATCGGTACCGGCAAGGGATTCAACGATCCCAAGCGTCTCCGCTACGACGCGAAGCAGTTCTTCCTCAAGACCGCCGAAGAAATGGCGGAGACCTTCAAGGATTACCCGGACGCGCTCGCCAACACCGTGCGGATCGGGGAGCGCTGCAACGTGAAGCTGGGTTCGGGCGAAAACTACCTGCCCGACTTCGACGTGCCGCCGGGATTCACGGTCGACAGCTACTTCGACCATGTCTCGCGCGAAGGGTTCGCGGCTCGTCTGCCTCGCCTCCAGCAATTGCAGGCGCAGGGCCTCCTTCGGCACACGATCGATGAGTACGAGCGCCGGCTGTCTTACGAACTCGAGATGATCAAGACGATGAAGTACCCGGGGTACTTCCTGATCGTCTGGGACTTCATCCGGTACGCGCGGGAGCAGGGCATTCCGGTCGGACCGGGCCGTGGTTCTGCGGCGGGCAGCCTCGTGGCGTACTGCCTGCGCATCACCGACGTCGACCCGATCGACTACGACCTCATCTTCGAGCGCTTCCTGAACCCGGAGCGCGTGTCGCTGCCCGATATCGACATCGACTTCTGCGAACGCCGCCGCGGCGAGGTGATCGACTACGTCACCCGCAAATACGGCCGCGAGAACGTGGCGCAGATCATCACGTTCGGCACGATGAAGGCGAAGGCGGTCATAAAGGACGTCGGCCGCGCTCTCGAGTGGACCTTCGCGGAGGTGGACAAGGTCGCCAAGCAGATACCGCCCGCGCTGGACATGACGCTCGACAAGGCCCTCGAGGAAAACCCCATTCTCAAGGAGATGGAGGCAAGCGACCCGAAGGTGAAGGAACTCTTCGCGGTCGCCCGGCGCCTCGAAGGGATGACGCGGCACGCGTCCGTACACGCGGCCGGCGTGGTGATCGCACCACGGGCCATCACGGAATACGCACCGCTCTACAAGGGGGCTCGCGACGAAATCGTCACCCAGTGGACGATGAAGGACGTCGAGCGGATGGGCCTCCTGAAGATGGACTTCCTGGGGCTGAGCACGCTCACGCTCATCTACGACTGTCTCGACGAGATCAAGCGGACGACCGGCGTCGCTCTCGACATCGACACCATTCCGCTCGACGACGCAAAGGCCTACGAGATTTTCCAGGATGGCCAGACCTACGGTATCTTCCAGTTCGAGTCGAGCGGCATGCGGGACATCCTCCGCAAGGCGAAGCCGCAGCGGCTCGACGACCTCATCGCCCTGAACGCGCTCTACCGTCCAGGCCCGCTTCGCAGCGGCATGGTGGACGACTACATCGCGCGCAAGCAGGGGAAGACGGAGGTCGTCTACGAGATGCCGGAGCTCGAACCGGTTCTGTCGGACACCTACGGCGTCATCGCCTACCAGGAGCAGGTGATGCGCATCTCGAACGTGCTCGCGGGCTTTTCGCTCGGGGAAGCGGACCTGCTCCGCAAGGCCATGGGCAAGAAGAATCCCGAGGTCATGGCGAAGATGCGCGGCAAGTTTGTCGAGGGAGCCGTCAAGAAAGGCCATCCCGAAAAGAAAGCGGCCCACATCTTCGAGCTGATGGAGCACTTCGCAGGGTACGGTTTCAACAAATCGCACTCCACGGCCTACGCGTACCTGGCCTACCAGACGGCATTTCTCAAGGCGAACTACCCGTGGCACTTCGCCTCGGCCCTGCTGACCATCGAGGCGCAAAACACCGACAAGCTCGCGCTGTATCTCGGCGAGTGCCGCGAGCGCGAGATCCCGGTGCTGCCACCAGACGTGAACGAGAGCCAGCTCCGGTTCACCGTGGATCCCGAGAAGGGCGTCCGCTTCGGTCTGACCGCTATCAAGAACGTCGGCGAAGGCGCGATCGAGTCGCTGCTGGCCGTGCGGGCCAAACAGGGGCGCATTACATCGCTGCATGCACTCTGCGAGGAACTCGACCTGCGGCTCGCGAACAAGCGCGTGTTCGAAAGCCTCACCAAGGCCGGCGCCTTCGATTCCCTCGCCGCAGCCGATCCGAGCGTTGCCGGTCAGCCGTCGGCGTCAATCCGCCCGCGGCTCATAGCTGCTATCGACGCCGCGTGCGAGCACGGCGCCCGGCTTCAGCGAGACAAAAGCGAGGGCCAGGCGCAGTTGTTCGGCGGATTCGGCGATGACGACCATCAGGCTGACAACACTCAGGCCTCACTGCCGTCCGCCATCCCGTGGACCGAACAGGAGCAGCTGGGTTACGAAAAGGAGACCCTCGGCCTGTACTGGAGCGGACACCCGACCGACCGCTACGCGGCTGCATTGAAGGAACTCGGGGCGCGCACGACCGGCGAACTGCTCGAACTCGAGGTGAAACCGGCTTCCAATGAGTGGGGACCGGGCGGTCGCAGGCCGATGGAGGCCGACACGTCGGTCGGCGGGGTGATCGCCACGGTGCGACAGCTGAAGACCAAGAAGGGCGACCGCATGGCGGTCTTCACGCTCGAGGATGCGCAAGGCGGCGTCGAGGTGCTCTGCTTCCCCGACACCTACCAGAAATGCGGATCGCTCATCGAGGCCGGCGCCATGGTCCTCGTGCGCGGCAAGCTCGAAAAGGACGACGACAGCGCCAGGATTCTCGCCACCGAGATTGCCCCGATTGAAACGGTTCGCGAACGCATCGCGCGCGAAGTGGCCATCCGTGTGAAGGGACCGGCCAATCGGAACATGTTCGAGACTCTCGGCGAGATTTTCTCGCGCCACCGCGGCGATCGCCGCGTATCGTTCGACATCGAGCTGCCGGCCTCGCCGACGCCCCTGCGCGTGCGGGCCGACGTCTCGTCCCAGATTCGCGTCCGGCCCTCGTCGTCGCTCATCGCCGAAATCGAGCAGGTGGTGGGACAGGGGTCGGTGTCGCTCCGGTGATGCATGCCTCCTGAGACTCTCGACTTCGAAGAACCGATCGGCGTCCTCCTGAAGGAAATCGAGGCACTCTCGATGATGCCGAAGACCGATGCGCGCCAACTCGAGATCGACTCCCTCAGGCGACGCATCGAGTCCATTCGCGCTGAACTGTACCTGGGCCTCACCCCGTGGCAGCGCGTGCTCGTAGCCCGGCATCCGAACCGGCCGGGACTGGAGGACTACATCCAGCGGTTGTTCCCCGGCTTTGTCGAGATTCACGGGGATCGCCGGTTCGCCGACGATCACGCCATCATGACCGGCTTTGCCGAGTACCACGAACAGCCGGTGCTGCTGGTCGGGCATGTCAAGGGACGCGACACGAAGGAAAAGATCTACCGCAACTTCGGCTACGCGCGGCCTGAGGGCTATCGAAAGGCGATGCGCGTCATGAAGATGGCCGAGAAATTCCGGCGGCCGATCATCGTGTTCGTCGACACGCCGGCCGCGTACCCCGGCATCGAATCCGAGGAGCGGGGCGTCGCCGAGGCGATCGCCGTGAACCTGCGCGACATGATGCTGCTCGAAACACCCGTCATCGTCATCGTCAGCGGAGAAGGCGGCAGCGGCGGGGCACTTGGCATCGCGATTGGGGACAAAATCCTCATGCAGGAATTCGCCATCTACAGCGTGATCCCGCCCGAGGGGTGCGCCGCGCTCGTCTGGCGTGATTCAGGCAAGAAGGCCGAGGCCGCCGAGGCGCTGAAGCTGACGGCGCCGGATCTGCTCGGGTTTCACATCATCGACCAGATCATCTCCGAGCCGATAGGCGGAGCCCACACCGATCACGACGCCGCGGCACGCGGCGTCGACGCCGCGCTGACGAGCGCCCTCGCCGAGATCTCGGCCCTTGACACTCAGAGGCGCCTCGACAAGCGCTACGAGAAGTTCCGGAACATGGGGCGCCTGGGGTTTGAATTCATCGAGGAACCCTGACGCGCCACCGGTATGGGCAGCGAGGACACCGGGCGGGTAGCCCGTGCCCGTGTGCGGCGTCAAACTCGCCCGCCAGGTTCCGCGGTTTAGACATCCGAAACTGAGAGGCACGTTGAAATTCAACAACAGACCAGCCGGTAGCCCACTCGGTGTCATGGAAGGCCACGCCTGATGCCGACCGTGGCGCCGCGGTGGGACACGCTCGCATGTGACGATGTCGCGTCAGAACGGCTGGCCGCGCAGCTGGGGATCACGCCCGTCGTCGCGCGGCTGTTGTGCCAGCGCGGTCTCGGGGATCCGGAGCAGGCGTCGCGGTTCCTGAACCCCTCGCTCGATCACCTCCACGATCCCATGGCACTCGCCGACATGGGCAAGGCGGTCGACCGCATCCTGGCAGCGATTGAACGCCGCGAACGCATCGCGATTCACGGCGACTACGACGTCGACGGGGTCACGTCCACGGTGATCCTGCGGCGCGCGCTGGAACTGCTCGGCGGCGATGTGACCCACTTCATCCCCGAGCGGCTGCGCGATGGCTACGGGCTTCAGCCCGCGTCGGTGGACCGGCTGCACGCCGACGGCGTGGCGCTCATCATCTCGGTCGACTGCGGCATCCGTGGCGCGGATGCGGCCCGCCGTGCGCGCGAACTCGGCGTGGACCTGATCATCACCGATCACCACGAGCCGGACGCCGAACTGCCGGACGCGCTGGCGGTCATCAACCCCAAGCGGGTCGATTGCACGTATCCGGACAAGTACCTCGCCGGCGTCGGTGTGGCATTGAAGCTGGTCCAGGCGTTGTGCCGCCGGACGTCGCGGGAGAGCTGGCTGCCCGGATTCATCAAGCTCGCCGCCATTGGGACCCTCGCCGACGTCGTACCGCTCGTGGGGGA
>Ga0207683_10006273_pt1 | contig 10190 bp, 6 predicted proteins | sample KBSM73metaG_FD_184333 | JGI IMG/M metagenome (GOLD analysis project Ga0207683, IMG submission 184333) | Miscanthus rhizosphere microbial communities from Kellogg Biological Station, Michigan, USA - KBS M7-3 metaG (SPAdes) (version 2) | ecosystem: Host-associated > Plants > Roots > Rhizosphere >...
CGCGCTGACCGGCCGCGGCGTCCACGTCGTGACCGTCAACGACTACCTCGCCCGCCGCGACGCCGAGTGGATGGGCCGCATCTACCGGTTCCTCGGCCTCAGCGTCGGCTGCATCCAGAACCACCTCCTCGACGAGGAGCGCAAGGCGGCCTACGCCAGCGACGTCACCTACGGAACCAACAACGAGTTCGGCTTCGACTACCTCCGCGACAACATGAAGTTCGAGATCGAGTCGATGGTCCAGCGGGGCCACGTCTTCGCGATCGTGGACGAGGTCGACTCCATCCTCATCGACGAGGCGCGGACGCCTCTGATCATCTCGGGCCCGTCGGAGGAGAACACCGACATCTACTACAAGTGCAACCGGGTGATCCCGCACCTGGTCAAGGGGACCGAGGAAAAGGACAAGCACGGCAACAAGTTCACGACCGGCGACTACCTCGTGGACGAGAAGTCGCGCACGGCCCACCTGACCGAGGAGGGCGTCGCGAAGGCCGAGAAGTTCCTGAACGTCGAGAACCTCTACGACCTGCACAACATCGACTCGCTCCACGGCGTCGAGCAGGCGCTGCGGGCGCACGCCCTCTACAAGAAGGACGTCGACTACATGATCAAGGACGGCCAGGTCCTGATCGTCGACGAGTTCACGGGCCGCGTCCTCCCCGGCCGCCGCTGGTCGGACGGGCTGCACCAGGCGGTCGAGGCGAAGGAGAACGTCAAGATCGAGCGGGAGAACCAGACGCTCGCCACGATCACGCTCCAGAACTACTTCCGCATGTACGAGAAGCTCGGCGGAATGACGGGCACGGCGGACACCGAGGCGGCCGAGTTCCACCAGATCTACAAGCTCGAAGTCGTCGTCATCCCGACGAACAAGCCGATGATCCGGCAGGACCACCAGGACGTCGTCTACGCCTCGGAGAGAGAGAAGTACGAGGCGGTCGCGGACGAGATCGTGACCCTGCGCGAGAGGGGCCAGCCGGTCCTCGTCGGCACCGTCTCGATCGAGAAGTCGGAGCTCCTCTCGGACCACCTGAAGAAGCGCAAGGTCCCGCACGTCGTGCTCAACGCCAAGTTCCACGAGAAGGAGGCGGAGATCGTCGTGCAGGCCGGCCGGTCGGGCTCGGTGACGATCGCGACGAACATGGCCGGCCGCGGCACGGACATCGTGCTCGGCGGCAACGCGGAGGCGGTCGCCATTCACGAGCTGCGCGACGTCGAGGACCCCGCCGAGCGCGAGCGGCGCCTCGAGAAGCTGCGCGAGAGCTGCACGGCGGACCGCCTGCGCGTGCTCGAGACCGGCGGCCTCCACATCATCGGCACCGAGCGGCACGAGTCCCGCCGCGTCGACAACCAGCTCCGCGGCCGGTCGGGCCGGCAGGGAGACCCCGGCTCGTCGCGCTTCTACCTCTCCCTCGAGGACGACCTGATGCGGATCTTCGGCTCCGACCGCCTGCAGAACATCATGCGGCGTCTCGGTATGGAGGAGGGCGTCCCCATCGAGCACGGCATGGTCACGCGCTCGATCGAGCGCGCCCAGAAGCAGGTCGAGGCCCGCAACTTCGAGACCCGCAAGCACCTCCTCGAGTACGACGACGTCATGAACCGACAGCGCGAGGAGATCTATCGGATGCGGAAGGAGATCCTGACCGGCGTCCAGGGCCGGGAGCAGGTCATCCATCTCTCCGAGATGATCCTCGACTACGTCCTCGACCGGCACCTCTCCGACGAGAAGGGCCCGGGGGAGTGGGACCTCGCCGCGGCCGACACGGATCTCCAGGAGTACTTCGGGATCAAGCCGGGCACGATCGCCTACGAGGGACTGAACCGCGAGCAGATCCACGACGCGATCCTCGAGACGATGCGCGGGATCTACGACCGGAAGGCGTCGATCCTGGGCGACGAGCTCATGCGGACCCACGAGAAGTTCGTGATGCTCCAGGTCGTCGACCAGCAGTGGAAGGACCACCTGCTCGCCGTCGACCACCTCAAGGAGGGAATCGGCCTCCGGGGCTACGGACAGCGCGACCCGCTCATCGAGTACAAGAAGGAGTCCTTCGAGCTCTTCACGCTGATGAAGGAGCGGATCGAGGACCTCATCGTCCAGTACCTCTTCAAGCTGCAGCCCGTTCCGGCCGCGGCGGAGCCGGCCGAGGGAGAGGAGGGCGCGCCTCCCCCGCCCCGCCGCGCGCCGGTCGCAATGCCGGCGAGGCGGGCGCCGTCGAACGTCAATTACTCCTACGGCGCCGCGGCGTCGGGCGGCCAGGACGCAAAGGTCGAGACGGTCCAGCGCAACCAGCCGAAGGTCGGCCGCAACGACCCGTGCCCGTGCGGATCGGGGAAGAAGTTCAAGAAGTGCCACGGAGCCGAGGGAGGCTCTTCGGCGGGGCCGGCGCCGGTGGGCGCCGGAGCCGCGAAGTAATGGCGCCGCGCCGCAAACCTGCGGGCGTCCGCTCCGAGGACATCCCGCTCGCCCTCACGTTCGACGACGTCCTCCTGCTTCCCGCCCGCTCGGACGTGCATCCCCGCGAGGTCGACCTCGCGACGCGCCTGACTTCCGGGATCGGCCTGAACATCCCGATCATCTCGGCGGCGATGGACACGGTGACGGAGTCCCGGCTCGCCATCGCCATGGCCCAGCAGGGCGGGCTCGGGATCATCCACAAGAACCTCACGATCGAGGGCCAGGCGGCCGAGGTCGACAAGGTGAAGCGGTCCGAGTCCGGGATGATCGTGGACCCCGTCACCTGCCGCCCCGACCAGACGATCGCGGAGGCCCTGGAGATCATGGCGCGCTACAAGATCTCGGGCGTTCCCGTCGTCGACCCGCGGGGCAAGCTCGTCGGGATCCTCACGAACCGCGACCTCCGGTTCGAGACGCGCACCGACCGGCCGATCTCGTCGCGCATGACGAAGAAGAACCTCGTCACGACGAAGGTCGGCACGACGCTCGAGCAGGCGAAGGAGCTCCTCCACAAGTACCGCATCGAGAAGCTCCTCGTCGTCGACCGCGGCGGCAACCTCCGCGGCCTCATCACCGTCAAGGACATCCAGAAGGCGATCAAGTACCCGAACGCGGCCAAGGACGGGCTCGGGCGCCTGCGCGTCGGCGCGGCCATCGGCGTCACGCGCGACGTCCTGGATCGCGCCCGCGAGCTCGTCCGCGCGAAGGTGGACGTCCTGGTCCTCGACTCGTCCCACGGCCAGAGCCGCGGTGTGCTCGACGCCCTCACGCTCGTGCGCAAGAAGTTTCCCTCGACGCCGATCGTCGCCGGGAACGTGGCGACCGAGGAAGGCGCGCGGGACCTGCTGAAGCGCGGGGCCGACGCCATCAAGGTCGGCATCGGTCCCGGCTCGATCTGCACGACCCGCGTCGTCACGGGCGCCGGCGTCCCGCAGATCCACGCCATCCGCGAGTGCGTCAGCGCCACGCGGGGGACGCGGGTTCCGGTCATCGCCGACGGCGGGATCAAGTTCTCCGGCGACATCACCAAGGCGCTCGCCGCGGGAGCGCACGCGGTGATGATCGGATCCCTCCTCGCGGGCACCGAGGAGTCGCCCGGCGAGACGATCCTCTACCAGGGACGCACGTTCAAGGCATACCGCGGAATGGGATCGCTCGGCGCCATGAAGTCCGGCTCCTCCGACCGGTACTTCCAGGAGTCGATGGACGTCGAGGCCTCGGCCTCCAACGGCGGCGGCTCGCTCTCGAAGCTGGTTCCCGAGGGCATCGAAGGGATGGTCCCCTACAAGGGCAGCGTCGAGGCGCTCGTCCTGCAGCTCACGGGCGGCGTGCGGAGCGGCATGGGCCTGACGGGGTCGCGGACGATCGAGGACCTGCGCACGAAGTCGAAGCTCGTCCGGATCACGGCGGCGGGGCTCAAGGAGTCCCACGCGCACGACGTGATCATCACGAAGGAAGCGCCGAACTACCGCCGGGAGGATGGCTGAGCCGTAAGCGTCGGAACGCGTACGGACCCGCTACTTTTTCCGCCTCTCCGCCTTCGACTCCTCCTCCTTCTTCCACTTCTCCTGCCGCAGCTTGAGGACCGCCTCGAGACGGCGCGAGAGGTCGGCCTCCTCGCCCGAGCCGCGCGGGCGGTAGTAGCGCCTCCCCTGCAGGGCCTCGGGCAGGCACTCGATGCCCCCGACTCCCTCGGGCTCCGCGTGGGCGTACTTGTATCCGCGGCCGTAGCCGACCTCCCGCATGAGCTTCGTGACCGCGTTGCGGATGACCGGCGGCACCGGCTCCGCGGGCTTCTCGGCGACGTCGCGCTTGGCCTCGTTCTCGGCCTCGTAGAGCGCGTTGGACTTCGGCGCGAGCGCGCAGTAGACCGCCGCCTCGACGAGCGCGAGCGACCCCTCGGGCATTCCGAGGAAATCGAACGCCTCCTTCGCGTCGAGCGAGACGCGGAGCGCCCGGGGGTCGGCGAGGCCGACGTCCTCCGAGGCGAAGCGGACGATCCGCCGCGCGATGTAGAGAGGATCCTCCCCCGCCTCGAGCATGCGTACGAGCCAGTAAATCGTGGCGTCGGGGTCCGATTCCCGCATCGACTTGTGGAGCGCCGAGATGAGGTTGTAGTGCTCCTCCCCGGCCTTGTCGTAGAGCAGCACCTTCCGCTGGAGGAGATCTCGCAGGCGTCCGACCTCGATCCGCTTCGCCTTCGACCCCTCGGCGTCCTCGGCGGCCGCTTCGAGCAGGTTCAGGGCGCGGCGGGCATCGCCGCCGGCGGCCTGGGAGATGAACGACAGGGCGTCGTCGTCCAGGCGGAAGTCGCGGGCGCCCAGCCCGCGCGGGATGTCCCGGAGCGCCCGCTCCGCGATCCGGGCGACCGCCTCCGGCGCGAGAGGCTCGAGCACGACCACCTTGCACCGGGACAGGAGCGCTCCATTCAGCTCGAACGAGGGGTTCTCCGTCGTGGCGCCGACCAGGACGACGTCGCCCGACTCGACATACGGCAGGAAGACGTCCTGCTGCGAGCGGTTGAACCGGTGGATCTCGTCGAGAAAGAGGATCGTCCGCTTCCCGTGCCGGGCGCGCATCGAGCGCGCCTCCTCGAGGACCTCGCGCATCTCCTTGACCCCCGTCGCGACCGCCGAGTACGCGAGGAAGATCGACGAGGTCTGCGACGCGATCAGGCGGGCCAGGGTGGTCTTGCCGACGCCCGGCGGCCCCCAGAGGATCAGCGACGGGACGCGGTCCTCCGCGATCGCGCGGCGGAGGAACCCGTTGGCGCCCACCACCTCGTCCGGTCCCTCGACCTCGTCGAGCGACCGCGGCCGCATCCGATCGGCGAGCGGGGTCGACGGCGAGAGGTCGCCGGCGGAAAGGGCGCCCTTGCGCGGAGGATCCTCGAAGAGCGTGCCGCTCATCCGGCCTCGAGCCGCCGGCGGCAGTTCTCGGAGCAGACCGAGACCGTCTCCGCGCCCCGCCGGGCGGCCACGGCGAGACGCCGGTCGAGCCAGGTCCCGCACACGGGGTCGCGCACCATCTCGCCCTCGAGCGCCGTGCGGGGCGTCGCGCGGGGAGGCATCTCGGACCTGGGGAAGACGGCGCGGAAGAAGATCCGGAATCCGCGGAGCACCGTCAGCAGGAAGAAGAGGACGAGGACGAAGAGGATCAGGCGCGCCATGGAAGTGCCCGGCTCAAGCTCCCGCCCGGACTTTCGAGATCTGCTCCTGGATCCGGTCGATCTGCGGGATGTCGGGATGGCGCTTCTTCAGCTCGTCGTAGGCCCGCTGCGCGGCGGCCGCGTCCTTGCGGTCGAAGGCCTCCACCAGCACCTCGTTGACGAGCGACTGCCAGTGGTCGGGCTGGATCTCCCGCGCCTTGCGGAAGAGGGAGACGGCCAGCTTCAGCTCGCCCCGGTTGCGGTGCGCCGCGCCGAGATCGGAGAGCAGGTCGGGATCCTTGGGCGCCTTCCGGCGCGCCTTCTCGTAGGCCGCGACCGCGGCATCCCACTCCTCCCGGTCGTAGTGGAGGTTCCCCAGGCGCCTCAGCAGCTCGGGATTCTCGGGGTCCCGGGCGACCGCCGTCTCGGCCTCGGAGAGGGCTTCTCCGGCCGGGGCCGCATCGGCGCCGCGCGGGGCCGCACTCATCGCCGCCGGCCGTCCTCCGCCCGCGGCGAAGTAGCCGGCCGCGAAGCCGATCAGGGCTCCGACGAGCAACGCGACGAGGGCCTGGCCCTTCCGGCGGCCGCCGCCGGGTTCGCCGTCCATGCGTTCATTCTGTCAGAAATGAAACGGGGCGGCCGAAGCCGCCCCGCGAGTCGTGGCGTCCTGGAACGGGGTCAGTGCGACTGCATCCGAGCCGAGGCGGAGCGGGCGAGCGCCTTGTCGACCTGGCGCTCGACTTCCTTCTCGTCGAGGTTGTTGATGACCGCGATCTCGGAGACGATCAGATACTTGGCGCGCTCGTACATCTTCTTCTCGCGGAAGGACAGAGTCTTGCGCGACGAGATGAAGTTGAGGGTCTTGAGCACGTCCGCGATCTCGTTCAACCGGCCGCTCTTCATCTTGTCGAGGTTCTGCTTGTATCGCCCCTTCCAGTCGCCCGTCGCGGAGAAGCGGCCGTCGCCGAGCATCTTCATCAGGCCGGTAATGTCCTTGCGCTGAGTGAGACGGCGGAGGCCGATCAGGTCAGTGTTGCCGACGGGCACCATGACCCGGGAATTGTTCGACAGGAGACGCAGGTGATAGAAGCTGCGCGGAGCCACCGGCTCCGTCGCGAAACCCTCGCCGATCTTCTCGACCACCGAAACACCGTGGTTCGGGTAGACGATCTTCTCTCCCACCTTGAATCCCACTCGTTCCTCCTAAAAAGATCGAAAAAAGCTACTGAACCGGGAGCCGGCGATTATAGGCAAACAGACGCAAAAAGACAACCTCCGACCGGCATTCCGGTGCCCGGAAGTTATGCTTTTGCAGCAATTTACTCGGCGGTTGTGCGCTGCATCACGCGCTCCCCGGGCCGTCGCCCCCAGCCAAGTTCAAGCGGCACAGAAGGTTCGGTCGATTGTCGGAAACCGGACAATTCGGGGTGGAGGAGGCTCGAAAATTCCGACGAGGCGATCAGGCTCCCCGCCGTGACCCGGACCGCGGGCTTCCCCGTCGCCCCGTCTTTTCCCGATCGATCCACGCGCCGAGCCGCCCCAGGCCCCGCTTCAGGACCCCCGGGTCGTATCCGTAGCCGACCCGGAAGTAGCGCCCGATGCCGAAGTGCGCGCCCGGGGTGATCAGGAGCGACTCTTCGAGTCGCAGGCGGTCGAACATCGCGACCGAGGAGACCGGCAGCCTGTACCGGATGAGGGCGATCGCTCCGGCGCGAGGCGGGACGAGGTCGAGGACGTCGCCGCGGCGGCCCACCCAGTCGAGGACGACGGGGAGCTGGCGGCGCAGGATCCCCCGCGTCCTCTCGAGGATCCGGGCGCGCCGCGCCGGCTCGAGGGCCGCCCGCGCCAGCCGATCGGAGAGCATCGAAGGCGTGAGGGTCGTGTAGTCCTGGTAGCCCCAGAGCCGGGCGACGGTCTTCGGGGGCCCGGCGATCCACCCGACGCGCAGGCCCGGAAGGCCGAACGCCTTCGAGAGACCGGAGGTGACGATCACCCGGGAGTAGCGCCCCCAGAAGCTCGGCGATTCCGGTTCGCCGTCGACGCCCGCGCCCCGATAGACCTCGTCGGAGACGATCCACGCGCCGACGCGGCGAGCGGCCCGGACGATCTCCTCCATCTCGTCGTCGCTCAGGACGGAACCCGTGGGATTGTTCGGATTGGTGACGAGGATCGCTCGCGTCTTCGGGCCCACCGCGCGCCGCAGGCTCTCGACGTCGAGCGCCCACCTCCGCGCGCTTCCCTCGGTGCGCTCGACGAGCCGGTACGCATCGGCTCGTCCGCCGTAGGCTCTCGCGAGGCCGCGGGTCTGCAGGTAGCAGGGAATCATGACGGCGACGCGGTCGCCCTTCTCGAGCAGTCCCCAGAGCGTCGTGTAGTTCGCCTCCGAGGTCCCCGTCGTCACGAGCACGTTGTCGGCGTCGGCGCCGTCGTACGCGAGCGCGATGCGCTCCCGGAGCAGACGGGAGCCGTTGGCCTCGGGGTACTTCAGCGGCTGCGCGAGGAGCGCCTCGCTCGCGTCGACGCCTTCGAGCAACTCCGCCGCCGACAGCGGCTGCACTCCGCTCTCGGACAGATTAAAGCGCACCTCGTTCTCGTAGAGACACTGGGTCCGCTCCATGTCGAAGCGTTCGATTCGCATGAGATTTGCATGGCGATGCTACCAGCCCGGCCATGCCTCAGGGATTCCCGGAGGTGGCTCGCGAGGACTCTTCAACCGTCGAGAATCGCGCCAGCGCGGGGACCGCCGTGGCGGCCTCCTGCCACCGGCGCGCATCGCGCTCGCCGGTCCCGAGAGTCCTGTGAACACTTCAGGAGGTCCCCCATGATTCGATTTCGAACGGAGGTTCCCCTTCCTGCTCGATTCGCCGCCGCCGGCGCGGCGCTGTGTCTCGTCGTGAGCACGGGTACCGCGATGGGAGCGACCCGCATCTCCAGGGGAAAACCGCGGCTCACGCCGCGGATCGTCAAGCCCTCGGCATTCGATGTTTCGCCTGCGCTTCGTGACCTCGCGCCGCTCACGCCGCTCCGCAAGGCTCCGGACGAGGAGCTCATCGAGATCCGGGCGGAGCGCGGGCAGGTGGCGAGGGATCGCGGATACTCGCGGGACGGCGCGCTCCAGCGCAATGCCGGCTTCTCGGCACAGGGCCAGGCCATCCCGGGCGCCTCGCTGACCTTCGAGGGACTGAGCAACCAGGACAACTTCAACATCTTCGGAGGGAGGGTGAACCCGCCCGACTCGATGGGGGCCGTCGGCCCCAACCACTACGTCGAGATGATCAACCTCATTTACGGCGTCTACGACAAGAGCGGCAACCTGCTCGTCGGACCTGTGGACAGCGGGACGCTCTGGGCCGGCTTCGCCATCGACGACTGCACGGATCCGTCCGGCGATCCAGTCGTCCTCTACGACAAGCTGGAGGACCGCTGGCTCCTGAGCCAGTTCACGACCCGCGGCTTGAGCGATCCGTCTCTTCCCTTCTACAACTGCGTCGCGATCTCGGTCACCGGGGATCCCACCGGCGCCTATTACCGCTATGCGTTCAAGACCGAGCCGGACCCGGAAGCCCCACCGGGCGGGACGTTCTTTCCGGATTACCCGAAGTACGGCAACTGGAAAAAGACCTACGTCCTGACGACCCGCGACTTCGGCCTCTTCACGGGCTACGGCATCAGCGTCTACGCTCTCGAGAAGAACAAGATGATCGCCGGTAACCCGAACGCCCGGGCGGTCCAGTTCTTCATCGACGGCAACAATCCCGCGCTCCTGCCGCTCGTGGGCGACGGGCTCCTGCCCGCGGACTTCGACGGCACCAAGCAGCCCAAGGAGGACGCTGCGATCCCCATCGTCGGGACCCAGGACGACGACGCCGCCGCCGTCTACGGGGGAACCTTCGACGCGCTCAATGTCTGGGACCTCAGGATCAAGTGGAATGCAAACCCGCAGGCGTCGCTGGTTCTCGCCGCGCAGCTTCCGACCGCGCCCTTCGACTCGATCTTCCCCTGCGCGCCGACCGCTCGGGACTGCATCCCGGAGCCGGGCATCACGAATCCCGCCCAGTACCTCGATATCCTGTCGTACCGGCAGCGGCCCACCTGGCGCCTCGCGTACCGCAACTTCAACACGTACGAGTCGCTCGTCACGAACCAGGCCGTCGAGGCGACCCCGGGCGTCGCGGGCGTCCGCTGGTACGAGCTCCGGCGCAACTCCGCCGGAGCGTATTCGATCTATCAGCAGGGGACCTACGCACCGGGCGACGGGGTTCACCGGTGGATGGGCTCCATCGCGCAGGACAAGAACGGCAACATGGCGCTGGGTTACAGCGTCTCGAACGGCACCAGCGTCTTTCCCGGGATCCGCTACACGGGCCGGCTCAACGGCGACGCGCTCGGACAGATGACGCTCGGCGAGGGCACGATCGTCTCCGGCACCGGGGTCCAGACGACGACGAACTCGCGCTGGGGCGACTACAGCTCGATGAACGTCGACCCGACGGACGACTGCACGTTCTGGTACGTCAACGAGTACTACACGCTGGCGGGTCAGGCGACGTCCACCGCCGGATGGCAGACGCGGATCGG
>Ga0207683_10006274_pt1 | contig 10190 bp, 10 predicted proteins | sample KBSM73metaG_FD_184333 | JGI IMG/M metagenome (GOLD analysis project Ga0207683, IMG submission 184333) | Miscanthus rhizosphere microbial communities from Kellogg Biological Station, Michigan, USA - KBS M7-3 metaG (SPAdes) (version 2) | ecosystem: Host-associated > Plants > Roots > Rhizosphere >...
CTGGGGCTCAATCCCAATCCGCCGAAATTCGTGCGCGAATATGCCCAGCTGGGCCCGGCCATCGAGGCCGCCGTCCAGGCCTATGCCCGGGATGTGCGTGAGCGCCATTTCCCCGGGGTCGAGAATGTCTACCCCATGAAAAAGGCTCAATAGGCCGCAAAAGCCCAATTACCGCCGCTTTCCAGGGCCGATTATTGCCGCCCCGCGCATTGCGCCCAGGCGGGGCGCGGGCTAATTAACCCGGCCCATCAAAGGCTTCAGGCAAAGGGTTCTGAAAGCCTTAGCCGTAACCAGAGGAACGCCGTCCGGTGAGTGATATTTTCCGCGAAGTCGAGGAAGACGTTCGCCGCGAGCGGTTTGAGAAACTTTGGAAGGCCTATGGCAACTACGCCATCGTTCTTCTGGCCCTGTTGTTTGCCGGGATCGGCGGCTGGCAGTTTTGGGAGCGCCATGAGCTTGCCGAGCGCCAGAAAATTGCCGACGCCTTTATCGCCGCCCAACGCATCACCAATCCGGGAGCCGCGGCCGGCGCCTTTGTCGATATCGCCCGCACCGCGCCCAAGGGCTACAGCCTGGTGGCGCGTCTTTCCCAGGCAAACGCCATGCTGGCGTCCGGTCAGGGCCCGGGCGCGATCGATCTCTACAAACAGATTGCCAAGGACGACAACGGCATCATCGGCGCGGTGGCGCGGCTGCGCGCCGCCTGGGCGCTGGCGGACTCGGGTAAGCGCTCCGATTTGACGGAGTTGCTAGCGCCCCTCGACCAGCCGGGCGGCGCCTGGCGGCAGAGCGCGCGTGAAGTGCTGGCCTATGCCGATTACCGCGCCATGAACAGCAAGGCGGCGCTGGCCAAATATTCGGAGCTGGCGCTGGATCCGGAAAGCCCCGAAGCCTTGCGCGCCCGCGCCAAGGCGATGGTGCAATATCTCAAGAATGGCGGCGCGGTGAATTTCGGCAGCGTACCCGCCGACGCCGTGCCGGTGCCGCCGGAGGCGGCGAACAAGGTGCCCCAAACGAGTGCTTCTGCGGCCGCGCCGCAAGACGGCAAAAAAGCGCCGGCGAAATAAATGGCATCCCGCGTCGTCCGCCTTTGCCTGGTGCTGGCCGCCGCTTCGCTGCTGCTGAGCGGCTGTTCGGTGCTCGACGAAGTCGGCAGCTGGTTCACCACCAGCGGCAAGAAATCCAATTTGCGCGGCGTGCGCATTCCGGTGATGTCGCTGGATTCCGACATCAAGCCGGATGCCACCATCGCCGGCACGCCGGTGGTGTTGCCGCCGCCCTATCGCAATCCGGAATGGCCGCAGCCGGGCGGCTATGCCTCCAACGCCATGTATCATCTGGCGGCGCCAGGACGGCTGCGCCAAATCTGGAGCGAGGATGCCGGCAAGGGCAATGACATCGATTCCCACCTCACCTCTCCACCGGTGGTGGGCGGGGGGCTGATCTTTGTCCAGGATTCCGAGGCGCATGTCTTTGCCTTTCGCGCCGGCGACGGACATGCCGTTTGGGATCGCAGCCTGGCGCCCAGGAATGGCACCGACTGGCCGACGCTTTGGGGCCTGCTCGGCAAGCACAACACCATCGACCCGCCGCAGGGCATGGGTGGCGGCGTCGCCTTTGACGACGGCAAGATTTTCGTCACCTCCGGCTTCGGCGTGCTGCGCTGCCTGGATGGGCGCACGGGACGCGACATCTGGCAGAAAAACCTGGGCATGCCCATCGTCAACGCACCGGTGGTGAGTGGCGGACGCATCTTCGTCTCCACCCATGACAATCATTTCTATGCCTTCGCGGAAAATGACGGCCGCCAATTGTGGGATCATCAGGGCATTCCGGAATCCGCCGGGATTCTGGCTTCGACCAACGCGGCGGTATCGGGCGAAACCGTGATTGTGCCCTATACCTCGGGCGAAATTTTCGCCCTGCGGGCCCAGAATGGCCAGGTGGGCTGGAGCGATGTGCTGTCGCGCAGCGGCCATGTCACCGCTTTGTCGGCGCTGGACGATATTGCCGGGCGCCCGGTGATCGACCGCGGCGTGGTTTATGCCGTCAGCCAGTCGGGCCTGATGGCGGCCTTCAGCGTCAACACCGGCGAACGGCTATGGTCGCGCGATATTGGCGGCATTCAGACCCCCTGGGCGGCAGGCGATTTCGTCTATGTGATCGACAACAATGCGCGGCTGATCTGCCTCACCCGCAAGGAAGGCCGGGTGCGCTGGATCCATCAGCTGCCGCAGTACGAAAACCTGGAAAAGAAAGCCGATCCCATCATCTGGGCAGGGCCGGTATTGGTGTCCGACAAGCTGATCGCGGTGTCCTCCAACGGCTATGCCGAAGCGGTTTCGCCCTATGACGGCAAACTGACGGGACGGGTGGAAATTCCCGATGGCACCAACATCGCGCCGGTGGTGGCCAATGGCATTCTGTATCTGTACACCTCCGATGCCGAACTGGTCGCTTTGCGATAGGGCATTTTTTACTGGCCTACCGCTTCGCACCTTGAGACCCATGCGTCATGCCGCTGATACTCGCCATCGTAGGCCGGCCCAATGTCGGCAAATCGCGTCTTTTCAATAGGCTGGCGGGCCGCGCCGCCGCCATCGTGCATGACACGCCGGGCGTGACCCGCGACCGCCAGGCGGTGGATGCGGAATTCGCCGGCATGCCGCTTCGGCTGATCGATACCGCCGGCTTTGAAGACGCCGCTGCCGGCAGCATCGCCCATCGCATGACCAAGCAGACCCTGACAGCCATCGCGGAAGCCGAGGCGCTGCTGTTTGTGATCGATGCGCGCGATGGGCTAACGGCGGGAGACCAGATCATCGCCCAGGCTTTGCGCAAGTCAGGCAAGCCGGTGATCCTGGCCGCCAACAAATGCGAGGGCCGGGTGGAGCCGCCGGCGGAAGCCTATGGCCTGGGCTTGGGCGAGCCATTCGCCATTTCCGCCGAACACAATCTGGGCATGGAGAATATCGTCGCGGCGCTGGAAGCGCTCTTCCCCAAGGATGACGCAGAAGAAGATGATGAGGAAGACGGCGGCGTCCTGCGGGAAATAGAAGAAGACGAAGAAGACGAGTTCAGCGAAGACGACGAGCCCGAGGAAGACGTGGTGGTCAATTACCTGGACCGCCCCCTGCGGCTCGCCCTGGTCGGTCGACCCAATGTCGGCAAGTCCTCTTTGTTCAACAACCTGCTAGGCGAGGAACGCGCCCTGGTGGGACCGGAAGCCGGATTGACCCGCGACGCCATTACCGCACCTTGGAAAGCCGGCGAACGGGACGTGTTGCTGCATGACACCGCGGGCCTGCGCAAAAAAGCGCGGATGGCGGGCGAGGCCTTGGAAGAGATGTCGGTCGCTTCGACGCATGAAGCCATCCGCTTCGCCGATTGCGTGGTGGTGATGATCGACGCCAACGCCCCGTTCGAAAAACAGGACCTCACCATCGCCGACCTGATCGCGCGCGAGGGCCGCGCCGTGGTTTTTGCCATCAACAAATGGGACCTGCTGGAAAACAAGACAGGCGCCATCTCGCGCATGCGCGAAAAACTGGACCGGCTGCTGCCGCAAGTGGCGGGCGCACCCCTGATCGCCACCTCGGCCCGCACGGGTGAAGGGATTGAGCGGCTGGAAGCCGCAATCACCGAGGCCGACAAGGCCTGGAACACGCGTGTTTCCACCGCGACTTTGAACCGCTTCTTGACCGAAGCGCTGCAGCGCCATGCCACGCCCGCCATCAGCGGCAGGCGGGTGCGCATCCGTTACATGACCCAGCGCAAGGCGCGTCCGCCCAGCTTCACTTTGTTCGGAAATCAGCTCGACGCCCTGCCCGAAGCCTATCTGCGCTATCTGCAGAATGGCTTGCGCGAGGCATTCGAATTGAAAGGTACGCCGCTGCGGTTCTCGGTGCGGAATTCCAAGAATCCGTATGCATCGAAAAAATGACTATCAGCTGCGAAAATTGATCACCGTCTCGTTGCGGTCGTAAGACGGCGACAGCATTTCAACGATATGAGGCGCCAAATTTTCCGGCGCCGGCAGGGAATTGGGATCCTCGCCCGGCATGGCCTTTTTGCGCATCGCGGTGCGCACAGGCCCGGGATTGAACAGATTGACCTTGACCTTGCTGCCTTCGCATTCCGCCGCATAGGTCAGCGCCAGGCTCTCCAGAGCCGCCTTGCTGACGGCATAGGCGCCCCAAAAGGCGGTGTGTTTGCGCGCCGCGCCGCTGGTGACAAACAGCACCCGTCCCGCATCGGACAGGCGCAACAGAGGATCCAGCGAGCGGATCAAGCGCCAATTGGCGGTGACATTGACTTCCATCACTTCCTGGAAGGTCTTGGGTTCCAGATGCGCCAGGGGCGTCAACTGACCCAGCACCCCGGCATTACCCAGCAAAGCGTCCAGCCGGCCCCAGCGCTCAAAGATCGAAGCCCCCAGCCGGTCGATGGCCTCGCTGTCACGCAAATTCATCGGCACCAAAGTAGCGGTGCCGCCGAGTTTTTGAATTTCGTCGTCGGCCTCTTCCAGCCCGCCCACGGTGCGGGCCACCAGGATCACATGCGCGCCGGCGCCGGCCAGCGCCAATGCTGAGGCCCGGCCGATGCCGCGGGATGCACCCGTGACTAGCGCAATGCGCCCTTCCAAAGTCTTGCTCATGGAAAATCCCTAGGCGACGTCCGCCAGCAGCGACAATTGCCGCGTGCCGCCGCTGATATCGGTCAGCGAAATGGGATAGTCGCCGGTGAAGCAGGCGTCACAGAAGGCCGGCGCCTGGGAGGTGCGTTCCGCCTTGCCCATGGCGCGGTAAAGCCCGTTCATGGAGATGAAGGCAAGGCTGTCGGCGCCGATGAAGCGGCGCATCTGCTCCACATCCATCTTGTGGGCCAACAAATCGTCGGTGTTGGGCGTGTCCACGCCATAAAAGCAGCTATGGGTGGTGGGCGGCGAGGACACCCGGAAATGCACTTCGGCGGCGCCGGCGTCGCGCACCATTTCCACGATCTTCTTGGAGGTGGTGCCGCGCACAATGGAGTCATCCACCAGCACCACTTTTTTGCCCTTGATCTTGGCGCGGTTGGGATTGTGCTTCAGCCGCACGCCCAGATGGCGGATGGAATCCGACGGCTCGATGAAGGTGCGGCCGACATAATGATTGCGGATGATGCCCAGTTCGAAGGGAATCTTGGCGGCTTCGGCAAAGCCAAGCGCCGCCGGCACGCCGGAGTCCGGCACCGGGATCACCATGTCGGCAATGACGGGAGCCTCATGCGCCAGCACCGCGCCGATATTCTTGCGCGCTTCATAGACATTGCGGCCTTCCAGGGTCGAGTCCGGGCGCGCGAAATAAATATATTCGAACACGCAGAAACGGTGCTGCTGCGGCTTGAAGGGGAAATGGCTGTGCACGCCGTCCTTGTCCACCACCACCATCTCGCCCGGCTTGATGTCGCGAACATACTCGGCGCCGATGATATCCAGCGCGCAGGTTTCGCTGGCAAAGATCACCGCGCCGTCAAGGCTGCCCATCACCAAGGGGCGGACGCCAAACGGATCGCGCACCCCGATCAGCTTTTTGGAGGTCAGCGCCACCAGCGAAAAAGCGCCCTGCACCTGGCACAGGGCATCGATCAATTTCTCCACGATGCGATGCTAGGCGCTGCGCGCGGTCAAATGGACGATGGTTTCGGTGTCGGAGGTGGATTGGAAGATGGCGCCCTGCCCCACCAGTTCCTGCCGCAACGTATGGGCATTGGTGAGATTGCCGTTATGGGCGATGGCGATGCCGCCGCCCGCCAGGTCGGCGAAGATGGGCTGGATATTTGCGGCGCGGCTGCCGCCCGCGGTGGAATAGCGGTTGTGGCCGATGGCGAACCGGCCGCGCAAATTCTTGCCGGCGGAGGAATTACGTCCAAAGGCGTCGCCCACCAGCCCGGCATGACGCTCGGCGACGAACTGGCCATTGTCATAGGTGACAATGCCCGCCGCTTCCTGCCCGCGATGCTGGAGCGAATGCAGCCCCAGCACCGACAGGGCGCCGGCATCGGCATGGTCGAAAATGCCAAACACGCCGCACTCTTCATGCAGCGTGTCTTGATCCCATAAATGTTCACTTTGGCCGGTCATCGGTCACCGCCGGTCTGTACAAGTCTGTCTAGCGCCTGCCGGTCGCGGGCGCCATAGGTTTTCGCAGCCCTAGCTGCGCTCTTCTGCTGCACCGGTTCCGCATCCGGTTCTTTGGCGCTTTTTGGCACACTATTGGCCTGCTCATTCTTGCGGATCAGCTCTGCCATAGGATCATGGCCCGCCGCGGCTGCAGGCTGGTCCGGCGCATTTTCATCATGTTGGGGAACATAGGCATAGTTGTTGGGCTGGCTGGGAACCACCGACAGCAACACATCCGCCGTGCCTTGAATGACCGGCAAAACCCGCGCCTCAGTCACCATTTTGGGCTGATTGCGGATCGGCACAAAATAGGTAAAGGCCAAATAGGCCAAAGCCACGATCACCAGACCGCGCACCACGCCAAAGGCCACACCAGCCGCCCGGTCCAGCGGCCCGATGGGAGAATTTTTTACCGTTTGGCTGAAGCGGTGAGTCATGAAGGCCAAGGGAATGAACACCGCCAGAAAGACCGAGGCATAAGCCAGCAAGCCGGCGAGCCAAGTCTGGCTCACCAGACTGCGAGTCAAAGGCATGATGTAAGGCCCGAGATAAAGACTGGCCAAAGCGGCGGATGCCCATGAGAAAATGGTCAGCGTCTCCCAGATCAAGCCGCGCCAGCCGGCATAGCCAGCCGACACCACAACGATCAGCACAATCAGACAGTCTATGAAATTGACCGAAAGACTCATGATTCGAGTTTAGCACGCCGGATGGTTTTTGTGGGCTCAGGAGCGAATCTCAACAGGTCTGCGACACTGGTGATCTCCGTTAACGAAAGACCGGGGACCTGGGCTTTCGTTCCGGCCGGAACGAACGCCGTCTTGAAGCCCAGCTTGGCGGCCTCTTTCAGGCGGGCGTCGGCCTGGGGTACGGCGCGGATATCGCCCGACAGGCTGATTTCGCCGAAAAACACGCTGTCGCGAGGCAAGGGCTCTCCACCGAACGAGGACACCAGCGCCGCCGCCGCCGCCAGATCGGCCGCGGGCTCGCTGATTTTCAGGCCCCCCGCGACGTTCAGATAGACATCACTGGCCCCGATTCCAACCCCGGCCCGGGCATCCAGCACCGCCAGGATCATGGCCAGCCGGCCGGTGTCCCAGCCCACTACGGCGCGGCGCGGCGTGCCATAGGTTGTGGGGGAAACCAGCGCCTGAATTTCACACAGCAAGGGCCGGGTGCCTTCCAGCCCGGCGAACACCGCTGTCCCCGGCGCGACGGATTTGCGGTCGCCCAAAAACAGCGCGGAAGGATTGGCGACTTCCGCCAACCCCTTGCCGGTCATTTCGAACACCCCGATTTCGTCGGTGGCGCCGAAACGGTTTTTCACCGCCCGTAAGACGCGGAAGTGGTGGCCGCGCTCGCCTTCGAAATAGAGCACCGCATCCACCAGATGTTCGACCGCCTTGGGTCCGGCGATCTGGCCGTCCTTGGTGACATGGCCGACCAAAAGCAGCGCGGCGCCGCTGGCTTTGGCATAGCGCACCAGATCGAAGGAGGCGGTGCGCACCTGGGCGATGGTGCCCGGCGCGGCATCCAAAGCGCCGGTCCACAAAGTCTGGATGGAATCGATGGCGACGATGGCGGGCGGCTTGCCGGCTTCCAACGTGGCGAGAATATCTTCCACATTGGTGGCGGCGCCCAGCATCAAGGGCGCGTCGGACAATCCCATGCGGGCGGCGCGCATGCGCACCTGCGCCATCGCCTCTTCGCCGGAGATGTAAATCGCATGGCCGCCATTCTGGGCGTACTTGCCCAGGGCCTGCAGAATGATGGTGGACTTGCCGATGCCGGGATCACCACCCACCAGCAGCGCGGAACCGGGCACCAGACCGCCGCCGGTGACGCGGTCGAATTCGGCGATACCGGTGGGACGGCGTTGGGGCGGCGCGTCCTCGGTTTTCAGGTCTTCCAGAGTGATCCTGCGGCCCTTCACCCGGCGGGACGCGCCGCCACCCAAAGGCGGGGCGATTCCTTCCTCGGTGATGGTGTTCCAGCCGCCGCAAGCCTCACATTTGCCCGACCATTTGGCATGGGTCGCGCCACAAGACTGGCAGACATAGGAAGCGGTTTTAGCCATGATTCTCTTATACCATAGCGGTCAAGCGGTCAGCGCGGCTTGGCGAGCTGCCAATCCAGATGGGCCTTCACCATCGGCCATTCCTCAGCGGTGATGCTGTAGACCACGCTGTCGCGGATGGTGCCGTTGGGCTGGATCATGTGGCGGCGCAAAATGCCGTCCAATTTGGCCCCCAGCCGCTCGATCGCCTTGCGGCTTTGGCTGTTGAGGATATGGGTGCGGAATTCCACCGCGATGCAATTCAGTTTTTCAAAGGCGTGCGTCAAAAGCATACGCTTGCATTCGGTATTGAGCGGGGTGCGCTGTACCGAGGCGCGGTAGCAGGTCGAGCCGATTTCCACCCGCCGGTTGGGCGCGTCCACATTCATATAGGTGGTCATGCCGGCCACCCTGCCCTGCGCGTCCAGCACGGTGAATGGCAGCATCGTGCCTTTCGCTTGCAAGTCCAGGCGGCGGTCAATTTCCGCTTTGACCCCTTCGGGTGCGGGAATGCTGGTGTACCAGAGCTTCCACAACTCGCCGTCGCGTACCACGTCCACCAGACCATCGTGATGGTCGTGGGACAGCGGCACCAGTGAAGCGTGGGACCCTTTGAGGGTTACAGGTTCGAGAAAAGGCATGCGTTCTCACCACCGACAGCGCACGGAGAGAATGGAGAGATGGATGGCCGGGTCAAGCCCGGCCATGACATTTGAGCTATGCCTTGAGAGCTACGCCTTGACCGCCATCTTGATCGGACCTTCCGCTCTGCCGTGGATGAACTGCTCCACATAGGGATTGCCGGACTGGTCGATTCCGCCGGTCGGGCCCTGCCAGATGATCTTGCCGCCATAGAGCATGGCGATCTTGTCGGAGATTTTGCGCGCCGAGACCATGTCATGGGTGATGGATAGCGCCGTGGCGCCCACATCCTTCACCGTGGAAATGATCAGGTCGTTGATGATGTCGGCCATGATCGGGTCCAGGCCGGTGGTGGGCTCATCGAAAAAGATGATCTCGGGATCGGCGGCAATGGCGCGCGCCAGGCCGACGCGCTTCTGCATGCCGCCCGACAATTCCGCCGGCGACAGGAACGCCACATCCTCGCTCAAACCCACTTTGGCCAGTTTCTGGATGGCGATGTCGCGCGCTTTGGCGCGCCCCATGCCCCGCCCCTGGATCAAACCAAACGCCACATTTTCCCACACCGGCAGACTGTCGAACAAAGCCGCGCCCTGAAACAGCATGCCGAACTGGCGCAGCACGCGGTCGCGGTTCCTGCCGCGCATATGGGTGACATCTTCACCATCCACCAGGATGGTGCCTTCGTCGGGGCGGATGATCCCCAGGATGGATTTGATGGTGACCGACTTGCCGGTACCCGAGCCGCCGATGATCACCACCGAGGACTGTTTCTCGATGGTCAAGTCCACGCCATCCAGCACCACTTTGGAGCCGAAGCGCTTCTTGACGCCGATCAGTTGAATCTTTGGTGTTGAAGAGGGGGCGGTCATTTGTGGAACAGCAGCGCGGTCAGGACATAGTCGGCGGCCAGGATAAGGATCGACGACGCCACCACCGCATTGGTGGTGGCGTTGCCCACGCCTTGCGCCCCGCCCTTGGAATTGAAGCCATTATAGCAACCCAGCAAAGCGACGATGAAGCCGAACACCGCCGCCTTGATCAGGCCACTGGTGATGTCTTCCTGATGGGCGAAATCCACCGTGTTTTTCAGATAGCTGGTGCCGTTGAAATCCAGGGTGTAGACCGCCACCGCATAACCGCCCATCACGCCAATGCTGTCGCCGATGGCGGTGAGAATGGGCATGGAGATCACCGCCGCCACGATACGCGGCACCACCAGATATTTGATGGGGTTGGTGGACAAGGTGGTCAGGGCGTCGATCTGTTCGGTCACCTTCATGGTGCCGATTTCGGCGGCGATGGCCGCGGCGACGCGGCCGGCAATCA
>Ga0207683_10006276_pt1 | contig 10189 bp, 6 predicted proteins | sample KBSM73metaG_FD_184333 | JGI IMG/M metagenome (GOLD analysis project Ga0207683, IMG submission 184333) | Miscanthus rhizosphere microbial communities from Kellogg Biological Station, Michigan, USA - KBS M7-3 metaG (SPAdes) (version 2) | ecosystem: Host-associated > Plants > Roots > Rhizosphere >...
GGCTTCCTCGATTTCCTCCGCGCGGCCGCTGGCGCGCGTTTCCAGCACGGCCACAACCTGGTCGGGCTCCTCGACGTGGTTCACTGCGAACACCACCACGCCCGAAAGCGCGACGCCCTGCAGATCCGCGAGCGACGACTCGATGTCGGGCGGATAGTACTTACGACCCTGACGGATGATCAGATCCTTGGTCCGGCCGCAGACATACAGCGAGCCGTCCGCCATGTAGCCCAGGTCGCCCGTGAGCAGCCACCCGTCGCGCAGCGTGGCCGCCGTCGCCTCGGGCTGTTCGTAGTAGCCCTGCATGACTGATGGCCCTGACGCGATGATCTGGCCGACATGGCGCTCGGGCAGATCGTTGAAGTTCTCGTCGACGATCCGGAGAGCGTGGCCGGGGAAACCTCGCCCGCAACGGACGACGCGAACTGCCGGAGATCCGTTGACGACGGGAACCGCACGCGAATCGCGGACGAGACGCTCGGCATCGACCACATCCACGTGCAGCCCGCCGTGCGCAAATGTCACGGCGAGCGAGTGCTCGGCGAGGCCGTAGCTCGGTAGGAAGCTCGACGACCGGAAGCCTGCCGGCGCAAAGTAGTCCGCGAACTGCTGCAGTGTGTCCGGTCGAATCGGTTCGGCGCCGCATCCGGCCACGCGCCAGCGCGACAGGTCCAGCGATTCGACCTGCGACGACTTCAAACGCCGGCGGCAGAGTTCGTAGGCAAAGTTCGGCGCGAACGACACCGTGCCGCCGAATGTCGCAATCGCATCCAGCCACGAGCTCGGGCGCTTCAGGAACAGCACCGGCGACATGAGGACCGCATCTGCCGGAGCGTAAAGCGACGACAGCAGCATGCCGATGAGGCCCATGTCGTGATACAGCGGCAGCCAGCTGACCGCGACGTCGCCCTCACGCGCATCGAGCCCCGAGGCACCCAGGATCCCTTCGACGTTCGCTGCGATGTTGCCGTGCGTCAGCACCACGCCCTTGGGAAGCGCCGTCGAGCCGGACGTGAACTGGAGCAGCGCCGTCGATTCGAGGGAGAGCGGCACCGGTGCGTCGATCGGCGAGCCGGTCCTCAAATCGTCGAGCAGCAGCAGTGTTGGTGCGTGTCGATACAACGCACCCGCATCGCCTGCCTGGCTTGTGTCGCCGAGCAGGGCAGCGACATCGGATGTGGTGATGACGGCTGCCGCACGGGACGCTTCGATGATGTGCTGGGACTGCTTGGCGAACGTTGCGATGTCGCCCGCCTGGGCAGGTGGGCACAACGGCACCGGCACCAGCCCGGCCGCGACGATGCCGAAAAAGGCGTGAACGAATCCGCTGACCTCGGGGATGACCAGGGCGACACGGTCGCCCTTCGTGAGACCGCGCTCGAGCAGCGAACCCGCTACGGCGCACGCATCCTCGAGCAGTGTCGCGTACGGCACGTGCAGCATGCGGCCGTCGTGCTCGATGAAACGCAATCCGAACGGGCTGGCGGCTGCGCCGACCAGCGCGTCGCCGATCGTGACTCGCCGGCTCACGAGGGCGTTCCCGATTCCGCCGACGCGAGCGTCCGGACCTCGGCCACGATCTGGCGGACGGTCCGAATGTGTGTCAGCGAGTTCAGGGGAACCGCGATGTTGAAGTGGTCTTCGAGTTCTCCGACCAACTCCAGGACCTGAAGCGAATCGAAGCCGAGGTCGGCCATCAGTTCATTGTCGGGTGCGGGTTCGATCGGACGGCGACTCAGGCGCTTGAGGATTTCGATCGTGTCGCGCTCGTAACGATCGGCGTTTGAATTCGCCATGCGTGTCAGCACCCGGCGCATCTGCATGGCACGCCGGTTCGTCCGGAGACTCGAGGACGACCCGAATGTAACACGGATGTAAGAGCGAGCGCACGTATTAAGATGGCGGCTGTGCAGCACATGCGGGTCACGCAGACGGTCATCCTTGCCGCAGGCAGCGGCTCGCGTTTGGCCACCGCGCGCGGCGACGTCCCGAAGCCGTTGATGACGGTCGCCGGTGTTCCGCTCATCGTTCACGCGCTCGAGCATGCATGCGCCAGTGGTTGCGATCAGGCTGTCATCGTCGTCGGTTACGAAGGGGCGCGCGTAAGGGAAACGATCGCAGCCATGCGCGCGCCGCTGCGCCTGACCTTCCTCGAGAACCCCGACTATACCGCTCCAAACGGAGTGTCGTTGCTCGCGTCCGAACACGCCGCTGCGCCAACCTTCTACCTGCAAATGGTCGACCACCTGTTCAGCGACCCGGCCCTGCAGCGCCTGTCATTGTCGCCGCTCGCCTCGCGCGAGGCAGGCCGCGTGCTCGTGGACTCCGAGCCATCGCTGCACATCGACATCGGCGACGCGACGAAGGTACAGCTGGCCGGAAAGCGCGTCGCGGCCATCGGCAAGGGGCTGGACACCTGGGACGCGATCGACGCAGGCTGCTTCCTCCTGACCCATGCCGTGTTCGACGCCCTCCGCGGCGTCCCGGCGGAAGGCTGCACCGTCTCGGCCGGCATGCGGCGCCTGGTTGTGCAGGGACGGCTTGGTGCAGTCGACCTTCATGGCCTGGAATGGATCGACGTCGACACGCCAGCCGATCGCGAAGTGGCCGAGCGCCTCCTGAGCCGGCGTCAGCTCGCTTCCGAGCCCCAGTGATCGCGCTTCGCGTCGGCTACACCTGTCACGACGCCATTCCTTCGAACAATACCAACACTCAACAGATCTTCTGGACCACCTCCGAGGTTGCGCGCCTCGGCCACATCGTGGATCTTCATGTGCCGGCGCTGCCTGACGATGCCGACGTGCGGGCGTCGATTGCGCGGCACTATGGGGCGCCTGGTGGAGCGACACCGGATGGATTGAGCTTCGTGGCCACCAGCCATCGTGCCTCGACAAGCACATCAGCCAGGGCGTGGTTCGATCTGCGTGTGCCGTGGCAATTCAGCAGGAAGACGCACGACCTGGTCTGGACGCGCGATCCTCTCGCGTTCGCGAGCGCCCTGCAGTTTCGCGTGCCGGCAGTCTTCGAAACCTATCGACCCGACTACGCAAGGAGCGCCCGGTTCAAGCCCTGGCGCATCGCCACGATTGGGCACAGCCGAAGGATGACGTGGGTTGGCGAGCACCGGCTTGCCGGTGTCATTACCCACTCGGCGCTTGCACACGACGCCTTTGTCGAGGCCGGCGTGCCGGCGGAACGTGTGCTTGTCGCACACAACGGCTTCGCGCCGTCGCTGATGGAGCCCAGGCTCTCGCGCGACGAGGCTCGACGTTCACTTGGCTTGAGCGGCGATCGTCCGCTGGCTGTCTACACAGGACACGTCGGACCACACAAGGGCACGAAGGCGGTCGTCTCACTTGCGGCGGCGTTGCCGGACATTCGCCTGGTCATCGTCGGCGCAGACGGCGACGCCGAACGCCAGTGGGTAGCTGCGTGCGGTGAACAGGCTGGAGCCCGGAATCTCACGGTGGTACCGCGGGTCCATCTCGGCGATGTCGCCCGTTACTTGTACGCGGCCGATTGCCTGCTGATCCCGCCGACCGATGAGCCGCTCACGCGTTATCGCCGGACGGTGCTGCCGATGAAGGTGTTCTCGTACATGGCAGCCGGCCGCCCAATCCTGGCACCGGCGCTGCCGGACCTGGAGGAAGTGCTCACGCACGACCAGACAGCGGTGCTCGTACCGCCAGACGATGCAGGGCTTGCCGCGAGAGCGCTGCGGGATCTGCTTGGCGATCCGGCGCGGGCCGGGCGCCTCGCAGCGGCCGCGCTGGACGCCTCGCGCGAATTCACGTGGGAGGCACGAGCCAGGAAGATCAGCAGCGCACTTCAGACGTGGCTTGCCTGAGGACTGCCTCCGCTCGTTCGGTTCCTGCAGCCGCGACCAGTTCGCGTGAAAAGAAGCCGAAGGTGAGGTTGGCGATCGCGACGCCGGCGAGGATGAGCGCAGGCATCAGCGCGCGAAGGCCGGTGAGCGAGGCCGCCAGGAAAATCACCGCGAACAGATCGCGGCGGAGCAGCGTGAACGAAGCGGCGGCCAGGCGCAGCGGCAGGCGCCCAGTGTCGGCTGCGGCTCGCCGGACAGCCCGATCGACGAAGACGAACGAGGCGTTCGTCGCGTGCGCCGCCACAAACCGCCCCGCACGCAGCAGGCTCAGAAGAAGCGCGACTCCCGTGATGGCGGCAACCGTGACGGGTACCGTTCCCCCTGCTTCGCGGGCCCAGCCGATCATGGCGCCGGCGAAACAGGTCACGTAGGTGACCTGGTCGACGATGGTGTCCACACGAGCGCCGGCCTTCGACTCGGTCAACGTCGCCCGCGCGATTTCACCATCGACACCGTCGAGTACCGATGCGAGGTGAAAAAGCAGGCCCGTGGCGACCAACGCCACGTAGCCTCGCTGCGAGGCGGTCCAGGCGCACACGAGGCCGACCAGCAGCGTCAGCACCGACGCCGTGGTCGCGCTCATGCCGAAGACGAGCGCAGCCCGGCTGAACGCCCGGCTGACGGGCCGATTCAACCTCCGCGATATCCAGCCATCCGACGCCTTCCCGGTGGCACGCAACACGGCCCGAGCAGCGCGTCGACGATTCGCCGCCGTGTCTATCGCGAAAACACCGGAGCCGATTGCGACATGCGGGAGCGCGGCCAGCGCGTTTTCATCTCGCCCGTAAGCGGCAGCGGCGGGCCCGTGGGCCACGATTACCGAGCCGCCGTCACTGGAATCGGCCCAGGTTGGGGACAGAGCTCTTGTGGCCCGAACGAAGGAATCGTCAGTGAACAGCGGTGTCGTCAACGCGACGCTGGAAGGGACGAGGATGACGGGACCAGCGGCATCGGCGGGAAGCGTGGCGGCGCTCCACACCTCGGCGCCTACGCGCTCGGCCACGCGTGCATTCCGCGCGCGCGCGGAGCCACCCAGGAACCGCGGGTCGGCTCCGCCCAGCAGAACGATGTGCATTCGCTGCGCTATCATACCAATCGGTCCCTGGTGTTCCTTCCTTCCCATCCGTTCAGCAGTCTCAAGCGCGGCGCGTTGATGCTCGCGTCCCCGCGCCGGCCTCTTCTCGTGCAGCTCGTGGTCACCCGCCGCTGCAACCTGTCGTGCGGCTATTGTTCCGAGTACGACGAGGTCTCGTCTCCAGTCGATGTGACGCTGCTCGAGCGGCGGATCGATCACGCGGCGAGGCTCGGCACGCTCGTCCTCACGCTGACCGGCGGCGAACCGCTGCTGCATCCCGAACTGGATCGGCTCATTGCCCGCGCGTCGTCGCAGGGCGTCGTCTGCACGATGATCTCGAACGGCTATCCGCTCACCCGGGAGTGGATCCGCCGGCTCAATGCCGCGAAGTTGTCGCTGCTGCAAATGTCGGTCGACAACATGGAGCCGAACGAGTTCTCGCAGAAGTCGTGGTCGCAGATTCGCAAGAAGCTCGATCTGCTGAAGGAGCACGCGACCTTTGGCGTGAACATCAACGCGGTGCTCGGATCCTCGAACCTGGAGCAGACGCGGCAGGTCGTCGCCTCGGTGCGCGCCCTGGGGTTCTACATGACGGTCGGCCTGATGCACGACGACAAAGGCCAGATCCTGCCGGGCCTCCTGCGGGACAATCTCGCCGCCACGTACGAGGAATTGCGACGAACGAGCAACAAGACCATCTTTCACCGCACCGGCGAAGGCTGGGAGCAGGACATGCTGCAGGACGGATCGTCCCGGTTCAAGTGCCGGGCCGGCGGCCGATATCTCTACGTCGACGAATTCGGCAAGGTGAACTACTGCAGCCAGCGACGCGGTGAGCCCGGCATCGACCTGCTCGACTACACAGGGGACGATGTGGAACGGGGGTTCCATACGCCGAAAGGGTGCGAGGCCGGGTGCACGATCGGCTGCGTGCGGCGCGCCTCCGCCTTCGATGGGTGGCGGGCGCAGCAGGGTGCCTGACACGCACGAGACGGTGGTCAGTGTGCCGCCCGGTGCGGCTCTGATGCCGGACGCGCCTCCGCCTCCGCCTGCGCGGTCGGCGGTCGACGATGGGCATCACCTCGCCCGCGGCGCGGCCGCCAACGCACTGGTTCTCCTCGCGTCGAACTTCCGCGGCGTTTTCATCTTCCTGATCGCGCGGCTCCTCGGAGAGGCAGCGCTCGGGCGTTTCGGCCTGGCGTTCGCGACCACCGAACTCCTCAGCAAGGCGGGGATGCTCGGCTTCGACAACAGCATCATCCCGTTCATGGCACCCCGGGTCGCGTCCGGGGACGCCGACGGCGCGCGACGCGTGTTCAGGCGGGCGGCGGCCATTGCGGGCGTCGCCTCCTCGGTGGTTGCGCTGGTGTCCATCCCGGTCGTCGCATGGCTGGCGGCCACGCACGGCCTCGATGCATTCGCGCGCGGCGGCGTGGTGATGTTGCTGGCGCTGCCGGGCATCGCGGTCGCACGCATTGCCACCGGCGCGTCACGCTCGGTGCTGGCGATGTCGAGCGAGTTCTATTCGCGCGGGATCACCGAGACCTGGGTGACGACCGGGGTGTTCGTGATCGCGATCGCGCTCGGTGTGCGCGACGTCGCGCCGGCGCTCGCTGTGGCCCTGGGAACAACGGCTGCAGCGGTGGTGGCGTACGCGCTCGCGGCGCGTGCGATCGAGGCCCGTGTGCTCACCGGGCACTCGTGGGGGCCGGCTTCAGCTGGATCGGCTCCGCCGCTTCCAGCGACCGGCGAGATGTTGCGCTTTTCGCTGCCGATCGCCGGCTCGAGCCTGCTGACAGTCCTCGTGATGCAGGCCGACGTGCTGCTCCTCGGCACCTACGTGAACCGCGCCCCTGGTGTGACCGTCGAGTCGTTCGGTGTGTTCTGCGCCGCGGCGCAGGTTGCCGGCGGTTTGCGAAAAGTGCGGCAGGTGTTCGATCCGATCTTCGCGCCCATCGTCGCCACACGTGCCGCATCCACTGAGAGGGCCGCGCTGCGCGACACGGTGGCGGGACCAGGCAGGTGGGTGCTCGCGGCGCAGCTGCCGGCGGTCGGGGCCATGGTGCTGGCGGCCGGCCCGATCATGGCGATCTACGGCACCGGCTTCCGAAGCGGCGCGCTGTGGCTGGCGCTCCTGGCGGTCGCGCACGGTACCAATGCCTTCGCCGGGCTCGTGGAGACGCTGCTGATGATCGAGCGCCCGTCGCTCAATCTCGTGAACGCATCGTTGACCGTGGCCGTGCAACTCGCCGTCGGCCTGCTCCTCATCCCACAGTTCGGAGTCACCGGCGCGGCGGTCGCGATGTGTTGTGGTTTTGCCGTCCAGGGTATCGCGCGGTTTGCCGAAGTGCGGCACGTCTTCGGCTGGACCTGGCCGTGGGCGTCGCTGGTCCGGCCCCTCGCCGCGGCCGCGATAGCCGCAGCGCCCGCGATCGCGCTCCGCATACCGGGCGGGATGTGGTGGGACCTTGCCGCCGGCCTCGCGTTCCTCGGGGCGTACGCGCTCGCGTGGCTCTGGCTTGGCCCCGATCCCGAAGATCGGGAGATCTGGCGCCGCCTGCTCAAGCGGCCGGGTTCCCGTTAGTACGTGGCGTCGGGTCTTTGTAGTACGTGGCGTCGGGTCTTTAGACCCGACGGCAGATACCAGCGGCGGGTCAGGATCCGCCGCCGCAGCCTGAGGCTGAGGTACCCTCGTCCAAAGCCCGTCACCTCAGCGCCCGGACCCGCGTCGTAGAATCAGAACATCGATGCGCGTGTTCCCCCGCGGCATTCCAGGGCGGCTGTTGCTGTTGGCCGTGTGCGCCGGCGCGTTCACATCCCCTCCGGCTCTGGCGCAGCAGCCTGCGGCCGGCGCCTCGCAGTCGCCGCGCAGGCCGTCCGCGTCAGCGCCTGGCACGGTCGCCGGCACCGTCACAACCCAGAACGGGACCATCCCACTCGGCGGAGCGCTTATCTCCCTGAAGGCAGCTGCTGGTGAGGTCGCGACCTACGTCTCGGACGGCGAGGGGGCGTTCCGTTTCGAGAACCTCGCACCGGGCTCGTACACGATAGTCGCCGCCCTCGACGGTTTCGAAGCGCTGACCATTCCGGTGTCCGTCGCGTCCGGACAGGTGGCAGCCGTGAAAGCCGACCTGCGCATCGCCGCCGTATCGGAGCGCGTCGAGGTCGTCGCATCGACGGCGATCGTGCCGACGACAGGCACGCTCACGGCGTCGGACGGGTTAAGCGGAAAGGAGCTCGAAGAGATCGCCGGCGGTGGGGGATTGCAGGCCGCGCTCCGCCTGCTCGCGAGCGTGATCGAAGTACCGGGCGGCGTCAGCATCAAGGGCGGTCGTCCGAGCCAGTCCTCGGTGCAACTCGGGCCAGGCGCCTTTGTCGACCCGGCCACCGGCCTGTCCCAGGTCTCGCTTCCCGACGATGCGATTGACAACGTGACCGTACTGCCGAACCCGTACGCGGTCGAGTACGGGCGCTTCTCGTCCGGGCTGGTGCTGATCCGGACGCGGCGCGCGGGCGACGTGTGGCGCACGCGCCTCAACAACCTCGAACCGTCGTTCCGCGTCGAGCGGGGCTCGGCGCTGAAGATCACCGGCATCTCGGCGTTCTCCCCTCGGGCGGAGACCGGTGGACCGCTCGTCAAGGACAAGCTGTTCCTGCAGCAGGCCGTCCAGTACCGGTATCGCACCAACGATGTGGCGAGCCGTCCGGAAGACGAGTTGAAGCGCTCGTACAGGTTCAGCTCGTTCTCGAGGGTCGATGCGAACCTGACGCCGAAGCACAGCCTGGTGGGGGCGGCCGGCTTCTTTCCCGCACGTGCGACGCAGGCCACCCTCGGCACGTTCACGCCGCCGCCGGCGTCGGTCGACATGAAGGGGAACGTCAGCACGGTGGGCCTCACCGAGCGCGCGTTGTGGAGCGATCAGTTTTTTACCGAGACCACGTTCGAGGTACACAACTACAACACCGATGTGATGCCGCGCGGGCCGAACAACATGGAACTGCTGCCGGAGACCACCCTCGGCAACTTCTTCAACCGGCAGCATCGCGAGGCCGGCACGTTCCAATTCATCGAATCGCTGTCCGGCACGTCGCAGGGCCCCGGCGGCCTGCACCTCTACAAGGCAGGCATCGACCTGTTGCACTCGCGCTACTCGAGCACGAGCGCGAGCCGCAGCGTGCTGATTCGCCGCACGGACGGCACGCTCGCGCGCCGGCTCGACTTCGGCCCGCCGCAAACGGCGCAGGCCGAGAACAGCACGGACATGGCCCTTTACGCACAGGACCGCGTGCAGCCTGGCGACCGGTGGTATGCGGAGTACGGCGCGCGTCTCGACCGGGACGGCGTGCTGGGCAACTACAACCTCACGCCTCGCATTGGCGCGGCGTTCCTGCTGAAGAAAGACGGAACGTCCGTGATCCGGAGCGGATACGGGCTCTTCTTCGAGCGGACGCCGTCGGTGGCCGGCGTGTTCACCCAGTACGAGTCGGCCGTGGACACGCGGTTTGCCGCCAATGGCACCACGCTGCTCGGTCCTCCGCAACTGGTCCCGCACTTCGTGGAGCCGGACCTGCGCACGTCGCGGAGCCTCACATGGGACCTGACCTTCGATCACCGCTTCGATCCCAGGTGGGCGGGGCACATCGCCATGATCGATCGGCGCGGCCGCAGCGAACTGCTGTTGAACCAGACCGTGGTGGACGGGCATCCCGCGCTGCTGCTGGACAGCAGCGGACGATCGCAGTACCGCGAAGTGGAACTGGGCGCGCACTACACGCGCGGCACGCGCGTCGACCTGAACCTCTCGTACGTCCGATCGGTCGCCCGGTCCGACTTGAATGCGTTCACGACCTTTTACGACGCGGTCCTGTGGCCGGTCGTCGGCGAGAACGGCTATGCGCCCGCGAGAACCGACGTACCGCACCGGTTACTGGCGCGGGGCCGCGTGCGGCCGATCGAGAACTGGCTGCTGGTCGGTGCGCTCGACTGGCGCAGCGGTTTGCCGTACTCTGTAGTGAATGAGTGGCTCGATTTCGTCGGTCCCCGCAACGACCGGCGGTTTCCGACCTACGTGCGCGTCGATACGGGCGTGGAACACCGATTCACGATTGGCAAGTACCGGCCGTGGGTTGGCATGCGCATCGAGAACGTCCTCGGGTCCTTTCTGCCCGCCGATGTGCAGTCGAACAACACGTCGCCGGCGTTCGGCACCTTCTACAACTCCGAGTAC
>Ga0207683_10006280_pt1 | contig 10187 bp, 7 predicted proteins | sample KBSM73metaG_FD_184333 | JGI IMG/M metagenome (GOLD analysis project Ga0207683, IMG submission 184333) | Miscanthus rhizosphere microbial communities from Kellogg Biological Station, Michigan, USA - KBS M7-3 metaG (SPAdes) (version 2) | ecosystem: Host-associated > Plants > Roots > Rhizosphere >...
GACGTCACCGTTTCGCCGAGCCGCTCGCCGAGGACGAGCAGCACGTCGGCATCGCGCACACGGGCAATCAGCAGCGGGTTGCTGCCAATGCCGACGTCGCCTGCATAGTTCGGATGACGATGATCGAAGAGATCCTGGTGGCGAAACGCGCAAGCCACCGGCAGCTGTGCTGCTTCGGCGAACCGGCGCAACGCAGCGCGCGCGTCGTCGTTCCACCGGCTGCCGCCGACGAGCACGAGCGGCTGACGCGCATCGCGGAGCAGCGCCTCGGCCGCACGCACGTCATCGCGTGACGGCGCGGCGGCGATCGCGTCGACGTAGGTCGCGTCGGCGACATCGGCGCGCGACGTCAGCATGTCTTCAGGCAGCGCCAGCACCACGGGTCCTGGCCGGCCCGACATCGCGAGCCGGTAGGCATGCGCGATGTATTCGGGTATGCGCTCAACACGATCGATCTGCGCGGCCCACTTGGCGACGCTGCCGTACATGCGCCGGTAATCGATCTCCTGGAATGCGGCGCGGTCGAGCATGTCGGTGGAGACCTGGCCGACGAAGACAATCATCGGCGATGCATCCTGCATTGCCGTGTGGATACCGACGGCGGCGTTCGACGCACCGGGGCCACGCGTGACGAACGCGATGCCGGGCCGCCCGGTGAGCTTGCCATACGCTTCGGCCATGTAAGCCGCGCCGCCTTCCTGCCGGCAGACGATGAATGGCAGCCGCTCGCGAACGCCGTGCAGTGCATCGAGCACGGCCAGGAAGCTTTCGCCGGGAACGCCGAACGCGTGCGTTGCGCGCTGGGCCAGCAGGTTGGCGACGACGATCTCGCCGCCCGATCGGGATGCCATGGCAGGGTCCGGGATGGGCCGGCGCCGATTCTACGCGACCGACCACGGTGCCGGCCCTATAATCGCGGCGATTCCAAGCGGACGAACCCACGACGATGCCATTCGACGCGTACCTGAACGACGCGCTGCTGTTCGCGGGGGTCTCGCTCGTGCTCGTTTTGATCGCGCTCGTCGCCCGCTCGCCCGCGCGGCATACGATGCTCGGCATGCTCGTGGTCGTGGCCGTGGGCGTGCTTGGCCTGTGGACGTACGAGCGCATCGGCTCCGCGATCCATTCGCCGACGGGTTCGCTGCTCGCGCGCGAAGCCGGCCTTGCGATCGTTACGTTCGGCGTGATCCAGATCTTCGTGCTGTTCGCGTTCCAGACACTGCTCGCGCGACGCAAGATCCCGCGGATCCTGAACGAGTTCGTCGTAGCGCTGGCGCTCATCGGCTACGTGATCTACCGGCTGAACGCCGTTGGCGTCAATCTCGCGAGCCTCATCACAACGTCTGCCGTCGTGACCGGTGCGCTGGCGTTCTCGGCGCAGGAGACGCTCGGCAACCTGTGGGGCGGCATCGCGATCCAGCTCGAGAAGACGTGCCGCATCGGTGACTGGGTGAAGATCGACACCGTAACCGGCCAGGTGGTCAGCATCCGCTGGCGTTACATGGCGATTGCGACGATCACCAACGAGACGATCGTCATCCCGAACTCGACGGTGATGAAGAATCGGATCACCGTCGTCGCGCGCCGCGGCGAAGAGCGTACGCCGTGGCGGCGCCACGTGCCGTTCGAAGTCGAGTTCGACCATCCGCCCGCGCGGGTAATCGCCCAGGTCGAGAAGGAACTCGCCAACGCGCAGATTCCCGACGTGGCGCGCGCGCCGGCGCCCAGCGTCGGCTGCGTCGCGTTCAAGGACAGCGGCATCGAGTACGCGGTCGCGTACGACCTGACCGATGCAGGCGCGTACTGGATCGCGGATTCGCGGATTCGCACCCATATCTATGCGGCACTGATGCGGCAGGGCTTCGTCATCTCGTTTCCGCGACGCATCGTCGAAGTGAGACACGACGAGCGGCCGGGCGCCGCACGGCGCGAGATCGAGCACAGGACCGCAGCCCTCGCGTCAATGGATCTGTTCGCATCGCTGACGGACGCCGAGCGCGCGTCGCTGGCGCGCCAGCTGACGACGTCGCCTTACGTTGCCGGCGAACGCATTTTCGAGGCGAGCCAGCCGGCCGATTCGCTGTATCTGTTGGCGCAAGGACACGTCGAGATCACCCGCGAGCGCGACAAGGGCGGACTTGCGGTCAAGCTCGCGACGCTGGAAGCGCCGGCCTACTTCGGCGAGATGGGACTGTTGCTCGGCCAGCCGCGGATCGCAACGGTTGCTGCCGTCGACGACGCACTTTGCTACCGGCTGGACAAACGCGGCTTCGATTCAATCCTGCGCGGGAGGCCGGCGCTCGCCGAAGCGCTTGCGCGGATCCTTGCGGAGCGCCAGGCGGAGAACGATGCGAAGCTGCAGGCACTCGACGCCGAAGCGCGTGCCGAGCACGCGGTCGGACGCACGCGCGAGCTCGTGCGCAAGATCCAGCAGTTCTTCGGTCTCTGACGGCGTTCGCCGGAGCGCGACGGCCGCACGGGTTCGTGCGACTCGCGGTCAGCGGCCGGCGACGATCTCTTCCCGCTTCAGCAGGAATACGCTCGCCTCCGACGACGGCGTCGACAACCACGTGAACGGCATCCGCGGGAACGCCGTTTCGGCGCCGGCGCGGTTGTCGCCGATCTCGACGACGAGCAGCGCGTCGCGCTGCATGAACTGCGGCGCCTTGCGCAGGATCGTGCGTACCGCGTCGAGCCCGTCGTCACCGCCGGCGAGCGCCAGCGCGGGCTCGTGCCGGTATTCGCGCGGCAATTCGTCCATCGCCATCGTCGTCACGTACGGCGGGTTGCTGATGATGAGGTCGTAGGACTTGCCGGGCAGGTTGTCGAACAGATTCGAGCGGATGAGGTTGATGCGGCCGGCGAGGCCGTAGTCGCTGACGTTGCGCTGCGCGACGGCGAGCGCGTCGCTGCTGATGTCGACGGCGTCGACGTCCGCGTTCTCGAACGCGTGCGCGAGCAGCACGGCAAGGCACCCCGAACCCGTGCAAAGGTCGAGCGCGGAGGTGACCGCCGATCGGTCCGGAAGGTAGGGCGCGAGTCCATCCGGCAGCAACTCGGCGATGAACGAGCGGGGGATCAGCACGCGCTCGTCGACGTGAAAACGGAATTCGCCCAGCCACGCCTCCTGGGTCAGGTACGCGGCCGGCACGCGTTCGTCGATGCGCCGCGCGAGCAGCGCGCCGAACTCGCTGCGCTCGGCTGCCGTCAGCTTCGCATCCAGGAAAGGCTCGAGGCGATCGAGCGGAAGACGCAGCGTGTGCAGCAGCAGGTACGCAGCCTCGTCATACGCGTTGGCGGACCCATGGCCGAACGCGAGCCCGGCCTGGTTGAACCGCGACACTGTGTAGCGCAGGAAGTCGCGCAGCGTCTCGAGTTCGGCGGGCGTGTTCATCCGCGCGACCGGCCTTCAAGCACCATAGCGTCCAGGGCCCGCCGGTACGAGCAACCGCTCGAGAATCCCGCGATAGATGCCGGCCAGCCGCTCGAGGTCCGCGACGGCGACGCGCTCGTTCAACTTGTGGATGGTCTCGTTGATTGGACCGATCTCGACGACCTCCCGACAGATACGCGCAATGAAGCGCCCATCGGACGTGCCGCCGGTGCACGAGATTTCGGGCTCGATGCCGGTCTGCTCGCGGATGACCGACGTCGCGATGTCGACCAGGCGACCTTTCTGCGTCAGGAACGGATGGCCATGGCTCGTCCAGACCAGGTCGTAGTCGATGCCGTGCGCATCGAGAACGGCGGCGAGCCGCGTCGCCAGCGATTCGCGGCTGCTCGCCGTCGAATAGCGAAAGTTGAACTGCAGCTCGAGGGTGCCGGGAATCACGTTCGTTGCACCGGTGCCGGCGTGGATGTTCGAGCACTGGAACGTCGTCGGCGGAAAGTAGGCGTTGCCGTCGTCCCAGCGCAGCGCGGCCAGTTCCGCGAGCACGGGTGCCACGAGATGAATCGGGTTTCGCGCCAGGTGTGGATAGGCGATGTGCCCCTGGATCCCCTTGACGGTCAGCGTCCCCGACAGCGTTCCGCGGCGGCCGTTCTTGATCATGTCGCCGAGTGCGTTCACCGACGACGGCTCGCCGACGACGCAGAAATCGATGCCGACGCCGTCGCGCTCGAGCCTTTCGACGACCTTGACGGTGCCGTCGGTCGACGGCCCTTCTTCGTCGGACGTGATCAGCAGCGCAATGGATCCCGCCGGACGATGCTGCGCAACGAACGATTCGATCGCGACGACGAACGCGGCGACGGAACCTTTCATGTCGGCCGCGCCGCGACCGTAGAGATGACCGTCGCGCAGTGTTGGCTCGAATGGGTCGCTGCCCCACGCATCGAGGGGTCCCGTCGGCACGACGTCGGTGTGACCGGCGAAGCAGACGAGCGGGGCCGTGTCGCCCAGCCGCGCCCACAAGTTGGTGACGCCGTTGGACTGCAGCGTCTCGCAGCGGAATCCGAGCGGTTGCAATCGCTGCGCGAGCAGCGTCTGGCAGCCGGCATCGTCCGGCGTCAGCGATCGGCGCGCGATCAGTTCGCGTGCGAGCGTGAGGACGGGTGTGGCTGCACTATCCATCCGCTCATGGTAGCAAACGCGGACTTGTCGCCTGTCGTGGTGGCAGGCACGGTACACGCCCCGCGACCCTGGGCTGCGCTGCGTCCGCCGGAAATGCGTCCTGCGACGGGCTCAGCTAAGAGCGCTCGAGCATTCCGCGGTCGATCGTCATGTTGCCGAAATCGGCGGTCATCCGCACATTGCCCGAACCCTGATCCGACTCTTCGCCGTCGCGCGCCGTCGACGAGTTCTGGTTGATGAGCCAGGCAAGGTTCGTCGCCGAATCCGACGCGACCATCGCCTCGTCGTAACCAATCTGCTCGTCGAGGTACAGCCTGCAAAGCGCTTGCTCGAACGTCTGCGATCCCGGGTAGAGCGACTGCTCCATCGCCTCCTTGATCTGCGTGAATTCGCCGTTCTTGATGAGCTCGGCGATCAGCGACGTGTTGAGCAGGATTTCGACGGCGGGACGCAACGTGCCATCGGTGCTGCGAACGAGCCGCTGCGACACGATCGCGCGAAGGCCGATCGACAGGTCGGACAGGACTGCTGCACGGACGTCGTGCGGAAACAGGTTGATGATCCGCGACAGCGCGTGGTAGCTGTTGTTCGCGTGGATCGTCGACAGGCACAGGTGGCCGGTCAGCGTGTGCAGCAGCGCCGCCTGCATCGTCTCCTTGTCGCGGATTTCGCCGATCATGATGAGGTCGGGTGCCTCGCGCAGCGCGTTCTGCAGCGCCATGTGGTAGTTGTGCGTATCGGTACCGATCTCGCGCTGGTTGACGAGGCTCTTCCGATGATTGAACAGGTACTCGATCGGATCCTCGACCGTCAGGATGTGGCCGGTGCGATTGGTGTTGCGGTGGTCGATCATCGCGGCCAGTGTGGTCGACTTGCCCGAGCCGGTCGCTCCGGCGACGAGCACGAGACCCCGCTTTTCCATCACGAGATCGAGCAGCACCGGCGGGAGCTTCAGCGCTTCGAACGCCGGCACCGAGTTGCGCACGTAGCGAATGACGAGCGCAATCGATCCGCGCTGGCGGAAGATGTTGATCCGGAAGTTGCCGATCGCCTTGTCGAGATGCGACAGGTTCATCTCGCGCTCGTTCTCGAACTCGCGCGCCTGCTCCTTCGTCATCAGGTCGTAGGCGATCCGACGCACCGTCTCGACGTCCATCGTCTGGCTCGACACCGGCGCCAGGTTGCCGTTGACCTTGATGTTGATCGGCGCGCCGCAGGAAATGAACAGATCCGACGCCTGCTTGTCGGCCATCAGCTTGAAGAGTCGGTCGAGGTACATGGAACCTTTCCGGGCTAGAATAGGCAAGACCCGCGCGCTAGCGCCGCCCATGATGATGTCATACGTCGGCGCAGTTCGGAATGCGTCGCCGGCAAAAGGCCACGGCGGCGTCCGTTGCCAGTGCGCCGATCGCCACACCCGGCCTACCGACTAACCCTCGCACGAAGCAAGTTCCATGCTCGCCATCATCGGCGGTTCGGGCCTGACGCGCCTGCCAACCCTCGCCGTCACGCACCGGCAAGTCATTCGCACGCCGTACGGCGAGCCGTCCGCGGCGCTCGTGTTCGGCGAGATCGCCGGACACCGTGCGACCTTCCTCGCACGGCACGGGCACGGCCACACGATACCGCCGCACCGCGTCAACTATCGTGCCAATTTATGGGCACTGAAGGCGCAGGGCGCGAGCGCCGTCCTGGCGGTGGCTTCGGTGGGGGGCATCCGCGCGTGCGTGCCCGGCGACCTCGTGCTGCCGCACCAGCTGATCGACTACACGTCCGGGCGTGCGCAGACTTTTTTCGATGGCGGCGACCAGCAGGTCGTTCACGTCGACTTCACGCAGCCGTACTCGGACGCGCTGCGAGGCATCGTGCTGGCCGGGGCCAAGCGCGGCAAGATCGCGCTGCAGGATGGCGGCGTCTACGGTGCCGTATCCGGCCCCAGGCTGGAAACGGCGGCGGAGATCGACCGGATGGATCGCGATGGCGCGACGCTGGTTGGGATGACCGGCATGCCGGAAGCCGGGCTCGCGCGCGAACTCGGCATCGACTACGCCTCGGTATGCGTGGTCGTCAATCATGCGGCGGGTCGAGGCGACAGCGCGGCGCACGTGTCGATGGAAAGCATCGCCAACGTTCTCGAGAGTGCGATGGATCGCGTTCGTGCGCTTATCCAGCATGTCGTGCCGCTGGTGTCGTCGGAGCCACGCGCGCCGACGGTTCCGGCACCGATGACTCCGTCGAAGGTGGGCCACGATGATCCGTGACGTGCTGCGGATGGGTGATGCGCGGTTGCTCGAACGGTCGCGCGACGTGGCGGATCCGACAGCGCCGGCGATCGCGGCGTTGCTCGAGGATATGCGCGACACGATGCGCGCGCAGAACGGGGCGGGCCTCGCCGCGCCGCAGATCGGAGTCAACCTGCGCGTAATCATCTTCGGTGTCGACCGCAATCCGCGCTATCCCGATGCCGAGTCGGTGCCATACACCGAGCTCATCAACCCCGTATTGACCGTCCTCTCCGACGAGCTCGAAGACGGCTGGGAAGGGTGCCTGTCGGTACCGGGGTTTCGCGGCGTCGTACCTCGGCACGTGCAGCTGCATTACCGCGGGCTCGATCCGGCGGGCCAGGTGATCGAGCGCGAGGTCAGCGGTTTTCACGCGCGCGTCGTCCAGCACGAATGCGACCATCTCGACGGCATCCTGTATCCGATGCGCATCCGGGATTTCAGCCGCTTCGGCTTCACCGACGTGCTGTTTCCCGAGCTTGCCGACGCTCCGGACGATTGACCCGCGTCGAGCGCGCGTCGGGGGCGATGCTGCGCGCACGTATGCGCTGACGCTGTTGCTGCTGTCGGCGGCGTCGGCAGCGTGCGCCGCGACGCTCACCGTGAGTCCGAACGGTCCGATCGCGACGATTGCGCAGGCGGCGCGAGTTGCGCGCGACGACGACATCGTCGAGATTGCGGCCGGCACCTATCGCGGCGACGTCGCCGTATGGCGGCAGAAACGGCTGACGATCCGTGGCATCGGCGGCACGCCGGTGTTGAGCGCCAAAGGACAGATCGCCGAAGGCAAGGCGATCTGGGTGATCCGTGACGGTGACTTCGCCATCGAGAACGTCGCGTTCGAGGGCGCGCGCTCACCTGCGCGCAACGGCGCCGGCATCCGCTTCGAGCGTGGCAGGCTCGCCGTGCGCCGCTGCCGCTTCACCGACAACGAGAACGGCATCCTGACCGGCAATATTGCCGACAGCGAGCTCACGATCGAAGACACCGAGTTCGCACGGGCGCCGCATGATCGCGGTACTCGGAAGCACCTGCTGTACGTCGGGAGAATCGGCCGCTTCACGCTCACCGGCAGCCGGTTTCACCAAGGCTTCGAAGGCCATCTCGTGAAAAGCCGTGCGCGCGAAAGCCACGTCGCGTACAACCTGCTGTACGACGGCACGGGCGGGCAGGCGGCCTATGAGCTCGAGTTCCCCGATGGCGGACTCGCCGTCGTGATCGGCAACATCATCGGGCAGAGCAGCACGACGACGAACCCGGTCGTCGTGTCTTATGGCGCAGAGGGCTCGGTATGGCCGCGCAACGCGCTCTACCTCGTCAACAACACGCTGCTGAGCGATGCCGCCGGTGCGTGGTTTATGCGCGTGGTCACCGAGCAATTTCCCGCCGGCGTCGACGTCGTCGCCACGAACAATCTCACCGTCGGCGTCGGGCTCTTCACATTGGCATCGCCCGGGCAATTCGAGGGCAACTTTCCCGTGCTTGCGGGTGCCCTCGGCGATCCGGACACGCTCGATTTTCGCCTCGGAGCGCATTCGCTGCTGCGAGGACTGGGCGTCGCGCCGCCGGTGATCGGTGGAGTGTCGCTCGCGCCGACGGCGGAGTTCACGTTGCCGGTCGGCACGACGCCGCTCGCCCCTCGCGATGCGTGGACGCCGGGCGCGTTCCAATCGCCGGATCCGCAGCGGTGAGTGCGCACGCGCGCGCCGCAGGGTCGTCCGTCACACCCGCAACTGCTCGTAGAGCGCGGTCTCCAGCCGCAGCAGCGCCTGCTCGTCGTGAAGACGCGCGCCGTCGATCAGGAACACGTCTTCCGCACGTTCCCCCAGCGTATTGATCCGCGCGCTGGCGACGTTGACGTTTGCCTGCGCCAGCACGTACGCGATGCGTGCGAGCAGGCCGGGCCGATCGCCGGCGACGACTTCGAGGATGAAGTGCGTGCCTTTGTCGTCGGGAAAGATCTGGATTTCCGGCGTGAGCGGAAAGTGGCGCAACTGTCTCGGAATGCGGCCCTCGGCGGGCGGCTGCAGGATTCCGGGTTCGGTCAGTGCGCGCGTCAGCTCGTATTCGATGAACTGGATCGTCTCACGATACGACGCATTTGGGTTCGACGGGTCGAGCAGCGCGAACGTGTCGAGTGCGTAGCCGTGGCGCGTCGTGTGCACCTTCGCTTCGAGGATCGACAGACCGGCGCGCCCGAAGAAGCCGCAGATGCGGGCGAAGAGTGCCTTCTGGTCGGGCAGGTACACGAGCGCCTGCAGGCCTGCGCCTTCGCGGGCGAGGCGCACCTTGACGACCGGGGTGGTACCTTCGATCCGCCAGTACAGGTGCCGCGCGTGCCACGCGATTTCGTCCGCCGTGTGCCGCTGCAGATAGAGCGTGTCGAGCTCGCGCCACAATCGCTGCTCGGCATTGTCGGGCACCGCGTAAAGCCGCAGCAAGCGATGCGCCTCGCGTTGCCGCTCGGCGATGCTGTCGCGCAGCGTGTGCTCGCTCGTCCCCGTCAGCAGCGCGGCGCGCGTCGCGTGGAACAGGTCTTCGAGCAGCTTGCCCTTCCACGCATTCCACACCTTCGGACTCGTGCCGCGGATATCGGCGACGGTCAGCAGGTAGAGTGCCACGAGGCGACGCTCGTCGCGGACCTTGGCTGCGAATGCATCGACAACGGCGGGATCGGTGACGTCCTGCTTCTGCGCCGTTTGCGACATCGTCAGGTGCTCGCCGACAAGCCACGCGATGAGCTCGGTGTCTTCCGGCGACAGGTCATGCTGCGCGCAGAATCGCTGGGCGTCGCGCGCGCCGAGAACCGAATGGTCGCCACCGCGACCCTTCGCGATGTCGTGAAACAGTCCGGCGAGGTAGAGCACTTCCTTGCGTTCGAAATCGGCGATCAGCCGCGAGCACAACGGGTACTCATGCGCGTGCTGCGCCTCGGTGAACCGGCGCAGGTTGCGGATCACCATCAGAATATGCTCGTCGACCGTATAGACGTGGAACAGGTCGTGCTGCATCTGGCCGACGATTGCTCCGAACGTCGGCAGGTATTGGCCGAGGATGCCGTACAGGTTCATCCGCCGCAGTTCGTGCGTGAGCCCGCGCGGCTCGCGGAACAGCTGGATGAAGCGCGCACGGTTGGTCGGATCGCGGCGGAACTGCGCGTCGATCCGGTGCCGGTTGCGCCATAGCGCGCGTAGCGTGCGGGCCGTCATGCCCCGAAGCTCCGCATGCCGTTGTAGCGTGAGGAACGCGTCGAGCATCGTCCCCGGATCGGTGGCGAAAAGCTCCTCGTCGCAGACGTCGAGCAGCTCGTCGACGCGCTGGAACTGATCGTC
>Ga0207683_10006283_pt1 | contig 10183 bp, 12 predicted proteins | sample KBSM73metaG_FD_184333 | JGI IMG/M metagenome (GOLD analysis project Ga0207683, IMG submission 184333) | Miscanthus rhizosphere microbial communities from Kellogg Biological Station, Michigan, USA - KBS M7-3 metaG (SPAdes) (version 2) | ecosystem: Host-associated > Plants > Roots > Rhizosphere >...
CGCGGTTCCACCGTGCGAGGTGGGATCCGTGAGCGGACCGACAGCCTCGAGCAGTTCGATGACCGAGCCGGGCCAACCGTGGGTCATGATCAGCGGCAACGCGTTCTCGTGTTGCGACTTGACGTGGATGAAGTGGATGTCGACCCCCTCGATCTCGGTCGTGAACTGCTGCAGTGCGTTAAGCCTCGCCTCGGCCTTGCGCCAGTCGTAGTCGGTGGCCCAGTAGCGCGCTAGCTCCTGCATTGTCCGCAGCTGCACGCCCTGCGACCGATCTGCGACCAGCTCCTTACTGGGCCAGCGCGTCTGCGCGACGCGCCGTCCCAAGTCGTCGATCTGCTCTTCTGGAATCTCGAGGTGGAAAGGACGGATCTCGGTGGCGGTCTCGGCGGTGGTGCTCATGACGACCTCCCTTCGTCGAGGAGTGACCTGAATGCTGCGCGGAGCTCGTTCGTGAAGATCTCCGGCTCCTGCCAGGCAGCGAAGTGGTTACCCGCGTCGACTTCGTTGAAGTAGATGAGGTTGGGATAGGCCTGCTCGGTGCAGCTGCGCGGGGCCTGGTACATCTCCCGAGGGAAGACGCTCACGGCGGCCGGGACCATGGCGCCCTTGACGTCGAAGAACCCGAGCGTGTTCTCCCAGTGGAGACGACCCGAGGAAATGCCGGTGTTCGTCACCCGGGTGAGCGTGATGTTGTCGAGGATCGGTTCACAGCTGTTCCTCAGCCCGCGCACCATCGAATGGTATCTGCGAAAGGTGTCCACCAAGCTCGAGCTCAGCTCCCGCAGAGAGCTACGCGGGGCGATACCGCCTGAGCGCGACCCCCGGGCTTCAATCGCGGTTGCCGAAGAGCGACAGCAGCAGAAGGAAAACATTGAGGACGTCCAGAAAGATCGACGCCGCGAGCAGCGGTGCCGTCCGGATGTCTCGAGCGTTCCGAAGACGCTGAAAGTCGTAGGCCGTCAGGCCCGCGAAGATCACGAGACCGACTACGGCGTAGATAAGCGAGCTGTGCGGGATCCGGACGAAGATCGCCACGATTCCGAAGACGATCAACGCGATCAGCGCCCAGAAGAGGGCACGCGCCATCCCCGAGAGATCGCGGCGCGTCGCGTAGCCCGCAGCGCCGAAGCCTGCGATGACAAGTGCTGTCGCCCCGCCGGCCTGCCAAAGAGCCTGCGGATTGGTGCTCGCGTAGTAGCTCAGCGTCGGTGCCGACGCGAGACCGATCAGGACGCCGAACCCGAAGAGCAGAGTGACCGCCCCCCGCTCCGACCGCTGCGCCACGGCGTTCATTCCGATGAGCGCGGCAAATCCCGCGATCCAGAACACCCATCCCCACCCGTACGACATGTTTCGGCCGAGGTAGGCGCCGAGCGCAAACAGGGCGGCGGTGACCGCAACGAGGCCCATCGTCTGTCCGAAGAGCGTTCCGGTTTCGTCGCGCGTCAGTGGCGCCGGAAGCGCAGCGGTGTTCGAACTCATCGTCAACTCCTTTGTGGGGTGTCGTCGTCGGAGGGTGCCAGCTCAGCCGAAGCAGAAGGGCAGGCGCAGCTTCCCAGATTCCCGTTCGCCATCCAGCGTCAGCTCCCCTTAACCGGCTTGTACGCCAGCTCCGCCTCGGGCAGCCATTTCATGATCCGCTCCACCCGGTGTTCGTCGCTTGGGTGGTCGCTCGCGAACTCGGGCGGCTCCTTGCCCCTCGACGCCCGCAGCATACGCTTCCAGAAGGCGACCGCCTGGCGTGGGTTGTATCCCGCTCTAGCCATGTAAACGAGCCCGATGTGGTCGGCCTCGGATTCCTGTGCGCGGCTGAACGGAAGCGAGGCGGCCTCGCCGCCGACTCCGAGCAGCGCCCTGATCCGAATGTATTGGCCAGGCGTGACCGCCACGCCGCCCGCAATGATGGTCGCGGCTACCTCGGTCAAGTGCTGCCGCTCGATTCGCTCGGCCACGTGCTCTGCCGTCGCGTGGGCGACTTCGTGGCCCAGGACGGTTGCGAGCCCTGCGTCGTTTCGAGTGAGCGGCAGGATGCCCGTGTACACGACGATCTTGCCGCCCGGCAGACAGTAGGCATTCGCCTCGTTCTTGCGAAGCAGAGTCACCTTCCAGACAAAGGCCGGTTTGTCACGGCCGGCCACGGCCTCGATCCGCTTCGCGACGCGCTGCACTTCCGAGTAGCCGGCCCCGGACTTGACGATTCGCGCGCGGTACTGCCGGAGCGTCTTCGCGTATTCCTCGCTCCCCAGTTGCATCTGCTGTGCGTCTGTAAGCCCGACGCGCTCCTGACGATGCGTGACCGGCGTCTTCTGGCGGTGGGTCTGCGTCAACAGCAGGACTCCCACCACCGCTGCCGCGATGAGGAGCGCAATCAGCGGCCGCGCGACGAGGAAGCCGACGAGTCCTTTCCCGAAAGTGCTCATGAGTGATGTCGCGCCTGCGGAGGAACAACGAGAAGCGGCAGAGACGAGTGTTGCATGAGGTCGTGCGAAACGCTTCCCACTACGAACTCCCGCACACCGGTCCGACCGTGGGAGCCGATCACGATCGCGCGCGCGCGCGTCTCCTCGGCGACGTCGAGGATTCCCTCCCACGTCGAGGCGGCGACCGAGCCCCGCGCGGTCGCCGAGAATCCCGCCGCGCGAGCGATCTCCGCACCCTCGGTCGCCCGCTCGACGGCCTCTTCGGCGTGGGCGTGCTCGAATTCCACCGCGCTGCCAGCCGAGGCCGCTACGGCGTAACGCTCCGCAGGTGTGAGCAGGGGCGCCACGTCGAGCACTATCGCAGGGGTCGGACCGAGAAGTTCGGCCGCAACGCGAATCGCTGTCCGCGCGGGTTCTGAACCGTCGTAGCAGATGAGAATCGGGCCATGGTCCATCGAGTCCTCCTCGCCGCGGCGCGCGCGCGCGCCGGCCGCGTCAACGCCAATCGTCCCGCCCCGCATGTTGAAGCCGCATCGGCGGACGCGCTGACCCGTTGCCTGCTTCCCGCAGCCGACTCCGTTACGCCGCGGATCCGCAGTCCCTCGGATTCCTTCAGGAAACGAGCCGCCGAGAGAAAGCCGTGTTGCCGGCGCCGCCTGACTTGGGAACAGCCGTAGACCGCCCTTGGCTCTACTATGCGGCTACGGGGCGTTAGCTCAGCTGGGAGAGCGCCGGCTTTGCAAGCCGGAGGTCACCGGTTCGATCCCGGTACGCTCCATCGAAGAAGACGCTGCTAACAGGGTTTTGCGTTTTCTACGCAGCTAACGTGCGCTGATCGCTGCAAGCGTTTCTGCAAGCACGGTGCGCTCCAACGTGCCGAGCCTGACCTCCTGGGTGCGATAACGACGAAAGGAGGTATGTGCCGGCGCGTCAGGCTTGTTCAAGCCATATCAGCTCAGCTCCGTTCGCTGAAGTCTGCTCAGTTTGGTAGCACGGATCGCAGCGTCGCCACGCCCCGCCTAGGAACAAGCGTCGGGTAAGAGCACTCTGGCCCATGGAGCCGCCGTCTCGCCTGCGCGCCTACGACGGATACCGAGATGTGCCCCGCGCAGTGCAAGGCATATGGTTCGGGCACCCGATGCCGTTCAAACATGAGGAGATTTGATGCCCACTGTGATGGCCTATCACGACGTGAAGGACAAGGATCACTGGCTCGCTTCCCCGAAGCGTGAGGAGTTCTTCGGGCCCCTCGGAGTCACCAACATCCGGACATTCGTCGATCCGGAGAATCCAACCCGAGTCGGATTGGTGATGGACGTTGCCGACATGGATGCCGTCATGGCCGCGATGGAGACGCAGCCAGCTGCAGACGCGATGGCACACGACGGTGTCCTTCCCGAGACGCTGGTGATTCTGGTCGAGGCGTAACCTCAAGCGATCCGAGCTGGACTGCGAACCCGCTCGGGGGACATTCCTGAACACTGGCCCACTCCAGGACGCTCGCCCACCCCTGTACGCCGCTATTGCCGGTGGCTAAGTGGGTGAGCACGACCGTTCGGCCCGGCGCGAGGACGCGCCGATTCCTACGTTGCTAGGTTGTCGGCGACCGATCGTGCGCGTTGCAGGGATCGAAGAATTCGGTGACGGTGTGACGGTGCTGGAGGTGCCTGACCCTCGCGCGCCGCGCACCGGCGAAGTTCTCATCGAGGTCAAGGCCGCCGGTGTCGGCAATTGGGATGAGTTCGCCCGGACCGGACGTTGGGATCTGGGACGCGGGCCGCCGATGGCGCTCGGCGTCGCGGCGGCAGGGGTGGTTGCGGCCTTGGGTGCCGGGTGCGAGGGGTGGTCGGTCGGGGATCCGGTGTTCACCCATCCGCTCCCACTCGCGGAGCAAGGATGCTGGGCGCCGTGGCTCGTTGCCGAGGCCGCCTTGCTCGCCCCCAAACCGGCGGAGCTTTCGTGGACGGATGCTGCTTCGTTCCCGGTCCCGGCACTGACCGCGGTTCAGGTGCTGGACGAAGGCCTGCGCGTGAACCGCGGCGAGCGGCTGCTCGTGAACGGAGCGGGCGGAACCACCGGAGCGTTGATCGTCTCGATGGCAGCCCTCCGCGACGTTGAGGTAATCGCGACGGCGGGACCGATGAGTCGCGAGCGGGTAATCGGTTCCGGAGCCGCGACGGTGATCGACTACCACGACCCGGACTGGACGGCTCAGGTCGTGGCGGCGACGGGCGGTCATGGTGTCGATGCCGCTGCCAACGCGGCGCCCGACGGTGCCGCGGTCGCACTCGCGGCGGTTCGAGACGGCGGTCGTCTGGTCACGATCACTTCCGACCCGCCCGAGAGCGAGCGAGGAATCGAAGTCGTCTCGCTGTACGTGCGCGCCGACGGGGAGCAGCTCGCAGGCGCCGGTCAAGACTTGGCCGCTGGACGGCTCGACTTCGAGCTCGGCGCGTCTTTCCCCCTCGCGGAGGCCGACGCGGCACTCGCTCGCGCCGTTGCAGGAGGCGGAGCCGCTGCGCTCGAGGTCTAGCTCCCTCTGCGCCTTCGGGAAACACGCGACGAGCGCCTCTCGCCCGCAACGCACGGTCGCGGTCACGTAGCCCTTCGCCCCTCAACGGCCTCTTCAAGTGCGCTTGCCCACGATCTCTCAGCGAGCTTCTCCCACTGAGGAAGCCATCTCTGCGCAAGCATCTCGTCGCTGCGGACAACCTCATTGATCTGCGGAAGGAAGCGTGCCATGGCGCTCCAGCGCCCGGGGTTCGGAACCGCTCCTTCTCTCAACGTGGCGCCAAGACTCGTCATCGCCTGCGCTGCGCATCCAATCACCCCCACTCCACTTTGCGTGCCCGCGTCTGAGACACCAGCCCTGGCCATGAGCATCACGCAGCTGGGTCGCTGGAATACTCTCGGCCGATGGGACGACACCGCGTCGTCGTCGTCGGCGGAGGTTTCGGTGGCCTTCAGGCGGTCTTGAAGCTGCGGCGTGCGCCGGTCGAGGTCACCCTCGTCGACCGCCGCAATTTCCACCTCTTTCAGCCGCTGACCTACCAGGTCGCTACCGGGGCGCTTTCGGCTGGCGAGATCACGTATCCGCTCCGCGGGATCTTCAAGCGCGACCGCAACGTTCGCGTCGTACTGGCCGACGTCGCGGATTTCGATCTCGACGCGCGTGAGCTGCACCTGCGCTCCGTCTCGGCGGTGCCGGTGGCGAGGCGACTCGGTTACGACACGCTGGTCGTCGCCGGCGGTTCCCACTACTCGTACTTCGGCCATGACGAATGGAGGACGTACGCTGCAGAGGTCAAGTCGCTCGAAAGCGCATTGGCCGTCCGCAGTCGCCTCCTCGCCGCCTTCGAAGCCGCCGAAGCCGAGCCGAGCGCGGACGCACGCGATGCGTGGCTCACGTTCGTCGTCGTCGGCGCCGGGCCGACCGGAGTTGAGATGGCCGGGGTTGTACGTCGCTCCGATCGAGCTCGACGATCGCAATATCTCCCTGAACTGAGGATGACTTGGAACCGCCGGCAGTTAGGGGCGCTGGCGGTGGTTCCCTCGCGAAAGTACCCGAGGCTTCAGCTTCGAGTCTCACTGACCGACGATGGCTAACCCACGTCCGGTCCCTAGTTGCAAGCACGGTGCAAGCGGCAGCCTGCACACCTGTGCCGTGGGGCGCCCTTGCAGTCCATCGCGAAAGGATCAAGACCGGCTCCAGCTTGCCGTTTCACGGCAGGAGGCGACCCATGCAGACGTCCTGGAGCGGCTTTGCAAGCCGGAGGTTACCGGTTCGATCCCGGTACGCTCCACTCGCTTTGGAAGACGGAAAGCGTCGCATTAGCGGCACTTAGTCCTCCTTCAGAGAGTTCGTCGGCTCCCAGCCGCCTGGAACGGCTCTAATTCGTCAGCCGACGAGGCGTCCCGAGGGACGAACAACGCGCCACACGCCGCCGAACTCGGTGACGTTCTGGCACAGAATCTGCCCCGGTTTCCGGTCGCCGACGTAGTAGTAGAGCGGCCGTCCTGCATACGTGGCCTGGAGCGAGCCGTTCGCTCGTCTCGTCGTCCCGAGCAGGCGAGCCGTGACACCTGTGCCCGCACGCGGACGTGATTTCACGATGTACGGCGGCCACGCGCGAGCACACGCACCGATGCATGTGCTCCGTGCGCGAGGATCACGCGTGAAGCCGTAGAGGACAAAGCCGCGGCCGTCGAAGAGGATGCGCCCGAACGACGACGTCTTCACCGTCACGGTCGGTGGCGGCGCCGCAGCAGCGGCAGCTGACCCTGCGGCCAGCGCAGCACAGACGAGGGACGCTGCTACAAGCCGGAGGTGCATCCCTCTCAGTCCAGCGAAGGCGCAGGGCGTTACATTCTCTTCGCGCAGCTTCTGTAACGGACTCGTCTCGACCACGACTAAGGGAGGCGGGGTCCAAAGACCACCATGGAGGGAGACCCATGAGCACTCCGTTGATGACTGACTCGAAGGTCGACGCAGACCAGCTGCAGGCGTTCGCGATGCAGATGCGGGGGCCGGTTCTCACGCCCGAGGATCCCGCTTATGAAGAAGCGCGAACGATCTGGAACGGCCTGATCGACCGGCGCCCGGCCATGATCGCCCAGTGCAGCGGCGCTGCAGACGTTGTCGACGCAGTGAACTTCGCGCGCGAGCACGGCCTGGTCGTATCGATCAAGGGCGGCGGCCACAACGTCGCCGGCAATGCGGTCAACGACGACGGCATCGTCATCGACTTGTCGCAGATGAGGGGCGTCCACGTCGACGCTCCAACGGGGAGAGTGCGTGCACAAGGCGGTGCGACGCTGGGAGACCTCGATCGAGAGACGCAGCTCTTTGGGCTTGCCGTCCCCGCTGGGGTCGTGTCGACGACCGGTGTCGCAGGTCTGACGCTGCACGGAGGCGCCGGTCACCTCCGGCGCAAGCACGGCCTGACGATCGACAACCTCCTTTCGGTCGACATCGTCACGGCAGACGGCGAACTGCGTCGCGCGAGCGCGACAGAGAACGAGGACCTCTTCTGGGCCGTACGTGGCGCGGGCAGCAACTTTGGTGTCGTTACGTCCTTCGAGTTCCAGGCGCACCCCATCGGGCCGATGGTCATGGTCGGTGCCATCTTCTATCCGCTCGACGAGATCAAGACATTGCTGCCGGCCTGGCGCGACTACGTCAGCGCGTCTTCAAACGAGCTCAGCTCGGTCGCGATCACCTGGAGCGTCCCGCCGCACGAGCCGTTCCCGCCGGAGCACCACGGAAGGCCGGTGCTCGTCGTCGCAGCCGCGTATGCGGGACCCGTCGACGAAGGGGAGCCCGTCGTCCAGCCGCTGCGAGAGCTGGGTGAGCCGCTCCTCGATCTGAGCGGGCCGTGGCCGTGGCTGGGCCTTCAATCCGGCTTCGACGCGCTCTATCCAAAGGGCGGCTTCTACTACTGGAAGTCGCGCGCGCTCGACGAGCTCTCGAGCGAGGCGATCGACGACATCGCCGACTTTGCCGGACGCCGACCGTCGCCACTCACCGACATCATCGTGTGGCACAACGGCGGCGCCATCGCCGACATCGGTGAGAGCGACACCGCGTATGGCGGACGCGACGCCGGCTACCTGGTCACGGTCGAAGCAAGCTGGGACGACCCTGCCCTTAGCGACGACGCGATCGCCTGGGCCAGAGAGTGCTGGGACGCCATGGGGCGGCACTCCACCGGAGGGATCTACCTCAATTTCGCAGGCTTCGGAGAGGAAAAAGAAGCGCTCGTGAAGGCGGGGTATGGAACGAACTACGAACGTCTCAGACACCTCAAGGCCAAATACGACCCGGCGAACCTGTTTCGAATGAACCTGAACGTGCCGCCGGCCGGTTGAACGTACGCTCAACATCGGTCGGTACAGAGCGCATTGCGTGATGCAGCTCCGTGTCGCGCGACACACGACCCGGCTCGACGAGCTCGTCCGCTTCTATCGGGACGGTCTTGGTCTACGGGAGGCTGGTCGTTTCGACGCCCACGAAGGCTACGACGGAGTCTTTCTCGCCGTCCCGGGAACCAACGCGCATCTCGAGTTCACGAGTGGTGGGCAGCACGCTCCGCCTGAACCGAACCCGGAGTCGCTACTGGTTCTCTACCTCGGTAACGACGAGGCCGTTTCCGAGGCGTGTGAGCGAGTCGGGGCCGACCCGGTGGAGCCGGCAAACCCATACTGGCGCCGGCACGGTGTCACTCTCGCCGATCCTGATGGCTTCCCGGTCGTCCTCGTTCCACGAAGCTGGCCTGACACGAAATCGGCCGCCTAGTGCGGAGCCGCCGGGAACCCTCGGACGAGGGCACCCGACGTGACCTACGGTGCGATTGCCGCGCAGGCTTCAAGCGTCTCGAGATGGCTACGACCGAGGTTGGTGGCGCGCACCCCCTGATTTGCAGATGTTCCTACCGAGTCTTGGCTGTGCGAACCGACGCTCAGGCGTTGGCCGGTGGCTCGCCGGCAACCAGCCAGACAGAAAAACGGCCTTCATACGCGCCACAGCAGAGCCCCACCCAAAAAGCCGTGTTTGAAATCTCGGCCTAATGCCTGGCGGACCGGAGTACTAGGGTTCGAGGATCGATCAGCGCTACGTGATCGAGGAGGGCGTGCAGCAGCGATACGTCGCCAACCGCGACGCGCGCCGTTTCCTGCCATTTCTACTGCCGTACGTGCGCTCCGGGATGGACGTTCTCGACGTCGGCTGCGGAGTCGGGAGCATCGCCCTCGACCTAGCGCCTGCGGTCGCTCCGGGTCGCGTGGTCGGGATTGACGGCGACTCGGAACAGATCAAAGAGGCCCGGCGGTCGGCGGCCGAGCGGGTGGTCGAGAACGTCGAGTTCTTCACCTCGTCTGTGTACGAGCTGCCGTTCGCGGAGGGGACCTTCGATGTGGTCTACGCGAACGCTGTGCTGATGTACGTTCGCGACCAGGTGCGCGCGCTCACTGAGATGCGACGCGTCCTTCGCCCTACGGGCCTCGCCGCAGTCATCGACGACGACCTCGGCACCGTTGTGATCTCGCCGGATCGCCCCGAACTCCGACTCGCTCCACGCCTGTTCGAGTGCGCCGTCGCACACGAGGGCGGGAACGCTCGCTACTCGCGACGCTTGCGCACGCTGATGCTGGAAGCGGGATTTGCGCGCACGCAAGGAGTTGCCCATGCGCCTGAGGTATACGGCGACCTCGCGTCCACGCGCTGGTTCGCGGAGTTCGCCGTCGGGTTGTTCTCCGCACCGAGCATGGCGGAAGTCATCGTTGAAGAGGACTGGGCGACACGGGTGGAACTCGACGCGGTGATCACAGCTCTGCGCGAATGGGGCGAATTGCCTGACGCCTTCGCGTCCTGGTTGTACTGCGGCGCCCTCGGGTGGTTATCCAGAGCGTAGGCGCGCGCGAAACGCGGTTGAGTCGCCGGTTGACGTAACGAACCGAGCTCTTCAGGAGCCCCGAGAGCCCCGGGGACGACTCAACGACTCGATCTCGACCAGCAAGTCCGGGAAGTTGCACTTCAACTCTTCGCCGAACTCGGAGCGACGATCCAGACGAGCATCGCCGCCTGACGGCGTCGAGACCTCCTACCTATCCAATCTGGAGTACGACCTTGCCGCGCGTGTGTCGACCTCCGACTCGTTCCAGGGCTTCGCGCACCTGCTCGAATGGCAGTACCGCCTCGATCTGGGGGCGCAGTTTCCCCTCGTCGACCAACCGACCGATCGCGTCCAGCCGCTGCCGGTTGACGT
>Ga0207683_10006286_pt1 | contig 10179 bp, 6 predicted proteins | sample KBSM73metaG_FD_184333 | JGI IMG/M metagenome (GOLD analysis project Ga0207683, IMG submission 184333) | Miscanthus rhizosphere microbial communities from Kellogg Biological Station, Michigan, USA - KBS M7-3 metaG (SPAdes) (version 2) | ecosystem: Host-associated > Plants > Roots > Rhizosphere >...
ATGATCTCGTAGCCATGGCGCGGCGTGTTCTCGATCAGGGCAAGGATCAGGAGCTGCAGGTCGTTGGCGGTGAGCTTGCGGCCCGCGCGAAACCCGTGGGCGCCTTGCGCCCCACGACCGATCATGCCGCCGAAGCCACCGAAGGGACGACCGCCATGGCGCCCCGCGCAGTCGTGCCGATTGTGCAGCCATTCGTGAAATCGAGCGTGCATGACGTCTCCATATAGGTCGAAAAACATATCTTACGATATATATTTTGCGGCCGTCAACGCCGTCGCTTGAAGGCGTCCCTTGCGCCGTCATGTGAACTGCTGCCGCCGCGGCACGGCGTGCCGGCGTGCCGTTATCATGCGCACACCGCTCAAAGGTCTACCTCATGAAATACAAGGACTACTACGCGATCCTCGGCGTCGATCGCACCGCCAAGGACGACGACATCAAGAAGGCCTATCGCAAGCTCGCCCGCAAGTTCCACCCGGACGTTTCGAAGGAAAAGGACGCGGAGGAACGTTTCAAGGAGGTGAGCGAGGCGTACGAGACCCTGAAGGACGCCGAGAAGCGCGCTGCCTATGACCAGCTCGGACGACACGCATCAGGCGAGGACTTCCGCCCGCCGCCCAACTGGGGACAGTCCTTCGGCGGCGGCCGCGAGTTCTCGTTCGATGATGTGGATCTGGCCGACCTGTTCGCGCAGTTCGGCGGAGGCGCACGGCCCGGCGGAGGACCTCGTCGAGCGAACATGCCGATTCCCGGCGCCGATTACGAAGCCGCTGTGCGCCTGACGTTCGAGCAGGCGTTTCACGGCACCGAGCTCGAACTGGACCTCGCCGCCATCGAGTACGACGAGCAGGGACGGCCGCGGCGCGTGCCTCATCGCATGAAGGTGCGTATTCCGCCGGGCGTCACCGATGGTCAGAAGCTGCGGGTGCCCGGTAAGGGCGGCAAGGGCGTCAACGGCGGCCGCGACGGCGATCTGTATCTCGACATCGAGGTGCGGCCGCATCCGCTGTACCGCGTGGACGGCATGGACCTGATCGTGGATCTGCCGCTTGCTCCTTGGGAGGCCGTCCTCGGGGCGAGCGTCGAGCTGCCGACTCCGGGAGGCAGGGTTACGCTCAAGGTTCCGCCGGGAACGCGCGCAGGCCAGAAGCTGCGGCTCTCGGGACGCGGACTCGCCCGGTCCAACACGCCGGCGGGCCACCTGTACGCAGTGGCGCAGATCGTGGTGCCCACCGTGGTCGACGAGGGCCAGCAGGCGTTGTACAAGGAGCTCGCGGAGAAATCCAACTTCGCTCCCCGGGCCCGCATGGAAGAGGAGGCGGCCAAATGACGATCGACACGTTCGAGGCCTACTATCTGCAGGAGTCGGACACGCTGACCCTCGGCGAACTGGTCGAGCGGACGGGTCTCTCCGAGGAAGAGCTTCGCGAGCTCGCGGAAGTCGGGGCGTTTCCAGCGCCGGATCCGGCTGCGATGGGATGGACCTTCACCAGCCGCTGCGTAGTGGTAGCACGCACGGCGCGCCAGTTGCGCGAGGAATATGCGCTGGACGACACGCACAGCCTGGCAGTGGTGGTGCGGCTCACGCAGCGAATCGAGGCGCTGGAACGGGAGCTGCGAGCGACGGGCCGGAAACGCTGACGCGCCCTCGAGGAGCGCGTCAGCCGGGATGGAAGTGGCAGAGACCGTCGTGGCTTACGCCACCATACATGGACCCGTCGACCAGAGGATGGCACCGCGAGGCCCCTGCCATGGGTGGAACTATCCCTTAGCAGGTATGTGCGAAATGTCGGCGGCGTCCTAATTTCGTGTAGGAGAAAAACGCACGGGCCGCGAGGGTCGGGCTTTCTGAGAGCGCTCGTTCGAAAACGGCGGATACCCCGCCATGACGCGAAAGGTCTTCGCGTCTTCCAAGGGCGCGATCGCGGCGAGCGACCGCCCCGCGAACGGCTAGGGGGAGGGATTCAAGGGTGCGCCACGTCCGGCAGATGATCGACGTCGTCGCTGTCCCGGCGCGACACGTACATGAGTGCCATCAGCGATATACCCGCGTACGTGCCGATGACGAAGGCCACGATCAACCACCATGTCGAGATCATGCCGCACCTCCCGATGTGCGTTCTCGTGCTATTGGACCTCTCTTCGCGTTTCCGTTCGTCCGAAGGGGTGGTCGGACGCGAAACGCTCTTCATGACGAACAAAGGGCCCGGCGAAGCTGGGCCCTTTGGCGTGCAAATCGGGGAACGAGGCCCGCGGTCGCAAGAAGGGATCGCCCGGGTTTTCGTCCCCGGCTCGACGTTCCCATCCTCTCCGCACGAAAGCCACCCGTCGCTACCCCTTGTGGTCGACAGTGTCGTTATCTACCAAGGATAGTAGCCATAAAGGGGCAGTGCAAGGCAAATCCGCTCCCGTCCCTGTTGCACTGGCGAAAATGACACGCATGCCCGTGCGCTACGCTCGGCAGCCTTACTTTCTTTTCGCAACGGGAATCACCATGAAATACCGCACGCTCCCCGGCACGTCGCTCGAGGTTTCCGAGGTGTGCCTGGGCACGATGACATGGGGCGAACAGAACACGGAGGGCGAGGCGCACGCACAGCTCGACTATGCCGTCGACCAGGGCGTGAATTTCATCGATACCGCGGAGATGTATCCGGTTCCTCCGAATGCGACCACCCAAGGCCGCACCGAAGCCTTTCTCGGAAGCTGGCTCGGCAGCCGCCCTCGCGGCAATCTGGTGATCGCCACCAAGGTTGCCGGCCCCGGACGTCGCGAGTGGATCCGCAGCGGGCGCACCGATCTCACTCGCGACGTCATCTCCGATGCGGTCGACACGAGCCTCGCGCGACTGCAAATCGATTACATCGACCTCTACCAGATCCACTGGCCGCAGCGAAACGTGCCGATGTTCGGCGCGACCGAATTCGATCCGTCCAAGGAGCGCGACGGTCCCGCGATCGCCGAGCAGGTCGCGGGTCTGGCGGCGCAGATCGAGGCGGGCAAGATCCGCCACTACGGGCTGTCGAACGAAACCGCATGGGGCGTTTGCGCGTTCCAGCGGGCTGCGCAAGAGCAGGGCGTACCGGGCCCTGTAACGATCCAGAACAGCTACAGCCTCGTGTCGCGAAGCGTGGACAACGACCTGGCGGAAACGCTCTTCCGCGAGCAGATGTCACTCCTCGCCTACAGCCCGCTGGCGGGCGGCGTGCTGTCCGGGAAGTATCTGGGCGGGGCGACACCGGCGAATTCACGCTACGCGCTGTTCGACGGGCTTGGGCTGCGCTTTCGCAAGCCCATGGTCCACGCCGCCGCGGCGGCGTTCGCGGAGGTGGCGACGAAGCTCGGCCTCTCGTTGCCGCAGCTCGCCCTCGGCTACGTTCGGGGCCGCTGGTTTCTCGGTTCTTCGATCATCGGTGCGACGACGATGGCGCAGCTCGAGGAAGATATCGCGGCCGCGCAATTCGAACTCGACGCCGCCGCGCTGGCCGAGATCGCCGCCGTTCACGTTCGATATCCGAATCCCGCCGGATGAGATTGCACGATTGGCGCATCGTCGATGCGCTTTCGCCACGTTCGATTGACAGGCTGCGTGCGAGCGCCTTAGGCTCGGCGACGCTGCGCTCGGCCGACGTACATTGGCTCGACACGAATTCAGGAGACCCGCAACAATGATTTTCCCCCGTTGCATCGCCGCGATCGGCGGCATGCTCGTCAGTGCGGCGGCGCTCGCCGCCGATCTATCCTTCCAGATCGACCAGGTCTACTCGAACGCCGACGGCAGTGTCCAGTTCATCGTGCTGCACGAGACCGCCGGCCTTTCCGGTCAGGACCAGTTCGCCGGCCGCACGCTCACCGTGACCCAGGGCACGCGTGCCCGGACCTTCACGTTTCCCGGGAATCTTCCGTCGGCGAATACAGCCAACCATTACGTCCTGATCGCCACGCAGGGCTATGTCGCCGCTGCGACCAAGAACATCGAGTTCACGCTTTCGCCTCCGGATTTCGTCATCCCGGATCGATTCCTGCCCGCGGACGGTGCCACGATCAACTTCGCCGGAAGCGATCAGATGACATACAAGGAACTGCCGCGCGACGGATTTTCCTCTGTGTATCGCAGCGGCAACGCGGTTCGCGACAACAGCGCCCGCGACTTTGGGGGCGGCGCGATAGGCCTCCCGGTCATTCCGGTGACCGCCGTCGAGTTCGTCAACGCTGCGCTCGATCACTATTTCATCAGCGACCTCGCCCCGGACATCGACGCACTCGATTCGGGGCGCATCGCGGGCTGGGTGCGCACCGGGCAAAGCTTCAAGGTGTGGCCGATCTCGCTCGGATTTCTGAGCCCCGTCTGCCGCTTCTACATCCCGGCCGAGCATGGCAATTCGCACTTTTTCTCGGCGTCCACCGTCGAGTGCGCGACCGTGCTGGGCAAGGTCGGCGTGGACCCCAATTTCAGCGGCTACATACAGGAGACTTCCGAGGTCTTCGACGTGGCACTTCCCGACAGTGCGGGCGTCTGCCCGTCGTTCTGGGGGCCGGTGTACCGCTTGTGGAATCAACGCACCGATTCCAATCACCGCTACACGACCAACCCTGCGATCAAGGCCCAGATGGTCGCGCGCGGCTATGTCGCCGAAGGCTACGGCCCCGACGCAGTGGCCATGTGTACACCGCTTTGAACGGCGGGTAGCGAAGCCACTCCGCTCCGCGTGCGCGGGCGAGTCTTGCCGGCTCAATATCGCTTCGTCGTTCCCGTGAATGCGGGAATCCCGTGTCGCCTCCGCATGGCGCGACCGGGTCCCCTCGTGGGGTACGACGATCGACAACCCCGTCATTCCCGCGAACGCGGGGATCCATTTTCGTCGTGGCATAACGAAGGGTCGTCACCTTAGCGGGGACACCGGCGCAACAATCGTCGTAGATCCGCTATCCCTTCACCACGCCGACAATCGCGGCGCCGTAGCGATCGAGCTTGGCTGCGCCGATTCCTGCTATCGCGGACAGCGCCATGAGGTCGCGCGGTCGCCGGCGGGCGATTTCCGCGAGCGTCTTGTCGTGCAGGATGACGTACGCGGGAACGCCCTGGGTACGCGCTTCGCCTAGTCGCCATGCCTTGAGAAGGTCGAACAGCGTCGCGTCCTGGTTCGACAAGTCCGCCGACTCCGTGACACGCGAACGGCTCCGAGGCGCGGCGCGCACCACGGCGCGACGCATCGCGATGGCAACCTCGCCACGCAGCACGCCACGCGCCGACGGACACAGCCGCAGTGCGCCGTGCGCGTCGTGATCCACCCGCGCGAACCCCTGCGCCACCAGCTGCCGGAACACCGTGCGCCACGTTGCGTCGTCGACATCCGTGCCGATGCCGAACACCGACAGCTTGTCGTGATCCCAGCGTGTCACGCGCTCGCTGGCCTTGCCGCGAAGCACGTCCGTCAGATGCACGGCGCCGAAGCGCTGGCCGGTGCGGTAGATGGCCGACAGCGCCTTCCGTGCGACCGCAGACGCGTCGAAGGTCTGCGGCGGCGTGAGGCATGTATCGCAGTTGCCGCAGGGTCCGCTCGCCTCGCCGAAGTACTCGAGCAGCCGCACGCGGCGGCAGCCGGCGGTTTCGCACAGGCCGAGCAGGGCCTCCAGCTTCGAGGCGGAGACTCGCTTGTACTCCTCGCTCCCCTCCGACTGCTCGATCATGCGTCGTTGCTGGACCACGTCCGCCAATCCATACGCCATCCACGCGTCGGCCGGCCCGCCATCGCGTCCCGCGCGGCCGGTCTCCTGGTAGTAGCCCTCGACGCTCTTCGGCAAGTCGACGTGCGCGACGAAGCGAACGTCCGGCTTGTCGATGCCCATGCCGAACGCGATGGTCGCCACGATCACGATCGCGTCCTCGCGCTGGAACCGCGCCTGATGCGACGCGCGTGCATCGTGGTCCATGCCGGCGTGGTACGGCAACGCCCGCACGCCTTTCGACGCGAGCCATGCGGCGGTCTCGTCGACCTTGCGCCGCGAAAGGCAGTACACGATGCCGGCCTCGTTGGCGTGCTCTTCTCGGATGAACGTCAGCAGCTGTGCGCGCACGTCGTTCTTGTCGACAATGGTGTAACGGATGTTCGGCCGGTCGAAGCTCGATACGAAGATGTGCGCGTCTTCGAGCTTGAGCCGCGCGACGATTTCGCGGCGCGTTTCGAGATCGGCAGTGGCGGTGAGCGCGATGCGCGGTATGTCGGGGTAGCGCTCGTGAAGGAGCGAGAGCGCGAGATATTCGGGCCGGAAATCGTGGCCCCACTGCGACACGCAATGCGCTTCGTCGATTGCGAAGAGCGCGATCGAAGCGCGGTCCAGGAGCTCAAGGCAGCGCGGGGTGGTGAGGCGCTCCGGCGCGACGTACAGGAGGTCGAGCGCACCCGCGCGGAGCGCCGTCTCGACGCGGCGGGCGGTCTCGGCGTCCTGGGTGGAGTTGAGAAACGCCGCGCGCACGCCAAGCTGCTCGAGCGCTGCGACCTGATCCTGCATCAGCGCGATCAGCGGGGAAACCACGATCCCGGTCCCCGCCCGGACCATCGACGGAATCTGGTAACACAGGGATTTGCCGCCGCCGGTCGGCATCAGCACGAGCGCGTCGCCGCCGGCGGACATATGGCGCACGATCTCGCCCTGGCCCGCCCGGAACTCCGGAAAGCCGAAGGTGTCTCGAAGCACGTCTTCCGGCGATGCGTGCGCGCGCGGCATGAGGCAATCGGTCGGGGGAAGGATTGGCGCGGCAGCACAGGTTCACGTCCGCGATGCAGCTTCGGGCGCCGCCATGGCGCGATCCGTGACGCCATTTTCCCAGATCGCCGCCACGGGCTCCGGCATGAGCGTCGAGATGTCAAGCGCGGACACGAGGCAGCCCTTCGCAAGCGCGATGATGGAAATGCGTGACATTGCATCACGCGGTCACGCCCTCATATAGGTCATTGGTTCATGTCTGCCACATCCCTCTTTCATCCTGCCCTGGACGCGTGGTTCCGGCGGCAGTTCGCCGTGCCGACGGCGCCACAGGCGCAAGCGTGGCCGCACGTGCAGGCCGGCCGCAACGTGCTCATCGCTGCGCCGACCGGATCGGGCAAGACGCTGGCCGCGTTTCTCGCCGCGATCGATGGACTCCTCCGGCGCGGGCTGGAGGCGCCGCTGCCGGACGAGACGTTCGTGGTGTACGTCTCGCCGCTCAAGGCCCTTTCGAACGACATCCACCGCAATCTCGAGATTCCTCTCGCCGGCATTCGTGCGGAGCTCGCGTCGCGCGCGTTGCCCGATGTCGTGATCCGCACGCTGGTCCGTACCGGCGATACGCCGCAGACCGAGCGCGCCGGCATGCGCAAGCGTCCGCCCCACATCGTGGTGACGACCCCGGAATCGCTCTATGTGTTGCTGGGGTCGGTGTCGGGTCGCAAGATGCTCGCGACGACGCGCACGGTCATCGTCGATGAAATCCATGCGCTTGCCGGCAACAAGCGTGGCAGCCACCTCGCGCTGTCGCTGGAGCGCCTCGAAGCGCTGGCGGACGGACCACTGCTGCGGATCGGCCTCTCGGCGACGCAAAAGCCCGTGGAGGAGATCGCGCGGTTCCTGATCGGGATGGGCGACGCTGCCAGCGGCATTGCGCGCGTGTCCGACGCCGTTCTGGCGGAGCGCTGCGCAATCGTCGATACCGGCCACGTGCGCCCGCGCGACCTGGCGCTCGAAGTACCGGCATCGCCGTTGTCCGCGGTCATGTCGCACGAAGTGTGGGAAGAGGTCTACGGACGCCTGGCCGAGCTCACGCTCGACCATCGCACTACGCTGATCTTCGTCAACACGCGCCGGATGTCCGAGCGGGTTGCCCGGCACCTGGCGGAGCGCCTTGGCAAGGAATACGTGCTGTCGCATCACGGCAGCATGTCGAAGGAACTGCGGCACAAGGCTGAGCAGCGGCTGAAGAACGGCGAGCTGAAGGCGCTGGTCGCCACGGCGTCGCTCGAGCTCGGCATCGACATCGGCGATGTCGAGCTCGTGTGCCAGCTCGGATCGCCACGCTCGATCGCGACCTTTCTCCAGCGCGCGGGGCGCGCGAGCCATTCGGTCGGCGGCGTACCGAAGGCGCGTCTCTTCCCGCTGTCTCGCGACGAGCTGGTCGAGTGCACGGCTCTGCTCGATGCGGTGGGGCGCGGCGAGCTCGACCGTCTGCACATTCCGGCAAAGCCGCTCGACGTGCTGGCGCAGCAGATCGTCGCCGAGGTGGCGTCACAGGACGGGATCGGCGAGGACACGCTCTTCGACCTCATGCGGCGCGCCTATCCCTACGCAACGCTCGCGCGGGACGAGTACATGGATGTCGTGCGTGCGCTGGCGGATGGCTTCACCACGCGTCGCGGCCATCGGGCCGCCTACGTGCATCGCGATGCGGTCAACGGCCTGTTGCGGGGCCGTCGCGGTGCGCGCCTGACCGCGCTTACGTCAGGCGGCGCGATTCCCGACAACGCCGACTACGACGTGGTGCTGGAGCCGGCAGGTCAGATCGTCGGCAGCGTGAACGAAGACTTCGCAGTCGAGAGTCTCGCCGGCGATGTGTTCCAGCTCGGCAATACCTCGTACCGGATCCTCCGCATCGAAGCGGGTCGCGTGCGGGTCGACGATGCGCACGGGCAGGCGCCGAACATACCGTTCTGGCTGGGCGAGGCCCCTGCGCGAACGGATGAGCTGTCACACGCGGTGTCGCGGCTGCGCGAGGACATCGTAGCGCGCGAGGACGACGCAAGTGCCGTGGCATCGCTCGCCACGCGTGGCGCCGGGCCCGCGGCGGGGAGTCAGCTCGTCGAATACCTGGCTTCCGCACAGGCGGCGCTCGGCGTCCTGCCGACGCAGGAAACCATCGTGCTCGAGCGCTTCTTCGACGAGTCGGGCGGCATGCAGCTCGTCATCCATTCGCCGTTCGGAAGCCGGATCAATCGTGCGTGGGGCCTTGCGCTGCGCAAGCGTTTTTGCGTCAAGTTCAATTTCGAGCTGCAGGCCGCCGCCACCGAAGACGCGATTGTCATCTCGCTGTCGACAAGTCACAGCTTTCCGCTCGCCGAGGTTGCGCGCTACCTGCATTCGAAATCGGTGCGGCCGATCCTGATCCAGGCGATGCTGGATGCGCCGATGTTCGCGGCGCGCTGGCGCTGGATCGCCGGGACGGCGCTTGCGCTGCCCCGTTTTCGCGGCGGCAGGAAGGTGGCCGCGCCGCTGCAGCGCATGCGTGCGGACGACCTGATGGCATCGGTATTTCCTGACCAGATCGCGTGTGCCGAGAACGTCGTGGGGGACCGCGAGATCCCGGATCATCCTCTGGTGAAGCAGGCGATCCACGATTGCCTGCACGACGCGATGGATGTCGAAGGACTCGAGCGCGTGTTGCGCGGCATCGAGACGGGTGTCATCGACGTCGTCGCCCGCGAGCTCACGTCCCCGTCGCCGCTTGCATTGGAGATATTGACGGCGCGCCCCTATGCGTATCTCGACGACGCTCCGCTGGAGGAGCGCCGCACGCAGGCGGTTATGAGCCGCCGCTGGCTCGATCCCGAGACCGCGGCCGACCTGGGTCGCCTCGATGCTGCGGCGATCGATCGCGTGCGAGCGGAGGCGTGGCCAGAAGCTGCGTCCGCCGACGAGTTGCACGACGCGCTGATGGGGCTGGGTTTCATCACCCACGACGAGGCAGAGCGAGATGCGGCGTGGCCTGCATTCCTCGACACGCTGGTATCGGGCCGTCGTGCCGCGCTGGCGACAATCGATGGCGATCTGGCGCCGGCACGTGGCATGTGGGTTTCCGCCGAGCGCTTGCCGCAGCTCCGCGCGCTTCATCCGGCGCTCATGCTCGCGCCTGACATCGTCACGCCGGCCGAGTTCGCAGAGCGGCACTGGACTCGCGACGACGCGCTGGTCGAACTGGTGCGCAGCCGCATGGAAGGCCACGGGCCGGTCACCGAAGCGATGCTGGCAGCGACACTTGCGGTGCCACGGACCGACCTTGCCCCGGTGCTGGCGAAGCTCGCGGTCGAAGGCGTTGCGATGAGCGGCTCGTTCACGCCGGGCACCTCCGAGATCGAGTGGTGCGACCGCGCACTCCTCGCCCGCATCCATCGCTACACGGTCAAGCGGTTGCGCCAGGAAATCGAACCG
>Ga0207683_10006287_pt1 | contig 10178 bp, 9 predicted proteins | sample KBSM73metaG_FD_184333 | JGI IMG/M metagenome (GOLD analysis project Ga0207683, IMG submission 184333) | Miscanthus rhizosphere microbial communities from Kellogg Biological Station, Michigan, USA - KBS M7-3 metaG (SPAdes) (version 2) | ecosystem: Host-associated > Plants > Roots > Rhizosphere >...
CCGTAGCCCGAGGCCTCGCTCGCGCCGTGGACGCGGTAGGTGCGCACGACGCCGAAGCCGCCGCGGTGGCGCCCGGCTCCGCCGCCGGCCTCGACGTTGAGGGCATAACGCTCGACGAGCACCGGGTAGCGGCTCTCGACGACCTCGACGGGGAAGTTGTAGGTGTCGCCGTCGGTCGTCGCGATCAGCGCCGAGGCGCCGTCGCCGAGCGCGCTGCCGCCCCAGCCGCCGACGTTCGGCTCGGCCAGCACGAACAGCTCGCCGGCCTCGTCCGTACCGACGACGTACGAGCAGCAGAGGCTCGTGTAGCTGCCGGCGCCGAGCCGCTCGGGGACGACGGGCGCGAGCGCCTTCCAGATGAGGTCGTTCGCGAATGCCGCGCCCTCGTAGTACCAGCCGGTCGGAGCGGGCGGCTCGGCGCTGAAGACCGTGCCGGGCGGAACGGTCAGGCTGAACGGCCGGAAGAAGCCGTCGTTCGAGCGCGCGCTCGGCGCCGTGATCGCGCGCACGACCGTCTTGCAGGCCGAGAGCAGCGCGCCCGTCGAGCAGTTGACCGGTCCGCGCGTCTGTGGCGCGCAGCCGGTGAAGTCGGCGTGCAGGAAGTCGTCGCCGACCGTGACGGCCACGGCGATCGGGATCTCGGCATCGCTCACGCCGTCGCCGTCGATCACGCCGCTCGCGGTGTAGACGCCGTTGGGGATCTTGCGCAGCTCGGCCCGCGCGATCTGCTCGCCGTGATCGAGCACGCGCGCGAAGCTCGCGAGCACGAGCTCGACGCCGTACCGCTCGCACGCCTCGCGCACCCGCGCCTCGCCGATCGCAGTCGCCGCAAGACCGGCGTTGAGATCGCCGATGCCCGTCCGCGGCAGCCGGATGTTGGCCTCGATCATGTCGATCAGCGTCTGGTTCGGCACGCCCTGCTCGACGACGCGCACGCCCGGCAGCTGCAGCCCTTCCTGGTAGATCTCGGTCGCCTCGGGCGAGATGCTCCCCGGCACGGCACCGCCGATCTCGATCCAATGAGTGACGCTGACGGCAAACCCGATCACCCGCGAGCACCCGGGGTCTGACCCCGAGCGCTCGGGGTCTGACCCCGGGTGCCCGGCTCTGACCCCTGGGTGCCCGGCTCTGACCCCTGGGTGCTCAGAGGCCAGGTCGATGACGATCGGCTTGACCAGGCAGACGTCGCAGGTGTGCGTGCCGCCCTCGTACGGGATGTTCGTCGCGAAGACGTCGCCGTCGCGCATGCCTTCGAGGCCGTGTTTGCGCAGGATGCTCTGGATCTGCGGGCCGAACGTGCCGGTGAAGAGCGTCAGGCCGTTCGTCTGGGCCACGACCTGCGCGTCGGCGTCGGTGATGCCGCAGGCGAAGTCGAGCACCTCGTAGACGATCGGGCTCATGCTTGTGCGTGCCAGCACCACGCCCATCTCGTCGGCGGCCGCGTGCAGCTTCTCCTTGACGATCTCGATCGTGAATGGATCGAAGCTCGCGGCCACGCGCGGACTCTATTGAACGGCGGTGGGCATCTCGCTAGGCTCGCCGCCCATGAAACGGGTCGTGCTACTCACCTACACGCCGCGCGAACTGGACGAGGAGGAGTACGCGGCGTTCATCCGGGAGATCGACTACCCGAACTTCCGCCAGTGCCCCTGGATCGTCGACTACTCGTGCTGGCGCTCCGTCGAGAGCATCCAGGGCAAGGAGCTGTTCACGCACTTCGACCTGATGGAGGTGCGCGACTTCGCCGACTGGCCGAACATCCTCGCGTGGCCGTCGGTGACGGAGAACATCGCGCGCTGGACGCGCGACTGGTCGCAGCACGGCTCCGACCATCCGCGCCCGGAGGAGAACCTCAAGATCACGTTCTGCGAGCGCTACTGGGGCTGAGCGGGCCTCGCCGGTGCCCAGCCGAGCTCACGCTCGCAGGTCGCGGCGATCGAGAGCAGCCGTGCGTCCTCGAAGCGGTGCCCGATCAGCATGACGCCGACCGGCAGGCCGTCGGCGTGCGCCAGCGGGAGTGAGATCGCGGGATGGCCCGACATGTCGGTCGGGTAGGTGTTGGCGAGGTTGGCCCAGCCGCGCAGGACGCGCTCGCTGGTGCGCAGCTCGTCGTCCAGCCGGAAGGCGCGGAACGGCGTGGTCGGCATGAGCAGGACGTCGATGTCGTCGAGCGCCTGGTCGTAGGCCCTGCGGAGCCAGGGACGCAGGTTCTGCGCCCGCGCGTAGGGCGCGCCGCCGAGGCGCTCGCGCAGGTGCACGCCGGCGCTGAGCACGGCCTTGACCTGCGGCGAGAGCTCGTTGCCGCGCTCGCGCAGCCCCGCGACGATGGCGGGGGCGAGCTCCTCCCAGTAGCGGCCCCTCCAGCCGATGCCGTTGCCGCCGCTCGTCATCAGCGCCGTCATGCCCTCGACGAAGCCGGCGAACGCAACGCCGCCGGCCTGGAGGTGCTCGGGCAGCGAGCGCTCGTACAGCTCGGCCCCGAGGCCGGCGAGCCGCTCGGCCGCGGCGCGCACGGCGTCGCATGTCGCCTGCTCGGCGCCCACCGCCTCGGAGAAGCCCTCCGTGATGACGCCGATGCGCAGGTCGCTCAGGTTGGTACCGGCGCGCCCGACCGCGCTGACGTAGTCGGAGCTCGGCACCTCGTACTGGCGCGGGTCGCCTTGATCCTTGCCGGCCATCGCCTGCAGGAGCAGCGCGGTGCCCTCCGTCGTCTGCGCCAGCGGGCCGCAGTGGTCGAAGGTGGCGTCGATGCCCGCGATGCCGGTGTAGGGCACGAGCGAATGCGTCGGCTTGAGCCCGACGACGCCGCACCACGCGGCGGGCGCGCGGATCGAGCCGCCCTGGTCGCAGCCCACGGCGAGGTCGATGCCGTCGTACCAGAGGGCCGCCGCGGCGCCGCTGGAGGAGCCGCCCGCGGAGCGCTCGGGGTCGAACGGGTTGCGCGTCGGCCCGTACCAGCTCGACTCGCCTCCGCCCGAGAAGGCGAGGTCGTCCATGTTGGTGATGCACACGATCTCGGCGCCTGCGCGCAGGATCCGGTCGGTCACCGTCGCGTCGTACCTCGGCACGAACCCCTGGAGGATCGCCGAGCCGCAGGTCAGCGGGATGCCGGCGATCGCGACCGAGTCCTTCATCGCGAGGCGCAGGCCGGAGAGGATGCCCTCGCAGTCCTCCGCGCGCACCCGGCAGTAGCGGACGATCGCGTTGAGCGGATCCTCGTCGGGGCGCGGGCGCTCGCCGGCCGCGCGCACGGCCTCGACGGGCGCCGGCAACTCGGGCTCCTGCTCGTCGAGCATGTCGAGCACCGAGAAGACGGCCTCGGCGACGGCCAGCAGCTCGCCGGCCTCCTCCGCCGAGGGCTCGAAGCCCCAGCCGCGGGCAAGCTCGGGCAAGTCGGACGGATCGATGCGCGGCACCATCAGTCGTTCCAGAACGGTCGCCGCACCCAGCCCTCTTCCAGGGGCGCGATTGTCTGCACGTCGAGCAGCACCTCGGAGAACTTCCAGGCGCCGTCCTCCTTGCGGTAGCGGTCGGCGTAGCCGCCGGTGAGCCAGACCGCCTTGGGCCCGTCCGGTGCGACCACCGTGCAGGGCTGCCAGAGGTACCAGGTGCCGCTCGCAGTCACGAGGTCGTCGTCGACCTCGATGACGGGCGCGATCATGTAGTGCAGCGCCCAGACGATGTCGGCCGAGACGCCGTCGAAGAAGCCGCAGATCGCGTCGAGGCCCTCGTAGCGGCCGAAGCGCCCGCCGTCCCAGACAGCATCCTTCGTGAACAGCGGCGCCATGCCCTCGGGCTTGTAGCCCGTGTCGCAGACCCGCGCGTAGCGGGCTTTCAGGTGCCGGATGTCCTCCGCCGCCTGCAGCTTGCCGACCGTGTGCGCCAGGTCCTCCACAGCGTCTCCTTCGAATCTGGGGTGGTGGCGCGATCTTTGCACGCGCTGTGAGAGGATCGCTCGGTGCACGCGCTCGAATCGCTCTTCGGTCTCGCCGGGCGCACCGCGCTCGTGACCGGCGGATCGCGGGGGATCGGGCGCTCCGCCTGCCTCGGGCTGGCCCAGGCCGGCGCCGCGGTGGCGGTGCACTACGGCTCGGATGCGGAGGCGGCCGCCGGCGTCGTGGCCGAGATCGAGGCGGCGGGCGGCCGCGCGGCGGCCTTCGGCGCAGACCTCTCCCGGCCCGAGCTGATCGCACCGCTGCTGGCCGCGGTCGGCGAGTTCGCGGGCGAGAGCGGCCTGGGCGTGCTCGTCAACAACGCGGGCATCTACCCGCCGGGCTCGATCGAGTCGCTGACCGTGGAAGAGTGGGATCGCGTCTTCGCGGTGAACGCCCGCGCGCCGTTCCTCGTCACGCAGGCGGCCCTGCCGCTGCTGCGCCGGGCCGGCAATGCGCGCGTGATCAACGTGGGCACGGTGATGTTCCACCGCGGCGCGCCCGGCTCGCTCCACTACGTCGCGTCGAAGGGCGCGGTGGTCGGCCTGACGCGCTCGCTGGCGCGCGAGCTCGGGCCCGACGGCATCACCGTCAACTGCCTCGTGCCCAGCATGGTGGACACGGATACGGCCAACAGCCTCGGCATCGAGGTGGCCGCAATCGTGGCCGAGCAGGTCGTCAAGGAGTACCAGCAACCCGACGATCTCGTGGGCGCGATCCTCTGGCTCGCGTCTCCCGCGAGCCGCTTCACGACCGGCCAGACCGTCATGGCCGAGGGGGGTAGGATCTTCCTCTGATGGGCATCACCGTTGGGATCGACACGGGCGGCACGTTCACGGATCTCGTTGCCGTCGACCACGAGTCGGGCCGGTGGCACGTGGCCAAGGTGCCCTCGAATCCAGACAACCCCGTGGCCGCGATCGACGCCTCGCTGGGCGCCGCCGGCTTCGACCCCGCAGACGTCGACTTCGTCGTCGTCGGCACGACGATCGGCATCAACGCCGTGCTCACCCGCCGCGGCGCGCGCGTGCTCTACCTGACGACCGAGGGATTCCAGGACGTCCCGCACATCCAGCGCATCAACCGCAAGCACCACTACGACTTTCACTGGCGCAAGCCGACGCCGCTCGTGCACCGGCCCGACTGCCTCGGCGTCGCCGAGCGCATGGACGAGGAAGGGCGCGTGCTCGACCCGATCGACCTCGAGGCGCTTGCGACGGCGCTCCAGGAGGTCATCGACAAGGGCGACGACGTGCCCGCGGTCGCGGTCTGCTTCCTCTTCTCGTACCTCAACCCGGAGCACGAGCTGGCCGCGCGCGACCTGCTCGCGCAGCGCTTCCCGGAGCTCGCGGTCTCGCTCTCGCACGAGGTCGCTCCGATCTGGCGCGAGTACGAGCGCGGCACCACGGTGACGGTGGACGCCTACCTCAAGCCGCTCTTCGAGCGCTACGTCGACGGCGTCTCCTCGGCGCTCGAGGGCAAGGGCACGGGCGGGCACTGGGCGCTGCTCAAGTCCAACGGCGGCCACGCGCTTGCGAGCGAGGCGCGCGCCCGGCCGGCGCACCTCCTGCTCTCCGGCATCGCGGGCGGGGCGATCGGCGGCGCCTACGCCGCGCGCGCGGCCGGAGCCCCCGAGGCGATCGCGCTCGACATGGGCGGCACCAGCTGCGACGTCTGCCTGATCGTCGGCGGCGAGCCGCTCTACTCCTCGGACTTCGAGATCGAGTTCGGGCTGCCCGTCAGCGTGCCGAGCGTCTCGACGCGCACGATCGGAGCCGGCGGCGGCTCGATCGGCTGGGTCGACCCCGGCGGGTTCCTCCAGGTCGGGCCGCAGAGCGCGGGCGCGGTGCCCGGGCCCGCCGCATACGGTCAGGGCGGCGACAGCGCGACGATCACCGACGCCGATGTCGTCCTCGGCCGCCTCGACCCGGCGTTCTTCCTCGGCGGTCAGCTGCCGCTGGATCCCGAGCGCGCGAGCGCAGTGCTCGATGCGCTCGGCGGCCAGCTCGGGCTGGATCGCGTCGAGACGGCCTCGGCCATGGTGCGCATCTGCAACGAGAACATGGCGAACGCGATCCGCATCGTCACGGTCGAGGAGGGGATCGACCCGCGTGAGTTCGCGATGATCGCGTTCGGCGGCGCGGGCGCGACGCACGCCTGTGAGATCGCCGAGGCGATCAACATGCGCCGCGTGATCGTGCCGCCGCGCCCGGGCCTCTTCTCGGCCTTCGGCGCGCTGGCCGCGATCGTGCGCGTGGACGCCGTCCGCAGCGTCTACCTCACCGATCGCACGACCTCCGCCGGCGAGCTCGACGGGTTGTTCCGCGAGCTCGAGGCGCAGGCCCAGGCCGATGTCGCCGCCCAGGGGCTGGCGCAGAAGCCCGAGGTGCGCCGCTTCATCGCGATGCGCTACCAGGGCCAGAACTACGAGCAGGAGGTCGCCGTGCCGGACGGGACGATCGACGACGCGGCGCTCACCGAGGTGTACGCGGAGTACGGCCGCCTCTACGAGGGCTTCTACGGCTACCGGCTCGACGGCATCCCGATCGAGCTCGTGCGGCTGTCGGTCGTCGCCATGGGCGAGCCGCCCGTGTTCGACGGCTTGCCGAGCGAGGACGCCGAGGGCGAGGGCCCGGCGCGCCGCGACGTCTACTTCTCCGAGACCGGCTTCGTCTCGACCGACATCGTGCGCCGCCAGCACCTCGCGCCCGGCGACACGCGCTCCGGCCCGCTCATCGTCGAGTCCATGGACTCGACCGTCGTCGTCCCGCCAGGCTGGGAGCTCTCCGTGGCCGACACCGGCATCCTCGACCTCACACGCGCATGATCGATCCCGTCACCCTCGCAGTCATCAACAACAACATGGTGAACATCTGCCGCGAGATGGGCATCACGATGATCCGCACGGCTTTCTCGCCGATCTTCAACGAGGGCCTCGACTTCTCGTGCGTGATGTTCGACAAGCGCGGCAACATGATCGGGCAGGCGGAGTTCTGTCCCGCCCAGATCGCGGCGAGCCTGTTCATCGTGCGCTGGACGCTCGAGGAGCTCGGAGTCGACTCGTTCGAGCCCGGCGACGTCGTGCTGCACAACGACCCCTACCGCGGCGGCGCGCACATCCCCGAGCACTCGGTGATCCGGCCCGTCTTCCACGAGGGCGAGCTGTTCGGCTTCGTGGCCAACGTCGGGCACCTGGCCGAGATCGGCGGCAAGGCCGTCGGCAGCTTCGCGGCCGACGCGACCGAGGTCTTCCAGGAGGGCCTGCGCATCCCGCCCGTCAAGATCGTCAAGCGCGACGTCAACGACATGGATCTGTGGCGGCTGATCATGGCCAACCACCGCACGCCGCGGAACACGTGGGGCGACCTGAACGCGCAGATCGGCTCCCTGCGGGTCGCGGAGCGGCGCTTCATCGAGCTGCTCGACCGCTTCGGGAGCGACTTCATCCAGCAGGCCTCCGACGAGCTGATGGACTACTCGGAGCGCTGGATGCGGGCCGAGATCGAGGCCATTCCCGACGGCGTCTACGAGTTCACCGAGCACATGGAGGACGACGGCGTCGTCGATCAGCCGGTCAAGTTCCACGTCACCGTGACCGTCAAGGGCGACGAGATGATCGTCGACTGGACCGGCACCGACCCGCAGGTGCGCGGCCCGATCAACGCGACCTACGGCGTCACGGCCGGCGCGACCTACAACGCCGTCTTCCACGTCACCGATCACCACATCCCGAAGAACTCGGGCGCCTACCGGCCGATCCGCATCATCGCGCCGCCCGGCTCGGCCGTGAACGTCGTCTACCCCGGCCCGTCGGTCGGCGGCAACACCGAGACGCACCCCAAGCTCGCCGACATGGTGATCGCTGCCCTCGCACCGGCGCTGCCCGAGCGCGTCGCAGCCGCCGAGGGCGGCACGGCCTGCAACTTCCTGTTCGGCGGCGTCCACCCGAAGACCGGCGACTACTACGCCAACTACCACCTCGAGGGCGGCGGCTGGGGCGCGAAGTCCTACGACGACGGCAACGACGCGATCATCGTCAAGAACGGCAACTGCCGGAACACGCCGGTCGAGATCTTCGAGACGCGCTACCCGCTGCGCGTCATGGAGTACTCGCTGATCGAGGGCTCCGGCGGCGCGGGGCGCATGCGCGGCGGTCTCGGGACGCGCCGCATCCTGCGCGTCCAGGAGGGCGCCGAGGTGACCTGCAACGCGCTCTTCGACCGCACGAAGGAGGGCTTCGGCGCGTTCGGGCTCGACGGCGGCGGAAAGGGCGGGCGCGGGGCGATCCTCGTCAAGCGCAAGGGCGAGAGCGAGTTCCGCACCTTCAAGGAGGTGTTCGGCACCGTCTCCCCGTCGAAGTTCACGAACATCGTGCTGACGGGCGGCGACGAGGTGCGCATCGACTCGCCGGGCGGCGGCGGCTTCGGGAACGCCAACGAGCGCGAGCGCGACCGCGTCGAGCGCGACATCTTCGAGGGCTTCATCACCGAGGCTCAGGCGACTGCGCTGTACGGCTGGAACGGCACAACATGACGCTGCACGCACCCCAGCTGATCACCGCCGCGCGCATGCTCTACGCCGTCTGGCTGCCCGCCGACCCCGCCGCGGCCGCGGCGCTCGTGCCGGACGAGCTGACCGTGCGCGAGGGCTCGCCCGTGTTCATCAACCAGTACGTCGTCGACGACGCCGCGCAGACATCGGGCGCCGGCGATCCCGAGGGCTTCGGCGCGTACTCGCTGACGTACCTGGGCGTCGAGCTGGCCGATCTCGACACCGAGGCCGGCACGCCCGGCCGCTGGTGGACGCACTATCTCGACTCCTCGCCCGAGATGATCACGTACGCGAAGCGCCGCGGCGTGCCGGCGACGTCCGGCCGCACGCAGCTCGATCTCTCCGGCGACCGCCTCGTGGCGATGACCTGGGGCGAGGACGGACAGGACCTGATCCGCACGACGGCGCACGTCGAGATCGGAACGCCGTTCACCGGCAACGGCCAGCTGCGCTACATCACGCGCGTCGGCAGCGATCTCGTGAGCGGCCGCTATCCGTTCGTGATGCAGGGCGCCGAGACGTTCGCGGTCGAGTCGGTGGAGTTCCTCGACGAGACGCACCCCGTGCACGCGCTGCGACCGGCCGATCCGCTGACGATCACATTCGGCTTCTACTCGCCTGCGATCTCGTTCTGCTACCCGGGCGGCGAGGGGCCGCTCGGCAGCGAGGCGGGCAGCTGATGGGCGTCTGGCGCGAGCAGCATCCCGCCGTCTGGGAGACCGTCGTGACGCCCTGCGACTGCTGCGGCCAGGTGGTCGCGAAACGGCTCTGGATCGTCGAGATCGAGGGTCGTGAGCAGCGCTTCTGCACGCCGGAGTGCGAGCAGCTGTTCCGCGAGTACGTGCTTCCGCGCCGCGCCGCCGCGGGGTGAACGGCAACGACGTGACGAAAGGACGGGCCCTCATGGCCGGCTGGATCCTCCCTGCCCTTGCCTACGTCGTGCTCGTGGGCATCGCCGGGATCACGACGAAGGTCGCGCTGCGGACGATCGAATGGCAGCAGATCGTCTACTGGGTGCCGGTCGTCTACGCGTTTCTCTCGGTGATCCTGTACCTCGTGTACCACAAGCCGATGGTGCTGGGCCCGGGCGGCGGCTGGGCGATCGTGACCGCGTTCGCAGCCGCCGGCGGCCTCATCTGCTTCTTCTACGCGCTCTCGAAGGGCGACGCGTCCGTGGTCGTGCCGACGACCTCCGCCTACCCGGTCGTGGCGCTGGCAGGCGGAGCGATCTTCCTCTCGGAGAGCATCACCGTGACGAGGCTGATCGGCACGGCGCTGGTGATCGCGGGTGTGGTGGTGATCAGTTCCTAGCCGTCCGCGAGGGCGGCTTCCAGTTCGACGGACGTCTGCACGGGCGAGCGCTTCCAGGTGACGGGCGCGCGGGACGAGGCGTCCACTCGCAGGTCGAAGATGTCGGGGCGGTTGTAGTGGCCGACGACGTCGAGCGACTGCTGCTCCTCGGCGATGCGGCCGAGGTCGCAGTCGCCGTAGACGATCGTCTCCTCGCCCGCGGCGGCCTCGGCGACGACGGTGCCGTCGGGGGCGAAGATCGTCGTCCCGCGCGGCGCGGAGGCCGACGCGGCCTCGATGAAGTCGTCGGCCGCGCCCATCGCCTGCGGTAGCTCGAAGCCCTCCGGCAGAGCGCCCGCGGTCATGCTCGCGCCCATCACGCAGATCGAGAAGCAGCGGCCCTCG
>Ga0207683_10006288_pt1 | contig 10178 bp, 9 predicted proteins | sample KBSM73metaG_FD_184333 | JGI IMG/M metagenome (GOLD analysis project Ga0207683, IMG submission 184333) | Miscanthus rhizosphere microbial communities from Kellogg Biological Station, Michigan, USA - KBS M7-3 metaG (SPAdes) (version 2) | ecosystem: Host-associated > Plants > Roots > Rhizosphere >...
GTGGTAGCGCACGCCCGGCAGGTCCTTCACGCGGCCGCCGCGGATCAGCACGACCGAGTGCTCCTGCAGGTTGTGGCCTTCGCCGCCGATGTAGCTGATGACCTCGAAGCCGTTGGTCAGCCGGACCTTGGCGACCTTCCGCAGCGCGGAGTTCGGCTTCTTCGGCGTGGTGGTGTAGACGCGCGTGCAGACGCCGCGCTTCTGCGGGCTCTGCTGCAGCGCCGGAACCTTGCTCTTCGAGACGGCGGGCTCACGGCCCTTCCGCACGAGTTGATTGATGGTAGGCATGTAGTAATAGTCCGCTCAGTGTTTCCTGCAAAGTTTCCAGCGCAAATTGTCTTGAGTATGCGACGCGCACCTCGAGCAGTTTTCACTGCCCCGGCGACGCGCGCAGGGCTCATCGATCGATTCGTTGTCCAGAACGCAAATCAAGATGGCCCACGCAATTGCCACGCTTTTGTCAACGTCGCTCGCCATGCTTCGAGCGAGGGACGGTGTCGCGACGGCTGGGCCACCCTTCTGCGCCGCGGCCCATCCCGTTCTGGGAGGGAAGGCCGGGTACGCTCGCCTTCGTCCGAGGGTGCGCGAGTCCCGCAGGACCTGCGCTCGGCGTTTCCGGCGCCTCGATTGCGAGGCGTGTTGCTAAAGCCGACCGGACGGCGAAAAGACCAAGATTATAGGACGATTCAAGGGACTGCGTCAACGGTCGTGCGCGTCTGCCCGGCCGGGCCGCGCCCCGTTCGCCGCGCCGGCGGGGCGGTCCGGCGCGGCCGGGGGCCGTCCGCCAGCAGCGCCCCGCTCCGCTCCATGATTTCCTCCATGAGCAGACGGGCGCCCGGCCAGGCCAGGCTGTCGGCGCGGCGGGTGATGCCGATGACGCGCCGCGTGTCCGGCAGCGGAACGGGCAGCACCACGAGCAGTCCGGCCGCGAGCTCGTAGGCGAGCTGGCGGGGCGAGATGGCGGTCAGGAGATCGCCGTTCAGCAGCACGCCCCGGAGGACTGCGAGGTCGCTCGTCTCCACCACGACGTCCGGGGCGGGCAGCCCCCGGCTGGCCAGCGCCCGCTCGAACAGCGTCCGGGTGGGGGTCCGGACCCGCGGCAGCACCCAGCGGGCGCGCGCCAGGTTCCGCGGGTGGATCCGGGCGCGCCCCGCCCATGGGTGGCCGCTCCGCGCGACGATGGCGAGCTCGTCGTCGGCGAGCGGTTCGCCCGTGAGGTCGCTGGCGTAATCGGCCGGCCGCAGCGCGCCGAGGATGAAATCGAGCTCGCCGGAGCGGAGGCTGGCGGCGAGCGTCTCGAAAGCGCCCTCCACGGTAGCGACGCGCAGGCCCGGATGCCTGGCGACGAGCCCGGCGATGGCCTCGGGCAGCAGGCGGGTGCGGGACAGCGGCAGCGCGCCGACGGTCACCGTGCCCTGCGTGATGCCGCGCAGCGCCGCGATGTCCGCCACCGCGTGGCGGATCTCGGCCAGCGCGCGTTTCAGCCGCAGCGCGAGCGTGGCACCGGCGGGCGTCGGCAGCATGCCCCGCGCCGACCGCTCGAAAAGCGCGATGCCCACGCTCTCCTCGAGCTGGCGCACCGCCATGCTGACCGCGGGCTGCGTGATGCCGAGGCTCTCGGCCACCGACGGCATGTGGTGCTGCTCCGTCAGCGCGACGAACGCCCGGACGCGCCGCTCAGGCACCAGCATGCCGAAGACCGGGGCGTTGCGCGCCGTGGCGCGGCCCGCAAGGGCGGCGAGCTCGCCGCGTCCGCGCTCCATCTCGCCCTGCACCCGCTGCGCGCGGACGAGCAGCGCGCGGCCGTATTCGGTGAGCAGCATGCCGCGGGCCCGCCGCTCGAACAGGCCGACGCAGAGCTCGCGCTCGAGCTTCTGGATCGAGCGCGACACGGCCGACTGCGCACGGAACAACGCTGCCCCGGCGCGGTTGGCGCTGCCTTGGTCGGCGACGGCGAGAAAGGCCCGCAGATGGCGGAAATCGAGCTGCATTCCAGGCGGGTTCCGGGTCGAGAGCGGATAGGCGCAGTCTAGCCAAATCGCGCCGAAACGACGGACGCGATCAATCATTTCGATAACTGCTTCCACCATTAGTCCTAGCTCGGCGGCGGCCTTCGGATAGACAATGGAAACCCCACGCGCCGTCCGCGTCCGGACGGCCGAAGACAACATCCATCGGAGGACTTTCCACTCATGCGCTCCCTGGCACGCGCTTGCGCGCTCCTGCTCGGCCTGCTGGCCACGCCGTCGCTTTTCGCCCAGACCGAACCCATCCGTATCGTCGGCCTGGTCGAGCTGTCCGGCACCGGCACGACCTCCGGCACGAACTTCGACAATGGCGTCAAGCTGGCGGTGAAGGAGATCAACGCCGCCGGCGGCATCCTCGGCCGCAAGATCGAGTACAGCAGCAACGACACGCAATCGCAGCCCAACATCGCGAAGGGCCTGGCGCAGAAGGCCGTCGACCAGAACGCCTACGTCGTGATGGGTCCGGTGTTTTCCGGCTCGATCATGGTGAGCATGGCCGAGACCAAGCGCGCCGAGATCCCCAACTTCACCGGCGGCGAGGCGGCGGCGATCACGCAGCAGGGCAATCCGTACATCTTCCGCACGTCGTTCACGCAGACGGCCGCGATGCCGAAGGTCGCGCGCTATCTCAAGGACACGGTGAAAGCGAATTCGGTCGCGGTGATCTGGGTCAACAACGACTTCGGCAAGGGCGGGCGCGACACGCTGTACAAGGAGCTCGAGCGCCTCGGCATCAAGGTCGCCGCGGACATCTCCACCGATCCCGGCCAGGTCGACTTCTCCGGCGCGGTGCTCCGCGCGAAGCAGGCGAGCGCCGACGCGGTCGTCGTGTACTCGAACGAAGAGGAGTCGGCGCGCGCGCTGCGCGAGCTGAAGAAGCAGGGCTACGACAAGCCCATCATCGGCGAGACGGTGCTCACGAGCCAGAAGGTGATCGAGCTCGCCGGCGAGGCGGCGAACGGCGCCGTCGCGCACGTGGGCCTCACCGCCGACGCGCCGCAGCAGCCGGTGAAGGACTTCGACCGCAAGTTCCAGGCCGAGTACAAGTACAAAGGTGATCACAACGCGCTGAAGGGTTACAGCGCGATGTACATCGTCAAGGTGATGACCGAGCGCATCGGCAAGGCCGACCCGAAGGCGCTGGCGGCGGCGATGCACGGTGCGAAGATCAGCGTCAAGGACAATCCCGGCGTGCTGCTCGACGTGACGTTCGACCAGAACGGCGACATCGAGCGCGAGAGCTATTTCACGCGCGTCGTCGACGGCAAGCAGCAGGTGATCGCCGTGATGCCGGCGTCGGCGAAGTAGCGCACAACGAGGAAAGCACAGCAGATGGATCCGAAGCCGTTCGGCCTGGCGGGCCTTCTGGGGTGGCCGGTGGCGCACTCGCGCTCGCCGGTCATCCACAATCACTGGATGCAGGAGCACGGCATCGTCGGCCGCTACGTGCTGCTGGGCGTGCCGCCGGAAAAGCTCGCCGAGGCAGTGCGCGGCCTGGCGCCGCTGACGTTTCGCGGCTGCAACGTCACCACGCCGCACAAGCAGGCGATCATGCCGCTGCTCGATCATGTCGATCCGCTGGCGCGGAACATCGGCGCGGTCAACACCGTCGTGGTTCGCGACGACGGCTCGCTCGAAGGCCTCAACAACGACGGCAACGGCTTCGTGCTGAGCCTGCGCGATCTCGACCCCGCGTGGCGGCCCGACAGCGGTCCGATCGCCGTGCTCGGCGCGGGCGGCGCCGCGCGCGCGGTCGTGGCGAGCCTCGTTGCGCACGGCGCCAAGGAAGTGCGGCTCACCAATCGCACGCCGGAGCGCGCGCAGGCGATCGCCGACGTCATCGGCCCGCAGGTGACGGTCGTGCCGTGGGAGCAGCGCGCTGAAGCGCTCGATGGCGTGGCGCTCCTCGCCAACGCGACGAGTCTCGGGATGGCCGGCAAGCCGCCGCTCGAGATCTCGCTCGCGCGCCTGCCGGCGGCAGCGCTGGTCGGCGACCTCATCTACGTCCCGCCCGAGACGCCGCTGCTGGCGGCGGCGCGCGCGCGCGGCAACAAGACCGTCAACGGCCTCGGGCTGCTGCTGAACCAGGCGCGGCCGGCGTTCCAGCGCTGGTTCGGGGTGATGCCCGAGATCTCGCCGGCGCTGCGGCGCGCGATCGAAGCGACGTTCTAGCGATTTCCGCGCTTCGCACCGTGGCCCTCGAACTCCTCGACGCGCCCAAGATCGACTGTCACGTCCACGTCCTCGATCCGGCCCGCTTTCCGTATGGCGACGACACGCACTACCGCCCCGCGGGCCAGGAGATCGGCACGACGGCGCAGCTGTGGCGGATGATGGCCACCTACGGCGTGACTCACGCGCTCATCGTCGGTCCCAACTCCGGTTACGGCCTCGACAACCGCTGCCTTCTCGACGCGCTCGCGCAAAGCAAGGGACGCTGCAAGGGCGTGGCCGTCGTGCGCAACGACGTCAGCGACGCCGAGCTCGTCGCGCTGAAGGAAGCGGGCATCGTCGGCATCACCTGGAACGTCTCGCACTACGGCGTCGGCTACTTCGCCGGCGAGCATGCGCTGCTCGAGCGCCTGCGCGCGCACGACCTCGCCGTGCAGGTGCAGGCGATCGAGGACCAGCTGGTGCCGCTCGCGCCGATGCTCGAACGCTCCGGCGTGCGCGTCCTGATCGACCACTGCGGCCGGCCCACCGTCGCCGCGGGACTCGCGCAGCCCGGCTTCCAGGCGCTGCTCGAGCTCGGCCGCACCGGCCGCGCCTGGGTGAAGCTCTCGGGGCTGATCAAGTTCTCCGACCAGCCGTCGCCGCACCGCGACGCGTGGCCGTTCGTCCACGCGCTGCTCGACGCCTTCGCGCCGGAGCGCTGCATGTGGGCGTCCGACTGGCCCTACCTCCGGGCGCCGGCCCACGTCGACTACGGCACGCTCCTCGCCGACGCCATGCTGATCCTGCCTGACGCGCGCACGCGGCGGCAGGTGCTATTCGACACCCCTGCCGCGCTTTTCGGCTTCGCTTCCGCCTGATCCGCGCCTGCTCACCGGCGCCTTCCCCGATGATCATCGACATCCACGGTCACTACACCACCGCCCCGAAAGCGCTGGAGGACTGGCGCAACCGCCAGATCGGCGCGCTCGGCAATCCGGCCGCGATGCCGAAGGCCGCCGAGCTTCGCATCGGCGACGACGAGCTGCGCGAGTCGATCGAGCGCAACCAGCTCCGGCTCATGCGCGAGCGCGGGCTCGACCTCACGATCTTCAGCCCGCGCGCGAGCTTCATGGCGCATCACATCGGCGATTTCCAGGTGTCGAGCACCTGGGCGGCGATCTGCAACGAGCTGTGCCACCGCGTGAGCACGCTCTTTCCGGACCATTTCGCGCCGGCCGCTATGCTGCCGCAGAGTCCCGGCGTCGATCCGGCGACGTGCATTCCCGAGCTCGTCAAATGCGTCGAGCAGTACGGCAACGTCGCGATCAACCTCAACCCCGATCCGTCCGGCGGGCACTGGACGAGCCCGCCGCTCACCGACCGGCACTGGTACCCGGTCTACGAAAAGATGGTCGAGTACGGCATTCCGGCGATGATCCACGTGAGCACCAGCTGCAACCCGTGCTTTCACACCACCGGCGCGCATTACATCAACGCGGACACCACGGCGTTCATGCAGCTGATCCAGGGCGACCTGTTCCGCGAATTTCCCGCGCTGCGCTTCGTGATTCCGCATGGCGGCGGCGCCGCGCCGTACCACTGGGGTCGCTACCGCGGGCTCGCGCAGGAAATGAAAAAGCCGCTGCTTCGCGATCACCTGCTGAACAACGTGTTCTTCGACACCTGCGTGTACCACCAGCCGGGCATCGATCTGCTGGCGCGTGTCATCCCCGTCGCGAACATCCTGTTCGCGAGCGAGATGATCGGCGCGGTGCGCGGCATCGACCCCGAAACCGGCTTCAACTACGACGACACTAAGCGCTACGTCGAAGCCGCCGCCCATCTCGGCGCCGCGGACCGCGCCGCCATCTACGAAGGCAACGCGAGGCGCGTCTATCCGCGCCTCGACGCCGCGCTGAAAGCGAAAGGACGCTGACGATGTACGAGCTTGGAGTCGTCTATCGAAACATCCGCCGCGCCGACGGCGACGTCGCGGTGCGCCTCGGCCAGTTCGGCAGCGCGACCGTGCACGAGGCGATGGGCCGCACGGGCCTGATGAAGCCCTACATGCGCCCGATCTACGCGGGCGCGCAGGCGTCGGGCACCGCCGTCACCGTGCTGCTGCACCCGGGCGACAACTGGATGCTGCACGTCGCGGCCGAGCAGATCCGGCCGGGCGATATCGTCGTCGCCGCGGTCACCGCCGACTGCTCCGACGGCTACTTCGGCGACCTCATCGCCACGAGCTTCAAGGCGCGCGGCGCGCGGGCGCTCGTCATCGACGCCGGGGTGCGCGACGTCCACGTGCTCACGCGCATGCCGTTCCCCGTGTGGAGCAAGGCCGTGTCGGCCAAGGGCACCGTCAAGGCGACGCTGGGCTCGGTCAACGTGCCCGTCGTTTGCGCCGGGGCGCTGTGCATGCCGGGTGACGTGATCGTCGCCGACGACGACGGCGTCGTCGTCGTGCCCGCCGCCACCGCGCAGAAAACGCTCGAGGCCGCCGCGGCCCGCGAGGCGAACGAGGGCGAGAAGCGCGCGAAACTCGCGGCCGGCGTGCTCGGCCTCGACATGTACGGGATGCGCGGGCCGCTCGAGAAGGCCGGCCTCAGGTACATCGACTGACCGGCGCGCGATGGAGCAAGAGATCTCCGCCAGTCCGCCGATCACCGGCATCTCGTCGATGGCCACGCGCCGCGCGCTGGCGGCGCTGGCGGACGCGCATGCGCGCGCGACCGGACAGCGCGTGACGATCGAATCGGTCGGCGGCGTCGACGCCGCCAGGCGCGTGCGAGACGGCGAGGCGTTCGATTTCGTCGTGCTCGCAGCCGGCGCCATCGCGTCGCTCGCCGCTGTCGGGCGAGTCGATCCCGCCAGTCGCGTCGATGTGGCGCGCTCGCGCGTCGCGATCGCGGTAGCGGCGGGCGCACGAAAGCCCGACATCAGCAGCGAAGCGGCCGTTCGCGACGCCGTGCGCTCGGCGCGAAGCATCGGCACGTCGACGGGGCCGAGCGGCGCTCATCTTGCCCGTCTCCTCGACCGTTGGGGACTTGCCGACGTCGTCGGGCCACGGATCGTGCAGGCACCGCCCGGCGTGCCGGTCGGCGCGCTCGTGGCGCGGGGTGACGCGGAGCTCGGATTCCAGCAGCTCAGCGAGATGATCGATGTTCCCGGCCTGGAGATCGCCGGGGAGCTTCCGCCGGACATCCAGGAGGTCACGGTGTTCGCGGCCGCCCTCTGCAGGCGCTCGACGAGGCCCGGTGCGGTGGGCGCGTTGCTCGCGTTCCTCGTCTCGCCCGTAACCGCGCCGGTCAAGCGCCGATACGGCATGGAACCGGCGTGACGCTGCGCACGCTCACGCGTGGCCGTTATCCGGCTGCGTGTCCCATTCGTTCCTGGCGCCCTTCTGGCCCGTGACCGAATAAAGCGCGTTCGGCGCGTTGCGCGTCTTCTGGAATTCCTCGAGCGTCTGGCCGCGCATCGCCGCGTAGATGTGGAGATTCGAGACGCCGATGACGGCGCCGAGCTTCTCCAGCATGAAGAAGATCACGCCGTAGTGGATCATGCCGCGCCAGTCGCGGCGGCGGACGAGATCGCGCTCCTCTTCGGTCAGGCCGAACGCGTCGAAAAGCGGCTCCGGCGCGTCGAGGAATGCCTGCCGGTGCGCCGGCTCCACCAGCCGATGCAGGAAGTCGTTGAGCCGGTAGGCCTTGACGCTGCGCACGAAATCGAACGGATACGTGCCCGGCAAATTTTCGATGCCCGCGAGCTGGTGCGTCGAATCCTTGCGCGCGCGCTCCACGTCGGCCGGCGTGACCGCGAGCTCGTCGTCCTCGTAGATCGCGGTGGCGATGCCCGTCATCGACGGCAGGTAGTACGTCCGGTGAAGGCGGCGCATCCGCGGCGCCATCGCGCCGCGCATGACGAGCCACATGATCACCTCTGAGCCTTCCATCCCGCCGCGCGTCGCGTACTCGGCGTGGGTCATCTCCACGAGGCGCTCGGGAGCGGACTCGAAGAGATCCATGAACTCGGCGTCCCATTCGGGATTGTTGAAGCCGGCGCGCTCGCCGTGAACCTGATGCGAAAGGCCACCGGTGGCGACGATCGCAACGCGAAGGTCACCCGGATAGCTCTCGATCGCAAGGCGCAGCGCCCGTCCCAGCTTGAAGCACCGGCGCGCAGTGGGAATGGGGAATTGCAGGACCCCGATCTGCAGCGGGATCACGGCGACGGGCCACGCGGCCTTGTCCGGCGCGCCCGATGTCGCGGATTCGTGCGGCACCATCATCGACAGCGGCGAGAAGCAGCCATGGTCGAGCGCGCGGTGCTGGAAGAACGACATGTCGAACTCCTCGGACATGAGCACGGTGCCGATATGCCGCGCGAGGTCCGGGTGGCCGGGCACCGGCGGCAGGTCGCGGGCGCCGCCGCCTTCGTCCGCCACGGCCCACGATGCGCCGATGCCGAGCGAGAAGGCCGAGTAATGATCGAAGAAGAACGACGTGACGTGATCGTTGTGGATGAACAGCAGGACGTCGGGCCGCTTGTCGGCGAGCCAGCGCTGAATGGGCTGGTAGGCGGCGAAGATCGGCGCCCAGACAGGGTCGCTCGCCTTGTCGTTGTCGAACGCGAATCCGATCGTGGGCGTGTGGGACGTGGCAATGGCGCCGACGACGTAGGCCATGGCGGGTTTCCTCAGGTTGGAACCTGAATGTTACAGCGAGCCGATCTTTCGACCGGCTCGCTCCATCGCCCCGCGCATCTGTCAGTACCCCATGCCGATGTTGCAGACGGCCTGGGTACCCGCGGCCGCCTGGGACCGGTCAGTACGACCGGTCGTCGTCGTGCAGCTGGCTTCGCACGTTGGACGCCAACCGGTCGAGGTCGCGATTCAGCACGGTCGTTTCGCGCCGATCGAGGTGCCCGTCCGCCAGGTAGCTCCGCTCCTTCTGCCTGACGCTGGCGAGCTGGCGCTGCAGCTGCCCCGCTTCACGGCGGGTGATGCGTCCGTCCCCGATGCCCTGCTCGATGCGTTCCTTGATCCGGTCGACACGCTCGTCCACCGACGGTCCCCGGTTGTCATGGTGACCGTACGAAGGCTGCGAATACTGGACCTGCAAAGCGCGGGAGCCGCTATCGGCCGATGCGGCGACCGGCGTCAGCAAAGCCAGGGCGGCACATGCAAGCAAAGTCTGTTTCATCGTCGTCTCCTCGTTTCGCGCCGCGGAGACATTCCGCGGCATGTCATGCTCAACGATAGGCTGCGGAGACTGTTGACCGCAATGGATCTCCATTTGTTACGGTTGTCCGACGCTGCCTTCATCCGATGACGGTGAGCGGGAAGTCGTTGTCGGTGCATGTCTGACGCGCGCGACGCGCAGCGACCGCATCGCTCGAGCACCAAAGAAAAGGGGCCGGCAGTCGCCTGCCGGCCCCCAGCTTCCAGCGTTGTTGCCGCCGTTATGCAGCGTCGGCCGATACCTCGGGCGTCGCGGCAGGCACCGGCTCGCCGGTCGTGAAGGCTGCTTCCGCCGCAGCCGCCGCTTCCGGTCCCGTCATCTTCAGCTTCTTGCGCGCCGTGTGGTACGCGAGGCCCGTGCCCGCCGGAATGAGGCGTCCGACGATCACGTTTTCCTTCAGGCCGCGCAGGTCGTCCTTCTTGCCCATGATCGCGGCTTCGGTCAGCACGCGCGTGGTCTCCTGGAACGAGGCCGCCGAGATGAACGAGTCCGTGGACAGCGACGCCTTGGTGATGCCGAGCAGCATGTGCTCGTACTGCGCCGGCTGCTTCCCGGCGCTGATCGCCTTGTCGTTCTCGTCCAGGATGTCGGACCGCTCGGCCTGCTCGCCCACGATGAAGCGCGTGTCGCCCGCATCGTGGATCTGCACGCGGCGGAGCATCTGCCGCACGATCACCTCGATGTGCTTGTCGTTGATCTTCACGCCCTGCAGCCGGTAGACGTCCTGCACTTCGTCGGTGATGTAGCGCGCGAGCGC
>Ga0207683_10006289_pt1 | contig 10177 bp, 6 predicted proteins | sample KBSM73metaG_FD_184333 | JGI IMG/M metagenome (GOLD analysis project Ga0207683, IMG submission 184333) | Miscanthus rhizosphere microbial communities from Kellogg Biological Station, Michigan, USA - KBS M7-3 metaG (SPAdes) (version 2) | ecosystem: Host-associated > Plants > Roots > Rhizosphere >...
TGGCACTCTACCTTTTGCTGCTGCGGCCCGGTCGTCTCAGTCGCGACGAGCGCTTCGCCCTGACCCTGCTCATTGCCGTCTGCGTTGCGACCCATAGCGCCACGATGGCCGTTTTGTTGACGCTGGTCGTCGCCGCGATTTTCTTGTGGCTTGCCAAACCGCACCGCATGCCGCTCGCACGCATTGGCAATGGTGTACTGGCGCTCGCGCTGGGCACCGTTTTCGTCTTTGCCGTGGACTTCGCCGTGGCGAGGCGTCTCGCGTGGACACCAGGCGGCTTTGCACTGTCATTCGGCCGCATGCTGCAAGATGGCATCGTCAAAAAATATCTCGACGACCACTGCCCCGACCCGAAACTCACGCTCTGCGCCTACAAGGACCGGCTCCCCGACGACGCCGACGTCTGGTTCTGGGGCAGCCCGCTATTCGACAGGCTTGGGCGGTTTGATGGACTCGGAGCGGAGATGCAGACGATCGCTCTCAATAGCATGATTGAATACCCTGGCCTACAGATCGAAACTGCCGGCATTGCCACCGCCAGGCAGATGATTGCCGTCCACACAGGCGAGGGCGTCGGTGGTGGCATCTGGCACACCTATCGCATCATTGAGCAGTACACGCCGAAGCTGGCATCATTCATGCACCTGGCGCGCCAGCAGAATGGCGAAATGTCCTTTGCCGCCATCAATCGATTGCAATATCCGGTCGCACTCATCTCCATGGCCCTGCTGCCCGTCTTCGTCCTGCTTGCCTCCCGCCGGAAGGTTCCCGATGTCGGCGAATTGACCGCCGCTTGTGGCGTGGCACTTGTCGCGAATGCCTTCATCTGCGGTGTCTTGTCCAACCCGCACGATCGCTATGGCGCCAGGCTGGTTTGGATTGCCGTTTTCGCCGTCATCATCGCGATCCTGCGTTTTACCAGCCATCTTGGATCGCGCGGCGACATCGCCTAAGCTCCGCCGCGCAATGGAAATCAAACCTGAGGTCGCTGGGGGTCTTTGGACCGCATTTTCGCGAACCGCGCTACTCGCACTGGCGCTGTCTTGCGGCATTGCACCCGCATTTTCTGCTGAGCCTGTGATGGACGCTGTCTTAAAAGATCTCGCACCCAGGGGGAAACTGCACGCGGCGATCAACCTCGGCAATTCCGTGCTCGCACAGGCCGATCCTGCCACCGGTGAACCCAAAGGCATTACGCCCGATCTCGCGCGCGAACTCGGCCGCCGGCTGAATGTGCCAGTCGAGCTCGTCACCTACCCCGCCGCCGGCAAGGTATTCGACGCGGTCACGACGGGTGAATGGGACATCGCTTTCGTCGCGATCGAGCCGGTGCGTGCTGCTGAGATCGAGTTCAGCGCGCCCTACGTCATTATCGAGGGCACGTACATGGTGCCCAAGGATTCGCCTTTGCAGGCGATCAACGACGTTGACCGTCCCGGCGTGCGAATCGCGGTTGGTCTTAAGTCGGCCTATGACCTCTTTCTGACGCGCACCATAAAGAATGCCACAGTTGTCCGCGCGCCGGCTGGCGGCGGACGCGCGATGATCGATATGTTCGTGAATGACAAGCTCGAAGTTGCGGCCGGGGTCAGGCAGCCGCTCGTGGCCTATGCCATGGATCATCCGGAGGTACGGGTCATGGATGGCCATTTCATGGAAATCCAGCAGGCCATGGGCACGCCCAAGGGCCGCACCGCGGGCGCCGAATATCTGCGGGCCTTCGTCGAGGACGTAAAAGCGTCCGGCTTTGTCGCCGATGCGATCAAACGCGCCAATCAGTCGGCCAGCGTGGCACCCTCCGCCGCAAAGTGAGACAACAATAATGACCGATGCCGCGGCATTGAAGGAACTCGCTCCAAACGGAAAGCTTCGGCTTGCCATTGCCGTTGCGCCGTCGCCGTCGGCGCAATTCGCTATCAAGGATGGGGACAGCTATCGCGGCGTTGCCGTCACCTTCGGCCGGGCGCTCGCCGCAAAACTCGGCGTGCCGCTCGAGATCATTCCGCACCAGGCTTCAGGCGAAATCCAGAATTCGGCGGCGGCCAACCGCTGGGACGTGGCCTTTCTTCCCGTCGATGAGGAGCGCAAAAAGTTTGTCGATTTCGGCAACGCCTATCATCTTTTGCAGAGCACATTTCTCGTCGCACCCGGTTCGAAAATTCAGTCGGTCAAGGATGCCGATGCCAAGGGCGTTGGTATTGGTGGTGTCTCCAACACCGCGACGTTCCGCGCGGCAAAGAAAGCGACCGCCAATGCAACGCATATCGATTTTGCCGGAGTCGACGCCGCGGTTGCCGCCATGCGGGAGAGCAAAATCGAAGCAATTGCCCTATCGCGGGAATCCCTGTCCGGTCTGGTCGGGAAAATCGCCGGCTCTCGCATTCTCGACGACGCTTTTCTCAATTCGAGCACGGCCGTTTGCGTGCCTAAGGGCAAGCCGGCTGCGCTCAATTATGTGAGCGACTTCATCGAGGAGGCGAAGGCGTCCGGGCTCGTGCGCAAGGCCCTGGATGAAATGGGCCTCAAATCTTCGCAAGTTGCACCGGCCGGGATGAAACCCTAAGCCGCCGCGTTGCGCGCGGGCGACGATATATCCGGCGTGTGGATGTGCTCCGGCCTTATCCCGAGCGCCAGCACGCGGCCTGGAATTCGCCGCAACAACGGCCATTGCATCAGCTTCATGAAAAACGGCGCTCTTGGTTGCTTGCCTCCGAGCGCCGGGCTGATGATGTTATTTTGCAGGACGATTTGCATGCGTTGAGTAAAACGCGTGGGAAATTCGCGACGCTGCTGCACGCGCTTGAGGGTTTCGATCGTTGCCGTTCCGCGCCGCAGAGGTTCGGCGAGAATATTTGCGGCGGCAACCGCGTCCTGCACTGCCAGATTGATGCCAACCCCACCAATCGGCGACATGGCGTGCGCCGCGTCCCCGATGCAGAGCAATCCGGGCCGATACCAGCGGCGCAAGCGGTCGACAGCCACCGTCAACAGCTTCACCTTGTCCCAGCTGTCGATTTCATCGAGCCGGTCACGTGTGAACGGCGACATCTCGCCAACTGTTTCGCGGAATTTGTCGAGCCCTGCGCGCTTGACCTCGTCGGCGGTATCCTTCGGGATAACATAAGCACATTGCCAATAATCGTTGCGATTGAGCATGACAATCATGCGGCCACCTTCAATGTGGCCGACCGTTTCCCCGGAATCGTTTGGTTTGCGGGATAGACGAAACCACATCACGTCCATTGGCGCGCCATAATCATCGCTTTCAAGGCCGGCCTTCAGGCGCACGATGGAGTGGCGGCCATCGCAGCCAACGGTGAGGTCAGCGCGGACGTCCAGCTCGCCATCCGGCGTCTTCGCGTGAACGCCGACGATGCGCCCGTTCTCCTCGATCAAACCGGTCGCCTCTGCGCGCATGCGCAAATCGAAAGTCTGATAGAGCCTGGCATGTCCGGCGATGAAATTGAGGAAATCCCATTGCGGCATCAGCGCGATGAATTTGCAGTGCACTGGCAGGTGTTCGAAGTGGCCGATAACGACGCGATCTTTGCCGATTTGCATGGCAACCTGGCGTACCACCGAGTGCGGCAGCTTAAGGAATTCGTCGAGCAGGCCGAGCTCGTACATCATCTCCAGCGTTGAGGGATGCACGGTATCTCCGCGAAAATCGCGCAGGAAATCGGGATGCTTTTCCAATACAATGACGGGGACGCCGGCGCGCGCCAACAGGAAGCCGAGCATCATCCCGGCAGGACCAGCGCCAGCGATACAGCAGGTGGTTTTGATCGAAGCCACGTGCCACCTTCGCGTTGACCAGATTGGACCCGCGGCCAGTTCCACGCGCACGGATCGCTTTAGTCTAAGCCTGCTTGTCTGGCGTCATCACCACTAGCCCGTCAAGCTCGCCGGTCACCTTGATCTGGCATGAGAGGCGTGAGTTTGGCCGGACGTCGTAGCCGAAATCGAGCATGTCCTCCTCCATCGGAGAAGGCCCGCCAACTTTTTCGCGCCAGGCTTCGTCTACATAGACGTGGCACGTCGCGCAGGCGCATGCGCCGCCGCATTCCGCCTCGATTCCGGGAATATTGTTGCGGATGGCAGTTTCCATCACGGTCGAACCGAGCTCGGCTTCGACTGTGCGGGCCGTGCCGCTAGAGTCGGTATAAGTGATCTTCGGCATATGGAAGGGATATCAGGAATGGCTGCGCCAAGGGTGACGCGGGCTTCTATATAATCATTCGTGCGAGGGCGCCATCCCCGTCATTGCGTGCGCAATATGGCGCCGATCTCCACAAGAGCCTCTTGAATTGCCGCCGCCAACCGATCGATCGCGAGGCCACATTCCGCTGGAGCGCGGCTCGCCGACAGCTCGGTATCCTCGGCGGCACGGGCGACACCGCAAGCGCCAATGCTCGCGGCTGATCCTTTCAGCGTATGTGCCAGCGTGGCGATCGCGGCCGGTTCACTCCCGCGCATTCGCGCCATCAGCAGTTCAGCCTGCCGTTCGAACAGTTGCAGTACTTCCCGTTCCAGGCTGCGGTCGCCGGACGTCATGCGCGCCAGATGGCTGCGATCCAGCACGGCACTTTTGAGTGCTCCGGCTTCCTGTTCGAAAATTCTGACCGCGACTTGCGCCATCCCGGCCTCCCACTGTCTTTTTGTTGCCGGGGACTTTGGCCTGAACGGGACCAAATCCAGGTAAATGCGGGGCCGCGCACGGCCGCTCAAACCCGACAAAAATTTTGGTGGTTAAGGTGGTGTAATCGTGCGGCGTGTTGCGCCGTTCATGCGAGGGCACCAGAGGTTCGGTTCGGTGGTCATGATCGCTTTTGGCAGACCGGGGGAGCCACGTTCGCTATGGTTAGCAATCAGTTAACGATGATTAAAAAGACCTTACCAGCGTGGTTTCCTTCGCATTGCCAAGGCGATAGGATGACCGCCGGGCGATAAATAGGGGAGCTCGCGGTCAATGTGCCGCAGCAATGCCGCTCTCGCGGCAGGGGCCCCCCTTTATCGCTACGGTACGAGCCCCGGCGACAAGTCCGGCGTAATGACGAGGCGGCGACCCTTATGGCGAATATCCCTAAATCAAAAGACGCGACGGAAGAGGCTCTCTCTGCCATCCAGGAGGCCCTTAATATTCGTGCGCCCGAGACGCGCCCCGGAACGCCTTTTGAGCCAGTTGCCGAGAGTGACGCCGTCGCCGCATCGACACCCCCGGCCGGCGAATTGTTCCCGCAGGAAGCACCCCCGGCCGGCTGGCAGACCGGGGAAACCCTGCCACGCCGGGCCGCCAACGATGACCGCGCCGGCATCGGACAAATATTGCAGGCCCTGCGCTACCGTTCGGGGCGTGCGCCGTACATCGCCGCAGCGGTTGGCGGTTTCATTTGGGCCGTGGGCGGTATTGCCATTGCGACCCTGTATGGCGCCGAGATGCGGTCCGTTTTCGCGACGCCGGGCGTCGGCCTTGCCGCGATTGTCGCGCTCGCCGCCGCGATCGCCGTGCCGGTGATTTTCTTCTTCGTGCTCGCCCACATGTTCAACCGCGCCCAGGATATGCGTGTCGTCGCGGAATCCATGGCCGAAGTGGCGATGCGCCTTGCGCAACCCGAGACCGTTGCGCACGAGTCGATTGTCACCGTGGGCCAGGCGATCCGCCGCGAGGTCGCAGCTATGGGCGATGGTGTCGAACGGGCGCTTGCCCGCGCCGCCGAGCTCGAAGCGCTGGTGCACAACGAAGTCTCGGCGCTCGAGCGCGCCTACAACGACAACGAAGTCCGCATTCGCGATCTGCTCACCGAGCTGACCAATCAACGTGAAACATTGGTCAACCAGGCCGAGCACGTCCGTAACGCCATTGCCAGCGTCCACCTCGATCTTGCGCACGACGTTACCTCGGTCGGCGATTTGGTTGCCGACAAGGTCAATGAGGTGGCGCAACGCGTGACCCGCTCACTCACCGAGAAGGGCGAACACATCACCCTGGCACTTGGCCACGCCGGCGATTCCATGATTGACGCCCTGAGCGAGCGCGGCTCGACGCTACTCGAGCGCCTGGAAACAACCAGCGATCAGGCGACCACGGCGATATCGTCTGCAAGCGACCGCCTGTCTGCCAGCCTTAATTTCAAAACCGAGCATGTACACGACGAATTCGCTGAGCTGGCGGCTCGTCTGCAACAGATGATGAGTGCGCGTCTCGATCAGGTCGCCCAGGGCTTCGCGGAGAAATCCTCCGTCACCATTGAAACTATGGCGAACCGCTCGCAACAATTCACCGACGCCCTCACCGACACGAGCACGCGTCTGGCCGAGTCGATCGCTTCCCGCGCCAACGAGGTAAACACCACCTTGCGTTCGACTGGAGACTCGCTCGTCCTCGACCTTTCCCTGCGCGGGGGCGATGTCGTCTCAAAGCTCGAACAAACCGGCGCTCGCATCACCGACACCATTGCGAACCGCAGCGACGCGGTCGCGGATACGTTCCGCCAGAGCGCGGAATCACTTGTTACGGCGCTCAACAGCAATAGCGACACGGTCAAAGACATGTTGGCGGCCCGCCTGCAGGCCTTTGAAAGCATGTTCAGCCAGGGCGGTACCGAGCTCACCGAGAAAATCTCGCGGGACGCCAGCAATCTCGGCAACCTGATTACCCGCCACATCACCGAATTCGATCACACAGTGAAGAACTACGGTGGCGAGCTGGTCGGTCGGCTTGGTCAGCGCACGCAGGATGTGGCCGAAGCGCTGCGCAGCTACGTCGATACTTTCGACCAGCGCGTCACTGGCCGCACCGGCGAGATTTCCAGCACGCTTGACGAGCGGCTTGCACATTTCGAAACGGTGCTTGGCTCACGCGTCTCCGACATCGCCAAGGCACTCACTGAAGGTGGCAAGGACGTCGTCGAAGCCCTCGACCAGCGCATCGGCGAAGTCGCCGGTACCATCAATTCGCGGGGCGTCGAAGTGGCAGATTCGATCACCGCCAAGATTGGCGAGATCGATAAAACCCTGGGAACGCGCGCCCTTGAGGTCGCCAACAATCTCGACAGCCGTATCGGCCGCTTCGAGGAACTCCTTGTCGGCCGCGCTGAGACCGTCACCAGCCAGATCGAGACCCGCAGCAAAGCCGCTGCGGATGCACTTAATGCGCGGCTCGAACAGCTGAGCCAGGCGATCAAGGTCAATTCGGCCGAAGCCGAGCGATCGCTCGGTCAGCTTGCGCTGTCCACCACCGAGGCAATTCGCAACAGCGCCGGCGAGGCGGAGCGCACGCTTGTCGGCGTCAGCGAAGAGGTTGCCCGCAGCTTCGTCGGCAAAGCCGAGGAAATCGCGACGGCGGTCAGCCGGCGTACCAATGAAATGACCACGGTTCTGTCCGACAAAAGCGGCGGCGTGCTGGCGGCCATCACCCAGAAAAGCGACCAGTTCACGCGCGAGGTGACCGGCGCGACCGATCAGGCGGTCAAGGCGATCGAAGAAAGAGGCTTCGCCTTTACGCGCACGATGATGGACAACAGCACCGAGATCTCGCGCATGATCAATAGCGCGGGCGAAGCGGCCACCAGCGCAGTTACCCGCACGCTGACAGAGCTCAATGACGTCACGCAGAAGGCGATCGCGCATTCGAAAGAAACCGCGACGTCAAGCGTCAAGGAGATGCTGGAAACGCACACGATGCTCCGCGCCGACACCACCGCCCTGTTCGAGCGGCTGCGCGAAGCCAATATCTTGTTGCAGGAAGTGCTCAGCGGTTCGCATGAAAACATGGGCGCTCTCGAAAACACTCTGATGTTGCGTGTGTCGGAGTTCGTGACCGCGATGAACGACATCACGGCCTCGACTGGCGCCGCGACCGGGCGGGTGGAAACAAACATCTCTAATTTCCGTGACATCACCGCGCAGGTCATCACAGACCTGGGCCAGCTGGCCCGCCAGTTTGACATTCATGGCCGAGAACTCGCCAAGGCTGTTGAGGTCATCGATCACAGCAACCAGCGCGCCGAGGGCAGCGTCAATGAGCGCCGTGTGCAGCTCGATTCGCTGGTCGCGACGCTCGACATTCGTACTGAGGATATCGAAAAACGCTTGAGCCGGTTCTCCGGACTGCTCGACGAGTCACTCGAGGCCGCATCATCCCGCGCGCGGGAAGTCGCTCGCCTCGTTTCCGAGGCAAGCGCCGAGGGTACGCGCGCAATCAGCGAGCAATATGAGCGCGTGCGCGAAAATGCCGAGGAGGAACGGCTCCGGACGACCGAAGCAATGCGGGGGATCTACGAGCAAACCACAGGCGATACCCACACCCTGTTCCACAACGCCAACGAGCGCTTCGCAGAGGCCGTCCAGGGCATGAAGCAGATGGCCGCGGAGATGCACCGCGAGCTGGAAACCACGCGCGCCGAACTACGCAGAGGGGTCTTCGAGCTGCCGCAGGAAACGGCCGAAAGCGCCGCGCAAATGCGCCGGGTGATCGTCGATCAGATCGAAGCATTGGCCGAACTCAACCGGATTGTTGCCCGTCACGGCCGGAATCTCGACGCGGTCGAGCCAGTCCGTCGCGTGCGCGAGGAGCCGACGCTTGCCGTCATCGGTGGTAGCCGCAACGAACCGGCACCGCGGAGCGAGGTGCCACCGCGCAACGAGGCTCCATCACGCAATGAGGGGCCGTCGCGCAACGAGATGCCTTCACGCAATGAAACGCCGCCTCGCGGCGATAGTCCGCCGCGCCCCGTCCAGCGCAACGAGACTGGCGGAGGCCTTGCTCCGGCCGCGCGCCGCGGCAGCGAAACGCCTTCACCCGCGGCAACGCCGATCGCGCCAGGGCGCGGCTGGCTTTCCGACCTCCTCACCCGCGCATCGCGCGAGGAAACCGAGCCACAACGCGAGTTCCCGCGCGAGCCGGCACGTGAAAGCGCGCGTGAACCAACTCCCGCGCGCGGAAACGAAGAACGGCCGCCACGGCACACGATCGAGTCGCTCGATTCGCTTTCGGTCGACATCGCGCGGATGATTGACCACGATGCGGCCGCCGACCTCTGGGACCGCTACAAGCGCGGCGAACGCAACGTCTTCACCCGGCGACTCTATACCTTGCAGGGTCAACAGGCCTTCGACGACATCCGCAAGAAATATCGCGCGGATCGCGAGTTCAAGCAGACGGTAGACCGCTACATCACCGAGTTCGAACGGTTGCTCGATGAGGTTTCTCGCGACGATCGCGGCCAGGTGGTGGCGCGAACCTATCTGACGTCGGAAACCGGCAAGGTTTACACCATGCTCGCGCACGCGGCAGGACGGTTCGACTGATTGCTGGGTCTGCCCGATGTAGCGCTGGCGTATGTATCCGCGCCGTCGCGCGGCCAGGCCCCTGGGTTTCTTAAGTGCGCTTGCCCCTCGCCCTCGCCATTGCCACCGAACGCTGGCCTATTGCAGGCTCTTTTGACATCAGCCGCGGCCGAAAAACCGAGGCCGTCGTGGTGGTTGCAGAATTAAGCGACGGCGTCAGCCGGGGACGCGGCGAATGCGTTCCCTATGCCCGCTACGGTGAAAGTGTCGCCAGCGTCACGGCACAGATCAATGCCATGCGGCCGCAGCTCGAGGGCGTTCTCGACCGTCGCGGGCTGCAAACCGCGATGCCACCGGGCGCCGCACGCAATGCCATCGACTGCGCGTTCTGGGATCTGGAGGCAAAACGCAGCGGGCGGCCCGTGCATGAGCTCGCAGGCCTTCTCGCTCCCCACGCACTCACGACCGCCTACACGATTTCCCTCGCCGCTCCGGCCGACATGGCAAAAGCAGCAGAAAAATGCGCCAGCCGCGCCGTGCTCAAGGTCAAACTTGGCGCCGAAGGAGATGCCGCACGCATCGCCGCGGTGCGCGCCGCTGCACCACATTCCATGCTTATCGTCGATGCCAACGAGGGCTGGAGCGACTCTACCGTCGCCGCCAATTTTGCGGCCTGCGCCAAAGCCGCTGTTGCCCTGATCGAACAGCCGCTGCCCGAAGGAAAAGATCAGATGTTGGCGCAAATGCAGCGGCCCATTGCAGTCTGCGCAGATGAAAGCGCCCATGACTGTTCTTCACTTGCGGCGCTCGCCGGCAAATACGACGCGGTCAACATCAAGCTCGACAAGGCAGGCGGGCTGACCGAAGCGCTGGCCGTCGTCGCCGAGGC
>Ga0207683_10006292_pt1 | contig 10175 bp, 10 predicted proteins | sample KBSM73metaG_FD_184333 | JGI IMG/M metagenome (GOLD analysis project Ga0207683, IMG submission 184333) | Miscanthus rhizosphere microbial communities from Kellogg Biological Station, Michigan, USA - KBS M7-3 metaG (SPAdes) (version 2) | ecosystem: Host-associated > Plants > Roots > Rhizosphere >...
TGAGATAGTAAAACCAACAATTGAGATAATTACCGTAAAATCTAAAAGTCAGGTTGATCTGTTCCCTATAAAACTCAGGAACCTTTCAATGCTTCCCTCACCTTCGGTGCAATCTTCGTCCCAAAGAGCTCAATAGACTTCATCATCGATGCATGCGATGGGCCGCCCACATCCATGTGCGCAGAAAACCGGGTAAGAGCAAACAGCTCGTGCATGTATAAAATTTTATCAATGGCCTCATTGGCATCGCCAATAATGAGATGGCCGCTGCGGCTTCTTCCCGTTTCATATTGTTGTGGTTGATATGGTGGCCAGCCACGGCTGCGGCCTACGCGGTTCATTTGTGCCGAATAAATCGGGTAATAATCGGCAGCAGTTTTTTTACCGTCTTCACCAAAGAAAGCATGCATGTGTACACCTACGCGAAACTTGCTCATATCATGACCAAATTGTTTATACACGTCTTTATAATAATCAAACAATGGTTTGAACTGAACAGGGCTGCCGCCAATGATCGCAAATACAACAGGTAAACCAAACTTACCGGCACGAACAACCGATTCGGGTGTACCGCCGACAGCGACCCATATATCCAGGTGATCATTCATGGCACGGGGCAATACCAATTGTTTGTCGAGTGCAGGGCGGAATTTTCCTTTCCATGAAATAGGGTTTGTTTGATTTATTTTCAGTAATAGTTCCAGCTTTTCTTCAAAGAGCGAATCGTAATCGTCGAGATTGTACCCGAATAACGGAAACGATTCAATGAAACTGCCACGGCCAGCCATTAATTCAGCACGACCGTTGGACAACTGATCAATTGTAGCAAAACTTTGATAGAGTTTCACGGGATCAGAAGAGCTAAGCACCGAAACAGCACTACCCAGTTTTATATTTTTTGTAATGGTAGATGCCGCCGCGAGTATTATCTCAGGGGCAGATACGGCATAGTCGGGACGATGATGCTCCCCGATGCCATAAAAGTCAAGACCCGTTTCATCCATCAACTTTATTTCTTCCATCAGTTCGCGCAGGCGCTCACCGGCCGGTTGTGTTTCGCCATTTTTATTGATGTGCACATCGCCAAACATGCCTATTCCTAATTCCATACTGTAAATTTGAGGACAAAGTTACGGAGCCGTTACCTGGCTTGGTTATTTGTACGTTTCATTGACTATTTCTTTATTTCAACTTCATTCGTTTTTAGTATGATCTATTTCACGCAATTCATCTACATTAAAAAAGGACAGGAACAGGTGTTTCATCAATTTGAAGACATCGCCATACCGGCCATTAAAAAATATAATGGACGGCTGTTGCTGCGTGTGCGACCCGGTGAAGATTCCTTTATAGAAAATAGTATCGACAGGCCTTATGAAATTCACCTGGCCGAATTTGAAACAGAACAGGATTTTAAGAACTATACACAGGATGAAGAGCGTATAAAGTTTTTGCACCTGAAAGAACAATCCATTGAAGCGTCTATATTAATCCAGGGGAAAAAGCTTTGACGATGAAATAAATTTCTTTCACAAACTGCATAATTTGTTGTTATGAAACATATCGTCTTGATTTCCCTGCTGCAGATCAGCAGTTGTATGTTGTTACATAGCCAGGATACTACGGTCACCAGCCAGCAACGTAAAGCAATTACCGATCTCATCGATCAGTATTCGCAGGCACGAGAGAAACGTGATACGGTAATGTTGAAAGATATTCTTACGATGGATGTTGATCAGCTGGTGAGTACCGGCGAATGGAGAGAGGGAATCCGTTCTGCAATAGAAGGCATGCTGCGCAGTTCTGCAAACAGCCCCGGCACACGCACACTCAGCGTTGCTAAAATTCAAAAGATGAATGCATCTACTGCTATTGTTGATTGCCGTTATGAAATACAAAACGCAGACAGCAGTGTTCGGAAAATGTGGAGCACATTTATTGTTGTAACGGATAAAAAGAAATGGAAGATCCGCTCCATCCGCAATATGCTGCCGGCGCCGAATAATTAACTGCCAACAAAGAAACGGTGCTACTCAAATATTTATTTATCCTTTACCTCGATCCATACCGGCGCATGATCGCTTGTCTTTTCCCATCCGCGTACATGCTTGTCCACACCTGCACCCTGTAAGCGACGCTTAAGTTTCGGGCTCAGCAGGAAGTGATCGATACGAAGGCCCGCATCTCTTGCATAGGCATTCCGGAAATAATCCCAGAAGGTATAGATCTTTTCTTTTGGATAAAGCTTGCGGAGGGCATCTGTCCACCCCTGCTCCGATAATTTTTTAAATGCATTGCGTACTTCTATGCGGAACAATGCATCATCCACCCATCGTTCGGGTTTATACACATCAAGCTCTGTGGGCATTACATTATAATCACCGATCAATGCAACCGGCAGGTCATGTGTCAGCAGTTTTTTTGCATGAATAGTCAGCCGGCTAAACCATTTTAATTTATAATCAAACTTTGGGCCGGGCCACGGATTACCGTTAGGCAGGTAAAGACAACCAACAACAATTTTGTTTACGATCGCTTCAATATACCGGCTGTGACTATCTTCCGGGTCACCGGGCAGCACCCGACGCAATTCCTGCGGCGGTCCAACCTTTGATAATATAGCCACACCATTCCAGCTTTTTTGCCCATGCCATATGGCATCATAACCCGCTTCTTTTATTGCCAATAAAGGAAACTTTTCTTCCGGCGCTTTTAATTCCTGCAGGCAAACTATATCCGGCTTTGCTTCCTTTAACCAACGCAGCAGTACCGGCAACCTGCCGTTAACGCCATTTACATTATAGGTTGCTATTTTCATTACAGCTGTTTACTGAAAAGAATGTGCCAGCATCGCGATCATGACCAATAATAAAACAAACCGGTCATTATTCCGGTTTGTTGAGGAAAGAAGTTTTTACAGCGGGATAAATAGCTGTACCTGCTTCTTTACATAAAATATTTATACAGTTCCCTGTCCTCGCCTTTCCATTGTGCAATTTTGGCCAGTGCATTGATCAGGGGTTCCTGGAACCATGCAGGCATACCCGGCAGGTACGATTCGCTGTAGGCAAGCAGCAGGCACATATGCCATGGATTTTGGGTCATATCGTTTTTCAGTAAACCATCATTGATCAATCCGTAGGCAACGCGCAATGTCTTCTCCAATCCCGCCGCGGGCGTTACTTTCACTAACAATACTGATTTTTGATTGAGAGCGTTCTTAAAATAATGCATTTCCTTTTTATCAGCAGTAGCGGTTTGCCCTTTGTCTAATAGTATTTCCTTTCCATTGTTGCCGATCCGCACACGTCCTTCTATCACCGTAAACTGTTCTGTAAAGTTGCTATGATAATGCCAGTCATTGCCACCGTTAGGTTCCAGTTCTACTTCTACCAATTCATACGCATTATTGGTTTCGCGGCTGCTTTGTTTAAATGTGGCAGAATAATTTCCTTCACCGTTATAGATCGTTTTATCTGCACGGTTACCGACAGATCGATCCAGTCGTGGTAAAAAAGCCGAGAATAAAATAATACCCAGACAGGCGGCTACCAGTAAGAAAATGGGAAGGATGAATACAGTATAAAGCAACTTTACCCAAAGCCTCGCTCTGCCGCGCCACATATTTACTACGCCCACGGGATAAAACAGCAGCGATAAACGATATTTCCATTTACTCTTTTGTGCAGTTAATACTGCGTTTTGCCCGGTATATACCGGTGCTATCAATTCTTTTTTCATGATCGGTTTATTTTTAAACAAAGTTCATTACAGGCGTTGCCTGGCTTGTTAGGATAAACGGATAAAGATTTAGGAAAAATGGATAAAATAGATCTGAACCATTGGGACCGGTATTTTGATACAACTGAACAGAAGATGTTGTATAACAGTGACCGGTATTCACATGTCACCATGAAGTTTGCGCAGGCAGGGCTTGCCACGGGTGAATTAAATGCCATCGATACACCGGGTATGTTGTTTACAGAAATGTACCTGCAGGCCGGTCAATCGTTTAGTTTATATGATACCGTACCAAAGGAAGCAGCCGAATCTGTTTTTGTGTTGCGGGGAAATGTGGAATCACGGTTTTGCAGCATGGCAGCCCCTTTGTATTTCCATTCGCAGCAACATAATATACAGTACAATACAAACTTCTCCGGTGAACATGTTATTCATTCGCCACAGTTTCATGCGTGCACGATTACTTATCATGCTGATTATTTAAAAAGCCTCGTGGAAAGTGAACCCGGTGGCGCAATGAGATTATTCAGTAAACAGGTATATAAAAAAGCGAATTTTCTTGGTACAACAAACGCTTTGCATTGGCAGCAGCGGATGGCGGAGCTGATCACGGGCATCCGCCAATGTCCTTTCGGCGGTATTACAAAGTATATTTTTACCGAAAGCAAATTGCTGGAATTGTTTGTGCTGCAAATGGAGCAGGTGCATGCAATGCATGGTAACAATAAAGAAGAACGTTGGTCACCTGCCGACAAAGAAAAATTATATGCAGTAAAAGAATTTATAAGCACATCATACCTGCAGCCGTTAAGCCTGAAAGGGCTGGCGACTCGTTTTGGTTTGAATGAATATAAGTTGAAGAAAGGGTATAAACATTTTTTCCAGGCAACCGTATTTGGCGATATACATCTGTTGCGAATGCAGCATGCCCGGCAACTGCTGGCGGAACAGGCAATGAATGTAACAGAAGCAGCTTATTATATCGGGTATAATGACCTCAGCAGTTTTTCGTATGCATTTAAAAAGAAGTTTGGATATAACCCGGGCAGCATTGCCTGACACCTGTTTATTGTACACACGTACAGGTCATTCAGTATTCAGCCAGGGAAGCATGGGTCATTTGTTGTACATGCATGGTCCAGGCATTGCGGGAATCCGGCATTCGCTTTGCATTTCGATTAACATATTCCGCAGTTCGGTCACAAAGATTTTACCACGCACATAACCGGTTACTATTTTGCAATGAAATGTAACCTTCCTTACAGCAAATCCGTCGAAAACTATAACCCCTTGTATCACCATGAAACCCAGGAACTGTTTCTTTATATTACCCGCACTTGTTTTCATCAGCTGCATCAGCATGGCGCAGGGCGGGTGGGCCATGAAGCTTAACAAGGAGGGCATAAAGGTGTATACAAAAGATGCTGCAGGCTCTCCCATTAAAGCAATAAAAACAGAATGTGACCTGGAGACAACAATAGATGTATTGACATCGGTGTTGCTGGATGTTAATGACAGTAAGGAATGGATATATGCTACGAAGAAAGCAACGCTGCTCCAGCAACTTTCTCCTACCCAGGTTATTTATTATTCTGAAATAGCGTTGCCATGGCCCATCAACAACCGCGATTTTATAGTACAGCTTTCCATTACTCAGGATTCGGTATCAAAAACGGTGAAGGCTGTATCGATTAATAAACCCGGGTGGTTACCCCGTTTTAAAGATATCGTTCGCGTGGAGCAGGCATATGCGCAATGGCTCATTACGCCCATGGCGAATGGACGGCTGCACGTGGAATATGAATTACAAGTTGATCCCGGTGGCTGTATACCGGCATGGCTGGTCAATATGTTTGCGACAACAGGACCTTTTTATACATTTCAAAAATTGCGCGAACAGGTAAAGAAGCCGGAATATAATAATGCGGTTGCCGGTATAAAAAATTAACAACGCTGAACAGGTCATTGAATGCTATCCAGCATTCAACAATTTAACTCTCCGCAATCTCTAACAGTCATGTCTACGTTAAACCGGTTACCAGTCTATTGCATTATAAAACCGGTCGTCGACAGCCTTTGCTTGCTGCAGGCGACCGGCCTGTTTTTCTATTACAATAAGCGTCGCCGGAATTTAATTATGACTATAGTCCAACGCTTTTTTGCTTGTTTTCAGGTTAGACAAATCGTTACGAAGACTTTCCGTTGGTGTTGTATCATTGCCCTGCATTACGTCTGCATTGTGCAGTTCGGGCGCAAATTCCACCCCGGTAAGATTTTCGATCACGCTCAGGCTTACCTGCATTGCTTTTACCATCCTGTTAAAACGCGGCCTTGCTTCTCTTTCCAACCCGGTTTCATCAATCTTGTCTTCCTGGCTCAGCAAAAAGCCGTATACCAGCTTGCCTTCCGAACTGCTCTTGATAGCAAATACCTTCCAGAACTTCAGCGGGTATTGAATATTCATATATTCCGGGTCGTTATCGGCTAATACCGGTCCGGCCAGTACACAGGCCCGCTGACCGTAGTCTTTATTTGCATCGGTGAGATCATCCAGCTGTTCTTTAATTGCATTTTCCAATACACCCCATTTGCCGATGCCTTCATACTGTGCCACATCGCGGTTAAATGCTTCGTGTTGCGGTGTACAATTCGTCCAGTGAAAAGTGTCGGCATTTGCATATTCAATGCCCAGGCTATCGGAGTTGCCGTTCTTCAGTGGTGCCCAGCAATTATCATCTCTTCTTACCAAATGGCCTTTGTCGATCAGCGTTGCGGGATCATAAAATTCTGCGGCCTGTACCTGGTATATATCGGGTATTCGTTTATCGAGCCGCCATGCACCATTGCCGAGTTGCTCCCTTGTTCTGTTATCGCGCAGGTCCTGATTATAATCTACATTGGAGGCGGTCCACATTGCCATTCTTCTTTTCTTATTCATCACCAGCGAATAATGATGATAAGGAACAATGTAAGGAACAGACGCGCCGAAATTTTTATACAGTTCATTATCTCTTTGTTGAATCACGGTGGGCATCGGTACTTTAAAACCGGGAATAAAACTTTCATCATAGCCCCTGCGGTTACTATAGTTTTCGTCAAACCGTTCTTTCTTCTCCAAACCAAGTTCGGGTAAAAGAAGCTTTTCGACACCATTGGTAGCATGACCGTTTACTGCAGCCACAGCACTCTCATTGATATTGACAGTAGCGGCGGCATTGAAATTAAATATGTATTTACTCATAGCATTTTCGTTTGTGGGTGATTGTAATAATGCAGGGATCTGTATTGCTTCCGCTACCGGGGCCATTTCCAGCGGGTCTTTACTGTTGTCCAGTATGCGTTGAATGTATTTCTGTTTGTCCGGTGGCAGGCTCAGGGTTGCCAGGTACGAAACGATCTTGCTCACGCTCTTGCCCGCGTTCGCGATCCAATCCACCTGGTTTTCACTCATGGTATTTTGGTCCCACACGTCATTATTCTTTGTGAGCCACTGGCCCTGTTCGTTTGTTTTGGGCACCCCGGTATAGTGCAGCGCCGCTACTTCCCAAAAATCGTTGAAGCCCGGCGAGCCTGAAGATCCCGGTTCGGTATCCGTATAATAATAAATGATGCCCGACTCATCATCAATATCAAACACCTCGTTATCTTCTGTGGTGTATTTTTTAATGCCACCCTGCGGATACTGGATGATGTTGATATGGTCGCCGTTTTTTACTTTACCCTTTGTAGCGATCAGTGGCAAAACACCCAATGAATTAAGTTTGATGTTTGTATTTTTCGCATCTTCTTCCACGTATACCAATGCAAAGTCTAATGTTTCATTATTGAGAAAGAAGATATCGGGCCGCAGGTTAAATACAATTCCTTCTTCCACGTTGCCATTTTGAAAATTGCGCTGGAACTTAAAGTTGGCAACGCAGCCGAGTGCATCCGCATCCTGCGGAAATACATGGCGGTTGGTGATGAGAATATTGGGTGCAATGAGAAAACCGGTGCCAAAGCCTTTCGGCTCTTGTTGCACCGATACTTCATGAAGGCGTGCCACAGCAGCACCGATTGCTTCCACCTTCAGCGTGGGTGGCCGCTCGCGGCTTTGATCGGTACCGCGGATAATCCGTTCGGTAGCCGCGGTGATCTTATCAATTTCGCTACGTTTTAATTCACGCAGGGCATTGGCTTTTACGCGGTCCACCTGTTCAGCACGTTTCGTGCTGTCGGTGCGCCTGCGAAAGCTCTTTAATTGTTTCGCGGCTTCATCAGCCAGCATGTTGTTGATGGTTTCAACCTTTTCTTTTTTGTTCATAGAACAAGTTTTGAGGTTTTTGAATGGTTTTTATTTCATGCAGGTACGGTCGCAGGCTCCTGCTTTGTTTACCGGCGCAGGAAAACAAAGAGATAGCTCATCACTCATAGAGTATGATTAATTCTTAGTCGTATTGTTGATGCAGTTTCGGAAACAGTTTACCAGGGAGTGTATAAAATATACCGGGAGCAATAGCAAGGTACGTTTTGCAAAAGGCAAATCCTATAAGTGGTTTCACCTAACAGTATCAATTTATTTGCACATGCTGTTGCATTACGCCCATAAAATGCAGGCGCATGGCGACTTCAAATGCTGTGCGGGTTGTGGCAGGTTGGTGAAAGATTTTTATAATGATAACATTCACTTCAATGTTGCTATTGCAGGGAGAGAATGTTTGCGGAGAATCGTAAGCTCAAAAAAAATCAACCAAGCGCAATCTTAATATCGATTACCGGTGTGCCATCCAGTACTTCCAAATTGGAAACGCTGATCTTTCCATCATCTGCAACAGCGGTAACGATTGCTTCATGCAGACCGATCGGGTTTGGCCTGTCGGGCGATCTTGTTGCAAACACACCGGTCAGCTTTGCATCCGGATTATTTCTCGGTTTGGTGGTCAGCGTAGTTCTGTCACCTTTATGCAGCCAGGTCAGCAGCAGGATCTTCGATCCTTTTTTCAAACCGGTTATTGCCGGCAGGTATTCTTTATTTATTTCAACAATAGCCTGCGGTGCATTTTCAGATTCCTGCAACGGGCAATCGCCAAGATTCTTTAAGGAGGAATGAACCTGCCCGATAAATTGTATAGTATCCATTTTGGTTGAGATTGGTGTAACGGGAAGGCAAAAATAGAATAGAACGCGGATAACACAGATAGAACGGATGAACAAATGTCATCCTTTCACACAGCATACGACTGCAATAACCACCGAAATCCGGGTGCAATTGCTGTTGACAAAACTTGACAAAACTTGAACAACCTTTGAAAAAGCTAATTTCTGCCTCCGCATATACATTCGCCGGAACAAAAAGCCATGAATTATATGCTAAAACGATTATTACAATTAAACACATTATTGCTCGGCGCCGCCCTCTTCACAAAAGTAGCTGCACAAGGTTTCACACTATCCGACTGGACCACCTTGTCGGAGGATAACAGTAAACCAACGTTGACCGATACAGTGTTCCTGGATAAACGCTGTGTAAAGCTCGACGGCAAATCCATCGCCGCTATCTGGAACAAAAACATGAACCTGAAAAACTTTCGAATTGAATTCGATATGGCAGGCTCGGTGATGGGAGGCCTTTGCTTTCATGCCAGTGATGAGCAGAATTACCAGTTCCTGTATTTCCGGCCGGGCTATGGCGGCACCATCGAAGCCATTCAGTATATACCTATCTATAATGGAGCACTCAGCTGGGTGTTTTATGGTGCTTACCAGGCTACGGCAGACATACAGAAGTTGCAATGGTTTCATGCAGCGATTGAAGTGCGGGGCGATAACCTGAAGGTATTTACCAACGGAAATAAAAAAGCAGATATGGACATCACGATGCAGCGAACAGAAGCAGACAGGGGATCGATATTATTCCGCACCCTGTTTGGACCGTCTTATTTTGCCAACCTTATGTACCGCGAATTGCCGGAAGAAATTACCGATTGGGAAATATCGGAACCTTTGCCTGCCGGTGTTGCTTACGGCTACGACCAGGTGAAAAAGGTAAAGCAATGGAAAAAGATTGATGAACCCGGTGACAACTATGTAAATCTCAGCCGGTATTTTAAACTACCCGAAGGAACAGTTATCGCGAAGCATACCCTGCATGCCGACAAGGATGGTGCGAAATACTTCAGCTTTGATTTCACCGGTACCATGCGTGTATTGCTGAACGGAAAAGAAGTATTCAGTTATGATAAATATAAACTGGAACGTGTAGAAGCCGGCACATTCAATATAAAACTCCCGGTGCAAAAAGGGAATAATGAACTGGTGCTGATTACGCAGGGGGATGGATTTATTTTTGGTAAGGGATATAATTCGTTGGGAAGAATACAGCATCAGAACTGGGGATTCATCGCGGGTATCATTGATGTTCGAAACTAATTTTATTAACCACAAAGTACACTAAG
>Ga0207683_10006297_pt1 | contig 10169 bp, 8 predicted proteins | sample KBSM73metaG_FD_184333 | JGI IMG/M metagenome (GOLD analysis project Ga0207683, IMG submission 184333) | Miscanthus rhizosphere microbial communities from Kellogg Biological Station, Michigan, USA - KBS M7-3 metaG (SPAdes) (version 2) | ecosystem: Host-associated > Plants > Roots > Rhizosphere >...
AGCCGCAGTTGGTGGCGGAGGACATGGCAATGGCGGAGATGGCGGTCACGGCGGCGGCCAGCCCCAGGCCTTCTTCGGAGGAGGCGGCGGTGGCGGACATGGCCACGGCGGCGGCCAGGCCCAGGCCTTCTTCGGAGGAGGCGGCGGTCACGGCCATGGCCAAGGGGGTGGCGCGCCTCCCCAGATGCGGGCCGAGCGCCAGCAGGGCCACGGCTTCCAGCGCGTGCAGTCGCGCGGCTTCGAACGTCAGCAGGCGCGGAACGTCGAACGACAGCAGGGTCGCGGCTTCGAACGCCAGCAGGCGCGCAACGCAGAGCGTCAGGGCCGGGGTTTGGAACGGCAGCAAGCACGCAACTTCGAGCGTCAGCAAAATCGTGCATTTGAGCGTCAGCAGGCACGTAATTTCGAACGCCAGAACGCTCGTGGCTTTGAGCGTCAACAGGCGCGCAATTTCAATCGCGACGCTCGTGGGATCGAGCGTAGCCAGGCTTTCGTGAAGGGCTTCGCCGGCGAGCGCGCGAACGGCAAGGCCGCGCGGTTCGCCAATCGCGAAGCCGTCCAGAACTGGAATCCCGCGAGCTACCGGACCTTAGCCTACGCCGACAACATTCAGGTTCTTCCTGTGCCCCAGGTCGAGCAGTTCGTCGGAGTTCCAGTAGCGCAGGTCGCGAACTTCGCCGCGCTTAGTCCGCTCCCGGCTACGATCCAGTACCTCTATCCTGATACGTCGGATTATTATTACCGGTATGGCGACGGCTATTTGTATCAGGTCGATCGAGGCACCAGCCTGATCGATGCGCTGATCCCTCTCATGGCGGGCGGGTTCCTGCCCGGCCAGTATCTGCCAAACTCGTACATGAACAGCTACGTCCCCGCTTATTACGGGTTCAACAGCTTCTATCCGGACTATGGCAACGTCTGTAATCGCTACTACCAGGGCGTCGTCTACCAGGTCGACTGTGATGACGGTTACGTCGAGAACGTGATCCCGATGTATGCTGGCGGCTATGGCGTCGGGCAGATCCTGCCTTCGGCCTACAGCTACTACAATGTCCCCGTTCAGTACCGGTCGCTCTACTATGATACGCCGGACTACGGATACTGGTACTCCCCGGGCGCAATCTATCAATATGACACCCGTAGCAGCATGATTACTTCGGTAGCCGCCCTGCTTTCGCCGGGGTTCACGATCGGCCGGCCACTGCCGATGGGCTATGACGTGTACAACGTGCCTTATGACTATAGGGCGACCTATTACGACACGCCGAATGCCTGGTATCGGTACAGCAACGGCTACATCTATCAGGTCGACCCCGTGACCCAGCTCGTCACTGCGATCGTCGCATCGCTGCTGACGTAAGCGTAACAATTGACCCGGGCGTGGGAACTCAATCCACGCCGGGCCATTCCTTTCGCAAAACGAAGGAGAGAAGCATGAGAAGCCATGCGCTCGCGCTCGGCCTTGGGGCCGCTGCCGTGCTCGCGCTCGGCGCGTGCAACAAGGACAACAACAAGTCTGCCCGCGGTGCGCCGGAAGCTCAGACCAAGAAGGCGCAGAAGGTTGCGGGCACCAAAACGATCGCCGCAGGCATTGCTCCCGGCAGCCGATTCATGACCGCGGCCAAGACGTCCGGGCTCGACCAGACGCTGGCGGGTCCAGGTCCTTATACGGTGTTCGTGCCGGATGATGCGGCATTCAATTCGGCGCCCCCCGGCACCTTTGATCCCAAGCCCGAAAACCGCGCGCAGATGACTGGAGTTCTGACGAGCCTCATCCTTCAAGGTACCGTGATGACTGCCGACATCGACAAGCTGATCGATCGCGGCAAGGGCAAGGGCATGCTCGCGACCGCCGGTGGCGGGTTGCTCACTGCGACCAAGGACGGCGGCAAGATCGTTCTGACCGATTCCGGCGGCCACAAGGCGACAATTACCCAGGGCGATGAGCAGTATACGAACGGCGTCGTCCATCACGTGGATGCACTGCTGATGCCGGGTAAACCAGCGTCCGGCCCTGCCGTCGGTCAGAAAAAGGCCAAGTAGACCTCTACATCTTGGGGCCGCGTTGCCTTGGTGACCCCAGATGAAGCTTTGCGCATCATCCCACTTCCGCGCTGCAATCGGCTCGCTATAACACTTGCCGACACGCGGCGGAGGTTTCGACGAGATGAAAGCTACGATTGAACGGGCGACCCTTCTCAAGAGCCTGGGCCACGTCCAATCGGTCGTGGAACGCAGGAACACGATCCCGATCCTGTCGAACGTCCTGATGGAAGCTCGCGAAGACGGATCGTTGCGACTGATGGCAACCGATCTCGACCTGCAGGTCGATGAGACCGTGCACGCCAACGTCAGCCAGCCCGGCGCAACGACCGTATCGGCACACACATTTTTCGACATCGTCCGAAAGCTGCCGGAGGGTAGCCAGGTCGAGTTGTCCGCGGCGGAAGGCAAAATGCAGGTCGTTGCCGGTCGCGCGCGCTTCAATCTTTCGACTCTTCCGCGAGACGATTTCCCGGTGATTGCCGAGGGCGAGTTGCCGACGCGATTCGAGCTGCCTGCGGCTACGCTCCGCCAGGTCATCGAGAAGACGCGCTTCGCGATCTCGAGCGAGGAAACGCGCTACTATCTGATGGGCATTTTCCTGCACGTGGTCGACGACCAGATGCGTGCGGCCGCCACGGACGGGCATCGGTTGGCCCGAGTTACGATCGCAAGGCCTGACGGCGCCGAAGGAATGCCGGACGTGATCGTTCCGCGCAAAGCGGTGGCCGAGCTATATCGGCTGCTCGAGGAGCTCGAAGGCACGGTGGAGGTCTCGCTGTCGCCTACCAAGATCCGCTTTGGCCTCGGAAGCGCGATCCTCACCAGCAAGCTGATCGACGGTACCTTCCCGGATTACAACCGCGTGATCCCAACCGCCAACGACAAGCTGCTCAAACTCGATCCCAAGAGCTTCTCGGCCGGAGTCGATCGAGTTTCGACCATCGCCAGCGAAAAGACCCGGGCGGTGAAAATGAGCGTCGACCGCGACAAGGTGACGCTGTCCGTGACCTCACCGGAAAACGGAGTCGCGACCGAGGAGCTCGCGGCGGATTATGGCTATGACGGGCTCGAGATCGGCTTCAACGCTCGGTACCTTCTCGACATTCTCGGGGAAATCGAGGGGGACACGGTCGAAGTCCACCTGGCGGACGCCGCGGCTCCGACTCTGCTTCGCGAGAATGACAAGTCGAACGCGCTCTACGTCCTGATGCCGATGCGCGTCTGATGATTTGCCGTCTCTGGCGAGGCTGGACCACGCCCGAGGACGCCGATTCGTATGAACGCATCGTCCGCTCCGAGGTGATCCCCGGCATCGAGGCTCGGAAGATCCGCGGCCTCCGGCATGTTGACCTCATGAAGCGCGATCTCGGCGGCGAAATCGAATTTCAGACATTGATGTGGTTCGACAGTCTCGACGCAGTCAAGGCGTTCATGGGCGACGATTATACCGTTAGCCACGTGCCTGCCGAGGCCCGCGCCGTGCTCAACAGCTTCGACGATCGCGCTGCCCATTTCGAAGTCATCGACCGGCGCGAGCAATAGACCGCGGCTTGTGCCCGTCAGCCGACTGACCCTTACCGACTTCCGTTCCTATGCGTCGGCCTCGATCGAGGCCGGGCCGGGCTTTGTCCTGCTGTTCGGTGAGAATGGAGCGGGCAAGACCAACCTCCTCGAAGCCGTCTCGATGTTGACCCCCGGGCGCGGGCTCCGCGGAGTGACCCTGTCCGAAATGGCGCGGCGGGGCGGCGGAGCCGCATGGGCGGTCGCGGCCAAGGTCGCGGAGGTCGATATCGGGACCGGCACATTGGCCAATGCACCGGAACGACGCCAGTTGCGGATCAACGGAGCTGCGGCCTCGGTAAATTCATTGAGCGAATGGCTTTCCGTACTCTGGCTCACGCCTGCGATGGACCGTCTGTTCACGGGCAGCGCGGGGGAAAGGAGACGCTTTCTCGACCGCCTCGTGCTCGCGCTCGAACCGAACCATGCCCATCATGCGACTCGATACGACGCGGCAATGCGCGCCCGGAACAAGCTGCTCGCCGACACGCCATGGGATGAGACCTGGCTAGGGTCCCTGGAGACGGCGATGTCGGAGCACGGCACTGCAATCGCGGAAGCGCGTGCGAAAACCGTCTCGGCTTTAGGTGAACAGCTCGACGTTGCTCCGGATGACGAATTTGCGAGGGCCGCAATCGCGCTTCAGGGTTGGGATGCGGGCGACCTGGGAGCGTCGCTTCGGAGCAACCGGGCGCGTGACGCTGCTGCCGGCAGAGCCACCGAGGGTCCCCATCGGCAAGACCTGGTTGTGCTTCACCGCGCCAAGCGGATGCCGGCGGGCCAATCGTCCACCGGCGAACAAAAGGCACTCCTGCTGGGCCTGGTTCTCGCCCACGCTGATCTCGTGGCGGATCGGCGCGGAGGCCCGCCGATCCTCTTGCTGGACGAAGTCGCCGCTCATTTGGACTCGAAACGCCGTGCCGCCCTATTCGCGAGGCTCGAAGGCCGCGGCCAGGTATGGATGACCGCAACGGAGGCCGCTTTGTTCGAGGGCATTGGGCATGCGTCCCGGCTCCATGTTCTACCGGGCCAAATCACCGCTGCCTGAGGCAAGTGGACTTTTTAACTTCTCTCATTATATTGCACTGCAGCACGAGGCGCTTTTCCAAGCGGCGTGAACGGCTTTCAAGCCGGCCCGCGTCTCGATTATCATGCTCTCCTATTCACGCGGGGTGCTTTTCGACCCCGCTCGCGACTTGCGCATTGAAGCGCAGGGCGCGCGCTAAATATTGGAATAAATTCAATGTCATTCATTTCACTGGGGCTGTCCAAGCCCCTGCTCGATGCGCTTGCCGCGAAAGATTATTCGCAGGCGACGCCCATCCAGCGTCAGGCCATACCCACGGTGCTCACTGGCCGCGACCTGCTGGGCATCGCCCAGACCGGTACCGGCAAGACGGCCGCTTTCATGCTGCCGTCGCTCGACCGTCTCGCGGCCGCGCGCAACATTCCCAAGCCGGGCCAGATCCGCATGCTGGTGCTTGCGCCGACGCGTGAGCTCGCCTCGCAGATCGCCGCCAGCGCCGAAGCTTACGGCAAATATATGCGCCTTTCGGTCGGTGTCATTTTCGGTGGCGTGCCGAACGGCAAGAGTGTGCGCACCGTCGCGCGCGGTCTCGACGTCCTCGTCGCCACCCCGGGCCGACTGCTCGACCTGATCGATCAGCGCGCGCTTAGCCTTCGCGAGCTCGAAATCCTCGTCCTTGACGAGGCCGACCAGATGCTCGACCTCGGCTTCATCCATGCGCTCAAGCGCATCGTCGCGCTGGTTCCGCCCAAGCGCCAGACCCTGTTCTTCTCCGCCACCATGCCGAGGGCAATCAAGGAACTGGCTGATAAATATCTCACCAATCCCGCCGAAGTCTCGGTCACTCCGGCCGCAACCACGGTCGAGCGCATCGATCAGCGGGTCACCATGGTCAACCAGACCGAGAAGACCGCGCTGCTCGCACTGCTCCTGCAGAACGAGCCTGTCGAACGCGCCCTGGTCTTCAGCCGGACCAAGCATGGCGCCGACAAGATCGTGAAGCAGCTTGCCGCGGCCAAGATCGCCGCCGGAGCGATCCACGGCAACAAGAGCCAGGTGCAGCGCGAACGCACGCTCGCGGCCTTCAAGTCGGGCGAGATGAAGGTGCTTATCGCCACCGACATCGCCGCGCGCGGGATCGACATCCCGGGCGTAAGCCATGTGGTGAACTTCGACCTGCCCGACGTGCCCGAGCAGTACGTCCACCGCATCGGTCGTACCGCGCGTGCAGGTGCTGACGGCATCGCGATTGCTTTCTGCAGCCCCGACGAGCGCGGCAATCTCAGGGACATTGAGCGCACGACACGCCAACGGCTGCCGATTGCGCCGCTTCCCGAGAATTTCATGGCAGCGGCCGAGGCGTTCAAGCGTCTCAAGCCGGTTCCCGTGCAGCCCGCGCCGCAGCCGACCACCAAGGCCGATCGTCGCAATCAGGGGCACTCGCGCCAGGAGCGCAATGAGCGTCAGCAGCGACATCCGCATCGGGCCGACGGCCATGCTGGGCATCGTCCTGAAGGCGGTCAGCCGAAGCGGCGCTTCGGCGGTCGCCGGGGCCGTGCCGGCGGTCCCCGCCGCGCTCACGGCTAAGGCTCCATTTTCGCGTGCGCGCGCACGTGCGCGCGCGTGACTTCCCACCGAAAATCCCTATATCTGGACTATGGCAACCGACCCCAATCAGAACAGTTACGGCGCCGAAAGCATCAAGGTCCTCAAGGGCCTCGACGCCGTGCGCAAGCGGCCCGGCATGTACATTGGCGACACCGACGACGGTTCGGGTCTCCATCACATGGTGTTCGAGGTTTCCGACAATGCCATCGATGAGGCTCTTGCCGGCCATTGCGACCGAATCCTCATCACCCTGAACCCGGATGGCTCCGTCAGCGTCGAGGACAATGGACGGGGAATCCCGACCGGAATCCATCCAGAAGAGGGCGTTTCGGCGGCCGAGGTCATCATGACCCAGCTGCACGCGGGCGGTAAGTTCGAGAACACCAGCGACGACAATGCATACAAGGTATCCGGCGGCCTCCACGGCGTCGGTGTGTCGGTCGTCAACGCGCTCAGCGAATGGCTGGATCTCACGATTTGGCGCGACGGCGAAGAGCATTTCATGCGCTTCCGTCACGGCGTGGCCGAGGCTCCCCTGAAGGTCGTCGGCAAGGCGGACGGCAAGAAGGGAACGCGCGTGACGTTCCTTCCGAGCCCCGAGACGTTCAAGATTACCGAGTTCGATTTCGAGCGGCTGGAGCATCGCTATCGCGAGCTCGCCTTCCTCAACTCCGGCGTAAGGCTGGTCCTCGCCGACGCGCGCCATGCGGATCGCGTTGAGCATGAGCTGTTCTACGAAGGTGGAATCGCCGCGTTCGTCAAATATCTGGACCGCGCCAAGACTCCGTTGTTCCCCGATCCGATCGCGATCAACGGACAACGCGACGACATCGGCATCGACGTCGCTCTCGAATGGAACGACAGCTATTACGAGAACGTCCTCACCTTCACGAATAACATTCCGCAACGCGACGGCGGCACGCACCTTGCCGCATTTCGCGCGGCATTGACTCGAACGCTCAACAATTATGCCGAGCGCTCGGGCCTGATGAAGCGCGAAAAGGTCTCGCTTACCGGCGAGGACATGCGCGAAGGGCTGACCGCGATCGTGTCGGTCAAGCTGCCAGATCCGAAATTCGGCTCACAGACGAAGGACAAGCTGGTGAGCTCCGAGGTCCGGCAGCCGCTTGAAAGCCTGATGGCGGACAAGCTCGCCGAATGGCTCGAGGAAAATCCGGCGCATGCACGCTCGATCGTCGGGAAGATCATCGACGCCGCCGCGGCCCGCGAGGCTGCACGCAAGGCGCGCGAGGCGAGCCGCAAGTCGGCCATGGGCATCGCTTCTCTTCCGGGCAAGCTGCATGACTGCCAGGAGCGCGATCCGGCCAAGTCCGAGCTGTTCCTGGTCGAGGGCGACAGCGCCGGCGGCTCTGCCAAGCAGGGCCGCGACAGCAAGTACCAGGCGATCCTTCCACTGAAGGGCAAGATCCTGAACGTCGAGCGTGCGCGCTTCGACCGCATGCTGTCGTCCAAGGAGATCGGGACCATGATCCAGGCCCTCGGGACCGGGATCGGCCGAGAGGAATTCAACCTCGAAAAGCTCCGCTATCACAAGATCGTCCTGATGACCGACGCCGACGTGGACGGAGCCCACATACGCACCCTGCTCCTGACCTTCTTCTATCGCCAGATGCCGGACTTGATCGAAAACGGTCACCTCTTCATCGCCCAACCTCCGCTCTATAAGGTCAGCCGCGGGCGGTCGGAGGTCTATCTCAAGGACGATGCCGCGCTGGATGACTATCTGGAGGAGGCCGGACTCGAGGGACTGGTCCTCGACGGCCCCGGAGGTCAGCGTTCGGGTGACGACCTGAAGTCACTGGTGGATCATGCTCGTCGGATGCGGACTCTCATTCGCTACGCGCCGCGCAAATATGATCCGGCGTTGATCGAAGCGCTGGCCATCAACGGCGCGCTTAAACCGAACCTCGATCGTGATGGACGGGCCGAGGCTATTTCAGCCGTCGCGAAATGGCAGAATGCGGGCGATCTTGAAGCCAGCTGGTCGGGAGACCTCGCGGCCGAAGGCGGATATCTGCTGAAGCGCCTGTGGCGGGGAGTGACGGACGCCTACGTGATCGAGGAAAGTTTCCTGGTCTCGACCGAGGCGCGAAAGCTCGACGTTCTCGCCAAGGAGCAGGCCTCGGTCTACTCGAAGCCGTTGACCTTGCGGTCCTTGAAGAAGGGTCCCGCGGCCGAGGAGCAAAAGCCAGAACCGGCGGAGGAAGCCGACGCAGAGGAGGGGGTTCCTGCAGAGATCGAGACCAAGGGCAAGCCGGTGGCCGTTACGCGCCCTTCGGAATTGCTCGATGCGGTGCTCGCGGCCGGCCGGAAGGGCCTCGCGATCGCGCGCTACAAGGGCCTCGGCGAAATGAACCCGGAGCAGCTTTGGGAAACGACGCTCGACCCGGCCAATCGCTCGCTGCTGCGGGTCGAGGTCGCCCAGGCCGACGTCGCCGACGAGATCTTCACACGCCTCATGGGCGACGTCGTGGAGCCTCGGCGCGAGTTCATTCAGGAAAATGCGCTCAGCGTCGCCAATCTGGACGTCTAGGAACCTCCGGCCATGGATGATGTTGGCGCGGTGTGACCAGTGGCCCGACCATCACCCTTGCCAGCTACAACATGCACAAGGCGGTGGGGCTCGACGGCCGTCGAGATCCCCATCGGGTCTTGCGAGTGCTTCAGGAAATCGATGCGGATGTCGTAGCCCTGCAGGAAGCCGACAAGCGCATCGGCGGGCGTGGGTCGACGGTTCCGCATGAGCTGATCGACAGCCACGGTCTCTACAAGCCCGTGCACCTCGGCGTTCGCCATAAAAGGGTGTTCGACAAGGCGCGCAAGCACGCCGACCGCCTGCTGAAGGTCAATACGCGCAACATCGGCTGGCATGGCAATGCGATTCTAGTGAAGCATCATATCGGAGTGCTGGACTGCGCGGCGCTTGACTTGCCGACCCTTGAGCCGCGAGGCGCCGTGCTTGCAGAGCTATTGGTGCGCGAGCAGCCGATCCGCGTGATCGGCATGCACCTCGACCTTTCGGGTCTGTGGCGGAAAAGGCAGATGAAGGCGATCTTCGAGGCGATCGAATCGCGCCCGCAAAAAATGCCCACGGTCCTGATGGGCGACACCAACGAATGGCGCACGCAGGCAGGGTGCCTCGCGGATCTGGGAGGCGATTTTCATATCGCACCCACCGGGCCCAGTTTTCACGCCCGGCATCCGGTTGCCCAACTTGACCGGATCATCGTCCACAGGGACCTGAATATCGAAGCTGCAGGAGTGCATATGAGCGCGGCTGCCCGGCGTGCATCGGACCATCTGCCGATCTGGACGCGAGTAAGTGCCTAGCCTGCAATTTTCCTCAAGCGCCGCCGCTGGATCGATGAGCCTATTCCCATCGCCTCGCGATATTTGACGACGGTACGGCGCGCGACGTCGAATCCGCGCTGCTTCAACAGGCCCGCGATCGCATCGTCGCTGAGAATCTCCGTTTCGGCATCGATCAATTCCTTGATCCCCGCCTTCACCGCTTCGGCGGCTACTCCGTCCCCTTCCGAGGACGCGACCCCTGAGCCGAAGAAATATTTGAGCTCGAACAGGCCCTTGTCGCAGAGGAGGTATTTGTTCGACGTAACACGACTGACGGTCGATTCATGCATCCCGATCGCCTCGGCAACTTCGCGAAGGGTCATGGGCTTCATTGCCGCAACACCGCGCTCAAAGAAGCCTTGCTGGCGCTTCACGATTTCACTGACGACCTTCACGATCGTACGCGCTCGTTGGTCCAGCGCATTTACGAGCCAGCTGGCGCTCGCCAGGCATTCGCTGAGCCAGGCGCGCGAACTCTTGTCCTGAGGACCGGACTTCAACTCCTGATAATAGCGGCGGTTGACCAGAAGCCTCGGCAGGGTCGCCTGGTTAAGCT
>Ga0207683_10006300_pt1 | contig 10166 bp, 9 predicted proteins | sample KBSM73metaG_FD_184333 | JGI IMG/M metagenome (GOLD analysis project Ga0207683, IMG submission 184333) | Miscanthus rhizosphere microbial communities from Kellogg Biological Station, Michigan, USA - KBS M7-3 metaG (SPAdes) (version 2) | ecosystem: Host-associated > Plants > Roots > Rhizosphere >...
CCGCCTCTCTTCCTGCTCCAGGCAACACGACGTGGACACTCGTGCACGATGCCAATCAGGCGATGCCGATCGTGCAGATTGCCCCCGAATGATGCAGGCACTCGACATATTTCATATACCAATCATGTGCTTGCGGCACCTTTGCCGCTGGCACGCCTGTTGATATGTCTTGGTCGGCAGGCGCAACAACGCGCCATGCATCACCGCCCACACTCAACGGAGATACGTCATGCTTCACTACGCATTGGTCTTTCTAGTTGTCGCACTGATCGCTGCCGCACTGGGCTTCGGCGGAATCGCCGGCGCCGCAGCCGGAGTAGCCAAGATTCTGTTCGTCGTCTTCCTGGTCCTGTTCGTCGCCTCGCTGGTAGCGGGCGGCCTGCGAAAATCCTAGGTGCCGATTGCTGGTACCGATTCGGTCCGCCAGTGAATTCCGCGCGGGAAAACTGACCCGATGAACTCCAGGCCAAAGAACTCCCGAGTCCGGCTGCTGACGATGGTTCTCGTCAGCAGCCTCGGGCTTGGCGCCGGGACACTCCGGGCGGAAATCAGCGATGCGGACAAGGCGTTCCTCGACGCGATGGCGTCGAGCGACATGGCGGAGGTCGAACTCAGCAGGCTCGCAATGGCGCAGGCCCCGTCGCCGCAGGTGCACGATTTCCCGCAAACGATCGCTACGGATCACGGCGAAAACTACCAGGCGTTGCTCGAGCTGTGCCGCGACAAGCAGTACGCGGTAGCACCGCGAATCGATGCCGTGCACGGCGAAGTGTTGAACAAACTGCGCCGCGCGGATTCGCCTGAGGCAGCCGCGCGCGCTTACCTCGATGCGCGCGCTTACCTCGATGCGATAGCCGTCGATCAGGCGACAATCGACAGCCTGCTCGAGAAGATTGCCGGCAACTCCAACGATGCCGATATCTCCCGGTTCGCGGCCGACACGCTGACAGCGGTCAAGAACCACGAGGACTCGGCAAAGCAGCTTGCAAGCAGGTAGGCGCCGCAACAGACGCCTGGATGTCCGGACTCCTGTCTGGCTCGAGGCTGCTAGATGCCGTACTGCTTGCGCTTGCGATACAGCGTGGAGACGCCGATACCCAGCAGGCGCGCGGCTTCGTCGAGCGAATCGGCGTTGGCGATCACCGCGGTGATGTGCTCGCGCTCCAGGTCGGCAATACTCAGATGATCGCCCGCACGCGGCCGCGTTCCGCGCTCGGCATTCGTGTCGCCGATACCAAGATGCTTGAGTTGTACTTCCGCACCGTCGCAGATGATGGAGGCGCGCTCGACGACATTCTGCAGCTCGCGCACGTTGCCTGGCCAGGCGTAGCCCTTGAGCAGTTTCATTGCATCGTCGCTGAAGCGGGAGACCGGCCGCCGATACGCTTTTACGTAACGCGCCAGGAAGCTGTCGGCCAGCGCGCCTATGTCCTCGGCGCGCTCGCGCAAGGGCGGCAGCACCAGGCTGATGACGTTGAGGCGATAATAGAGGTCCTCGCGAAACGTCTTCTGCTTGACCATCTCCTCGAGGTTGCGATTCATCGCCGCGATGATCCGCACATCCGCCGTGCGCGACTTGGGATCGCCGACGCGCTCGTATTCCTTGTCCTGGATGAAGCGCAGCAGCTTCGGCTGAAGCTGCAACGGGAAATCACCGATCTCATCGAGGAAGAGCGTGCCGCCATTGGCCTGGCTGACGCGCCCTTCGGTGCTCTCGGTCGCCCCGGTGAAGGCGCCCTTCTGGTGGCCGAACAACTCGCTTTCGAGCAACTCCTGCGAGAGCGACGGACAGTTGATCGTGACGAATCCGGCTTTCGACCGCGCGCTCCACTGGTGAATCGCACGTGCCAGCATCCCTTTGCCCGTTCCCGATTCGCCAAGGATGAGCACGTTGGCATCGGTGGTCGCAACTTGCCGCGCCATTTGCACCACCGCGCTCATCGCCGGGTTGCCGCTCTTCATCTCGGCGCGGTCGGTCAGGCCGGCGTCGGCTTCGAGTTGTTCGAGGCGCAGTTCGAGATGGCGCGTGTGCACCTGCTTTTCGGCAGACAAGCGCAACTGTTCCGGAGAGCATGGCTTGACCAGGTAGTCCACCGCGCCGGCCTGGATCGCCTTGACCGCGGTGCCGACATCGGACTGGGCGGTCGCCATCACCACGCGCATCCACGGCGCGATCTCGCGCAGCTGCGGCAGAAGGTCCAGACCGGACTCCTCGCCGAGGTTCAGATCGAGGAAGCAGGAATCGAACACCGCCGCATTGGCGCGCACGCGCGCCTGCTCGCCAGTCTGCGCCGTCGCGACTGCATAGCCGGCGTCTTCGAGACAATAGCGAAAGCTGCGCAGGATGGACTTGTCGTCATCCACCAGCAGAATATTCCCGCGCTCGCCGGCATCAGTTTGCATCGGTCCATGACCTCCATCGAATTCTGCTTGCACTCTAACTGCAGCTGACGCCGCTTTTGTGAATGCACTTGAAACCGCTCGGCTCGCTCTGTTGGCAGTGCAGCGCGCCCGCCAGACCCGGCTGGCCCGTGCATTGTGCGAGCGCGCGACACTCGCAGTATAGAATTATCTAATTGTTATATATGGCTTTTGTTCGCCATTGTCAGAATGGTACGGAACTTGAGGGTCATCAAGAAGCAACCACTGGCAGGCTTGCCGGACCCACAAAGGAGAACTGCCATGACAAATCCCGGCGACACATTGAACGAACTGATCGAAATCACGCGGGATGGCCAGACGTTCTACACCGACGCGGTCGCACGCGTTGCGAATCCACATTTGAAGGCCGTGTTTCGCGCGCTAATCGATGTCAAGACGAAGATGATCAGCAGCCTGTCGGAACACGTGCGCGCGCGCGGAACCAAACCCTCCGCGCAGGGAACACTCGCCGGAAGCTTCCAGAAAGTTTATGCCGAGGTGCGTGCGAAATTGTCCGCTCAAGGAGACATGACGTTCGTCGCCGAGCTCGAAGCGTCCGAGGACCGCCTGCTGAACGCGTTCGAGCAGGCAGCTGCCGACGCCGAGGACCCTGAGTTGCGCCGCATCATCAAGCGCTATTTGCCGAGGGTTCATCTCTGCCACGATGAAATGCGTAACCTGAAGGTCAGCTTGGCGGCGTAACGGATAAACCTTGTTTCAATCCGGGGACTACGAATTTCTGCGACCAGCATGGCCGCTCCACTTTGGTGCGACCGAGAGTACGGCAGCGACCGGACCTTCCACGGGATGTCGTGACGTTTGCAACCGCGGAAATAGCCTGAGTCGATTTGCCGGCTGTGCGCCAGCCGGTTGAGTTCGCTGTGGTCACGGCGGAACGCGTGCTCGACAAATTTCCGTCACTTGCCGCACGATAACCAACAACAGGGATCAGACATCTGAGCATGGCCAATCGAACAACGCCGGTTCCGTCCGGAAAAGCGCGTCGCGCCCCCCTCGTAATGGTCGTCGACGACGAGCCCATCAACGTGCAGTTGATCAGCGCGCTCCTGGTCGAGCGAGGTTACGATGTAGAGACGGCGCTGAGCGGCGAACAGGCGCTCGAGCGCAGCATCATCCGCAGGCCGGACCTGGCAATTTTCGACTTGAAGATGCCAGGAATGGATGGCGTCACGCTTTGCCGGGAGTTTCGCGAGATCCCCGAACTGGCAGCCGTTCCGGTCATCTTTGTCACCGGCACCGCCGACGAGGAGGCGCTCGTGCGCTGCTTCGAGGCCGGGGCGGTGGATTTTCTCAGCAAGCCGATCCTCGCGGCCGAACTGCTGCAGCGCGTGCGAACGCATCTCGAACTGAAATTTTCACGCGATCGCCTCGTCCTCAAGGCGCGCGACTGCGACACGTTGACGGCGATGGTCGCCCACGATCTGAAGAGCCCGCTCGCATCGATTCGTTTCAGTGTGCAGATGCTGGCCGAAGAACCGGCCTTGCGCGAAGAACGCCTGCAGGACCTGCTCGCCTCCCTGGTCGACTCGACCGACCGCACACTGGCATTCATCGAAGACTTTCTGAATCGCAATGCTGCGGCGAGCACGGTCTCGCTCGACGCCTTCAAGCCATTTGCGCTGCGAGAGTTGCTCGCGTCCGTGGTCCAGGTCTACGACCACTACGGCAGCGAAAAGAGGATCCGCGTCGAGTTTGAGCCGGCCGAGCCGCTCGAGGCATTCGGAGATCCGCTGGCGGTCGAACACGTCATCGAAAATCTGCTCAGTAACGCGATCAAGTTTGCCCCACCCGGCAGCCGGGTCCGGGTCGTGCTGGAGCCGGGTAACCCGGGAACCGCGCGGGTGCGCGTGCTCGATAGAGGCCCGGGTATCAACGACGCCGACCGCAAGCGCTTGTTCCAGCGTTACGTGCGCCTGAGCGCACGTCCGACTTCCGGCGAATCATCCACCGGCCTTGGACTATCAATCGCCAAGCAACTTGCCGACGCCATGCACGGCAGCCTTGGCTACGAGCCGCGTCCTGGCGGCGGGTCGGTTTTCGTGTTCGAGATGCCGACGCGTCCGGTCAGCTGAGAAGCATCGGGTCGCAATCGAACGGCGGTTTGCCAAACAGGCGAAACGGCCACAGACGTCTCCTCTATTCGCCCGAAGCGAATCTCATGATCATGATCTGACGACACACAGTCATCGCGTTTTGCACGGTGAGCAAGCGCGACGGTGGTGATTTGCATCGCTGCGCGCGGAGAAATCAGCCGGCCGATATCAAGGGCAACTCCTGCGCACCGCATGAACACTCGCTTCGGCTGCCCGTGGCACAAGCTTTGCCCTCGCCTGACTCCAGGTGATCGCGCGACCTGCGCGCTGCCCGTTTCTTCCTCCCAACCCACAGAGGCAAACAACCATGCCGGCCCACAAGGAATTCCTGACCGATATCGAGGGCATCCGCAAGCGCGCTCGGGAGAACATCGAAAAAGGCGCGGTGACCGATGGCTATAAGGCCGACCGGAAGACCGTGCTCGAGTTGCTCAATGCAGCGCTCGCTACGGAGATCGTCTGCGTGCTGCGCTACAAACGCCACTACTTCATGGCGGCCGGCATTCATGCCAAGAGCATCGCCGCGGAATTCCTCGAGCACGCTGTCGAAGAGCAATCACACGCGGACAAGATCGCAAGAAGGATCGTGCAACTCGGCGGAGCGCCGGATCTGTCGCCGGAAGGACTGGCATCGCGCAGTCATTCCGAATACGTCGAAGGCAAGGAACTCGTCGAAATGATCGAGGAGGACCTGGTTGCCGAGCGCATAGCGATCGATACCTATCGGGCGATGATCCAGTACGTCGGCAATGATGATCCGACCACGCGGCATATGCTGGAAGGCATCCTGGCGTCGGAGGAAGAGCACGCGGAAGACTTGAGCTCGCTGCTCGAGGAACTCGGCAAGAAAGGCGAGCCGGCACGCGTCCCCTTGCGCAAAGTATCCGCCCGCTGAACGGGCGCCTCGGCTGCTCGCAAATTGCATTTAGCCACACACGTAAAGAGGCAATTTGCGCGGCATCAAAACCGTAACTGATTGAATCTATTAGCTCCCGCGACTGGCACGCAAGTTGTTGTAGTCCAGGTGCGTCTCCCACCAACGAGGTGTTGTCTATGAAACGTCAATTATGCGCAATGGCATTCGGGCTGGCACTGGCTTGTGGCGGTCTTGCGACTGCATACGCCGAAGATACGGATATGAGTGCGAAGTCTTCGGAGCAACCGGTAACCGATACGTGGATCACCACGAAGGTCAAAACCGAACTTGCCACGACTGAAGGGATCAAGTCGGGCGACATCAGCGTCACGACGAAGAACGGCCTGGTCACCTTGTCGGGCACCGTCGCGAGCAAAGCTCAGGTACAGAAATCGATAGCCCTCGCCAAGTCGGTGAAGGGTGTTCGCGACGTCGATTCTTCGGCGTTGTCCTCGCGCGATTGATTGCGCAAGATCCAACGGAACTGCTCGAATAAACCTGGAGCCATCATGAACGAAGATAGAATCAAAGGTCAGTGGAAACAGCTTGCCGGCAAGCTCAAGGAAAAATGGGGCAAGCTCACCGACGACGATCTGCAGCGCGCAGACGGCACCAGCGAATATCTCGCCGGCCGCTTGCAGGAGCGCTATGGCATTGCCAGGGATGAAGCCAAGAAACAGATCAGGGAATTCGAAAAGTCGATTTGATATCGGGCGCGGCAGGAAGCTGCGAGAGTGGCAGACGGAAAGCGGCGTTCGCGCCGCTTTTCGTTGTCTACAAAGCCGGCAACGCGAAGTCCTTCCTGGGGTCGGCGAACGTGGCAAACGCTGGCCCAGACCACGCCTCAGCCGCACGACACGGGCGCGGCGCTCGTTTCCTCACTACTACTTTTTGGATCGGGCAGGCCCCATGCGCGAGGCCTGCCCTCGTAGACGCTAGAGAGGCGTCGGACCTGGCGGAAGTTGCTGGACAGCCGGAAGAGTCAGCGCCGGCGCCGTGTTGATGCACAACGGATGGCCGAAGCCGCTTGCGCTTACGCCGTCGGTGATGTCGTAGATGATGTTGTCCGGTCGATCGGCATCACCCGAAACGCCCCTGCCGAACAGATAATCGAAATGCAGTGCGTTACGCACCCTCCAGGCGATCATATGATCGGCACACGAGGTGTCGCCGCTCACGCCGACCGCACCCCGCACTCTTCCAGTTCTATCGTAGAGGGCCAACCCGCCGCCGAATACATTCACGCCACCGATCCTGTTGCCGATCATTGGGTCGTGGTCCGTGCCGTAGCCCGAAGAGGGTCCCTTGTACGCCACGTTGGTATCGACTGGATTGCTGAACTGCAATCCGAACAGGCTCCCACCGGGCAGCACCGCGGAATAGAGATTGGCTGTGGACAATGCCAGATTGTCGAGGCTGAAAGAGTTCGCCGTATTGGCTTTCTGTGCCGAAATCACGCGGCTGCCCGGCCACTGCGAGCCGCGCTCGGTGCCGGAGAAGGCGACCGCGCAGACCATCCCATCACGGTCGACGATCGTCGCCCACATCTGGAAATCGAGTCCGGACGTTTCATCTCCGACCGCCCCTAGCAGGGCAACCGCGAGCTCACCTTCGTCCGGAAGAAGAGCACACCCCGAGGGTTCCGGAGTCGGCAACAGTGTCGGTTGATCGGCAGGCACGCTTGCGGGGATAGCGGCAAGGCAAAGCGCCGCGACGCCAAGTTGAATAACCAGTTTCATGAGAATCCTCCTCGAGTGAAAGGAACGTTGAATGCGACCCGACGTTGCACGTTCGGCGCGTTCGTTTTCCCCACCGTATTGCTGGACGGCATTGCGCCTTGATGCGGACTCCCAATCCGCCATGCGTTGCGCGCTGGATTCTGCCGATTCCCAGTTCTCGGACTCTGGTGCCGCGTTCCTGCCCCGTTCCGGTGTCCTCTCAAGGCACGACACGATTGTCCTGGTCATTCCCCGGGATTATCGCCGGCGTCGTGCCTCCCCCAGAGGCTGGCGTGATCGGTGTAGATCTCAGGGGCATGGCCCCAGTGGGCGCCGTTCATGGCAACCCATGCGGACTATTGCGCCCGCGAGCTTGATTGCACGCCTCATCGGTTCGCTTGTCAACTCTCGCGAAGCCTGTGTGTCAGGAATTGCGCATCGCGCAATGCCCCGCCGTCGCGGCATCTCGAGATTTCGCTCGAGTTGCGCCCGCCCTGCACGATTTTTGCAGCCCGCAGCCGCACGCGAACGCGTGCGTAATGCAAAACACCCACATTGACACAATTCCACTTTGTCCCGGCAAGCCCGCCCTGTGGAGGCGATCTGACGAGAAATAGCTGATCCGTTTCAAGGCGCATGTTCGGCTGGCACACGCTGCAGCGTTCCTTCCCATGCGTCGATAACCGCGAGCGTGCCTTCGGGACTGCCCATTACCCGCCGCCTGCGCGCCAGCGGAAAGTCACATCCCGCTGGCTATAATCGCCATGCAAACTGCATTACCGGGGAACTCCATGCCACGTTTGTCATCCTCTTCGCCTTTCGCGCGCAGCACCGTGTTGCGCGCCGTAATTTTGTCTTCGATCATCGCGCTGACCGCTTGCGGCAAGTCCGATGCGCCGGCGCCGGCGGTGCCGGCTGCGACACCAAAGGCGGCGACCAAGCCACCGGCAGAAAAACCCGCCGGCTTCGCGCTCGAGGACGTGAAGTCCGAGATGCACGAGGGCCAGCTCGCGATCGCCCTGGCATTCACGCAGAACCTCGCCGGCGCGCAGGCGTTCGATACGCTGCTACGCGTGACCGGACCGAAGGGCGAAGCGGTCACCGGCAGTTGGGCACTCGACGAGAACGGAAAGACCTTGCGTTTTCCGTACGTCGAAGCGGACAAGAACTATACGGTCGCGCTCGACGCGGGGTTGGCCGCCGCCGATGGCAAGACACTCGGCAAGAAGGTCGACAAGGAAATCTATACCGGCCCGCTGCAGCCGGTTGCCGGCTTCGCATCGCAAGGCAGCGTGCTGCCGGCGCGTGGGACGCGCGGCCTGCCGGTCGTTGCCGTCAACGTCAAGGAAGTCGATGTCGAATTCCTGCGCGTACGCGACAAGGAACTGTCGAATTTCTTCGCCGCCTACCAGCGCAGCGGCAAGCGCAGCGCCTGGGACCTCGATGACGAACGCGGCTACTGGGGCCGCAAGGGAAAACCGCTCGCGGCGATCGCCGACTCCGTTTATGCCAACCGCTTCGTGCTCGAAGGCAAGCCGAACCAGCGCACGCTGTCGTACCTGCCGATTCAGAACATCGGAGAGTTGTCCGAACCCGGACTGTATTTCGCCGTGATGAAACGCGCGGGCAAGTTCCACGATCAATTCGAGACGAGCTTCTTTTTCGTCAGCGACATCGGCCTGCACACGCGCCTGTACCACGACAAGCTGTGGCTGCACACTGCATCGCTGAAGAGCGGCGACGCGCAGTCCGGTGTCGACGTGCAGATACTCGACAGCAGCGGCGACGCCGTGGCGACGGCGAAGACCGACGGCGACGGCAACGCGCTGATCGCGTACGAGCTCAAGTCCGATCATGTTCTCGTCGCGCGCAACGGAAAGGACGTTTCGATCCTGCCGTTCAATCAGCCAGCGCTCGATCTTTCCGATTTCCAGGTCGCGGGCCGCAAGCAGGAATGGTTCGATGTCTTCGCCTGGTCCGGCCGCGATCTGTATCGCCCCGGCGAGACGCTGCGACTCTCGGCACTGCTGCGCAACCATGACGGCAAGCCGATCAAGCCGCAGCCGCTGACCGCAACGCTGAAACAACCCGACGGCCGCGTCTACGACACCGTGACCTTGCAGCCGAAAGAGCTGGGCTACATCGAATGGTCGCGCCTGGTGCCCGAGGATGCGCCGACCGGGCGCTGGCAGGTCGAGTTCCGCCTCGACCCGGCCGCCAAGGAAGCAGCGCAGAGCTATACGTTTCGCGTAGAAGAGTTCCTGCCGGAACGGCTCAAGCTCGCGCTTGATTCGAAGCAGAGCGTCATCAAGCCGGGCGAGCCGCTGAATCTCGATGTCGCCGCCGACTATCTGTACGGCGCGCCCGCGGCCGGCAATCGATTCACGGCACGCCTGACCCTGGCCGCCGACCAGCATCCGATCGACGCGCACAAGGATTTCTTCTTCGGTGATCCGACGATCGATTTGCCGAAGAAAGCCGACGACGTGATCGACGAAAAACTCGACGAGCACGGCAAGCTCGAAAGCGAAGTGCCGATCCTGCCCGATGCAAAACCGACCGCGCCGGTCGCGGTGATGCTTGCCGGCAGCGTCTACGAAAGCGGCGGACGGACGGTGACGCGCACCTTGAAGCGTACCTTGTGGCCGGCCGAAGCACTGGTCGGCGTTCGTCCCTTGTTCGACGTCAAGGACGGTGCGAACGCGAATGGTCCGGCCGGATTCGAAATCATCAAAAGCAACGCGAAGGGCGATCTGCTCACGGCCGACAAGCTGAAAGTCACTCTCGTGCGCGAGTACCGCGATTACCACTGGACCTGGGATCGCGAGAGCGGCTGGCGCTTCGACTACACGCAGCGCTACGACAATACCGAAACCCGTGACGTCGCCGTCGAATCGGGCAAGGCCGCGCGCGTCGACTTTCCGGTCGAATGGGGTGAGTACCGGGTCGAGGTCATCGATCCGTCGTCGGGCCTGACGATGCGTTATCCGTTCATCG
>Ga0207683_10006306_pt1 | contig 10158 bp, 8 predicted proteins | sample KBSM73metaG_FD_184333 | JGI IMG/M metagenome (GOLD analysis project Ga0207683, IMG submission 184333) | Miscanthus rhizosphere microbial communities from Kellogg Biological Station, Michigan, USA - KBS M7-3 metaG (SPAdes) (version 2) | ecosystem: Host-associated > Plants > Roots > Rhizosphere >...
CCGCCCGGGGGAGAAGTAATCGGTGTCCACGCCATTATTGACGTGCCACACCTTGTCTGCTGACTCGGGCGCGAACTGTCTGAACAACCCGGCTTCGGCGGCGGACACGAAGACGGTCGCATCAAAGTGCCGTGCGATTTGGCGTTCATAGCGCAGCAATGCACGGCTTTCGCGCCGATAAATGGCCGAGTAGGGCCAGCGCTGGGTAGTAGCGTACTGTCGCCACTTGTCCGAATCCACGTCTACCAGATCTGCGACCCGCGGAACGCTCGGCGTAGACATCACGTATTGAGCCATCGCAGCGGAAAATACCAGGACACCCTGAACCGGCGTCGCACGCATCACCTGGCTCACCCACCGATGCATGCTCGCGCTTTGGTAATAGGGCAATGTGAGTGCCTCTCCCGAGACCAATCCAACCAGGCTTTTCACCTTGGCAAGCTTCGGTCTGAGTCTGACCAGATGGCATTCCTCGCACAGCTCGCGCAATGCGTCGGCATACGCGAAATCGGCTTCATCGTCTACAAATGCACCGAGGTGCACTCGATAGCGACTCGCGAGATGCTTGAGCAAATGGTAGGAACGGACCTTGTCGCCCTTGGTCGGCGGATACGGAATCCGGTGGGCGAGAAAGAGCAGCCGCTGCATGGAGCCTAACCCAGACTCTTTACGATGTGTGGACCGATCAGGTTGGCGAGCGGTAGTGGCAGTCGTTGCCACAGTTTGATGAACAGGCTGTATTTGGGGTTGAGCGGGTTGTGGTCGGGCACGTGTCGGCCTTTGACCAGCAGGTACTCGTAGTGCAGCGGTTGCGGCTCGAAGCCCCAGTTCTTTTTGAAGTCGAAGGAACCGGTGCCGAGCTTGCTGCGTCCGAAGTCGAACACCCGTATTCCGCGCTCGCAGGCGCGCCGCATCAGATCCCAATACATGAAGTCATTGCCCGCGACTTCCCGCGCCGACGCCACGCCACCGCCGTAGTACGGCAACACCTCGTCACGAAAATAGAAAGAGAGCACGCTGGCGACGAGGCGACCGTCCTGCGTCACCGTTAGCACTTCGCAGTCGGCGCCGAATACTTCCTTGAGGATCTGAAAGTAGCGCTTGGAAAAAACCGGAGTGCCGAGCCGATGAACACTGGCCGAGTAGGCCGCAAAAAAGCGTTCCACGCCCTCGTCAATTTCGCCCTTCAGTCCGGCCTTGATTCCCTTGCGCACCATGGCACGCTGCTTGCGCGGAATGGCGGTAAGGTTGCGTTCCACATCGGAGTCAATTTCCTTCCGGAACGTGACATAAAGATCCTTGTGCGTCCAATCCGGATGGCGGGGCGCAAGACTGCGGTACTCCAGGTGGCCGACACCCAGTCTGTGCGCCAGTGCGCGGGCGGCCTCGTCAAGGGCCTGCCGCGCTCGGTCGCCTTCGGCCACAACGCCCCCATAGACGCAGAAAGGCAGCGCCGCCAAAGTGTGTCCGAACAAAAGACTTTTTACCTCGGCCAGCGGCAGCACGCCCACGATCCGCCCGTCGACCTCGGCGTAGAGAAAAAAAGTGCGGTGTCCGAACGCGCGCTCGATAACAGTCTTCCAGCCAGCGCGGTGGAAAAAGGTGGCTTCGCTGCAACCGGCTACGAATTCGTCCCAGCGGGAGAAATCGGCTGGTTCCAATTCACGAACGCGAACGGTTTCGCTCGACGGTTCGGCGGGAGGCGTGGCGTGTAATGTCTCAAACGCGGGTTGGTTCATGACGCAATTTTTTCGGGAAACAGGCGATCGACGCGGTCCCAATGAAAATCCTTGCACAACGCGCGAATTCGCCGTTCCATCGACGATAGATTGACGTAATGGCGAAAGCGCGTCTTTACGCTGATATTCTTCTGGCGCGGCTGCCCTGGGTCGATCTCCCACGGATGAAAATAGAATATGCACGGCTGCCGGTCGACCGTGTTCACACGCCTCAGGCACCAGCGCGACACGCTATACGGCAGCAGCCGAAAATAGCCGCCGCCGCCTGCCGGCAGGTTGCGATTGAAAAGACTCACCGTGGTCACCGGCAGTTCCAGCAATCCGTCCGCGCCTTCCGGATAGAACGCGAAGCGCGGAGCGTCTGGCATGCCATAGTGATCGTGGCGTATCGGGTAAACGCTGGAACTGTAGCGATAGCCCGCTTTTTTCAAGGTCGACTGCGCCCAGAGATTGGTGCGGCCGATGGAGAAGCTGGGAGCGCGATACCCCTGCACCGCGACACCCCCTACATCTTCCAGCAGGCTCTTGGCGCGAGTGATGTCCTGATAAAACTCCTGGGGACTTTGATCGGTGGCACGCTGATGTGCGTAGCCATGGCTGGCGAGCTCATGACCCTGTGCAACTATACTGCGCACCATGTTGCGATACCGCTCCGCCATCCACCCCAGCGTGAAAAACGTGGCCTGGGCCCGGTGCTCGTCGAGGATTTCGAGTATCGCGTCTACGTTGCGCTCGACGCGACACGGCATATGGTCCCAGGAGTCGCGCGCGATGTGGGGCGCAAAGGCGGAGACCTGGAAATAATCTTCCACGTCTATGGTCAATGCGTTCCGTATTGGCGTGGGATCCATTTTTTTGCTTATCAGCCTTCATTGGAGCAACGCTGCACTCACCATAGTCTGGCCGGGCTTGAGTAAAATCCGATACAGCGAATTTGCGCTCACCGATTCATGCCACCAGTCGCTCGGCGACGCTGCTGTCCAACCATTTGCGCAATATCGCCGCAATCCGCTCCGATGCCTGGCCATCCCAAAGCTCGGGAATTTTTCCGGCTTTTCCTCCGGTGCGCAAAATTTCTTCCACAACTTCGACAATGCGCGCGGGATTCTGCCCCACCAGTGTGTTGGTTCCGTGCTCCACCGTAATCGGCCGCTCAGTGTTGTCGCGCAGTGTGACGCATGGAACGCCGAGGGACGTAGTCTCTTCCTGGATTCCGCCGGAGTCCGTCAGCACAATGCGCGCCCCCTGCATCAGCCCCAGCATTTCAAGGTACCCCTGCGGCGGTAGCGCTATCACGGAGTGCGACTCGAACATTGAATTCAAACCCTCCCGCTCAATCTTGGCGCGGGTTCGCGGGTGCATGGGAAATACTACGGGCAGGCGGCGACTGATCTCGCATATCGCGCCCAATAGAGAACGTAAGGTGGCCGGATCATCGACATTCGAAGGCCGGTGCAAAGTAAGCACCGCATAATTCTCGGCCGCGCTGTGCTCGGGCGTGCCGTGCCGGGCGAGGGTCTGCGCGGGCGGCACAGCCTGCTTCAGGCTATGGCGCAGAGTGTCTATCATTACGTTGCCCGTGAAGTGTATGCGGCTATCGGAGATGCCTTCCCGTAGCAGATTGTCGCGAGCGCTTTTTTCCGTGATGAACAGCAGTTCCGAAATCTGGTCTGTCAACACGCGATTAATTTCCTCGGGCATCGCGCGGTCTAAGCTGCGCAATCCCGCCTCAACGTGTATCACTGGGATACTCTTTTTCACCGCGACGAGCGCGCATGCCAGCGTCGAGTTCACGTCGCCCACGACCAACACCGCCGCAGGCTGCTCACGGTCGAGTACAGGCTCGAAGCGCCGCATGACCTCGGCCGTCTGGACCGCGTGCGAAGCCGAGCCTACCTCCAGATTAATATCAGGGTCCGGTATTCCCAGTGCCTGAAAATACTGAGCGTTCATTTCGGGGTCGTAATGCTGCCCCGTATGAACGAGCCGCACCGGTATTGGCGGGACGGTGGCCTTCATGGCGCGTATTACCGGTGCGATTTTCATGAAATTTGGACGTGCGCCCACCACGCAAAGAATCGGGGCACTGGTGAAATCAGGTGGCATGGGCGCCGCCTATGGGTTCGGCGTGCAGAGCGGCAGGAAAAAACTCCTCCCGCAATTCGGCTACGACGATGGCGACTTCGCTAGCCGTAAACGCGTGCTTCTCATCCAGGCGCCCCATCATCAGCAGACGATCGCACAACAGGTTTATTTTGCGCGGAATGCCGCCGCTACTTTGATGAACGGCCGCGAAGGTGTCCGCGCTGAACGAGGGGTCGCCGGCCCAGCCGACAGTCTGCAGCCGATGCGTAACATACGCTTCGGTCTCCTCCACCGCTAAGGGGCCCAGGTGGCATGACGCAATAACGCGCTGCCTGAGCTGTTCCAGCATCGGACTTTGCAGTGTACGGCGAAATTCCGGCTGGCCCAGCAGAAAACTCTGCAACAGCGGCTTGTCGTCGCACTGAAAGTTGGACAGCATGCGCAGTTCTTCCAGCGACTTAAGCGGAAGGTTCTGGGCTTCGTCCACGAGCAGCAGCGCACGCTTTTTCTGGCTGTGGCACATACGCAAAAATTGCTCGAGGCTTCTGAGCAGCAGCGCCTTGCTGCTCTCATGCGGCAGCCCAAAGGCCGCTGCGACCATGCGTATGATGTCATCGGCCTCGAGCTGTGTGTTCACCACGTGCGCCATCACCAAATTGCGCGACTCCAGCTTGCGCGTGAGCGTTTGTGCCAGCATGGTCTTGCCGGCGCCTACCTCCCCCGTGATCACGATGAACCCTTCGCCCTGATGCAGACCGTAATCGAGGTAAGCCATGGCGCGGCGGTGCCCCCTGCTGGAGAAAAAAAAGCGGGGGTCGGGGCTCAGCTGAAACGGTTTGGCGCGGAAATGGTAATAAGCTTCGTACATGAACAGTCAAAACCTCATATTGAGCAACGCTGACACGGCATTTTCGTTGTAATCGCCCCCGGCCTGATTTGAATCATTGCGCAACCTGCGGTAACTCAACGTACCGGTAATCTTGGGCTGGAACTGCGTGGTAAGGCCGAGCCTGATGTACGTCAGGTTGTACTGAGCGCTGGCGCCGGTGTTCGCAGTACCTATGTTCTCAGCTTCAGTACGGCTATAACCGATGGTCGCGTTAGAGGTAGTCAACTGTGTGAGGCGCGAAGTCCACAGCAGGCTGGTCCCGTTTTGAGTGCTGCTGGTAGCCTGGCCAAGAACACCCCCCAAAGGCTGGTTCGCGGAAATCGCTTCGCGTTTCTGTGAGAACACATTGAACAGCACCGTATTTCTGACTCCGAGTATCCCGAAGGACGCGTTCGCAGTTTTTTGCAGGTACGGCACGGTGGTAAAGTAGTTCAGCGGTACCGTCAGGGTCGAGGGTATCCCCGCCTGACTAATGAAATTTTGAACCGCGGTTTGTCGGGCAGCCGGATCGGGAATGCTGGCTAAAAATAACGTGTTCAGATAACTCGCGGAATCAAAGACGGTCGGAACAAAAAATTGTCCGCGTGTAGTCGTCACGTCCTCATGGTATGACAGGCCCCACGTCGTGAGCCGCGTGCGGTGAGTGAAGTCCAACGCCTGATTCGGACCGTAGTAGCGTCTTCCCATCGTAGCGGATAATCGTGTACGGTCTGTTGGCGCCCAATCGGGCCCGATGCTCCAAAATTTCCCCTTCGGAGAGTTTGCCGCGACGCCGTAATCGTTGTTTTCGTAACCCACGGTCGCCTGCAAACCCAAGGTGGGAGTGATCAGACGCCGCCCATATGCCGAAATCATTTCGGTATCGATGCTTTGATGGGTTTCGGTGTAGTCGATGTGTTCCTTGCTATAGGTCAGGTTCCAGGTTTGCAGCTTGTAGGCAGGGCCGCTGGAAAGCCGCGCATCAATTCGGTTTGCATCGCTGTTAGTGGCGTTGGCGCCGGCGGTACTATCGCTGTTCAACGTGCTGAAACTATATCGCGCCTCCCCTTGGGCTTCGCTGCCGAAGTCATGCCGTAGATAGGGACTAAGAAAAAACGTCCGTACCGTGGTGCGGTTGTCAGTGCTGTTAGCGTTGCTCACTGCCTGAGGACCAAAAAGAGCCACGTTTGACTGAAAGACGTTGGCGCGGGTATCAACGAACAGGAGTTGCCGCACAAGCTCTGCATTGCCGAAAGCATTTAGATTATGGAAAACGTCGTGGCTGCCTTCTTCCTTCCGATATACCAAATCGGGGGAGTAATCGAAGTTGAATCGAAGGCGGGCTCCGCGGCCATTGATCGAGACGCCTGGTCTTACCTCTGTTACCCAATCGCTTCGCTCTGACCCCGGAGGCTGCAGCCTGACGTTATCGGTATAGGTCTCCTGGACCCCCAGCCTCGGAATGATTTCCCACTTGCGCTGGCCCTCGCCCAGCGTTCCGAAGGCCTCCGGGGCAAGTCCATACGGGCTACCGCCGCCAAACGTTCCAGGCAGGCTGCCTGCGGTCCCCGGGAGGCTGCCGCTGCCTAATGTCCCCGGGCCAGTCGGAAGGTATTGTGCCGACGCTGGAGGCGCGAGCACCGCGAGCAGTGCAGCTGACAAGCAAACTGCTTGCGGCGACGCACGGAAATCTCCGCCAGCTGCCCGCGCCGCTCGTCGTCGCGCCTCATTTCTACGCCCCATAGCCATAGCCGTAGCCGTAGACATCGTACCCCGCGGCGGACGCGGTTCCCTTGTTGAGCAGCAAGCCCACGACGTTGCACGATTCAACGCGAGCAAGCGCGTCCTTTAGGACCCGTTCAGTGGTCCGCCCGGCCTCGACTACCAGCAAAATCTGCCCCATGCGCCCCGCCAAGACGCTGGCCTCGCTGGCAACCAGCAGGGGCGGCGAATCGAACAGTATGATTCGGTCGTTATAGCGTTCGGCCATTTCCGCGAGCAGCGCGCCCATACGGTCGCCAGCCAACATTTCCGTACTGCGCGTATGTTGGGTTCCTGCCGGGAGAATGGTGAGATTGGCGATATCGGTCTTGCACAAGACGTCAGCCAAATCGATCCGCTTGTCAAGCAGGACGTCCATCAAACCGCGCTCGTCCTTGGACCTTACGCCCAGCACGGAAGTGATCGAGGGCTTGGCGACGTCAGCATCAACCAGCAATACGGTCCTATTCGTCTCCATCGCGATGCTGATCGCAAGATTGACGGTGCAGAATGATTTGCCTTCGCCAGGCAAGGCGCTGGTTACCATAACGAGGTTGGTTGCCGCCTCTGACTTGGGATTGACGGCATCGTACAGAATCTTGCGCTTGATGCGCCTGAAGCTCTCGGCATTCGGGGTGCGCTCACCGTCGGGCGAGATCACGCTCTGTTCGCGTAACTTTGCGATGTCGATGTGCAAGAGCCGCGAAACCTGGCGGCTGTCCGGCGCATGCGAAGGCTTAGCGTCCGCTGCCGGCACGCGGTTCGCATTTGGAGATGAGCGCGAGTGGAGACCGTCATTGGCGAAAGCTCTTTCGATCAAGTCCGGTTCGGCGGATTTGACTTCGCTGACCACCAGGGGCTCTTCTCGCGGCTGTGACACCGGGCGCATCAAGTCTGCCGCTCTTTCAACGATGCTCATATCAGGCCCTCGCCGCCGTCAGCATAAGAACGGCCATTACCGCGGCATAAGCCGATACCAGACTGCCGAATGAAATCGCAAGCGCGACCAGCCCTTTCTTTCGTTGCTTTTTTTGTGCCTCTGTCCACGACATGACCACAGTGCCCAATACCGGCAATCCGCTTATTTCCCGCAGCCTGCGCTCGTCGTTCATCGTCGGCCTGAGCTGGCTCATCAGGAAAGCCAAGGCCAGCCCGGCGCCTAGTGCCGCGAGCAATACTCCTGATATCAGGAGTGGCCGATTGGGCCAATTTGACACGGACGGCACCTGCGGTGGGTCAATTACGCGGAAATTCATGGTGCTCGCGTTTGCTTCCATATCGCCGGAGATCTGCGCCGACTCGCGCCTGGAGAGCAGGCTTTCGTAATTTTTCTTGGTCACTTCGTAGTCCCGCGTAAGCTGCGTGTACTCGGCTTCGGTCTGGGGTATGGAGTTCGCCGTAGCCTTGACTGCGGCGTAACGTCTTTCATACTCCTGCACCCGCGCTTTCATCGCGGCCACATTGGATTCGGCCGAAGCCAGAGCCATGCCCATTTGCTGATAAAACGGGGTTTGAGTCTGCGCCACGTTCGGCGCCGGTTTTCTTAGCTTGGCTTCGCGCTGCTTCTGTTCTTTCAGTTGGGCGATACTGCGGGTGAGCGCTACGATATCCGGGTGCAGCTCGGTGTAGGTGAGTCTCAGGCTGTCGAGCTTCTTCAGCATTTCCTGTATGCGCGCGTCGAGTTCGGGATTGACATCCTCGGACACCCCGCGCTCGCCCAGCAAATCTGGCGGCATCTCGCCCGAGCCCGATACCTGTAACTTCAGCGCGTCCCTGCTGTTTTCGGCTTCTTTGAGCGCGAGTGTAGCCCCCTCCAACTGCGCCTTGGCTTCGCCCAAACGAGTGTAGAAATTCCCGCCGTCGCCCGGCATTAGACCCATGCGCTTGCGCTTGAACTCCGTCACCGCGTTTTCGGACGCCGCGAGTTTTTCAGCATAAGTTTTAAGCTGCTCATCAAGAAAGCGGCGTGCGGAATCGTTATCCTTGCGTTTGTCGCCCAGGCTGCTTTCGACGAAGAGCGTGAGCACCGATTGCACGATGCGCTTCGCTTCCTGGGGGTTTCTATCGCTGTAGGATATGGTGTAAAGGTTTTCCCTGCCGGCGCTTTTGATCGCAAGGCCCTTAATCAGTTGGTCGATCATGCGTTCCCGGTCGTCGGGGGTCTTGAGCCTGATTTCCATATCAGCCATTCGTATTACCTTTTCCATATTCGGTCGGCTGATCAAGGTGCGGCTCATCATCGTCAGGAGTTGATCCATGTTGGGCTGCACCGCCATCCCGGCGAGCAGCGGTCGTAATACCGACTCGGTGTCCACGTAAACGCGGGCGGACGCCTCGTAGCGGTTCGGCAGCGACATGACGACGATTCCCCCACCCACCGCAACGACCCATGCGCAGATGATCGCGAGCCAGCGGTAGCGCCACATGGCGTGTAAGTGGGAGCGAATCTGTTGCGCGAGCTCATGCATTTATGTCTGCTTCCTCTTCAGATCGGGTCGAGATAACTAATGACTGCGGAACGACCCTCCGTTACTGCAAGTTTTGTGCCATAGATCTTTACTCGGCCCGCTTCGAGCGTGCTTTGGGTGAAACATCCGTTAGGCTCAAAACCCGCTGAGCTTTCGACAAAGCATCGATTTCTCGCCACTCGGCGAGTTAGCGTCAGAAAAAACTCTGTGGGATCACAAGAATGTCGCCGGGCTGCATCGCTACGTTCGCCGACAAGTCTCCCCCCTTTAACAAGTCCCTCAGCCGCACCCCGTATTGCTGCGTTTTTCCGCCCCCGCCGCGCAATATGCTGGCCTTGTTTCCGTTTGCAAAATCGGTGATGCCCCCGACAACGATCATGACGTCCAGCAACGTCATGTTTTCGCGATACGGCAGTGCTTGGGGTTTGGCGGCCTCACCGATCACGCGTATCTGCTGGCTGTAGGGTCCGACGAATTGAGTGACGATGACTGTCACCACCGGACTCTGAATGTACTTAGCGAGGTCCGTTTCGATCGCCCGCGCCAGCTGAGTAGCAGTCTTGCCGCTCGCCGGAAGGTCCTCTACCAAAGGGGTGGTAATTTTCCCATCGGGACGCACTGGAACCGTCATAGAAAGTTCAGGATTACGCCATACAACGATGTTCACTTGATCGCCCGGCCCGATCAAATACCCTGTCTCGCCCGATTGTCCGAGGTCGGCCGGCATCGGTGAATACGTCTTAGCGCAGCCGGCCAAACCGAGCGCAAGGACAAACAACCCTACAACTAAGCGCGTTGTGCTCATAATCGCCCCTTAAATGACATACCCGACTTTAATTAAATAATATTACTTATTGTTTAACATACAGTTTATATAAAACCCTTAGTATGCGCAATGTCGCCCTAGATATGTTGATGCAACCCAGGGCCACTGTTTAGTGCGCATTTGCGGCTTAATCATACTAATCTGAAATCGATCATAAGATTAGATCATTTAATTTCTTGTCGTCGAAATTCCAACAGCAATCCGCATGCCCGCTGCTCGGCGGCGCAAAGGCTTAAGTCATTGGAGGAAATATCTTTTTTGTGAGCGTCGACAATCGGTGTTTTGACCAGCGGTAATCGGGCGCGATGGCCCGGATCTCTGAGACCACCTGCTGCAAAATCGGAGTGAGCGGCTCGTTGGCATCTCGCGTAAGACTTAATCCATCGCCTAGGCGGCCCCTCGCAAAGTCGA
>Ga0207683_10006307_pt1 | contig 10158 bp, 6 predicted proteins | sample KBSM73metaG_FD_184333 | JGI IMG/M metagenome (GOLD analysis project Ga0207683, IMG submission 184333) | Miscanthus rhizosphere microbial communities from Kellogg Biological Station, Michigan, USA - KBS M7-3 metaG (SPAdes) (version 2) | ecosystem: Host-associated > Plants > Roots > Rhizosphere >...
GTGATCGGCCACGCCGTCGGTCGTGATCACCACCTGGCCGCCGGTGAGCGTGGCGGTGGTGCCGTTATCGGTCCACGTCTGGAACGCCGGCGCGGGCGCCGCAAAGTCCTCGACGAACGTATCGGTCGGGCAGGCCGCGGCCACCGGCGCGTTCGTGTTGACCGCGCCGAACTTCGCCGTGCTTGCCTGTGCCTGCTCGCCACCTGCCGCGAGCTCGATGCGAACGTCGAGCGGCGAGAAGGCATTCGGGATGTGCGTCAGCTCCGTCCAGGTCGTGCCATCGGTCGACCATTCGAAGTACGTCTGGCCGGCGTCCTCGCGCAGCCGCAGCCACTTGTGAACGGCCGGGTCATACGGCGTCTGCGCCTTGGTGCCCGCGTTTCCCGTGTTGAGGACGGTCGCGACCAGCATGCCGCTGTCGACCATGATCTGGTCCTTCTCGTTGTTCGCGCCGCGAACCTCGACGACCGTCGTCGTCGCGGCGGCCTGATCGAGCTGGACCTCGAGCGACGAGCTCGTGAAGTCGTAGAGAAACTGCGATCCGTAGCCCGCCCACAGATCCGCCGAGCCCGAGGGCACCGAGACGACGAGGTCACCGCTCGCGAGCGTCGCGCTCGGCCCGCCATCGGTCCAGTCGTACCAGAGCGGAGAGGCCGCATCGAACGAGTCGTGGATCGTGTACAGCGTGCCGCACCGCAGGGCTGGACCGCTGCCATCGGGCATCGCGTCGTCGTCGCCGGCATCGCCCATCGACGAGCCCGCAACGCACACGTCCTGCACACACGACTGGCCGTTCGGGCACTCGCCGTTGGGGCCGCACTGGTAGTGCGTGTTCGCGAAGTTGAACGTGAGGCTGCACCCTCCAAGCATGACGAGCAGCGCAGCCTTCACGCCTCATCTTCCCACGAGCCAGTCAGCCGCCCTAGCGATAACCGGCGGCCTGCAGATTGAATAGCGTCGCGTAACGGCCCCCGGCCTTCACGAGCTCGGCGTGCGAGCCGCGCTCGATGATGGTGCCGTGGTCGAGCACGATGATCTCGTCCGCCATCCGGACGGTCGAGAACCGGTGGGAGATCACGATCGCGATCTTGTCGTCGGTTAGCTCGCGAAAGCGCTCGAAGATCTTCACTTCCGCCTCGGCGTCCATCGACGCGGTCGGCTCGTCGAGCACGAGGATGTCGGCCTCGCTGCGCATGAACGACCGCGCGAGCGCGACCTTCTGCCACTGGCCGAGCGACAGCTCGCGGCCCGAGCGGAACCACTTGCCGAGCTGCGTGTCGTACGTGTCGGGCATCGTCTCGATGAACGGCTTCGCGAGCCCGCGATCCGCCGCATCGTCCCAGCGTCCGCGATCGTCGTAGGCGCGGTCGTCGCCGGCGCCGATATTCTCGCCGACCGTGAGCTGGTAGCGCACGAAGTCCTGGAAGATGACGCCGATCTTCCGGTGGAGCGCGTTGCGGTCCCACTCGCGGAGGTCGCGGCCGTCGAGTGTGATCTTTCCCGCGGTCGGTTCGTACAGCCGAGTCAGCAGCTTGATCAGCGTGGTCTTGCCCGAGCCGTTCTCGCCGACGATCGCGAGCTTGCTGCCGGGTTTGATGTGCAGCGTGATGTCGTCGACCGCGCGCTCGTGCGAGCCGGGGTACTCGAACGTCACGTGATCGAAGCGCACGCCGTCGCCGGGCACGGTGCCGGTGGTCGCGCTGCCGGTCGCGGTGATCGTCGGTGTGTCGAGGAACTCGTACAGGTTCGACATGTAGAGGTTGTCCTCGTACATGCCGCCGACGTCGCCGAGCGCGCTCGACAGCGCCGACTGCGCCTGCTTGAACACGAGCACGTACATCGTCATGTCGCCGAACGAGATGGCGTTGTCGATCGTCGCGAACGCGATCCACAGGTACATGCCGTAGAACGCCATCTGGCCGATCGTGCCGAGCGCGAGCGCCCACAGGCCGCGGTTGATCGCGATCGCGCGGTCGCCGGCGTAGAGCTTCTCGAAGATCGTGCGATAGCGGTCGAGGAAGCGCGGCCCGAGGCCGAACAGCTTGACCTCCTTCGCGTACGCGTCCTGCGCGATCACCATCTCGACGTACATCTGCTCGCGCGCCTCGGGCGTCCGCCAGCGCGACAGCCGGAATGCATCGCGCGAGAACTTCAGCTCGGAGATGAACGGCGGGATCGCAGCGGCGACCAGCACGGCGAGCGCGATCGGCGAGAACGCGGCGAGCAGGCCGCCGAGGCCGATCAGCGTGACGAGGCTCTGGCCGAGCTCGAACGCCTGCGACACCAGCGACAGCGGCCGCGACGATGCTTCGCGCCGCGCGCGCGTCAGCTTGTCGTAGAGCTCGCTGTCCTCGAACTGCGTCAGCTCGAGCGTCAGCGCCTTGTCGAGGATCTCGACGTTGATCTTCTGGCCGAGCTGCTGGCGCAACAGCGATCGGAAGATGCCGAGCGTGCGCTGCGTCAGCGCAGCGGCGACCACGAGCGCGAGCTCCGCACCGACCCACACCATCGCGTCGTGGTGGTCGTGACTCGTCACCTTGCGCGCGAAGTCGATCGAGTTGATCAGCCGCTTGCCGACGTACGCGATACCCGTCGGCAGGATGCCGCCGATCAGGCTGCCGAGCGCGAGGCCGAGGGTCAGGGCGCGGTTCGTCGACCACACGAGCGCGACCGCGCGCCGGATGTAGCGAAACACGCCGAGGTAGTTGCGCCAGTCGAGCTTCTCCGGCGGAGGCGTGACCGCCTGTTTGCCGTGCGGGCTCGGCGTCGCGGACTTCCCACCGGGCCCGCCGCCACCGCCGCTACCACCCCCGCCACCGCCGCCTCCGCCGCTACCACCGCCTCCTCCTCCGCCGCCGCCACCGCCGCCGTAAGCGAGTGCTGCAGGAGTTGCGATGACGGCCATGGCGACAATGTACAGCAGCGAGCGCGTGCGCGGTCCTGCCGGAGTGGCTAGTGGGCTCCGCTGGGGGCGCCGCCGCCGCGCGCGGGTGGCTTCTTGAGCAGCAGGATCGTCACGAGCCCGAGGCCGATCGACGCCATCGTGAGCCGGAAGCCGTCGTTGAACGACAGCACCATCGCCTCGGTGGTCACGCGATGCGCGAGCATGCTCGCCGGGTCGAAGCCGCGGCGCGCGATGGCCATCCACTGCTCCTGCGTGATCGGATCGAAGAACGAGAGATGCGATCCGATCTGCGCCGAGTGCGTGGCGATGCCGTCGGCGACGACCTTGCCCATCCAGGCGGTGCCGAGCGAGCCGCCGAGCTCGCGCGTGAGGTTGAACAGGCCCGTCGCGCCGCCGCGGATCTGCGGCGACAGATCGCTCAGTGCGGCGACCGACACCGGGATGAACACGAAGCCCAGGCCCACCGAGCGGATCAGGTTCGGCCACACGAGCGAGTAGAAGTCGGCCTGCGCGGTCAGCTCGGACGCGACGAGCTGCGACAGCGTCGCCATCGACACGCCGAACAGCAGCATGTAGCGAGGATCGACCGTGTTCGCCATCTTGCCGATGATCGGCATCAGGAACACCTGCGAGAGCCCTGCGAGCAGGAAGATCCGGCCGATGTCGAGCGCCTGGTAGTGCATGACGGCGCCGCAGTAGAGCGAGAACAGATACGACGCGCCGAACAGCGCGAACCCGAGCAGGAAGTTCAGCGTGGTGCCGGCGGTGTAACTTCGATTCTTGAACACGCGCAGGTCGACGACCGGGTGATCGGTCTCGAGCTCGTGGACGAGGAACGTGATGAGCGCGATCGCCGCGACCGCGCCGAGCACGAGGATCAAGTTCGAGTCTCCCCAGCCTTCGCGGTTGCCCTCCTCGAGCACGTACTGCAGCGAGGCCATGCCGACGGCGAGGAGCGCGATGCCCGACAGGTCGATGGGCCGGCGATCGGGCTCGAAGCCCGGCTCCTGGATCACCTTCGGGATGACGAGCCCGACGATGATGCCGATCGGCACGTTGACGAGGAAGATCCAGTGCCAGCTCGACCACTCGATCAGGTAGCCGCCGATCGTGGGGCCGAGCAGCGGGCCGGTGATCGCGCCGAGGCCGAAGAGCGCAGCGGCGGTGCCGTGCTGCTCGCGCGGGAACCGCTGGAACAGGATCGCCTGCGCGGTCGGGATGATCGCGCCGCCGCCCATGCCCTGGAGCACGCGGAACATCACGAGCGTCGGCAGGTTCCAGGCGAGGCCGCACAGCGCGCTGGCGCCGGTGAACAGCAGCACGCTCGTCGAGAAGTACGCGCGGAAGCCGAACCGGCGCTGGAACCAGCCGGTCATCGGGATGACGACGATGTTCGCCATCATGTAGCCGGTCGAGACCCAGCCGATCTGATCGATCGGCGTGCCGAAGCTCGCGCGGATGTCACTCAACGCGACGTTGACGATCGAGATGTCGATCAGCGCCATCAGCGCCGCCGCCATCGCGACGATCGTGATCGCGACCTTCGATCCTGTGATCGGCGCGTTCATGCGCTACCGGGTGTGAATCGTCACGTCTGCGGACATGCCGGGGCGCAGCACGCGGCCGCCGCGGTCGTCGAGCTTGATCTTCACCGGCACGCGCTGCGTGACCTTGATGAAGTTGCCCGACGCGTTATCGGGCGGCAGCAGCGAGAACCGCGAGCCGGTGCCCGCCGCGATCGAATCGACGCGGCCGTGCAGCGTGCCGTCGAACGTGTCGATCTCGATCTCGGCCTCCTGGCCGGGCCGCACGTCCTTGATCTGCGTCTCCTTGAGGTTCGCGACGACCCACGTGTCCGCGAGGTCGACGACCGCCATCAGCGGCCGGTCCGGGCTGACCATCTGCCCGGGCTCGACGCTGCGCCGCGCGATCGCTCCACCGATCTCGGCGCGGACCTTGGTGTAGTCGAGCTCGAGCATCGCGCGGTCGAGCGCCGCCTGCGCCTGCGCGGCACGAGCCTCGGCGAGCGCGAGCTGAGCCTTCGCCGACTCGACCTGCTCGTCGACCGTCGACGCCGCGAGCAGCTTGCCGCGCGCCGACTCCGCGGTGCCGCTCGAGTTCGAGCGATTCGCCATCGCCGTGACGAGCCGCGCCTTCGCCTGCGCGAGCTGCGCCTCGGCCTGTTCGTCGGCCGCGCGCTTCGCGTCGACCTCGGCCTTTGTCACTGCGCCTTCGGCCGCCAGCTTCTCGCTGCGCTCGCGCTCGAGCTTCGTCAGTGCCTTACGGGACTCGCTCACCGCGATGTCGGCGCGCGCCTGATCGATCAACGCCTGCGTCGAGCCGGTCATCGCGGCCGCTTGCTCGATGCCGCCCTTCGCGACGGCGAGGTTTGCCGCCGCGGTCTTCTCGGTCAGCGACAGCTGCGTTTGTGCCGCGCGCTGCTGCGCCTGCGCTGCTGCGAGGTCCGCATGGGCGGCCGCGACCTTGGCCTGCTGATCGCGATCGTCGAGCTCGACGAGCACCTCGCCGGCCTTGACGTCCTGGTTGTCCTGCACGAGCACGCGCTTCACCTGGCCGGGAATCCGCGCGGAGATGCTGGCGACATGCGCTTCGACCTGCGCGTCGTCCGTCTTCTCCTTGCCGAGCCGGGACACGTACAGATAGATGGCAACCGCGGCCGCGACGACCAGCAGGCCGCCAAGCACGAACGGCGCGCGCTTCCTGCGCGGTGGTGCCGCCACCGGTTGGGTGTCGACAGCTTTGATAGACGGTGCGGCCATGGGCGTACAGCTCCCTGCAGGCGGTGGACCACGCGGAAACCCGGCGCGGCGCCCCCGATCTGTCGGCCGAGCATACAGCGATGTCAGCCGAACCGACGTAGTAGACTGGGGCACCATGTCCATCCGAGAGGTCAGCGAAGGCTTCTTCGAGATGCTGTGGGACTGCGACCACTGCGGCACGAAGGGCCTCCTCGGCAAGTCGCAGCGGTACTGCGCGGAGTGCGGCGCCCCGCAGGACCCGGCGAAGCGCTACTTCCCGACGCCGGAGCAGCAGAAGGCGGTCGCCGGTCACACCTATGTCGGCGCGGACCGCACGTGCCCGTCGTGCAAGTCGCCGATGGGCGCGACCGCGAAGAACTGCACGCACTGCGGCTCGCCGATGGATGGCGCGCGCGAGGTCGCGAGCGTCGAGAAGCCGGCGCCGGCGCCGAAGAAGCGGCGGAAGATCTGGCCCTATGTCGTGGCCGCGATCGCGCTGCTCGGCGTGCTGATCTGGTTCCTGTTCATCCGCACGTCGACGGCGCAGGTCACGGTGACCGCGCATCGCTGGGAGCGCACGATCGCGATCGAGGAATTCAAGGACCACGAGCAAACGGCCTGGCGCAACGAGGTGCCGGCCGGCGCGACCATCCCGGTCTGCATGCGCAAGCAGCGCACGACGAAGCAGGTCCCCGATGGCGAGACCTGCCACACCGAGCGTCACGACAAGAAGGACGGCACGTTCGAGCAGGTGAAGAAGTGCTCGCCGAAGTATCGCAGCGAGGGCGTCGACGACGACTGGTGCACGTTCACGATCCGGTCGTGGATCAAGGTCGACGAGGCAAAGGCCTCGGGCACCGGCACGAGCCCGACGTGGCCGGCGCTGCCCGCGAACGCGAACGTGCCCGGCGTGCGGCGCGCCGGCGCGCAGACCGAGAAGCTGTATCTGGACTTTGCGGGCAAAGATCCGTGCACGGTCGGCGATGCGGTGTGGCGCAAGTACACCGACGGTCAGAAGGTCAAGGTCTCGGTGCGCGCTCGCTCGGGCGAGGTCGTGTGCGAGGACTTGTAGTCCTGCTCGCCGGCTGCAACGCCGTGTTCGGCATCAAGGAGACGCGCGTGAACGACGCGGCGTTCTTCGACGCGCCCACCGATGCGCCGTTCGCGTGCCCGGTGTTCGGCGCGCCGCCGCCGGTGTTCTCGCTGACGCTGCACCAGGAGACGATCGAGACCTGCGTCAGCTATCACGCGAGCGCCACGCTCTCCGCCGGCAGCTGCTTCGACATGCCGAGCAGCCTGTACGTCCCGATGGTCGGCCCGCTGCACGCGCCGCTCCAGATCGAGCCGGGCCTGCCGAAGACCAACATGATCACACACCCGTACCAGTACTACAGCGATCCTCACCCCTCGACCGACGGCACGCACCTCTACATCCGCCACCAGCACGAGGAGACGAGCTTCCAGGTGACGATCGATGTCTACACGCTCGCCGGCGGCGCGTGGTCGTTCAGCGGAACGCTGCCCTCGTCGACCGCGTATCCGACGCTCATCGGGATCGTATCGACCGCGGCCGGCGATCGGATGATCCTCGACGAGGGCGCGAACGAGACCGAATGGAGCCCCGACGGCTCCGGCGGCTACATGCTCGTCGGCACGCACCCACCCTCCGATCTCGGGATCACGTCGATCCAGGACTTCGCGATGTCCCACGACGGCCTGCACGCGGTGCTGGAGGGCTACCTGGCGGGCGCGCCGACGCCGGCGGTGTTCTGGACCCAGCGCGCGTCGCTGAACGACTGGTTCACGCCGGTCCAGCCGCTCCCCGGTGTCCCGCTGACCTCGGCGAGCGACATGACCGACGACTGCGGCCGCGTGTACTTCGCGGCGCTCGGCTCGATCATCTACGTCCAGCGCGAGTAGCTCAGCGCTTCTTCGAGCTGCGGTTCTGGACCTTGCGACGGCGCAGGCGCGTCGCTTCCTTGAGCCGGCGCTCGGTGCGCTCGATCAGCTGCTGCTGGCTGTGCTTGGCGTTGAGGCCGGTGCGCTGGACGTAGCTGCCGTCGGCCTGCATGTCCCACGCGCCGCGCTGATCCGAGAGCTGGGTATCGAGCACGTAGCGCAGCTCGGCCTGCAGCCGCTGGTCTTCGATCGGGCACAGCACCTCGACGCGCTTCTCGAGGTTGCGCTGCATCGCATCGGCCGAGCCGATGTAGTACTCGGCGCGTCCGCCGTTGTGGAAGTAGTAGATGCGCGTGTGCTCGAGGAAGCGGCCGATCACCGACACGACCTTGATCGACGACGACACGCCATCGACGCCGGGCCGCAGCCGGCAGGTATCGCGCACGATCAGATCGATCGTCACGCCGCGCTGCGAGGCGCGATAGAGCGCGCGCACGATGTCGATATCCTCGAGCGCGTTGAGCTTCCACTGGATGTGACCGCGCTCGCCCTGGCCGACCAGCGCGATCTCGCGCTCGATCTTGTCGAGCAGCGCCTGCTTGAGCTGCTTCGGCGCGACGAGCAGCTTGCTGTACTTGCGGCGCGGCTTGTAGCCGGTCGTCAGGTAGTTGAACAGCTCGGTGAGGTCGCGGCCGATGTGCTCGTCGCACGTGAACAGCGCGAGGTCGGCGTAGAGGCGCGCGGTGCCCGCGTGATAGTTGCCGGTGGCGATGTGCGCATAGCGGCGGAGGCCGTCGTAGTCCTGGCGCACGACGAGCGTGATCTTCGTGTGCGTCTTGAGGCCGACGACGCCGTACGTCACGTGGATGCCCGCGCGCTCCATGCGCGACGCCCACTTGATGTTCGCTTCCTCGTCGAAGCGTGCCTTGAGCTCGAGCACGACCGCGACCTGCTTGCCGTTTTGCGCGGCGCGCACGAGGTGCTTGATCACCGCGCTGTCACGCGAGGTGCGGTAGAGCGTGGTCTTGATCGCGCGGACCTTCGGGTCGTCGGCCGCCTCGCGGAAGAACCGCTCGACCGACTCCTGGAACGACTCGTACGGGTGGTGGACGAGCAGGTTCTGGGTGGTGTCGCGGATCGCGTGGAAGATCGAGCCTTCCGAGAGGAAGTCGACCGGCTGTGCGGGCGCGTGCGGCGGATCGCGGAGCTCGGGGATGTCGAGCGTGGCGATCTCCATGAGGTCGCGCATCGACAGCATGCCGTCGGCCTCGAACACGTCCATGCCCTCGTCGAGCCCGAGCTCGGCGGCGAGCCGGCCGCGGAAGTACGGCTGCATCGACTTGTCGACCTGCAGGCGCACGACCGACGCGAACCGCCGCTTGCGCAGCTCGATCTCGATCATCTCGAGGAGATCGTCGGCCTCTTCCTCGTCGCGCTCGGTGATCGCATTGCGCGTGACGCGGAACTGCGAGCAGGTCTCGATCTCCATGCCCGGGAACAGCAGATCGAGGTTGTTCGCCATCACGTCGGCGAGATCGACGAACGTGCGCGAGCTGCCGAGCCGGACGAACCGCGACACGCCGCCGCCGACCGGGACCTTCACGCGCGCGAGCAGCGACTCGCTGTCGTTCTCGTAGCGCAGCGAGACGAGCAGGTTCAGCGACAGGTTCGAGACGAACGGGAACGGGTGCGCCGGGTCCATCGCCTGCGGCGTGACCAGCGGGAAGATCGTGCGCAGGTAGTGCTCGCGGACCCACTGCTGCTGCTGGGTGTCGAGCTCCTTGTAGGGAGCGATCCACACGCCGACCGCCTTGAGGTCGGACATCACCTTCTCGGCGATCTGGACCTTGCGGACCTCGAGGCGGTTGATCAGCTCGAGACAGTCCTCGATCTGTTTCTGCGGCGAGCGACCGTCGGGGGTGACGGCGTGGAGCTGGGCGCCGACCTGCTGCTTGAGGCCGCCGATGCGCTTCTGGAAGAACTCGTCGAGGTTCGAGCTGACGATCCCGAGGAACTTCACCCGCTCGAGCAGCGGGATCCGGTCGTCCTCGGCCTCGTGGAGCACCCGCCAGCAGAAGTTGAGGTAGGTGAGCTCGCGGTTGAGGTACAGCTCGGGCGCGTCGAGTGCAGTCGGGCTGAAATCGCCGATGCCGGGGGCGGGCGGGGTGCGACCCGCAGGCTCGATCAGGCGCAAGGACGGCCGGGCCGGCGGCTCGGGCTCAGGCACGAGCTCGAGGCGGTGGTTCCCCGAGGCTTCGGGGCTCAGTGCCGGTCGGTCCGGGGACATTCTCCAGCAGTATACCGCCCCGGTGACGATGTCGTTACCGTGAGATGGCGGGATTCTTCCTCACATTTCGCTTATTTATCTGCTCCGGTCGCGGCATCTAAGAGCTTGCGTTTTCCGTCTTGTACGTACCAGACCGCACTCGCATCGACCCCGCCATCCGTGATCGGCGCAGGGCCCAGCTCGCGTTTCCACACGCCCTTGCCGGTCGCGAGATCGATGGCGGCGACCTGGTGCCAGGTGGCGCCTCCGGCGAATTCGTAGGCCCGAACGTGGTCGGTCAGGGTGATCGGGCCCTGGGGCTGGGTGGT
>Ga0207683_10006309_pt1 | contig 10158 bp, 8 predicted proteins | sample KBSM73metaG_FD_184333 | JGI IMG/M metagenome (GOLD analysis project Ga0207683, IMG submission 184333) | Miscanthus rhizosphere microbial communities from Kellogg Biological Station, Michigan, USA - KBS M7-3 metaG (SPAdes) (version 2) | ecosystem: Host-associated > Plants > Roots > Rhizosphere >...
GCTCGCTCCTCTACGGCCAGCCCGTCCTCCCGGCACCACTCGATGGTCAGCCCTCGGGTGATGCCCTCGAGCGCCCCGGAGTCGACCGGCGGCGTGACGACGACCCCGTCGAGGACGACGAAGACGTTCGACCCGGTCCCCTCGCAGAGCTCGCAGCGTGTGTTGCCGAAGATGGCTTCGGAGGCTCCGCGCGCCTTGGCCCACGCGAGGGCGACGACGTTGTCCGCATACGACGTGGTCTTGAGACCTGCCGTCGCGGCCGTCTCGTTGCGGGTCCACGGAACGACGACCACGGCCCCCGACTCCGGCGGCCGGGCCTGCTCGCCGGCCGTCACGACGTAGGTCAGCCCGGACGAGTGGGTCGTCGGCCGGTCGGACCCGAGCGGACCGACCCCGGCCGTCACCGTGTAGCGCAACCGTCCGAAGGGGATCGGCGGGCCGGCCCCGAGGACCGCCCGGGCACCGGCCGCGATGACGTCGTGGTCGGCGGGGGGCAGGCCGAGACCGGCCAGGGAGCGGTCCAGCCGACGGGCGTGCCGAGTCGTCGCGAACGGCCGCCCGTCGACGACCTTCAGCGTCTCGAACGCCCCGTCGCCCACGGTCACGCCGTGGTCGAGGGCCGAGACGCTCGCCTCGTCGCCGCGCAGGTGTCCGTTCACCCAGACCCGTACCGTCACGGACCCACCTTCCCAGACGCTCGCCGCCGTTTCGGTAACCGCCCCAACGCGCGGCCGAAAGCCCTCGTTCCGTGGCACGCCGTGCCGCATCTCAGCCGGTACCTCGGGCCGGGAGCACAATGCCGGTCATCGACAGGGGCAGAGGTATGCGTCGGGGCAGCGCGACCGGCACGCTGGTCGCGCTGCTCGGGCTCGCGTTGGCGGCTTGCGCCGACCCCGAACCGAACCCGTCCCCGGCCGCCACGCCGGCCTCGTCCTCCTCGGCGACGGCCGGGTCCGCCCCCACGACGTCGGACGCGCCGACACCCGCACCGAGCACGGCGCCGGCGCCGACGAGCACCGCGGCGCTCACCCCGGACTCGCCGGTGACGCTGGCCTTCGGCGGCGACGTCCACTTCGAAGGGCGGCTCACGAACCTGCTCACACCCGACGGTCTCGGCGCGCTCCAGCCCGTCCTCGGTGCCGCCGATGTGGCCGTCGTCAACCTCGAGACCGCGATCACCGACCGAGGCGTGGAGCAGCCGAAGATCTACCACTTCCGGACCACGCCAGAGGCGCTCGTCACGCTGCAGCACGCCGGCGTCGACGCCGTGAGCATGGCCAACAACCACGCGGTCGACTACGGGCCGGAGGGGCTCACGGACACACTGGCGGCGCAGGCGTCGAGCCCCATCCCGGTGATCGGGATCGGTCCCGACGCCGTGAAGGCCTTCGCCCCCGCGGTCTTCCAGGTCCGCGGCACCAGTGTCGCGGTCATCGCCTCGACGCAGATCAACGACTACACCGTCCACACGTACCCGGCCACCGCCACGAAGCCCGGCATTGCCGGGAACCTCGACAACGCGCGGTTGCTCGCGGCCGTCCGGTCCGCGCGCGCCGCGTACGACATCGTGGTCGTCTACCTGCACTGGGGCAGCGACTACACGAGCTGCCCCGACGGCGCCCAGACGACGACTGCTGCCGCCCTCGCGGCGGCCGGCGCCGACGTGGTCGTCGGCGGTCACGCCCACCGGGTGCAGGGCGCCGGCTGGCTCGGCCGTGCCTACGTGGCCTACGGCCTGGGGAACTTCGTCTGGCTCAACACCCGCGGGCCGGTCGACGCCGTCAGCGGCGTTCTCACGGTCAGTGTGGACCCGGTCAGGGCCCACGCCCAGAGGGGCGCCGGCCCGTCGGTCGTCACCGGCGCGGCGTGGACGCCCCTGCTCATCGGGGACGACGGGGTGCCGCGCCCACCGGCAGCCGCGGCGGCGGCGAGCCAGCAGACGGCGTGGGCGCAGGCCCGGTCGTGCGCCCGTCTCGCGTCGACGCCGTGAGTCCGACGAGCCGCGACGCCTTGAGCTGCGTCTCCGCCCATTCCGCGTCAGGGTCGGAGCCCCAGGTGATTCCGGCACCGGTGCCGAACCGGAGCACCCGCAGCCCGTGCGCGTCCCGCTCCGCCCAGAAGGTCCGGATCCCGACCGCGAGCTCCGCCTCGTCGCGGTCGGCGTCGACCCAGCCGACCGCGCCACAGTAGGGGCCGCGAGGCACCGACTCGAGGTCCCGGATCGTCGTCAGGGCGCTCAACTTCGGTGCGCCGGACACGGAACCAGGCGGGAACGTCGCGTCGAGGATCCCGGCCCAGCCGACGCCGGGTCGCAGGCGCCCGGCCACCGTCGAGACGAGGTGCACCAGGCCGGGATGCGGCTCGACCGCGCAGAGAGCCTCGACGTCGACGGTGCCCTCGTGGCACACCCGGGAGAGGTCGTTGCGGACCAGGTCCACGATCATGACGTTCTCGGCGACGTCCTTGGGGAGGAGCCGGTCGGCCGTTGTCGCCGTCCCCTTGATCGGTGACGAGACGAGCCGTTCCCCCGATCGGCTGAGGAACCGTTCGGGCGAGGCCGACACGACGTCGAGCCCGGCGGCCGCGACGCGGATGCGACCCGCATACGGCGCGGGGTTGCCCTTCCGCAGCAGTGCGTCCAGGCCGTCGAGGTCCGCGGACTCGTCGAGGTCGTGCTCGAGCACCCGGCAGAGGTTGGCCTGGTAGACGGTGCCGGCCGCGATCCGCTCGCGAATCTCGGTCACCGAGGCCCGGTATGCGTCGGCGTCGAGCGACGAGCGCCACGCATCGTCGAGCCCGGTCCAGGACGCCGACGGTGCGACCGGCTCGCCACGGCGGACGTCGGCGAACCGGACGGCTGTCAACGCGCCCTCGAAGGTCATGACAACGGCCCAAAAGCCTTGCTTATCAAGGGCTTCGAGCGCGTCAGACCCAGTCAGGACGACCTGTGGGTTGGTGGCGACGCGATCACCGAACCGGGCGACGTCCACCGCTCGATGATAGGTGCCGCGGGTCGGGGGAACTTCGGTCATTCCGGTCACGCCCCCGTGGCGCCGTCGCTAGCCTGGGATCGGGTCAACCACGGATGCGTCCCGATGGCGACCCCTCGCGTGTTCGACTCGGAGGCGAGCATGGCCCAGCTGATCGTCGGACTGACCCCGGCGTTGGCGCGCGCCCTCGCCCGTGGTGAACAAACCAGGGACACCACGCGCCTGCGCGACATCACGGCGCAGGCGCAGGTCGAGCTGCGGCCACAGACCGCTCGCTCTCTCGACGCGCTCGACACCGAACCCGACGGTGACGGGACCGGCGACGCCGATCCCGAGCCGACGGTCTGGTTCTTCATCGAGACGGACGACGGCGACCAACCGGATGACCTCGACGCTCAGCTGCTACGGATCCCCGGAGTGACCGCGGCGTACGTCACGCCAGACCAGGGACCGCCGTAAGTCACCCCACGAAGTTCTCCGCTCCGCTCCGATACTTCGCGGGGACCCCGAGGGCTCACCCCACGAAGTTCTCCGCTCCGCTCCGATACTTCGCGGGGACCCCCGATCAACACTCACGCCCAACACATCACGGAGGATCGGATGCCACCCAGGAAGCGCACGTCCGCCAGTTCGAAGACCGCCGCCAAGACCGCGCCGACCCGTCGACGCACGTCCACCGTGACGGCGTCGCCCTACGGCGCGCCAGAGCTCATCGTCGTCGCCGATCCCGCCGCGGCGCTGCGTATCGGCACGCGCGGCGTCGAGTCGGGAGGGGGCGCCGACACCCGGGCCCTCAACCGCGTGGCCGCCCGCGCCACCGTGACGCTGCGCCCGCTGTTCGGTCCCGAGGAACGCATTCGGCTCGAGGCCCGCAACCTCGCCCCCGCGGCGATCGGCCCGGTCCCCGACCTGTCGGTCTACTACCACGTGGACGCGCCGGTCGGCGATCTCGCAGACCTCGCGGAGGAGCTCGCGGGCAGCGAGGGCGTACAGGCCGCATACGTGAAGCCGGCGAGCGAACCGCCGGTCCTCAACGACATGGCACCGGCCGGCGAGGACGCGCCGCCCACCACGCCGGACTTCATCGGCAACCAGCTCTACCTCGAGGCGGCACCGGGCGGCGTCGACGCGCGCTACGCCTGGACCTGGCCGGGTGGCGGCGGTGCAGGGGTGAGCATCATCGACTGCGAGTGGGGCTGGCGGTTCGACCACGAGGACCTCACCGTCGGGCAGGGCGGCGTCGTCGTCGGCACGGCGAGCACGGACACCAACCACGGCACCGCGGTCATCGGCGAGATCAGCGGCGACCGGAACGCCTTCGGCATCACGGGGATCTGCCCCGACGCCTTCATCCGGGCGGCTGCCTTCTCGGGCCCGACGGCGTCGACCATCCACAGCGCCGCCGACAAGCTCGGGGCCGGCGACATCATCCTGCTCGAGATCCATCGCGCCGGGCCGCGACACAACTTCCAGGCGCGCAGCGACCAGCTCGGCTACGTCGCCATCGAGTGGTGGCCGGACGACTTCGACGCGATCCGCTACGCCAACTCGCGCGGGATCATCGTCGTCGAGGCGGCTGGCAACGGCGCGGAGAACCTCGACGACGCGCTGTACGCGGTGCGGCCGGCCGGGTTCCCGAACTCGTGGACCAACCCGTTCAACCGGGCCAACCGCGACTCCGGAGCCGTCGTCGTCGGTGCCGGCGCTCCCCCGCCCGGAACCCACGGCGTCAGCTGGGGTGCTGACCGGTCCCGGCTCGACTTCTCCAACTACGGCGCCCTCATCGACGCCCAGGGCTGGGGCCGCGAGGTCACCAGCACGGGGTACGGCGATCTGCAGGGCGGAGGCGACGCGCGGATCTGGTACACGGACCACTTCTCCGGGACCTCCAGCGCGTCCCCGATCGTCGTCGGCGTTCTGGGCGCCCTCCAGGGTGCTCTGAGGGCCGCAGGGAAGACTCCGATGACCCCCGCGACCGCTCGCGCCTGGCTCCGCGCGACGGGCTCGCCGCAGCAGGACGAGCCCGGCCGTCCGGCCACCCAGCGGATCGGCAACCGGCCCGACCTCAAGGCGCTCATCCAGGCCCACGTCAAGGGCAACATCGCCATCGACAAGGCGACGTTCAAGGACGCCAAGGACGTCAAGATCGAGCAGAAGGAGTTCAAGAACGAGAAGGCCGAGATCAAGGAGCGCAAGGAGAAGATCGAGGTCAAGGAGCACAAGCGAGAGGCCAAGGAGTTCAAGAACGAGAAGGCCGAGATCAAGGAGCGCAAGGAGAAGGTCGAGGTCATCGAGGGCAAGCACGTCATCGTCGACGGCGGGGGCAAGAACCTCATCGTCGAGGGCGGCGGCGGCAAACAGCTGGTCGAGGGCGGCGGTGGCGGCATCGGCGGTGGCGGCATCGACCCCGCGTCGGCGGCCGGCGGTGGCGTCGAGGCCCGGCTCGCGGCGGTCGAGCAGTCCGTCGCGGCGCTGACCCACTTCATCGGCGCCGACCTGCGACCGGACCTGGGTTCGGGGGCCCTGGCCCGCGAGGCCGACCTGTCCGCCGAACCGGACGCTCCCAAGTCCTTCAAGGACTCCAAGGACTCCAAGGACATGAAGGACCAGGAGAACCTTGGCGGGTACTGACCTCGAGTATGCGGTGCTCTGCGGCCCGGAGGACGGCTCGGCCCTCTGGGCCGCGGGCCGGCTCCGGGACCGCGGAGTGGCGCTTCGGGTGGTCACCGTCGAGGAGCTCGTCTACGCGCCGAGCATCCGCTACGCGACGGTCGGTACGGGCGTGGTCACCGAGGTCCGCCTCGGCGACGGCACGGTGCTCGGCCCGAACCTGCGCGGCACCCTGAACCGGGTCGCGCGCCTCCCGTCGGCACATCTGGAGGCGACTCCCTCGACCGAGCGGGACTACATGCTGCAGGAGCTGCACGCCGTCCTGGTCAGCCTGCTGCACGCGTGGCCCGGAGTGGTGGTCGGCCGGGCCGACCCGCGCGGGTTGTGCGGCGCCTGGTGGCGGCCCGCCGAGTGGATGGTGGCGGCGGGGCAGGCCGGTCTGGTCGGTGTCGGGTACCGGTCGGGCGGGTCGGACGAGGTGCCCAGCTCTCAGACGGTCCTCGTCGTGGCCGGCGAGGTCGTGACACCGTCGGGCGTCGAGGTCCCCGAGGCGGTGGTCGCCGGCAGCCGGACCCTGGCCGCCCGGCACGGCGGCGGCCTGCTGGGTCTCGACTTCGCGGTGGAGAGTGCCGCCTGGGCATTCCAGAGCGGCACGGCCTGGCCGGACCTGCGACCCGGCGGCGAGGCGGTCGTGGACGCTCTCCACGCCGCCCTGTCGGCCCGGGAGCCGGTGCCGGCGTGATCCTCGTCGCCGGCATCCCGTCCGAGCCGCCACTCCAGGAGGCGCTCGACGCGCTCAGCGACCTGCGCGCGGACGTGGTCGTCCTGAGCCAGCGTCGATGCGCCGAGATCGACCTTGCGTTCGCCGTCGACTCGTCCGGCGCGGTCGACGGGGTCCTGCGGATCGGTCGTCGCCACATCGCGCTGCGCGAGGTCACCGGCGTCTACGCCCGGCTCATGGACCATCGCAACATCCCGGAGTACCAGCGCCTCGACGTCGGCGACCCCGAGCGGGACCGGTGGGCGGCCCTCAACGACACGCTCGCGGCCTGGGTCGACGTCGCGCCCGGCACCATCGTCAACCGCAGCTCGGCGATGGCCTCGAACGGCGCCAAGCCGTACCAGGGGCAGCTGATCGCCCGGCACGGCCTGCTCACCCCGGAGACGTTGCTGACCAACGACCCCGAGGTGGCCCGCGAGTTCTACGCGTCGCGGCCCCGCGTCGTCTTCAAGTCGGCCAGCGGCGCGCGGTCGATCGTCCAGACCATGGAGCCCGGCGACCTCGAGCGGCTGGGCACACTGCGGGCCTGCCCCGTCCAGTTCCAGACCTGGGTCCCCGGGACCGACGTGCGCGTCCACGTGGTGGGTTCCGAGGTCTTCGCGACGGCCATCACGACCACAGCCACGGACTACCGGTATGCGACGGCACAGGTGGAGGAGCCGGCCCGCCTCGAGCCCCATGAACTCGACGACGACGTCGCGCAGCGGTGCGTCGCCCTGACCGCCGACCTCGGACTCGAGTTCGCCGGCATCGACCTGAAGATCACGCCCGACGGCGAGGTCTACTGCTTCGAGGTCAACCCGTCACCGGCCTACACGTACTTCTCCGGGCAGACCAAGCAGCCGATCCCCGAGGCCCTGGCCCGGCACCTGCTGGCCGCCTGACTTCCAGACGCGCGTCCTGAAGTGGGGTCAGCCGCGCAGGCGGCGGCCGATGAGGATGCCCACGACGAGGCCGACCGCCGCGGCCACGAGGTGCGGCGCATACGACTTGAGGATGACCGGCAGGACGGTCGCCCCGAGATCGATGGCGTCGTCGTTCGCGCTACCCGCACTGGCTCGGAGGAAGGCCGGCCGGTCGACGTTCGAGCGGGGGGGCGGGGAGGCCGGAGCGGCCGCCGCCGGTGCCGCCTCGGACCCGACGGCCGCCTCGACCGACGCCGGCCCGGACCCGTTGGAGGAGCCCGGTTCCGGTTCGGCGTCCTCGGTCGGGACCGGCGCGGTTTCCGCCGCCGCGGCCTCGGCCGCCGGCTGCGGAGTGGTGAGCCGCTGCTCCAGGCACGCGACGAACTGCATCAGCAGCTTGTCGGAGACGTCCTGCATCACGCCCCGCCCGAACTGGGCCGGCTTCCCGGTGATGTTGAGGTCGGTCGTGACCTCCACCGCCGTCGAGGAGTCGGCCGCCTCGTCGAGGGCGATCGTGACCTTCGCCCCAGCCGTGCCGTTGCCGCGCTTGTCCTTGCCGGTCGCCTCGATGGTGGCCCGGTGGGCGTCGTCGTCGCGCGTGACGAACTGGCCGGAACCCGCATACAGCAGGGCGATCGGTCCGAGCTTGACCTTGCAGGTGCCCTCGAAGCGGTCGCCCTCCACCGACGTCACGGTCGCGCCGGGGAAGCACGCGGCCACCCCTGCGAGATCCATGAACGTGTCCCACGTCGTGCCCACCGGGGCCGGCACGGTGAACTGGTGCTGCAGCTCCACGGGCTCAGGCTCCGGCTGCCGCGAGGACGGCTCGGCGGGTCAGCACGGTGGCGAGGTGCCTGCGGTAGTCGCTGTCACCGTTGAGGTCCGACGGCGGGTTGGTCCCGTCCGCCGCCGACGCTGCGGCCTCGCGCACGGCATCTTCGGTCGCCGCCTTGCCGACCAGCGCCTCCTCGACCGACGTGGCACGCAACGGCGTGGATCCCATGTTGGTCAACCCGATCCGCGCTTCGGCGATGGTGCCGCCCTCCACCCGGACGGTCGCCGCGACCGCGACGATCGACCACTGGTGCTTCACCCGGACGAACTTCTCGTAGTGGGCGCCCCAGCCGGTGTGCTTGGGGATCCGCACCTGGGTGAGCAGCTCGCCCTCGCCGACCGCGGTCTCGAAGAGGTCGACGAAGAAGTCGGCCGCGCCGACGGTCCGGGTCGCTCCACCCAGGCCGGCGATGACGAACTCCGCGTCCAGGGCCAGCGCGGCCGCGCCGACGTCGCCCGCAGGATCGGCGTGCACCAGGGCCCCACCGACCGTTCCGCGGTGGCGGATCTGGGGGTCCGCGACCTCGGCAACCGTCTTGGACAGCAGCAGCGCGTGCTCCTGCACCAGCGGGTTGACGATGACGTCGGCGTGCGTCGCCATCGAGCCGATGACGATGGCATCGCCGTCCTCGGTGATGTCCGTCAAGCCGGGTATGCGGCGCAGGTCGATGACCTTCTCCGGCGCGTTGAGCCGCATCCGCAGAACGGGGAGGAGGCTCTGGCCACCGGCGAGGACCTTGGCTTCGTCACCGGCCTCGGCGAGAGCCGAGAGGGCCTCGTCGAGCGAGTCCGGTGCCACGTAGTCGAACAGGGCGGGGATCACTGCTGGCCACCTTCCGTCGCGTTGCTCGGATCGTCCTGGTTGAGCGCGCCCTCACTGAAGTGCGGCTGCGCCTCGGTGGTGGTCTCGGCGTCCGGAGTCGCTCCGGCCGACTGGATGGCCTTCCACACCCGCTCGGGAGTGCACGGCATGAGGATGTCGTTGATTCCCAACGGCCGCAGCGCGTCGACGATCGCGTTGACCACGGCGGGGGTCGAGGCGATCGTGCCCGCCTCACCGACTCCCTTGGTGCCCAACGTGTTCGTCGTCGACGGCGACTCGGTGTGGTCGGTGATGAAGCTGATCGTGTCGGCCGCCGTGGGCAGCGTGTAGTCGACGAACGACCCCGTGACGAGTGTGCCGTTGTCGTCGAACTCCGCTCCCTCCCAGAGCGCCTGGGCGATCCCCTGGACCAGGCCGCCGTGGACCTGCCCCTCGACGATGAGCGGGTTGACGATGACACCGATGTCGTCGACGCACACGTACTTGCGCATCGTCGTCTGGCCGGTCTCGGTGTCGACCTCCATCGCGCACAAGTGGGTCCCGTGCGGGAACGAGAAGTTGACCGGGTCGTAGGTCGCACTGCCGTCGATGTCGGGGTCCATCTCGTCGGGCAGGTTGTGGCCGGTCCAGGCGTTGAGCGCGATGTCCGCGAGGCTGACGCCCTTGTCCGTGCCCTTCACGTGGTAGTGACCCGCGCTGAACTCGATGTCGGCGATGTCGGCCTCGAGCAGGTGGGCCGCTGCCGGCTTGGCGTTCTCGATGACCTTGTCGGCCGCCTTGACCACGGCCTCACCACCGACCACGAGTGACCGCGAACCGTAGGAGTCGAGACCCTTGGGAGCGATCTGGGTGTCGCCGTGCAGGACCTCGACGTCCTCGAACGGCACGCCGAGGCGGTCGGCGACGATCTGGCTCCAGGCCGTCTCGTGGCCCTGGCCGTGCGGCGACGTGCCCGTGACGACCTCGACCTTGCCGGTGGGGAGCATCCGGATCGTGGCCGACTCCCAGCCGCCGGCCCCGTAGCTCAGCGACCCGAGGACCCGCGAAGGGGCGAGACCGCACATCTCGGTGAACGTGGAGACGCCGATGCCGAGCTGCACGCGGTCACCGGAGTCGCGCCGACGCTTCTGCTCGGCGCGCAGCTCGTCGTACCCGAGCATCTCCTTGGCCCGCGCGGTGGCGGCCTCGTAGTTGCCGGAGTCGTACTCGAGTCCA
>Ga0207683_10006310_pt1 | contig 10157 bp, 9 predicted proteins | sample KBSM73metaG_FD_184333 | JGI IMG/M metagenome (GOLD analysis project Ga0207683, IMG submission 184333) | Miscanthus rhizosphere microbial communities from Kellogg Biological Station, Michigan, USA - KBS M7-3 metaG (SPAdes) (version 2) | ecosystem: Host-associated > Plants > Roots > Rhizosphere >...
GAACTCGCCCTGTTGCCCGCTTCGTGGACATGGTGTCGACCTCCAATGGGTCGGCATCCTAGCTCTCCACCAAAGCCTGGGAACTCCAATCTGTCAGGCGTGTTCTTTGGTCAGACTCTCTGATCAGCATTGGTCCGTTCCGTGTTTCAGGACTACTAATGTGATGAATCGCTTGGTTTGAATTTAGCATTGCGGCAGAACGGCCATGCGCCGAGTACCAGGAACAGGCCACCTACGATGGTGATAATCAGAGTGACAGAAAGTCCGGCCAGGAAATGGCGCAAAGTATAAGGTGTGCCCTCGAAGAACAGTCCATACACAATTCTCCCGGCAAATATCGCAGCAAATGTGAATACGGGGAACAATGCGGACAAGATACGCTCAACGACTGAACCCTTCATTCGGCGGGACAAATATGCGCCGAGGGCGCCCACGAATGGCATGACCGCTAGATACGGGATGCTAATGAACAGGAATTCATGTTTTGACCAATCGGCATTGGTATAAACAGGTAGTAAGGTGAACAGAACATATAGTCCAAAACACAACAGGCCAGACGCCGCACCGGGCAACCACACCTTATTGGCAGGCAGATCCATTGGGAGTTCCTTTTGGAATCTGTGTGGTCGGCACAATGAGAACTTCGTGTCCACCACACTCCACTACGCTGCGAATTGTATTTGATTAATTCTTGGCGGCCTCACGAATTTCCCGAATCCGTGTGACCCGCGCGGAGATTCCGGAAGGACCGAAAATCAGTACGAGGCGAGTGGGGGAGTCGTCGTACCGAACTTAGGGACGCTGGAGTCCCTAAGTTGATGACGCTGGATGGTTGGCCCACTCACGAGCGCAGCGGGGGAAGGTCAGAGAGCGGAGAAACTAGGACGGTAGGGACCTAGTTTCTCCCCGTGTGGTGATGTCCGACTACGCGGCGATACGAAGCGGCCCGCCAATCTTCCGGCGAGCGTCCACCTTCGAGAATCCCTCTGGGGACGCCACACCTAGGGAAAGAACCGACGAGAACAGCCCCGTCAGCGTCCCCTCTCCAGTCACCTTCCACTTCTTCTTCTCAGCCGGTGCGAATGTCACGCGTCCTTTCAGCAGGGACGTGACGATCGGCCGCGCCTGCGTCGGCCTTTCGGCCAGGACGTGGCGCCACTCCTCGGCGAGGTCGTTGATGTCGCGTTGGACCCGTCGCGCATCGACGCCAGCGCCTCCCTGAACGCGTGGCGCGAGCAGTTGAGCCCGCAAGGCTGTGAGTCGTTGCTCGCGGTCCCTGAGGGCGTCTAGCAGCCCTGCTAGTTGACCGCCCGCTCCGATCGCGGCGATGTAGTTCTGACGCTCCCGCTCGAGTTTGGCGATCTCTCGCTGGATTGAGCGCGTCGGCGTTGGGTCGCGAGCCGGCCCGCAGACGAGCGCCACAGCCTCTGCGACAGCGTCCCGGAGCATGTCCGGCGAGAGCACGTCCTCGAGCAAGGCTTCAATCACGATGGCGTCAGCGTCGAACATCGGCACGTCCCCCCCGTTGGCGCAGACCGGCCCGCGTTCCTGATGCCAGGCGCAGCCGTAGTAGTGCTGGCTGCCGGTGCCGTGCCGGCGCGATCGGACCTTCATCGGCCCGCCACACCTGCCGCAGGTCGCAAGATTCGTGAGGAGATACTTCGAGGGCGTGCGCAGGGCTGGGCGTCCAAAGACGCGTCCACCGTGCCAGCAAGGTAGATCGACCGCGCAGCCGATAAACGCGCGTGGGCTGCGGTCCATTCCTCATCGGTGACGATCCGGAGTTCCGGCGCCGGCAGTCGCAGTCGGTGGCCGGCGCCAAGACGCGCTATCGACTGTATCGACTCACCGGATGGTCCGCGCCGATGGCCTGCTGGCACGCCGTAGTCAGGCGCCACGATTAGCGGCGAGCCCGCTTACCTCGGCGCTCCGAAGAGCCAAGATGTAGGCAGTTGCTCTACATCTCACGGTCGTTGCACGAGTTTCGAACAGCGCCCATCATCACTAGATGAACACCGCGCCGGACCAGATCGTGAGTGTGGTGCTAGGCGTGATCATGGTGGGGGCGATCCTCCTCTTTGTCAGTTTCATCTTTGCGCCCGCGTGGCTCGATCGTGTGCTGCTGCTGATCGCGTCATGCTGCTAAGCCGGCAGCGATCACTGAGAAGAACCTCGCGAAGCACGGAGACGGCCGCGCCTCGCGAGGCTGGGAGCGTTACTCGTAGGTCGAGTCGCGCACACCATCAGGAAACAGCCGGAGCATCATGGGGCCATCGTTCCAAGGCCGGCTCGCGTGAGGCTCGATGCTCCATGCGCCGTGCGTCTTCGTAGCCGGCAGGAGTGCCATGCGGCACCAGCGCCGGATGTAGGCCGCACGTGCGCCCCATTTAGCAGCGACCTCTTGCGTCGTCATACGCTCAATGCACCGGCGCTGACGGCACGACCGCGAGCCGGCGGAACTCCACGACCATGGCGTCCACGTCAGCCTCTCGAGGCGCGAGGCGCTCATCGATCCAGGCCTCGATCTCAGCGTCGGACAGATCGTGGTGCTGCATCGTCAGGACGTCTTGGCGCAGCCGCTCGTTAAGGATAGGCTCGAGCCAAGCACGTAGCCGGACTTCCGCCTCTGCGATCGACCGGCATCCACGGAACGTGACGCGTTGCGGGGTTGGTGATGACGCCACCCGCGCGCCGGTCTCTTCGCGCTCCACGACATATCTACGGACAAACCGCAGCCGGTATCGCCACGGATGGACCCCGTCTGCCGGTGGTTCGCCATCGCCGCCGTGGCTATCGTGGCGAAACGGACTGCGCCGGATATTCCGCGACCGTTGAGTCGGCCCGTAGATTCGCAGATGAGCCAAAGACGACTTCGCGCGTCGCGCGTTCGAAGCGATTCTGCATCTTCATAACCCGACATGGCACGATGCCTGCTCCAAAAAGAAACTGCCTCATGTCCCGTCGTGAAAACAGGATCGCGAACTCTTTCAGATGGCGGATCCGCATTCAGATGGCGGATCCGCACTCTGGGCGCGCCAGTCCGCGACATCGCCCGAGAGATGGCGGCGCGGCGCTCGTCAGGGACGGCATCAAATAATGGCCGCCCATCCGATTGAGATTCAGAACCACCAGAGGAGCCGAATCGCTCGGCAATTTGATCGCCATGATCTTCTGTTCGTGTACACGTGGGTGATAGCTCCGTCGGCTTCCTGACGCTATTGGGATGAGGAACATGACCACGAGTCGAGCCGAGCAGGTGGGACGCGAGCACGCCGAGGCGCAATTCCAGGCGATTCTCGACCGAGTGCTGAGGGCCTACCATCGGGACGAAGGCCACGGCGGCGCCAATTGGATCGGAGTAAACGTCCTCGATCCCACGCTGGTGCCGATCGCACGCGAGGCCTTTCTGGAAACCGACGAAATGCCTCCCGATCACGACGTACTACGGGTCCTCGACGGCGAAGCTGTGCATCTTCTCGGAGAGGGCTACCACGTGATCGCGCTCGCGGAACCCACGAAACGGTTCATCGTCAAGTACGTGAAGAACTGGGAAGAAATACCGCCGCTCGCACCGACGCACGAGCAACCACCGCGTGAGGAATGGACGCATGATCACGGCATACAGCCAGACGGCTCCCTTCATCCCACCATCTGGCAACACCTGCGTTCGCTTGAAGTGTACGGGCGACTTGCGGTACCGAACCGCGTCTATGTCGCGGAGAGCGCGTACCGGCTTCTGAACGACGACCAGCGGCGGGCGCTCGAGCGTTTTCGGTCAATCGGAATCGTGCGTTCCTTGGGGAGCGGCCCTCGCACGCTCCGCGTCCACTACCCCGACGAGTTCCCGAACGAGAAGCGGGCACTCGACGGCGTAGAGATCTCCGTTCTGGTGATTCAACCGTTCGTGATCCCTCTCGACGTCGCGATCGAACGGGAGGTCCGCGCTGGCAACCTCGACGCGGCGCGAGATCTGAGATCTCGCTACATGCAATTCGTGCACGAGCTCTGGCGGCACGGTATCTCGCACCTCGATTTCTCGATGCTGAACGTGGGCCTCACAGGCTCCGGAGAGACCGAACGGCTCCAGATCTTCGACCCGCACATGGGGCTGATCGATCTCGCGGGTGGCGGGCGGGAGGTTCACGATCCCATGGCGGCGCGTCCCCCCGGGGATCGATCGCCAGAGGATCTCTTACGATCGGCGCGGAACGGCAGCCGATGGGCCTTGTGGCGCATCCAACAAAACGTCACCGCGTCGGGCGACGTTCCGCAAGAACATGCCGACGGCGCCGCGGAGGTCGTGCGAGAGTTCCACGACGTGTCCAGCGGGATCGACCAGGGACACGGGCCTTTCAGTGTCGGGCTCTTCGAACAAACGTGGGGGCAACGGGGCGCTCATGACATCAACACCGTTCTTCATGCGCAACTGCGTGCGCTCCTCGAGCACCCACTCAGCGGTTTGCTCCGTTCCATGCTCGAAGGGGTAGCGCACAACGCGATCTACGATTGCGCTCTCTCCGTCCTGGGGATGTACGACGATCAGCCGCTCGCCCAGTTTGGCGCGGCCTTGAAGATCTATGAGGATCAGCCACTCGTGCTGATCACGAACCTTTCAGAGGATACACCGAGACTGGTAAAGCATTGGGGCCGGATCCGTCTGCCGCCGGAAGTGGACGTCCAGGACGACCCGGCGATCCACTACCACCTCCGAGACCTCGTTACCGGAGAAGTGTACGTCCGTTCCGGGGAGGACCTCACACGACGTGGCTTCGTCTTCGGCCTCGCACCCTATGAGATTCACGTCCTTCAGGTGGAGGACGTCGTCGTGCAGGACATGGTGGTCGAGAAGGCCCTCGCCGCGCACCGTGACGTCTCAAACCTTCTCAAGGACTGTGCGAAGAGAATGGGCGTTGTTGGGGACGTTCACGGCGAATGGCAGGCGCTAAAGGAGGTACTTCGCGCGCTCGGGTTCATCGATTCGTTCGACGACTGGTCCGCGGGCGACGGGACGCTCGTGTTCACCGGAGACCTTGGCCACGGAAGGTATCTGCGGGAGGTTTTCGACTTCATCTATCGCCTTGCAGGTCAGGCGCATCGGCTCGGGGGAAGGATCGTGTGGACCCTGGGCAACCACGATCTCTACGAGGACCGGGAAGGCGGCCAGGGCGGGGAGGACTCCCTCGGGTACCGACTCTGGCCGACAATCAGGGAGGCAGCGCTGCACCCGGAACGACACCCCGGGTTACTCGTGCAAGCAGCCTACTTCGACCACGGCAAGCTGTTCGTCCATGCAGGCGTCCTTCCGAACATCGTCGACCTCGCGAGGCGCGAACAGGCCGCGCGCGATGCCGAAGGGATCGCCGCCTACGTAAATGAGGTGTTTCGTCGGGTGCTCGTGGAAAGAGAGAGGATCAGGGCTCGCGACCTGCCCCACGAGATCTTCCACATCGGGACGAGCCATACGAGTCAGCGACGTCTGCCTGGCGAGATCGGGTACGAACCCGCCGGGATCTTCACGCCCGACCTTCGCGAGGTCGATCATTATCGTTACCACGACACGCTCCTCCCGCAGGTCATCGGCCATACCGCGAGCAAGAATGGCGAAATCCGATACTCTCCGGGCTCGTGGCTCCAACGTGACTACATCGCGATCGATGTCGGCCGGCAGCATGGGACCGGCAACGGAGCACTTCTCCTCACCGATTTCGGCTGGGTGGCCGTCACGCCTGGTGGACCCGCGCGCCTGGTCGAAATAGGGCCGCTGTTCGTGAGGCTTGCTCACGAGGCGGCGGCAGGTGAAGCGCAGCGCGAAGAGCCGGGCGAGACACACCTCGGCCAGGTGCTCGCGGCCTATTTGCGACCAAAGCCCGAAAGGAGATCGCTCGGGGAGATCTAGAGGGCCTTCACTGCCTTATCCCCGGCGCAGGAACTCACCAGTGGTGCCGCAAGCCGGGCCACGTGGCCCTGCTCATCTCCTCTGGAGCTGGCGAAGCCTAGACGTGACGACCAAGATTGTCTGTTGCTTCATTCGATAGGCCCCCTCGGCCGTGGCCAGTTCGGCCAGACCTGAGGATATCTGCTTCAGTGGTGCCAGCCGTCGAGCACCACTGCGCGACTGTCCATGGCAGCGTTCATCGCTTCACGCTCTTTCACTGCTTGAGTTGTCAACGCGAGTGGGTCTTCTTTAAGCTCCTGGTTGCCGTGTCAACCGAACGTTTCAGCTTCCGCATCCGGCGGGCCTGCCCGCAGTGCGGTTCAGTCGGAAGTGTCCGACTCGAACAAACCATCACGTGCGAGTTGAGTCGGTCGAACTGACGTGGCGCTGTCGTGTCTGCCCGCACGTCTGGCCGGTTTCCGAGGGTGAGCGCGAACTCACCGAGCACCGTAAGGCTGCATCCGATCGAAGACGCGTAAGGCGAAGTCACTCAGATGCGGCTTTCTGTGTGGCCAAAAGAGGCAGCTCTGAGTATTTCCTCAGACTCGAAAGCCTGTCAGCTGGACTTATTGCAACTGGAGAACGCGGCGATGAGAAGGTTAGCGGTGGCGGGACTGAGTGCGTTGGCGATGTTGCTGGTAGCAGCGTCGAACGCTAGCGCGTCGGCGATTACAATTTCAGGAACAACGGCGGGGTGCTTCGGTGCGGTTGGCAGTTGCGGCGGCTCGTTCGTAGACCAGACAGCCCAGTCGCCGTTCGACTTTAACGGCACGGACTTCAGCGTGCTCACGACCCTCGTTGGCGATGCGACGAACATTGCCCTTGGGACGATTCACCGTGTTGGCGCCAACGAAGGCAATTTTACTGGCTCTATTCCGTTCGCCTTTCAGCTTGCATTCTCCTTGCCCCTCGGCGCGGGCGGCGGGACGGACTTCTACACGGCACAGATTATCGGACAGGCCCAGGGTGGCGGCGGGGCTGCGTCGATGGACTTTGACAATACGATCCAGCACGTCTCGTTTGTGAATGCCCTCGGTTCGGGTTCGTTCGATTTCCTCATCCACGACATCGCCGGTCTTGGCAAGAACGACACCATAACGCTGTTTGGCGACATCTCGAACGCGACGCTGGGTGGAGTTAATCCGACCGTCGACACCCCCGTTCCGGAACCGGCCTCACTGCTCCTGGTCGGCGGCGGCCTGATGACGGTCACAGCGCGGGTGCGACGCAAGAAAGCCTGACACCAACACGGCCGGGCATTTTGCGGGCGGATGGCTTCGGCCTCCGCCCGCTTTTCATTTCACCCATCACGCCGCGATGCGGAGCGGGCCACCGACACGACGGCCAGGGGCGTCCGCCTTCAAGAATCCCTCCGGGGACGCCAACGTCTTAGGAAGTCCTCCGACCGTTCGCCCGCTAGCGCTCTGCGCAGCGTGCCTGTTCCCGAAAATCGCCAGCCCTTCTCGCCGTTCGGGGTGAACGCGAGCCGGCCGATCAGCAGCGCCCGCACCATGCGTCGCGCCTCGCCATTCGCGCCGATGATCTCGACGTTGTCGTCCCGAAGACACGCCCTCCGGTGACGTGTCCAGCCCTTCGCCTTGCGGTCCATCGCGTCTGTCACGCGCAGGCGCGCCTTTTCGCGTTCGAGCTCGTCCGCGAGGGTGGTTAGCGACAGCATGATCTTGTCGGTGGGAGTCGAGCGTACGTTCGCGGTCCTCCATATAGAAGAACACGCGGACCCGGCCTACACCAGTTGTTTGAGGGCAAACGTGGTTTCGATGGCTCAGGTCCAAGCCGCGATTCCTCGGACACTACAAGCACCTGAAAAGGACGCCCGCGGCTTTAGGGCGTGCATCAGGCGAGGGAACCCCGGACGCCGTGCGAACTCGGCGCACGAGATCCTGTCGTCGGTGTAGACGTGCGCTTCGTCCACCGTCCAGCCGTTGCGGCCGCATAGGCCCGTGCGTGCTCGATCTGCCGCGTGACCGACTTCTGGTCGTCGCTGACGGCTTGCTCTGTCGATTTGCGGGCGTAGATGGCTGCGATCATCGCTTCACGCTCTTTCACTGCTTGAGTTGTCAACGCGCGTGGATCTTCTTAAGCTCATTTCTTCCGTGTCCCCTGAACGTCTCCGGTTGCACATCCCGCAGGTATGTCCGATGTGCGTCGCGGTCGGCGGTGTCCGACTCGAACACACCATCACCGGAGAGTTGGTCGAACTGAACTGGTCCTGCCACCGCTGCGACCACGTGTGGCCCATCTCCACTGAGGACCGCGAACTCACCGATCGCCGAAAGGCAGCACCCGAGCGAAGGCGCGTGGTTCGGAAGGACCGACGCCAGCAACGCTGATCGCTGGCTGGTATCATCAGCGACCACCCATCCGCCGCGGACGTGGTCCTGGAGCAACGCCTCCGCGACGTACTGCGCTTCCGCCTTGTCCGCACAGCGCCGCGAGAATGACGGCTCCCCGTTCAACGAGACGAGAACGTCCCACCCAGCGCCCGCTCGACCTGTTGGGTGAATACCCAGTTCGCTCCTATCGCCGAGTGCGTCCTCGACCGTTCGACGCTCATCCTGATCGGTAATGCGGGACTTCAGGATCTTGTGAAAGTCGGCGCGCGTCGGGGTGGTGCTGGTTTGGGATCTTGCCCAGCCGTCCGGCAGTTCACGCTGTCGACGGTGAGTCGGGGGCGTCGGTCGTGTTTCCGCACGGCCGGCATGCCCGCTACAGGTTCAAGGATCGGCGAACGCTCAACAGGCCCGCCGGCATGGCGCTCAGCAGTACCGTCCGGCACAGCTTGAACGAAGTACCCATGTCGCTCATCATCCGGAAATGGACGCTGCGCCATCACGCATCGTCAGTGTGGTGCTCGGGTTGATCATGCTTGCGGCGATATTCCTCTGGAGCGGTTTCATCTTTGCGCCCACCTGGCTGGATCGGTTGCTTTCCTTCTAACCAGCAGCGCACTGAGCAAGAACCTCGCGAAGCACGGAGGATGGGCCGCATCTCGCGACGCTGGATCGCGGTCTCTTATGTCGAGTCCCGCGTGCCGCTGTGGCCCACCACGCCAGGATCATTTGAGAGCCGTAGGGAACCTCTTCGTCGAGGCTCCAGCGGCTGCCTAATCACAACGCAACGCCGTGCCGTTCGAAATCCCGGCCCATTGTGCGTGACATCCCGAAATTGCCGATATACGAGTGTTGCCACCAGCAGCACGAGTACCGATGCCGCCACCTGCGCCCCCACCAGCCAGCTGCGGCTCCAGTAGCTGCTCTTCTGCCTGCCTCCTTGAGTGACTCGTGAACCGACAGAGATCCCGATGCGGCTAGACTTTATCGCTGGCACCAGCGCGTAGACCAATGCGCTGATCAGTGCGATCGCCATGCTGACGAAGACGGCGCGCTGATTCAGCTCGAAGGACAAACTGGATCGGCAGATCCGTCGGAATTTCGAGCCGGCGAAGAAGACCGATTCCCACATTTCCCACAGCCAGACCGGCAGCGCCTCCGAGCACGGCCAGTAACAGGCTTTCGGTGAGCAACTGTCGGATGATTCTCGAGCGAGTCGCTCCCAATGACAGTTTCGTCGCGATCTCTCGCGCGCGCGTTGGGGCGCGGCCTGTCAGCAGGCCGGCGACATTGGCACACGCGATAAACAACACGGCGCCCGAGAGTGCGGTCAGCATTCCCAGCAACGTCGCAACAGGAGGGTTGCCTGCCATGCGATTTTGAATCTCGGAGCGAATCGTCAGCGTCTGGTCTCGGTTGGTGGTGGGATAGGCTCGTGCCAGGTCCGCAGCAACCGTGGCTAGTTCCGCACGCGCTTGCGTGACTGATGCCGAGGCAAGACGGCCGGAGATCGTCAACTTCCGAAGTCCCGTCGCCCGAGTACTGCGGCGAGCCAGTTAGGATGGGCGAGACAGGTGATAGCATCGTCGCCATCCGGCGTCATGACTCGTTCAGTGCGTTGTTGAAATCACCCCGAGTAGCCCGGTGGCTGTTGTGGGCATCATTGGCGGTCCACGTACCTATTGGCGTGGTCGCCATCGGCGAAAGCCGGCGACCCAATGGTGACTTCGACAATTACTACTACAACATAGGCGCCAGGGCGGGTCGCCCGTACGTCGACTTCGCGGTCGAGTTCCCTGTGGCCGCGGCGCAGACCTTTCGCGCGCTTGCGCCGATCGCCGGCAGTCGAGAGCGTTTCGGCGTCGGCCTGG
>Ga0207683_10006313_pt1 | contig 10153 bp, 8 predicted proteins | sample KBSM73metaG_FD_184333 | JGI IMG/M metagenome (GOLD analysis project Ga0207683, IMG submission 184333) | Miscanthus rhizosphere microbial communities from Kellogg Biological Station, Michigan, USA - KBS M7-3 metaG (SPAdes) (version 2) | ecosystem: Host-associated > Plants > Roots > Rhizosphere >...
TATGATCGCTTGCGATCTCCGCCGTGGCGTCGGCCCTGTCCCACAGCCCGGTTTCCGCCAGCTCGGTGGCCAGCGAAATCTGGGCATGCAAGGTGTTCCCCTTGGCATAGTAAGGCGCCCGGGTCGGCGCGACATATTGCGGTGCGCGGGCGTCGTAATTCACCAGCGGCACGTTCTCGCGCGCGGAAAACTCGCCGGCAAGGACGTTTCCGTCCCATGCGGTGCTGAAACTCAAGCCATAGAGATTGCTGCTGGCGGGATAGACCAAGCGGTAATAGCCGACCGCACCGCTCTGATTTAGCAGTGTTGGATCAGGCGTTAAGGCCGCGATGGGGTCCTTGGCGCGGAAATGAAGCGCATAGAAACCCAGATCCATGTCGTCGAAACTGCCGCGCAGGATAAAGCCATATTGCCCGCTGGCCGGGCCGCGATCCGGATTGCGGACAAGATATTGGCTCGGCGTCAGATACAGTTTGGCCGCCCCGGTCCCGATATAGTCCACATAGCTGAGAAAGCTGCCATCGCCGAATTGCCGTGAAGCGCGCCACTCGAACTGGTCATAGAAAGACAGCGACAGCCAGGAAAGCGGCTGCACCGTCAGGCTCATCTGGGTTACGGGCAGAAAGATGTTGCCGGAATAGCCATCCTGGTCGCTCATGGTCTTGAGATAATCGGTGGGCGCCATCGCGGCGGCGATGGAATTGGCGTCGAAGAACCGGCTTTCGCCCCCGAGCAGGGTCTGGCGGCCGACCCGCACCGACACCGGCATTTGCCCCAAGCTGAAATTGCCATAGGCAAAAGCATCGCTCAGTTCCGCATGCTGGCCTTGCAGGCTCTTTACTTCCTGGGCGAATTGCCGGACCGGAACCGCGGCATTGTAGGTCGCCGGCGAATTGTTGTCGGTGTGGTTTTGATAGACTTGGTCATACCAGGCCGTGGCGCTGACATGGACACCAAAATCGCCGGCCGCGACGTCCAGTGCGGACAGCAAAGTGAGCCGGTTTGATACAGGTCCGGAGGCAAAATTGCGGTCGCCATCGTCGCCATTGATATAGCCGAGCAGCTCGGCGCTGGGGGAGGTGGCGCGCAAGGCCAGGCTATAGCGTAAGCTATTGTCCCAGCGGACTTCCCATCCGTTGCCGGAATAGATTTCCGCCGCGCGCGCGGGGCTGGCCAGCAAAAGCGCGCAAACCAGCGCCGGCTTGAGGCCTTGCTTTGGGAAAGGATAGGCCATGCCGAGCTTTTTGCCGTGCCGCAAGCTGCGTTTTAGGCTATAGCACGCCCGGAGCGCCCTTGCGTAAGGGCATAATCTATACACGAGCCATGCGCCCCCCCATTTTCTTGCATCTCTGTGTTGTGATCCTGCTTGGCTGGGCCATCGGTCCCGGCTCGGCCATGGTTTCCGCACCAGACGCGGCGGCGTTGAAGTCCCGGCTGACCCCGGTCGGTGCGGAACGAGCCGGTAACGCCGACGGCGCCATTCCGGCCTGGACGGGCGGCGTCACTTCGGCGCCCGGTTATGTGCCGGGTGCGCCGCGCCCCGATCTTTTCGCGGCCGACAAAGTGCTGTTCTCCATCACGGCGCGCAATTACCGCGACTATGCCGACAGGCTGCCCGAAGGCGCCAAGGCCTTGTTCGCCAAACAGGCCGATTACAGGATGGATATTTATCCGTCTCATCGCAGCGCCGCGGCGCCGGATTGGGTCTATGAGAATATTTTTCGCAATGCCACCCGCGCCCATGCGGCGCCCGAAGGTATCGCTTATGGCGTGGAAGGCGCGGTGGGTGGAATTCCCTTTCCCATTCCTCAAAACGGGTTCGAGGCTTTGTGGAATCATCTGCTGGCCTTCTGGGGCCCGGCGCGGGAATTGACCGTCAGCACCTATATCGTGCCGGCGGGCGGCGCGATGGAAAAGGCCAGCACCTACAAGGAGACCGCGGACTTCCCTTATTACTTTCAGGGCGCGACGCCGGATTCCTTTGGTCCTTACTATTTCAAGACCTTGCATGTGGCGGCGGCGCCCGCCAGCCGCGCCGGCGAAGCCTATCTGAATTGGCAGCCGATCAATATCCGCCGCAATCCTTTTGCCGCCTGGCGGCTGGTGCCTGGTGAGCATCGGGTACGCAAGGCGCCGGGAATTTCCTATGACGTGCCGGATGCCGACGCCGCCGGTTTTGTCAGCCTGGATGAATATTACATCTTTTTCGGCGGCATGGACCGCTACACCTTCAAGCTGTTGGGCAAGAAGGAAATGTACGTCCCCTACAACAACAACCGGCTTTCTACCCGGCCCGTGAACGAAATATTGGGCCGCGATCACGCCAATCCCGACGATGTGCGTTATGAGCTGCACCGGGTTTGGGTGGTGGACGGCACCTTGGCGCCAGGCGCGCATCATGTCGCGGCGCACCGAAGGCTCTATCTCGATGAAGACAGCTGGATGGCGGTCTATAGCGATTCCTGGGACGAGGCGGGACAGTTGTGGAAATTCGGCCAGGCCAGCATGTATCTGATGCCGGATGTGCCGGCGATGATCGTGGGCAGCCAGTTTGTCTATGACCTGCAACTGGGCGGTTATGCTTTCACCTTTGCCTTTAATGGTGAGGCTTCCGCCTACAAAGTGACAGCGCCCCATCCCGCGACCCTGTTTACGCCGGATTCCCTGTCGGCGCGCTCTGTGCGCTGAGCGCACCATCGCCAAGACGCCCACTTCAGGACGCCTCTTTCAAGACGTAAGTCCGGTATAACTCAAGGTCGCCAGCCGCTGCATGACGGCGGCAGAAATATTGCCCGCCATCACGGTCGAGATCTGGTCGTCCTGCCAGATACAGACCCTTAAGCCCCGGCGCTCGAACTGGTCAAAGCGTGCGGCGCCATCCGAGCGGCGTACATAGAGGGTGAAAAGCTGGTCCTGCGGCCCGCGATAAACAATTTCAGCCGCCTTGCCGTAAAGATGCAGCCCACTGAGCTGGTAGCCCATGCGGCTGAGATCGGGAATATGCACATTGGAGTCTACGGCTTGCCGAAACGCCGCGTCGTAGCTGTTGGTCTTTCCGTCCTGAATGATGCGGCGGTCGCCTGCGGGCGTGCCCTCGCGCGCATTCAACGCCACATCAACCACATCGGCCTGCGTCGCGGGCGCAGAATACCGCCAGGCCACGGGCCCCAGCGCTGCCACCATGAGCGTCGCGGCAATGGCACAAGCCATGCGCCAGTTGGTACGGGGGCGCCGATCCACGCGCGCCAGCCATTCGGCAGGCAGTGGCTGCTCGACCAGCGGTCCAAAGACGGATTTGAACATCGCCTTGTCGGCTTGAAACAGGGCAATGCGTTCGGCCAGCGCGGCGTTCTCCGCCAGCGCTTCACGCACTACCGCGGCACGATCTTCCTCCAGCGCGCCGTCGATATAGGCGTGCAAGTCTTCGTCGCTGATGAAATAGGCCTTACTCACGGGCTTTTTTCCGGTCGGGGAGGGAGATGATCTCAGCGCTGTTGTTTTCCATTAGCTCGCGCAGCCGCTCGCGGGCCCGGGCCAGGCGCGACATCACGGTGCCTAAGGGGATGTCCAGCTCTTCGGAGATTTCGCGATAGCTCAATTCCTCCACACTCACCAGCAACAGGATCTGGCGGTGTTCGGCGGTCAGACGATTGACGGCATGGATGAATTCCTGAGCCGCGCTATTGTCCGGCGCGGGTGCGCTCAATTCCAGGTGGTCCGCCATGTCGGCGATATCCTGTTCGCGGCCGCGGCGCCGGCCGCGCCGGATCTCATCGATATAAAGGTGATAGAGGATGCGTCTCAGCCAACCCGACATCCGGGCTTGTTCGCGCAGCTGCGCCTCCTGGCCCAGCGCCCGTTCGATACAGTCCTGCACCAGATCGTCGGCCAGCGCGGCATTGCCCGCCAGCGCCATGGCATAGCGCCGCAAGCCAGGAAGTTGCGCGACAAGCGCGTCGGTGAAGGGGCGGCTCACGGCAACCGGCGGCGGTAAAGCGGTGGCATTGTTCCAGACAATCTGCCCTGGCAACGGATTTTCGTCATTGTACTTGAGAACTTCCGCCCGGTGCATCCTGAGATGGCCAATCTGGGTGACCTTAGCCTGCGCCAAAGCTTGCATCAGTCTCCCACTGCCCCCTAGACGTTGCCTAGGGCGATTTTATTCCCCGCAAGGCGGGGTGCCTCGAAGTCACTGGAAAGACGCGATAATTCGCCAAGCCGAGGGCGGACTTCGGTGCCGCGGCGGCTGGTCAGCCATGTGCCCTGTCATACGTCTGTATCTCGCACCATCCCAGAAGATGATTCGAAATCGCCGGGAATAAAACGGCGAATGGAGGCGTCTCATTTTCGAAAACAACGCGATGGGCAGATCGAATGAACAGTGGCCGTTTCCCGTTATGCGGCTTCTGCTCTGAAAGGCGGGCGGGAGTAAACCCCAGCCCCTCGCGGTCCCGTCCGCCTTTCTTTTTCTGCGAACCGTCGCTTGTTCATTGGTGAGGCCAGATGCCTGAAGCATTCATCAACCGCATCGCCACAGCCAATCCACCGCATGACGTGCACCATACCTTCCTCCGCTTCGGCCAGTTGATGCTGAAGAGCGACAATCGCCGTGTCGCTCTGTTCGACCGCATGGCCGAGCGCAGCGGCATCTCCCACCGCTATTCCTTTCTCGAGCCTGATCCCAGCGGAGAGGTGGTGGACACGGAAGGCTTCTATGCCCGCGGCCGCTTTCCCGACACGGCGGCGCGGATGCGCAAGTTCGAGGCCTGGGCTCCCGGCCTGGCGGTTGAGGCGGTGGAAAAATTGCTGGATGGCGAGGACCGCTCGCGCATCACCCATGTCATCGTCACCAGTTGCACCGGCCTTTCCGCGCCCGGCATCGATCTGGCGCTGGTGGAACAGTGTGGCCTGTCACCTTCGGTGGAACGCACCATGGTGGGCTTCATGGGCTGCTACGCCGCTATCAATGCCTTGAAGCTGGCGCGCCATATTGTGCGCTCCCAGCCGGATGCCCGCGTTCTGGCGGTGAATCTGGAGCTTTGCAGCCTTCATCTGCACGAGACCGCCGACATGGAAGAGATTTTGTCTTTCCTGTTGTTCGCCGATGGCTGTGCCGCGGCGCTGATTTCCGCCGATCCCAAAGGCGTGGCGATGGAGTCTTTCCATGCGGCGCTGGTGCCCAATACCCGCGAGTTGATCCGTTGGCATATCCGCCAGCAGGGCTTCGACATGGTGCTGTCCGGTGGGGTGCCCGGCGCCATCCGCACCGCTTTGGCGGGCGCGCGCGATGCCATAACTGGCGGCGCCAATGATATCGATTTGTGGGCGGTGCACCCCGGTGGACGCACGGTGCTGGACGCGGTGGAACAGGCCTTCGGTCTCGCGCCTGCCGCGCTGGGCGCCTCGCGTTCGGTGTTGAATGATTACGGCAATATGTCATCGGGCACGGTGATGTTCGTGCTGGACCGCATCATGCGGGATGCCGCCCGGAAAGGCGGCCAGAATGGCTGCGCCATGTCATTCGGGCCCGGCCTGGTGGCGGAAACCATGATGTTCCGCATGGCCGCCTGAGCGCAGTCCATGCGTGAGCGCGTCCTGACGCCGGAGATTTTGGATTTTCTGCCTCCCGACGATCCAAGGGCGATTGGATCACGCCGCGACCTGCTGCGCATCAATGGCGTGATGCGCCAGGGCGCCGTCATGGCGAGGCTGCTGGCGGATTTTCCCGCTCCCAGCTTGCTGGTTGATCTGGGTGGGGGCGATGGCCGTTTCATGCTGGGCGTGGCCAAAAGGTTGGCGAAACGCTGGCAAGGGGTGACAGTGATGATCGCCGACCGCCAGCCGATTGTGAGTGCCGAGACGTGCGCCCGCTTTGCGCAGATGGGCTGGCGCTGCGAAAGCCTGACCGGCGACATCTTTGATACTCTGCCGCTGAACAAGCCCGATATCGTTTCGGCCAACCTGTTCCTGCACCATCTGGAGGCGCCGGCGCTGGAACAGCTCCTGGCGCTGGTGGCCGGGCGCGCGCGGGGTTTTGTGGCCTGCGAGCCTCGCCGGTCCAATTTTGCCTTGCTGGGCGCAAGGCTGGTGGGCGTGCTGGGCGCCAATGACGTCACCCGGCATGATGCCGTGGCCAGCGTGCAAGCCGGTTTCCGGGAGCGCGAACTATCGGCTTTGTGGCCCCAAGAATATACAGGGGGGGCGCGCGGCTGGACCTTGAACGAGTGTGGTGCTTTTCCCTTCACCCATGCGTTTTGTGCCCATGCGATTTGATGCTGTTGTGATTGGTGCGGGTCCGGCGGGGTCGGCGGCGGCCAGGTTGCTGGCACAGGCGGGCTGGACCGTGGCGCTGGTGGAGAAAACGCAATTCCCCCGCCGCAAGGTCTGCGGCGAATTCATCTCAGCAACCACCATGCCGGTCCTGAAGGCCTGCGGCATCGCCGCGCCCTTCATTACCGCGGCTGGGCCGCAAGTGACGCGGATCGGAGCCTGGGCAGGATCGGCGATGCTGGCCGCGCCGCAGGAGCGGGCCTGGGGCCGGGCCCTGGGGCGCGAAACATTGGATACGATGCTGCGTGATGCCGCGGTCAAGGCCGGCGCCACCTTGCTGCAGCCAGCCGAGGTCGTGGAACTGCAGCATGACGATGGCATGCATGTCTGTCTGCTGGATGATGGACGTGAGATCGCGGCGCGTTTCGTCATTGCCGCCTGTGGATCCTGGAACAGCAAGGGCATCTTCGCGGTGAACGGCGGTCCGGTGCAGCCATCCGATCTGTTTGCCTTCAAGGCGCATTTCAGGGGCAGCGATCTTCCGCCCGGCCTGATGCCGCTGCTGGCCTTCCCTGGCGGCTATGGCGGACTGGTGGAAAGCGATAAGGGCCGGGTGTCGCTTTCCTGCTGCATCCGCCGCGATATTTTGGCCAAGGTGCGGACACGTCATGGCGGCAAGGCGGGCGAGGCGGTGCTGGCGCATATCCTCAAGACCACCCGGGGTGCGCAGCGGGCGCTGGGCGGCGCCGAACTGGAAGGCGGCTTTCTTTCCACCGGCCCGATCCATCCGGGTATCCGCACCCGTTACCGGGAGGGCGTGTTTTTCACCGGCAACATTGCAGGCGAAGCCCATCCGGTGATTGCGGAAGGCATCAGCATGGCGATCCAGTCGTCGGCGCTGCTGGCAAAACTCCTGATCGCGCATCGCGGCGAGCTCTATGCGCGGCAATGGCAGCGGCGCTTCGCACCCCGCATCCGGGCGGCATCGGTGTTCGCCCACCTGGCGATGAGCGGCGCCGGCCGCTTGGCAGGGCTGGCGCTGCTGCGCGCCGCCCCCCGTTTGCTGGATGTGGGCGCGCGCATGAGCGGCAAGGCGCAGGTTATGGCCTGATCGTCCTGGTCTTTCCCATCCGGCGCTTATTTGCTCTAGTGCCTGCAAAAAGGGGCGTTAGGCGGTCCATAGCGTCAGCGTATGGACGGACCGCCCCTCAAAAAAAGGGAATTGTCATGGGGATCAAGCACTTTGTCCTTTTCGGGCTTGTGCTGTTGGCCGTGCCCGTTGCGGCGCAGCCTTCCATCAATAGCGTCGGACCTTCGCCATCCGGCGAATGGACCGTCTATCCCGGCAGCTACAATTCCCAGCGCCATTCGCCGCTGAAACAGGTCACACCCGCAAATGTCCATCAGCTGCAGGTGAAGTGGGTCTATCACGTCTCCAATTCGCGCGAGCTGGAGATGACGCCCGTGGTCAAGGACGGCGTGATGTATATCGCGCAATACAACCGCATGGACGCCATCGATGCCCGCACCGGCAATGTGATCTGGCGCTATGAGCGCCCGCCGGCGTCCACCGCCGCCTATCGCGGCACATCGGTCTATGACAACAAGGTGTTCCTTGCCACCACCGATGCCCATCTGGTGGCGCTGGATGCGCGCTCGGGCGGTGTGGTGTGGGACGTGGCCGTCGATGGCGGGCGGCGCCTGTCGGGCATGAGCCCCTATATTGCCAAGGACAAGCTGATCGTGGGCGTGCTGGATCAGCCCGATGGCTATATCCAGGCTTACGATCCCAAGACCGGCAAGCATCTATGGACCTGGCATGCCATCCCGCGTCCCGACGATCCGGAATACAAGACCTGGTCCGGCAATACCAAGGAAGGCGGCGGCGCCATCTGGATGAGCGGCTCCTTCGATCCGGAGCAGAATGCGATCATCTGGGGGACCGGCCAGCCCAACCCGCCTTACTCCAACGAAGTGCGCGAGGGCGACAATCTCTACAGCGACAGTATCGTCGCCATCGACATCGATACCGGCAAGTTGAAATGGCATTTCCAGACCACGCCGCACGACCAGCATGACTGGGACGCGACCAGCGGCACTCCGGTGTTGCTGGACGCCCTCTATCAGGGCCAGCCGCGCAAGCTGCTGCTGCAGGCCAACCGCAACGGCTTTTTCTATGTGCTGGACCGCACCAACGGCAAATTCCTGCGCGGCAATTCCTTTATCGACGACATGAACTGGGCGACCGGTCTTTCGCCGGAGGGGCGGCCGATCCTGCTCGGCGATGGGGCCAAGCCGTCGGTGAAAGGCACGATGACCTGTCCCTCCACCGCGGGCGCCACCAACTGGCCCTCGGTCACCTACAGTCCGGTGACCAAGTGGCTTTATTTCCATGCGGTGGAAGGTTGCGGCATCAATTTCCGCGCCAGCTCCACGCCGGGCGCGGGCACCAGCTATATCGAGGCGCCGGATGACAAGAATCGCTGGGTCAGCCATATCCGCGCCATCGATCCTTTGACCGGCAAGCGCATGCTGGACATCACCGAAGTGCGCTCCAACCATTACGGGCCGGGCATGCTGAGCACCGCCAGCGGGCTGTTGTTCGCGCCGGGCCATTTCGGTCATGCCGCCATGCTGGATGCCAGGACCGGCAAGTCGCTGTGGCACTTCAACACCGGCGATTTCATCACCGCCAGCCCGATCACCTACATGCTGGACGGCAAGCAGTATTTCGCCATCGCCTCGGGCACCAACATCTTCACCTTTGGACTGCCGGATGCGGTTCCCGCTGCGGGAGGCAAGCCATGAGGAACGTCGTTTTCGCCATTGTTCTGATCGCTGCCACGCCGGCGCTGGCCCAACAGCAACCGGCAACGGGTGCGCAAGCGGTGGCACAGGGCAAGGCGCTGTATGACCAGCACTGCACCGCCTGTCATGGCGCCAATGCCGGGGCAGGGGAGCGCGCGCCGGCCATCGTCTCTACGGCCACCAGCATGCGCGGCCAGCGCAGCGATGCCCAGCTTATGGCCATTGTGAAGAACGGCATCCCCGGTTCGGCGATGCCGGCCTGGGGCAACCGGCTGTCCGACGGCGACATCGCCAATATCGGCGCTTTCATCCATGCCTTGCGCGGCAATGCGCTGGACAATCCGCTGCCGGGCGATGTGGCCCGCGGCGAGGCGGTTTTCTGGGGCAAGGGCGGCTGCAGCAGCTGCCATGCCATTTCCGGACGCGGCAGTGTGGTGGGCCCCGACCTCAGCAATATCGCAGCGATGCGCAAGTCCACCGCCATCGGCGATGCCCTGACCAAATCCGAGCATCGCGTCTATGGCGATGGCGGCGTGCATCTGCCCAGCCCGCCGCCCATGGAATATGAGCCTGTCCATGTGGTGACCAAAAGCGGGCAGGCGATCGACGGGGTGATGCGCAACCAGGATGCCTGGTCCGTCCAGTTCGTCAGCCTGGACGGCAAGCTTCATTCCTTCGACCGTGCCGATCTGCGCAGCGTCACCGTCAAGCCGGGCAGCATCATGCCCAGCGACTATGACAAGCGGCTATCGGCGGATGAATTCCGCGATCTGATGGCGTTCCTGACACGCCAGGGCACCAAACCGTCATCATCGGGAGGCGGAGAATGAAGCGCATTTATGCCGTGACGCTTGCTTTGCTGCTGGCGCCGGTTCCGGCCTTTGCCGCGAAATACTTCCTGTATGTCGGCAGCTATACGGCCGGGACTTCGAAGGGTATCTATGGCTGGTCCTTCGATAGTGCAGACGGAAAGATTGCACCGCTGGGATTGATGGCGGAAACCAAACAGCCCGCGCATCTGTGGATCGCGCCCGATGGCAAGACGCTTTACACCGTGAATTGGGAAGATCAGGGC
>Ga0207683_10006314_pt1 | contig 10152 bp, 11 predicted proteins | sample KBSM73metaG_FD_184333 | JGI IMG/M metagenome (GOLD analysis project Ga0207683, IMG submission 184333) | Miscanthus rhizosphere microbial communities from Kellogg Biological Station, Michigan, USA - KBS M7-3 metaG (SPAdes) (version 2) | ecosystem: Host-associated > Plants > Roots > Rhizosphere >...
CGCTCGGTTTCGCGCTGGCCCAGCTCGGCGGCATCTATGTGCTGGCGGAAAACCGTCAGGGCCTCGTGCTGGTCGACATGCATGCGGCGCACGAACGCATCACCTACGAAAAGCTCAAGGCCGCCCGCGTCGGTGACGGCATCCAGCCGCGCACGCTGCTCGTGCCGCTGGCGCTGGCGGTCAGCGCAAGAGAGGCCGAGGGCGTCGAACTGCACGCCGCGCGCCTCGGCGAGGTCGGCTTCGATATCGTGCGCAGTGGGCCGCAGAGCGTGACCGTGAAGAGCTACCCGGGCCTGCTCGACGGCGCTGACGTGGCGGGCCTCGTGCGCGACGTGCTCGGCGACCTGGTCACGCACGGCGACACGCGGCGCATCGAGGAAAACCAGAACGACGTGTTGTCGACTATGGCCTGCCATGGGTCGGTGCGGGCGAACCGGCGCTTGACTTTGCCGGAAATGAACGCACTTTTGCGTGAGATGGAAGCGACCGAACGATCCGGGCAATGCAACCATGGCCGCCCGACCTGGGTCCAGGTGTCGATCGCCGAACTCGACCGCATGTTCATGCGCGGCCGCTGAAACCCGCCGCGTGCCGGCACCAATGTTCAGGAGTGGAAAATGCTGCATCGTGCAATCGTCTTGACCGCGGCGTTGGCAGCCGGCATGAGCTGCGCGTGGTGCGCCACCGCCATCGACCCGGCATACAAGGCGTCGATCGAGACCTGGCGGCAGCAGCGCGTCGGACGCCTGACCGCGCCGACCGGCTGGCTGACACTGGTCGGGCTCGAGTGGCTCAAGCCGGGGAAAAACACGCTCGGATCGGCGCCGGAAAACTCGATCGTGCTGAAGCAGTGGCCGGCGCACCTCGGCACGATCGAACTCGATGGCATGCACGCGCGCATCACGCTCGACGCCGAGTCCGGCGCGAAGATTGACGGGAGCGATCAGAAGAGCGCCGAACTCGTCGACGACAGCCAGCCCAAGCCGACCGTCGTTTCTTCGGGCAGCGTCATGTTCTACGTGGTCCAGCGTGGTGACCGCACAGGGCTGCGAATCAAGGACAGCGAATCGCCGACGCGCAAGAATTATCTCGGCATGGATTATTTCGACATCGATCCGGGCTGGCGCATCGAGGCGAAGTGGGAGGCCTACGATCCGCCGCGCGAGATCGAGGAACCCAATGTCCTCGGCCAGGTCGACAAGGTGATCGTGCCGGGTGCCGCGGTGTTCGAGCGCGACGGCAAGACGTTCCGCGTCGAACCGGTGATCGAGACTCCGGGCGATACCGACCTGTTTCTGGTTTTCGCCGACCGCACGAGCGGCAAGGAAACCTACGGCGCCGCGCGCTTCGTCTATACCGAACCGCCGAAGGACGGCAAGGTCATCATCGACTTCAACAAGTCCTACAACCCGCCGTGCGCGTTCACGCCCTACGCGACGTGTCCGCTGCCCACGGCGCAGAATCGGCTGAATACGCGAGTGACGGCCGGCGAGAAGAAATACCGCGGAGCGGTGGACTGATCGCGCGAACGCCGGTCGATTCGTCGCGTGTTCTTCAGTTGCCGGTAAACGCCGGCTTGCGCCGTTCGAGGAAGGCCGTCGTGCCCTCGCGCAGGTCGGCGGTCGAGAAGCACAGCGCGAAAGCCTGCGTCTCGTAGTCGAGGCCCGTGTCGATCCCGCACTCGCCGCCGAGCAGCACGGAGTCGAGAATGCCGGCGAGCGCGTGCGGTGCGCTCGTTGCGAGCTGGTTCGCCAGCGCGTCCACTTCTTCGTCGAGCTTGTCCATCGCCACCACGCGATTCACGATCCCGAGCTGCAGCGCCCGCGCTGCATCGATCGGCACGCCGCACAGACACAGCTCCAGAGCAGCGCTGCGCCCGGCCAGGCGCAGGAGCCGCTGCGTTCCGCCGAAGCCCGGAATCACGCCCAGGTTGATCTCGGGCTGGCCGAACCGCGCCTTCTCGGCCGCGACCCGCAGGTGGCACGCCATCGCCAGTTCCATGCCGCCGCCGAGTGCAAAGCCTTGAACGCGTGCGATGACCGGTTTGCCCAGGCGTTCGATGCTCGTCATCAACATTTGCCCGCGGCGCGAGAACTCCCGTGCCTGTTGCGGTGTCAGAGACGCCAGTTCGCTGATATCGGCGCCGGCGACGAAGGCCTTGTCGCCGCTGCCGGCGAGCACGACGACGCGGATTGCGTCGTCCTGCCGCGCCTGCTCGAACGCGATCTGCAGTTCGCCGATCGTCTCGCGATTCAAGGCATTGAGTTTTTCCGGACGGTTGACGCTGATGCGGCGCACGGCGCCGCGGTCGTCGAGCAGCAGGTTGCGAAAGGCCATGAATGAGAAATCCGTGTTTTGGGAAATGGAGTCGCAGGGGTTGCGCAAGGCGGCTTTGCAATGCCGCGGACCGGCGCGTGCAATCAGCGGCATCGCAATTGGTCGGCATTGTTATGAGGGCGTTGCATCGACCGCGGCCGCCGTTTGCGGCAGCGATGATATCAGGCCGGTTTGGCGCCATTCAGGCCGGAAAGCCCGTGCCGGTGGCCCCCGCTGGCTGGCTCGGGTAAGATGGCGCGCTTCGCGTCGCCGGCGACGCCTCCCCGCGTCGGTTTCAACGGTAAGCCGCGTCCTACCCGCTTCGGTGGTAATCACTTCGTTTTGGAGGTTTGCATGACTTTGCGTTGGTCTTTCGCTGCGCTGGCACTGCTCGCAGCTGGTCCGGTGCTCGCCCAGAGCACCCCGGCGGCTCCGGCCAGCCATCCCGCAGCTGCTCCGGCCAGCCAGGCCGCTGCACCCGCTGCATCCCAGGCGCCGGCGTCCGCGCCGATCACTGCCGCCGACAAGCCGAACCTTTCGTATGCCATCGGATTCCAGATGGGCGATGGGCTCGTCGAGCGCAAGATCGACGTCGACATCAACGCGGTCATCCGCGGATTGCAGGATGGCTTCGCCAAGCGCAAGCCGACCGTCGCCGAGGAAACGATGCGTGACGTGCTCGGCCGTATGCAGGCGCAAATGTATACCGCGGCGAAGGCCGAGTTCGACAAGCTGCAGACCGAAAACAAGGCGAAGAGCCAGAAGTTCCTTTCCGAGAACAAGACCAAGAAGGGCGTCATCACGCTTCCGTCGGGTCTGCAGTACGTCGTGATCGAGGAAGGAACCGGCGCCAAGCACCCGACTCCGACCAGCGACGTGAGCGTCCATTACCGCGGCTCGCTGATCAACGGTCTCGAGTTCGACAGCTCGTTCGCCCGCGGCCAGCCGGCCCAGTTCAAGGTCAACGAGGTCATCAAGGGTTGGTCGGAAATCCTGCCGCTGATGCGCGTAGGCGACTACTGGCGCGTGTACGTCCCGGCCGACATGGCCTACGGCGATCGCGGCCAGCCGCCGCGCATCGGTCCGAGCGAGGCACTCGTATTCGAACTGAAGCTCGTCGAAGTAAAGTGACCTCAGGATGAGGTCATCCCGTGCAGGCCATGGATGGCCGATGACACGGGATCCAGTTCCAAGAAAAATAACTCATCCCGTGCACATGGATGTCGATGACACGAGATCGAGTTCCAGTTTGAAGCAACAGATCAAGATGGATCCCCGCTTTCGCGGGGATGACGTCCTGGTTGGAAGAAAAACGCCGCGCCCTTCGCGCGGCGTTTTTATTTCGCTGTATGCCCCAGGCCGAATGCGCTCAGGTCTTCGAGCGCGCGTTCCATGTCGAGCTTGATGCGATTGATCAGGCGCATCGCGGAGACGCCGTCAGCGTCGGCCTCGGCGTCTGACGTACCGGCTTTGCGAGTCAGCACGGCGGCGTCGGCGTCGGGAACGAACTGGGCGAGATAGACATATCCGCGCGCGAGACTCTCCTTGAGAGCGGTATGCTCCGGCTCCAGATTCTCCAGGAGCATCGCGATCGCATTGCGGATCTGGTCCTTGGAATGCGGCAACAGGGACTCCGGCAGACCGTGCACGCCGGGGATCACCTCGGCCAGCACCTTGCCGTAGTCGCGCACGACCTTGGTCGCCAATGCGAGCATCTGGGTTAGAGTTCGCCTTACAAGTACGTCGCAATCTAGCAGAAGTAAACGAAAAAATCACAAATGCACCTGTTTCGCACCGCCCCGGCTCCGATCCTGACCCCGTGCATCGGCATATGCCGGATCGTCGCGAACGGATTCTGCGAGGGCTGCCACCGCAGCCTCGACGAGATCGCCAATTGGGCGGCGCTGCCCCCGGCCGAGCGCCAGCGCCTGATGAACGACGTGCTGCCGCGGCGCGCGGAACAGCCGGCGCCGTGACCGATTCGTTGCTGCAACGCCTGCCGCGAGCCGTACGCGCGCTCGACGATCCGCCGGGAGCGCAAGGCGCGAATCGCGAAGAATTGAGCGACATCCTGCCGGGTTGCGAACGCTCTGCGGCCGCGGTGCTCGTGCCGATCGTCAGCCGGCCGCAAGGCCTGTCGATACTGCTGACGCGGCGCACGGATCACCTGACCCAGCACGCCGGACAGGTCAGTTTTCCGGGCGGCCGCATCGAACCGGACGATGCCGACGCGATCGCCGCGGCGCTACGTGAAACGCAGGAAGAGATCGGCGTCGACACGGCGCTGTTGCAACCGTTCGGTTTTCTCGACAGTCTGGAGACCATCAGCGGCTTTTGCGTGACGCCGGTCGTCGCCTGGCTCGATGCGTCGTATCACGCGACGCCGGATCCGCACGAAGTCGCGGAGGTGTTCGAAGTGCCATTGGATCTGTTCCTGCTTCCCGAAAACCTCAGGCGCCTGCGCGTGGACTATCGCGGACGCTCGCGCGAGATCATCGAGTTCGCGCACGCCGGGCCGCGCATCTGGGGCGTCACGGCGGCGATGCTGCTCAATCTCGTGCGCCGGCTGGAGGCCACAGCATGAAACCGGGCACGCTCGTGAGCGTCGATGAATTTCGATCGCTGCTCGGACGCGACGATGTCCTCGTCATCGACTGCCGGTTCGAACTGCGCGACGCGCAGCGTTCCGCGCAGGACTACGCCGCCGGACACATAGCCGGCGCGGTCTACGCGGATCTCGACCGCGACCTGTCCGATCTCACGAAGGTCGGCCTGGGCCGACATCCGCTGCCCGATGCGTCCGCGTTCTCGGCGTCGCTGGGACGCTGGGGCTGGACGGCGCGCAAGCGCGTGATCGCGTACGACAATGCCGGCGGCGTGCTCGCGGCGTCGCGCCTATGGTGGATGTTGCGCCTGATCGGACACGACGACGTTGCCGTGCTCGACGGCGGGCTCGCCGCATGGACGGACGCCGGGATGCCGCTCGAGTCCGCGGCGATGACTCCTGCGCCGACGTCCGTCGCGGCGCAGTTCGACGCCGACCAGATCGTCTACACGGAAGAATTGCAGCAAAGGCGCGACAGCGTATTCCTGCTGGACGCACGCGCGGCGCCGCGCTTTCGCGGAGAGGTCGAACCGCTCGATGCCGTCGCCGGCCACGTGCCGGGCGCGGCCAATCGGCCGTTCTCGGAAAACCTCGCCGACGGCACCCGCTTCAAGGCGCCGGCGCTGTTGCTCGCGGAGTTCTCGGCGCTGCTCGGTGACGCGGCACCGGAACGCGTCGTGCACATGTGCGGATCCGGGGTTACGGCGTGCCACAACCTGCTCGCGATGGAAGTTGCCGGATTGCACGGCTCGCGCGTTTACGCGCCGTCGTGGAGCGGCTGGCTGCACGATCGCGAACGTCCCGTCGCGACGGGCGACGCGTAACGACCGCATCGGCACGGGCCTTTCCTTCATGACGGCGCGCTGCGCATTTCCGAGCGTTATCGAAGAGACCGCGAAACGCCTCGCCGAGCCGATGTAGGGTGGGCCTTGGCCCACCGCTCCTCTTTTACCTTCATCAAAAGATGGTGGGCCGAGGCCCACCTACGTGTGAAAGACGGTGGGCCAAGGCCCACCGTACGTGTGAATGAACCACCCGCCGCCAGCACCAATTATCCAGGTCCAACGCGGATCCTCAGGATTTTTTCAGACGCGCGACCAGCGCCTTCAGCGAATCCTGCGTTTCCGTACTGAACCACGCCGCCGAAAAATCCTCGAGCAGCCAGCTCGACGGATCGGCGAATACCGCGGCGAGATCGCGCCGCGCGAGGCGGCGCGTCGTCAGCATCGCCTGCGGTGCGAGCGTCAGCAGATCACCGAGCCAGGCCAGCGCGCGCGGAACGACCTGGTCGATGTCGGCCAGCTCGTCGACGAAACCGACGCGCAGCGCGGCTTCGCTGTCGAGCATCGCGCCGGCCACCATCAGGCGCTCGGCGCGGTACGCGCCGACCAGGCGCTGCAATCCGAATTGAATGCACGCCGGCACTGACAACCCGACTTGCACCTCGTTCAACCCGATGCGATACGGCTTGGCCGGATCGGCGCTGCGTGCCATCACGCGGTAGTCGCAGAAGATCGACAGCACGGCTCCGCCGGCCGGGCTGTGTCCGGTGATCGCGGCGACGATCGGGATCGGCGAGCATGCAATCGTTCCGCACAGCTCGAAGAACTCCGTGAGAAACGCGGCCAGCGCGGGTCGGTCGAGGTGCAGCAGCGCGGGCACGTCCAGGCCGCCCGAGTACATGCCGGGCCGACCCGACAGCACGATCGCGCGAGCGCCCTGCACCGGTGCGGCCACGATCGCGGTGCGCAGCGCGCTCACGAGCGCGGGATCGAGCGCGTTGACCGGAGGCCGCGCCAGGCGCAGTTCGACGATGGCGTCGTGATGAATCGTTTCGAGCATGGCGTGCGTTCCTGTTTGCTTACTTGTACGACTCGGTCCACTGGTACTGCACCGTGTAGGTCAGCTGCGCGTTGCCATTGGCCGGGACTTCGAGCGCGAACTCGACCGAGTCCGCGTCGCGCTTCGCATACTTCGCGGATGATTGCGCGATGCTCCATTGGGTCCAGCGATACAGTCGCTCGCGCACCGTGACTGACTGTGCCGCGGCGCCGCCGTTGGTCACGCGGATCGAGAAGGACTCGTTCAATGTACGGTGGTCCTTGTCGACCACGAAGTCGGTCTGCTTGCGCTCGCCGCGCAGGTCGAACGCGTTGCCGAGTTGGACCATGACGCTTTCGCCGCGCGGCGTGTGGCCGATGTCGTCTTCGCCGGTGAACTCCGGCGTGCCGTCGCTCGCGTTCTGCAGGATGCGCAATCGTCCGGCCGGCAGCGCGCGATCGGTCTTGAACGCGAGCGTCGAGCGAATCGGCGGCGCCGCGTCGATGCCGTAGTTGCGATCCGTGATCGGCGCCATGCCCGGGTTGGCGCGCAGGCGCGAGCTTTCGAACAGGTACTGGCGCTGGCACGCGAGCGTCTGCGCGGGAAACAGCGCAGCGCGCAGCAGCGCTCCGGACGCGAGGTCGACCGGATTGTCGATCTGGTACTCGTGATAGTCGCCGGCGGTGCCGGTTTCCTCGGCCTGCAGCGGAGCGCTTGCGCGCGCCATCATGACGCGCGGGACCGGAGGTGCGTTGACGCGATGCGGCTCTCCGGCGATCAGCTTTACGCGCGCGCCAGGGTAGTCACTCCCGCTGCGGTTCGCGATCTGGGCCCAGCCGGACAGCGCAAGGCGACAATCGCCGCCGGCGAGCCAGCCGCTGTATTCCGCGCGCCACGCGAGTCCCTGGGTCGGATAGACGATCTCGAAACCCTGCGGCCCGCTCTTCTTTGCCGCGATCTCCCAACGCAGGGCCGGTGTCGCCGAGAGACCCTTCGGAAGATCGGGAAACGTCACGCGATTGAATTCGGTCACGGTCGTCACGCGGCCGTCGCTGCCCTGCACGGTCAGGCCGCCGCTGTTGGACAGCAGCGTGCCGCTGACCAGTGCCGGGGCTCCGGCGTTGCCGGCGGTCACGATCTCGACGGCGTGGCCGCGATGGCTCAGCACGAGCGCATCGAGCGACAGGCTTTCGTCCTCGAATTGCTGGCTCAGGATTTCGGCGTCCGCTTCACCGATCGTGCGCGCGCTCAATGCGGAAGGGTCGAGATAACGCGGCATGTCGCGTATCACGATCGAGTTGCGTCCCGGCTTGAGTTCGAGCTGGCGCCGGTCGCGCACGACCGCATACCCGCCGGGTGTTCCGTTGTCGGGGCCCGCCGGCGCGAACAAGCCGTCGCCGTTGTTCGACGACGCACTGTAGATGCTCAGCGTGTAGCGTGGCGTCGCATCGTCGGCAGCAACTGCGGCAACGGCGAGCAAGAGGCCGGGCAGGGCAGCTGCAGTGGTGTAGCGCATGATCGCGATCCGGGCAGCGGGCATCGCCGTTATCATAGCGGTAATTGCGAAACGGAGATGACATGCGCAAGCGCGGCCGGCCCCGGGTGTTTCGGGATTTCGTACTGTTCGTTTTCGTCCCGTTCGTTGTCGCCCTTCTCGGTTCGCCGGACGCGGGAGCGAGCGGGCGTCTCGTTGTCGAAGCGGCGTGGATTCGCGCCGCGCCGCCGGGCTCGGCGATGCGCGCGGGTTACGCAGTCCTGCGCAACGCCGGCGACACGCCGGTCGTCGTTCGAGGTGCAACGAGCACGGTGTTCGAAAGCGTTTCGCTGCACGAGACCGTGGAAGTCGAGGGCGTCGAACGCATGCGCGCGCTTGGAGTGATCGAGATCGCGCCCGGCTCCAGTGTCGCGCTCGCGCCGGGCGGCAGGCACCTCATGCTGATGCGACCGCTGCGCGAGCTCGCGTCAGGCGCTGCGGCGAAGATCCACTTCGATACGGATGCGGGCGCAGGCGCCGACGCAGACTTCGTCGTGCGCGAGGCGCCACCGGATCACTGACAGGCGCGCAGCACGGCGTCGGGCAATGGCACGGGCTTGCCGCTTGCCGGATCGATCCAGACGACCACCGAATTGCCGTCCGCGTAGATGACTTCGTGATCAGCGGCCGCCACGAGCCGGTGCGCGATCGTCAACGACGTGCGCCCGACGCGCTCAACGTGCAACGTCGCCACGACGTTTGCCGGCCAGCCCAATTGGCGGCGGTAGTTGATCTGGACCGCGGCAAGCACCGGCGAGTGGCGTTCGTTGATCCACGAATCCTGCAGCGTACCGAACCAGCGCAGTCGCGCTTCCTCGAAGAACGTCAGGAACGAGGAGTTGTTGACGTGGTTCAACGCGTCGAGGTCGCGCCAGCGCAGGTCGATGGGGACTTCGATGAGGAGTTTCTGCGACGTCAACATGAGAGAGCTGCCCGCGTGTGAGATGTGAGACGTGAGACGTGAGACGTGTAGCGGAGAGGCGCGCCGTGAACCGCAAGCTTCCCTTCCCCTGCGCAGCGGGGGAAGGTGCCGAAGGCGGAAGGGGGCGCTCTCGGCGTTACTTATCGGCGGAACCGAAGCCTGCGCACGACTCGCCCCCTTCCGCCCTACGGGCACCTTCCCCCGCTGCGCAGGGGAAGGGAAGATAATTTAGCCTTCGCCATTCGCCATTCGCCATTCGCCATTCGCCGCGCGCCGCGCGCCGCCGCAATACTGACCGCTCACCGCTCACGCCGCCTCGCGCTTGCGCCCATTGCCGCCGAGCACGCGCGCGAGAAATCTTCCCGTGTGCGAGCGCTTGTCGCGTGCGATCTGCTCCGGCGTGCCGACTGCGAGGATCTCGCCGCCGCGATGTCCGCCTTCCGGGCCGAGGTCGATGACCCAGTCGGCGGTCTTGATCACGTCGAGGTTGTGCTCGATCACGACGACCGTATTGCCGTCGTCGCGCAGCCGGTGCAGGACCTTGAGCAGCTGTTCGATGTCGTGGAAGTGCAGACCGGTCGTCGGCTCGTCGAGGATGTACAGCGTGCGTCCGGTGTCGCGCTTCGACAGTTCGCGCGACAGCTTCACGCGTTGCGCCTCGCCGCCGGACAGCGTCGTCGCGCTCTGGCCGAGCTTGATGTACGACAGGCCGACATCCATCAGCGTCTCGAGTTTGCGCGCGAGCGCCGGCACGGGACCGAACAGCTTCAGCGCGTCCTCTACGGTCATGCCGAGCACGTCGGAGATCGAATGGCCCTTGTACAGAATCTCGAGCGTCTCGCGGTTGTAGCGCTTGGCATGGCAGACGTCGCACGGAACGTACACGTCGGGCAGGAAGTGCATCTCGACCTTGATCATGCCGTCGCCTTCGCAGGCTTCGCAGCGGCCGCCCTT
>Ga0207683_10006315_pt1 | contig 10151 bp, 8 predicted proteins | sample KBSM73metaG_FD_184333 | JGI IMG/M metagenome (GOLD analysis project Ga0207683, IMG submission 184333) | Miscanthus rhizosphere microbial communities from Kellogg Biological Station, Michigan, USA - KBS M7-3 metaG (SPAdes) (version 2) | ecosystem: Host-associated > Plants > Roots > Rhizosphere >...
TCCGTCCCAACCCCACACCCAGTTGTTATTGATCGCGAACAGGCCTGTGCTTTCCAAGCTCCCGCGCCAATCGCGGAAGCCGGGTGTATATGTGCCGTCGCTGCGAACGAAGTAATCTTTGTCGAGCTGGTATATGCCGGCAGCGCGGATCGAGTAGGCGCCACTCATCAGGCGTTGCCGGAATTCACCTTCAAGCAGTGGTCCCTGCTTGGTGGTGATCATCGGCGCGAACGTGGCATCGTAGTCAGGCGCCAGTGCCCAGTAGTAGGGCACGTCGAGCGCGCCGCCGTAAACGGAGCTGGATGAGGCGACAGGCACCAGCATGCCGGTCTTGCGTTTGACAGTCGGATCGGGCGCAGAGAAATACGGCAGCCACGCAATCGGCTGACCAAAGAATTCGAGGCGGGCGTCCTCGAAGTACATCATCTTCTCGCCTTGGTCGTGGATGATGCGCGCGGCCTTCACCTGCCAAAGCGGCGGTTTCTTGGGGTCGTCCTTGCACGGCGCACAGGCGGTATAGACGCCGTTGTGGAACACAGTGTAGTTGCCGCTCGTCCGTTCAGCGCGCGTCGCGGCCATGCGAGTCTGATCGGGCGCGTCCAGTCGGAGCGAGTCGACGAAGCCGTCGCGGTAATCGTCCGACAGATCCATAATTTCGCCGTAGGTCACTTTGCCGTCTTGTTCAGTGAGCCTGACGTTACCTTCGGCGTGCAGACGCTTCGTCTTCTGATCGTAAATGACGCGGTTGGCCTCAAGAGTGGAGTCGCCGTAATAGATTTGGACGTTGCCGACGGCGGCTACGCGGTTGTTGGCATAGTCGTAGTCGATCTCGTTCGCTTGAACGAGCATCTGCTTTTGCCCCGACTTTTCGCGCTCAAGAGCAATCTTGGATTTTTTCGGCGGTGGCGGCCGCGTTGGAAACGTCAAATCCTGTGCCGCCGCAGGGACAGACGCAATCAATCCGCCACAGGCCAGCAGGCCCAGGACAGCGGCAAATAGCGCGACGCCACGGCGATACAGCCGCGGCCCTGATGGACGAGTGCTAATCAGCCCCGCCATCACCCGTCCTCCTGGTACAACAACGCAATAAACCCCGTCACACCGCCGACAAGCACAGGCAGCCAAGCCGCTGCCACAGGGTGCATCAGCTCAGCCTTGCTCAAATCCTCGGTTACTTTCGACAAAACGTAAAGCAGAAACCCAGCCGCCACGCCACTTAAAACCATTTTTTGGACACCGCCAAAGCGGAAGAATCGTAAACTCACGGCGGCAGCAAGGAGAACCATGGCGGCCAATAGAAATGGCCGCGCCAAAAGCTTCTGCAGCTGCAATCTATAGCCTGCGGCAGCCAGACCGGCGTGCTCGGCGATCTGGATATACTGGGGAAGCTCCCAGAACGGCACAGTTTCCGGAGTGGCAAAGCTCTCGCGTACTTGCTCAGGCGTAAGACTGGTCTTGAGCCGATATTCTGATTGGATAGTGGGCAACACCCCCAGTGCATAGACGCGGGCGTCTCGCAGCCGCCATGCGCCGGGTTCCAGCACCGCGGCGCGCGCTTCAATGCGTTGTTTGAATCGGCCGTCGTTTTCGAACACGAATATTGAGACGCCGTTGAGATTGATACCCTGGTCGCGGCTGCTGACGGCGTTGATGATCGCCTGGCCTTCGTCGGTGCGCTGGCTTACCCAGAACGTTCCGCCGCTTTGCCTGAGTGCATTTGCGGTTTGCCCAAATAGCTCGGACTCAAAACGCTTGGAGCGTTCCTGCAGTATCGCCGACACCGGATTGTAGATGGTGGTCGCTACGATACCCAACACAAACGCCACGCCGAGGGCTGGCGTAACGAACTGCCACGCTGACAGACCAGCGGACCGGGCAATCACAAGCTCGAGACGCCGTGACAGATTGAGGTAGCAGGACATCGCGCCGATCAGCACACAGAACGGCATAATGCGCTCCACCACCTGCGGCACCCGGTAAAAGGATGTTTTTGCAACCAGCACGGCCGACACATTCGGGATGTCGCCGGCGCGGCGCATCATCTCGATGTAATCAATCAGCGTAACGAGAGCGAATATTCCCGCGAACACCACCAGGACCGAGTTCAGGAAACGCAGTCCGAAATATCGTGACAATGTTCCAACGAGTATTGGCATGCGGTCACATCAGGGTGTGGCGAAACGCCGGCTGAGGCGCTCGGTCAGCGCCGCCAGCCAGTCGGTGATGAAAGCGGGCGGCTCCAAAATCAGCCCGCGGCGAATGACGTAGAATCCAAGGCCGAAGGCAACGGCCAAAGCCAGATATTGCAGCGATAACATCCAGGGAACGGCGGCGCCGAATACGGTCGAAGCAAAACCGATCAGGCGCAGCAAAGCGACGCCGCCAATGGCTCCAAGCATCGATAGCGTGCGGCTTTGACGCGTCGTGCGTGGAGCACCAAGATAGGCATAGGCGATCACGACAAACGCCACTGGATAGAATGGTGCCATAAGGCGGTCGTGAAGTTCGGCGCGGAACTGGTCGGGCTGCTCGATGTAGAACTGATCCTTCGGATCGGGGAATAGCAGCTGCCAGAGATAACGCTCGCGGATCGAATATTTCACCGCCTGCGCGCCGCCTGCGAACTGGGAGAGATCGAACGCGTAGCGGTCGAAAACGACCATGGCCGGATCACGCTGGCCCGCTTCGTGCCGCTGCACGATACCTTTTTGCAGGACCAAATACGTGCCGCTGCTGTTATCAAGCAGTTCGCCGACCTCTGACAGAACGGTGATGCGTTCGTTCGGATTGCGCCGATCATCAAGGAATATCCCGGCAAGCTGTCCGTTTGGACGCCGCTCGCGAATGTGGATGGTGACGCCGCTTTCGAGCGCCGTGAAGCGGCCCGGCTGCACGATGTTGCTCACCACGTTGGCGCGCACCTCCGTCAGCCAGTCACGCAACATGCGCAAACCTTTGGGCGCAAAATAGGCGCTGATTGCAGTGACCAAGATCGACACGACGATTGCCGCCGCCATAAAGGCGCGAAACAAAATCCACGGCGACATGCCGGCGGCATTCATCACGATGATTTCGGAATCGTTGGACATCTTGTTGAGCACGTGCGCGACGGCAATCAGCAGCGCGATCGGCGCGATCACAAGAACAAGCAGCGGTATGATCAGACCCGTGAGCCCGATGAAGACCAGAATCGTTTGGCCTTGACTGGTCATGATGTCGATGTCGCGCAGTGCCTGCGTGACCCAGATCACGGCGGTCAGGCTGACCAGCACGAGCAGGAACGCACCCAGCGTGGTGCGGAAAATATATCGGCTGATCGACCCCATTCGCGGCATCGTCCCCTGATCCGGCATAGACCGGACCCCGCGTTCGGCTCCCCACCGGACGCGAAGCGCTTCCAGATTAAAACTCAACCCCCGTCAGACCTACCTTTGATCGCGCCACAAAATGGCCGGGCAAAGGCAAAGCCGTTGAACATGCACAACAAAATGTAAATGCGGGGATTCTGGGCAACAGCGCCATAGGCTGCCAGCTGGCCCCTTGAATACCGTCGAAATACGCGGATCGAGAGCAAATCCCCGGTGTTCTTTGGAAAAGAGGCCGGAATCCGCCTTATTGGGGCTTTGCAGGGGCTGTATGGCCGGGCCATATGGCTTTCTGGCCCGGTTGCCAGGGGAAAAAGGACTTTTGATCGATGACCGACGCCTTCAAAGTTGGCTTTGGACCTTTCACGGCCCCCTCAAAGGGCGTTGTCGTTGTCTTCTGCGACGAGGGATTGAAGTTCGGTCCCGCCACCCGCCGGGTCTTGGGGACGGCGGTGGTCGACCAGGTCACGCGGGTCGCTAAGGCCGAGCGCTTTAACGGCAAGAAAAACTCGACGTTGGAACTCATCGTCCCGGCAGGCCTCAAGGCTGAGCGCCTCATCGTGATCGGTCTGGGCAAGACGGTCGACCTCAAGTCGAAGGATTTTATCAGGCTCGGAGGTCTCGCAGCGGGCAAGCTGCCGACCTCCGCTAGCGAAGTCGCTGTTTTCGCAGAGCTGCCTGGCGGCGCCATGAAATCCGAGCAAGCTGCCGATCTCGCGCAAGGTTCGCGTCTGCGCGCATACACATTCGACCGCTACAAAACCAGACGCAAGGACGACGAGAGACTGCCGGCGGCGCGCCGCATGATGATCGCCGTCGAGGATGTTGCGGCCGCGCGCAAGGCCTATGAACCGCGATCAGCGATTTCCGACGGTGTGCTGTTGGCGCGCGATCTCGTCAATGAGCCCGCCAATGTGCTCTACCCGGAGGAATTCGCACGCCGCGCGAGCGCACTGAAGAAGCTCCGCGTTGCAGTCGAAATTCTCGACATCAAGGCAATGAAAAAACTCGGTATGAATGCATTGCTCGGCGTCGGGCAAGGGTCCGCGCGCGAAAGCCGTGTGGTGGTGATGCGGTGGAACGGCGGCAGGGCAGGCGAAGCACCGGTTGCCTTTATCGGCAAAGGTGTCTGTTTCGACACTGGCGGAATTTCGATCAAGCCTGCCGCGAGCATGGAAGACATGAAGGGCGACATGGCGGGCGCCGCTTGCGTGGTCGGCCTGATGCATGCGCTGGCCGCGCGCAAGGCACGTGTTAACGTGGTGGGCCTCATCGGTCTTGTCGAAAACATGCCGGACGGGCACGCGCAGCGACCGGGCGATATCGTCAAATCAATGTCCGGCCAGACCGTTGAAATCATCAATACGGACGCGGAAGGCCGCCTCGTGCTTGCAGACGTCATCTGGTACGCGGCCCAGCGGTTCAAGCCGAAATTCATGGTGGATCTGGCGACGCTCACCGGCGCCATCATCGTCGCGCTCGGTCAGGAGTATGCGGGTATGTTTTCGAACAACGACCAACTCGCAGAGCGTCTGACCGGGGCCGGGCTTGAAACAGGTGAGTTGGTCTGGCGCATGCCGCTCGCACCGGAGTACGACAAGATGATCGACTCCAAATTTGCCGACATGAAAAATACGGGCGGCAGTCGTTGGGGTGGGGCAATCACGGCTGCCCAGTTCATCAAGCGTTTTGTTGATGACAAAATGCCGTGGGCGCATCTCGATATCGCAGGTACCGGATTTGACTCGCGTCAAACCGACATCAACAAAAGCTGGGGATCCGGGTGGGGTGTGCGGCTCCTGGATCGTCTGGTGAAGGACCACTACGAGAAATAGCGCGGCGACACGCGATGACCGAGATACTTTTCTACCATATGCAGGGCCAGAAGCTCGAAGGCGTGTTGCCAGCGCTGCTGGAAAAGTCGCTCGAACGTGGCTGGAAGGTCGTTGTGCAGGGATCGTCGGAAGAGCACATCGAGGCTCTCGATGCGCATTTGTGGACGTACCGGGATGACGGATTTCTGCCCCACGGCACCTGGCGCGAGCCCGAGGCGGCTCAGCAGCCGGTGCTTTTCACGCTCAGCGAAAGCAACCCTAACGGCGCCACCGTTCGTTTTCTCATTGACGGTGCGCCGATGCCGGCCGACCCTCAAAACTACCAGCGCATCGTCCTTTTGTTCGATGGCAACGATGAGGAGGCGGTGACCGCCGCGCGCGCTCACTGGTCTGCGGCCAAAGAGAAGGGGCTAGAAGCAACTTATTGGCAGGCGGACGAGCAGGGACGGTGGGCGAAAAAGGCGTAGCGCAACGGGCTACGCGCATCCACGGGACTACTAGGCCATTGAACCACCGGCCAATGGCCGACCTTGAATAAGATAATCCGTTGAACGAGCGGGGCTTGCCGCCCGCCATTGTGATGACGCAAAATACGTCTTAAGGGACAAACAAATAATCCGCAGGATCAACCGCCTTGTCGCGTCACTTGGCCCATTTCCGTATTGCGCTTGCTTGCGCCACTGCGCTTGCCGTGTGCGGCTGCAAGAATTCGGCAGAGATCCTGCAGGATCAAAACGACGGCGGCTGGTTTTCGAAGCCGGCCGCCATGTTCGCAAAACCTGATTGGGCAAGGCCAGTGACCTCCGGGGTCAATCTTGGTCCGCAAGGCCCGGTCGGGGCTGAAGACATGGTGAGCGCCGACGGGCGCTGCGCGGTTCCTGCCGCGGCAACGGCACAAGCAGCGGAACCATCGCCGGCGACGACCGAGCCCGCGCCGTCTGCAGATCACGCGGTCGGTACGGTTGCTGGCTCGCAGACGCCCGCTGCCGTCCCTGCAGCGGCTGCTCCCAATTCAGGCCTGCAAAGATTGGAGCCGGCAGCCGGGCCGCCACCAGTGGCCGGCGGCATTGCTCTCGGCATGACCGAGTGCCAGGCCGTCCAGCGCGCAGGCACACCGAATAACGTTGCCATCAGCGCCGATCAGAAGGGAGAGCGCAAGGTTGTGATCACTTATCTGAGCGGACCGTGGCCTGGTATTTACACTTTTGCCGGCGGCCGTCTGAGCGTCGTGGAGCGCGCGCCGGAGCAGCCGAAACCGGCCGCACCGAAAAAGACTCCCAAGAAGAAAACGCCGCCAAAGACCGCCAGCCAGGAATTTAAGCGCAACTCCGTGCAGTAGTTTGACCGGATCGGTGTCGGCCGATTGCTCAGGTCGTTTCGAGCGCGGCGCTGGCAGCAAGCCATTCCTCTTCCGCCCTGGCGATGGCCGCGACGACATTGGCGCGCGTCTTGGAAAGCTCTGCAGCGCGTGCCGGATCGCGCGCAAACAATCCGCCGTCGGCAAGTGTGATATCAAGCTTGTTGAGCTGGCGGGTGAGCTGGGCGAGCCTGACCTCAGCCTCCGATACCCGCTTGCGTAACGGCGCGGTCTCTGCGCGCCATGCGGCGGCGGCCCGGCGCGCGGTGGCCGGATCGGGCCGCGCCGCGGGTTTAATCGCGGCCGCATCATCGGCTCCGGAATTGTCGAGCACGCGCCGCCGGTAGTCGTCGAGATCGCCGTCGAACGGTTTCACCGATCCGCCCTGCACCAGCCAAAGCCGGTCGGCGCAGGCTTCCAACAGATAGCGGTCGTGCGACACCAGGATTACCGCTCCCGGAAATTCGTTGATCGCCTCCATCAGTGCAGCTCGGCTGTCGATGTCGAGATGGTTGGTCGGCTCGTCCAGAATGATCAGGTGCGGCGCACTAAACGTTGCCAAGCCCAGCAGCAGCCGCGCCTTCTCACCGCCGGATAATCTCTCCACCTTGGTATTGCCGGCGAGGCCGGAAAACCCGATGGCGCCCACGCGCGCGCGTACTTTCGCTTCCGGCGCGTCCGGCATCAGGCGGCGCACATGATCGTAGGGGCTGGCCTGGGGCTCAAGCTCGTCGAGCTGGTGCTGGGCGAAATAGGCGACCTTGAGGTTCGACGCGCGCGTGATCGTGCCGTGCTCGGACGGCAGCCTGCCGGCGAGCAGCTTGACCAAGGTGGACTTGCCATTGCCGTTGGCGCCGAGCAAAGCGATGCGGTCGTCGTTGTCGATGCGCAAGTTGAGGCCGGACAGGACCGGATGCCCGGGCTCATAGCCGACATCGACGCCGTCGGTGGCGATGATCGGCGGCGACAACAGCTTGTCCGGCGCGGGAATATGAATTGGTCGCACCTCCTCGGTCACCAGCGAGGCGATGGGTTCCAACTTGGCAAGCATCTTCAGCCGCGATTGCGCCTGCCGTGCCTTGCTCGCCTTGGCGCGGAAGCGGTCGACGAAGGCCTGGATGTGTTTTCGCTCCGCCTCCTGCTTCTTGATCATCTTTTGGTCGAGCACCAGGCGCTCGCGCCGCTGCCGCTCGAACGCCGAATAACCACCGCGATAGAACACGAGTTTGCGCCCTTCCAGCGACAGAATGTGGCCGACCGCGGTGTCGAGCAGATCGCGGTCGTGACTGATAACGATCAGGGTCGCCGAATAGTGTGCCAGGTGATCCTGCAGCCAGAGCGTGCCTTCGAGGTCGAGATAGTTGGTCGGTTCGTCGAGCAGGAGCAGGTCCGGCTTGGCAAACAAGGTCGCAGCGAGTGCCACGCGCATGCGCCAGCCACCGGAAAATTCCGCGCAAGGACGCTGTTGATCCGCGGTAGAGAAACCCAGTCCGGACAGGATCGAAGCCGCGCGGGCAGGCGCCGAATGCGCGTTGATATCGGAGAGTCTTGTCTGGATTTCGGCAATACGGTGCGGATCGCGCGCGATTTCGGCCTCCGCCATCAAACGTGTGCGCTCGCTATCAGCCTGCAGCACGACCTCGATCAGGCTTTCCGGGCCATTTGGTGCTTCTTGCGCCAGCCGTCCAATCCGCCAGCGCGGCGAAATGGTGACCGAGCCGTGCTCGGGTGAAATATCGCCTGCGATTACGCCGAACAACGTCGTCTTGCCGGTGCCGTTGCGGCCGACCAGTCCGACGCGCGCGCCGGTCGGGATGCGCGCGGACGCGCTTTCCAGCAGTGGGCGGCCGGCAATGCGGACAGTCAATTCGTCGATCACAAGCATGGCCTGCGCCTTTTGGCCGAGGGGGCAACGCGAAGCAACCCCTGGCTGCGACTTAGTTGACCTTGCGCAATACGACTTGGCCGGTTTCGCGCTGATAGATGATCAGATCGAAGCTCGGCGTGCGCTCCTTGCCGATGATGGCGCTCAGCAACGCGTGTGCCTGGCCGCGGTGATGCGTCTGATGATTGAAAAAATGATCAAGCGCAGGGGCAAGCACTTGTTCTATGTCCTGCGGGTTGACGACGGTACGGAAGCGGATCGTTTTAACGAGATCGTCCTCGCTCAATGTGCCGACGTAGTGGCGAATTCGTTTATCTTCCGCGCGCCGCGCCGCCCGCAGCTGCATGAAATCATCGTAGAGGATCGCATCGAGACCGGGCGGGACAGCACCCTGGGCGGTGAAGCGGCGCATCCATATGCGATCGCCGACCAGGAGATGGTTGAGGGTGCCGTGCAGCGATTTGAAGAAGGCCCCCCGATCGGCGCGATAGTCCGCATCCGTGACCTGGGCCGCGGCGTCATAGAGCCGTTCGTTGCACCAGGCATTGTAACCGGCAAACATATGGTAACGGGCCAGCATGCTGCGCTCCTGCAATAAAATCCGTGCCTGAAGCGACCGATCTTGCCGCCTGGAAGGCTCGCCGGTATAAGCCGCGCGGCACAAGTTCTACAAGGAAACTTCGTAACTCGTCGATTATTCTCCAGTGAAGGAAGATCCGATGGCGGTTGAGCGCACTTTTTCGATCCTCAAACCCGACGCGACCGGGCGCAATCTGACCGGCGCCATCAATTCGATCATCGAGAAAGCAGGCCTGCGTATCGTTGCGCAGAAGCGCGTGCGCATTTCCCGCGAAGAGGCGGAGAAATTCTATGCCGTACACCGCGAGCGTCCGTTCTTTCGTGAGCTTGTCGACTTTATGATATCCGGACCTGTCGTGGTGCAGGTGTTGGAAGGAGACAATGCAATCGCGAAATACCGTGAGGTCATGGGTGCCACCGACCCTGCCAAGGCCGCCGCGGGAACTATTCGCAAGACGCACGCAAAATCGATCGGCGAAAATTCGGTCCATGGGTCCGACGCGCCTGACACCGCGGAGCGGGAAATTGCCCAATTTTTCTCGCAAAACGAGGTGGTCGGATAGCGCCCAAAGGACGGCATTGCGCCGCGCTTTGGCTACTGGTACCTCCCTCTTGGCCCTGTAGACTAGTAACGAACCGACCGCTTCGCCGCGGGCCGGTGAAGCCGAAGAGCAACTTGGGGAACGGACTGTGGACGCTCTGGTATCCGAAATGATGCGCCCGGCATTCTGGTTGGCCGCGCTGCAAATCATGGGGATCAATATTCTTCTTTCCGGTGACAATGCGGTTGTCATCGCACTTGCTGTCCGTGCGCTTCCGCCCAAGGAACGGTTTTGGGGAATGGTTCTTGGTGCGGGCGCTGCGGCAGTTTTGCTGATCGTGTTTACCGGGATCGTCGCGACTTTGATGAAGTTGCCCTACCTTAAACTCGCGGGGGGGCTGGCGCTGTTCTGGGTTGCCATCAAGCTCGTCTCGCCTCAGGCACATGATGCCGAGGACACACCCGAAGCGGTTGAAGATCTGTGGCGCGCAGTTCGCGTCGTCGTCGTCGCCAATATCGTGATGAGTCTCGACAACGTGATTGCCGTGGCGGCGGCAGCCAAGGGCAACTATGTCCTGCTCGGGCTCGG